>Ga0055483_10000351_pt1 | contig 10695 bp, 8 predicted proteins | sample RushMan_CattailN_5_FD_57938 | JGI IMG/M metagenome (GOLD analysis project Ga0055483, IMG submission 57938) | Wetland microbial communities from San Francisco Bay, California, USA, that impact long-term carbon sequestration - RushMan_CattailNLB_D2 | ecosystem: Environmental > Aquatic > Marine >... | reverse complement strand
CATTGTCAAGCAACTGATTAAGCTTGACATGACTATTTCAAGAAAGGCAATGGAAAAACAAGTTCAAAAAACCAAGAAGCCAATTGCTATTAAAACAGGCTAAACATACTTAAGACCTTGCGAAGACCTTCGTGAGTTCAAATCCCACCCCCGGCACCACTGCAATTTCGAGTTTTTGCTTTTTCTGGGCACTTATTGTTATGGAAGAAGTATGAGCAGTATGCGGTTTAGTTTCTGGATGAATGAGACTATAGCAAGTTGTATTTTCTCTGAGAGTTTGATTAGAAAGCTGCTTATGGCAAGGGCGAAAGCTGGAAAGACTGGGAGGATGTACCATTCAAGCTTTGTTTGGGAATAAGTGAAAACCGCAAACACAATCGCAATCCACGCGAGAACTAGCGTGTCGCCTTTTAGCCGCTTAAAAACCGCGTTGAAAACGCAGAATCCAGCCCCGAAAGGCAGCAGCACAATCCACACTGGGTTTTCGTTGTTAACTAAGTAGTTGAAGTAGTATAGGTAGCCGCCGGCGTGGCTTTCGAGGGTGCTGCCTGCGCGTATGATGCCTGAGTAAACAAAGTAGTTCTGCCAGAAGTCGGGTCCAAAACGAAGGACCATGTAAAGCACCCAAGGCGCAACAATCAGGATGCTTACGCGCCAGAAAAGGTTAAAGCGTTTTGTGAAAAAGAACCTGACGCCCCTCCCTGCCGCGGCGAAGTAGGCGAAGACGATGAGCGGAATCAGAAGGGCTGTAACTTGCTTGGTCATGAAGGCCAAAGCGAAGAACACGCCGCCTAAAGCCGCGTATCGGCGGGAACCCTCGGTTTTTTCGGTTAAAACCAGAAAGTATATGCTCGCCACAGTGAAGAAGATGAACGGAACGTCTGTCATGGCATGCCTCGCAAAAGCATAGAAGGTGGTAAACGTGCCCAAAACCAGCGCCGAGAGGAGCCCGACGCGGCGGTTGTAGAGTGTTTTCCCCAAATAGAAGATGAGAACCAGCGAAAGCGCTCCGAATGTGGCGCTCCAGAATCTCGTGGCGAAGTTGTTGACGCCGAAGATTTGGTAGGCAAGAGACATCAGCCACATGAAGAGCGGCGGCTTAGCAAGCCCCATGTCTAGTTCGCCGTAAGTCCAAGGCGTCAGGTAGTCTCCAGTCTTAACCATGTGGAACGCCCATTGCGAGTACGTTTGCTCGTCAGTAACCCAGAGTGACCCGCTTCCGAGGTTAACAAAGAATATTGCCGAGAAAGCCAAGATTGCCACGATGCAAACGGCGTCTGCGTGCTTTGCAAGCCAAAGTTTGCGGCGAGACTTTTTCAGGGCTTCAGAGGTCTGTTTAGTTGGGCGGGCAAAGCGCATAAGTCCAAACGTAATCGCCGCCGCCACCGCGCAAGCAATCACATCAAACACAACCGTTGTCCATGACAAGGACTGGGCGGGTTGCGAAGGCGCCAATCCAGCAGGTGAATCGTCTAAGGCGAAAGCGTAGATGTTGCAGTCGGCAGAACCGATGAATAACCTGCCATTCGCCACTGCTGGCGAAGAATCCACAGCGTTTTCTGTCGCGTAACTCCATTCCTTAGCTCCTGTTGACGCGTTAAAGCAGTAGATGTTGAAGTCTTCTGAGCCCACGTAAACGTTGCCGTCAGCGACCGCAGGCGAAGACCTAACCCAGTATCCAGTTGGGCTTCGCCATATTTTCCTGCCGTTCGAAGCGTTCAGGCAGTACACGTTATTATCGTCGGAGCCCGCATAGACGCATCCATAAGCAACAGCAGGGGAAGAATACACTGAATTTTCTGTTTGGTACTCCCAGATTTTGGCGCCCGTGGAAGCGTTCAATCCGCAGACGTAGCCGTCTATGGAGCCTACGTAAACGTAACCGCCGTACACGGTGGGAGAGGAGATGAAGCTTCCGGTGTGGACTCGCCATAATACTTCGCCTGTGGACTCGTTGAAAGCGTACACGTGATAGTCGTCAGCCGCGGCGTAGACCACGCCGTTGTAGACGGCGGGCGACGATTGAACGCGGTCGGCTGTTGGGTAGATCCGTATTTTGGCTCCGTTTGAAGCGTTAAAGCAGAGAACGTCGCGGTTTCCGGAACCCACGTAGACGCATCCGTCCGCGGTTGTAGGTGACGATTGCACTTTGTTTCCGACTGGTGACTTCCAGAGGACCTTTCCTGTGGTGATGTTTAAGCAGTAGATGTTGCCGTCGTATGAGCACACGTAAACGGCATTGTTATAGACTGCAGGCGAAGAGTTGACTTGATTTACGATTGAGCAGTTCCAGAAGACTTCGCCGTTGGAGGCGTTGAGGCAGAAAACACGTGAATCTTTTGAGCCTATGAGCACGCAGCCGTTAGCTACTGCTGGGGAAGACCTTACTGCGCCCCATGTTTCGTGAATCCAAAGGAGTTTGGCGGAGGTGGCGGTGCCATTGCCGGTTGCGTAGGCGGTGTGGTTTGGGTCGTGGCGGAACATTGTCCACTCGTCGGCACTTGTAGGCGTGGTAGCGCTTGAAGCTACTGATGTGAGGAATGAAAGGATAATGATGAGCGAAATGGGGATGATTAGCAGCCGCTTGTGCTTACCCATTCTTATCCTAGCATGAGAGTATAGGTTGATAGAATATATTAAACTGTTGAAACGGGGAACCATCGGCGGGTTGAAGTTCAATCAGTCTGCCGCGACCGCACCTGCATTTACGTTAAAAGTCTATTTTGCTTTAGTTTTTTTGATTCAAGTTTGTGCTCATTATCTTCGATTCATAACGGTTAAGTTACTGAGGATTATCAGTTAAAACACTAAAGAGGAAGAAGCATGCCTGAATATTTGGTACTGGTTAAAGTGAATCCAGCTAAGTTAGCTGAGACGTTAGAAGCCCTGAGGAAGATGGAGCAGAAGCCGGTTAACGGAGTTGACCTGAAGTACACGGTGAACATTTTCGGTTCTTGGGATGCTGGTCTCTGGATAAATGCTGACGAAAACGCGCAGACGATGCAGTTTGTGCAGAAGAAGCTGAAGGAGCTTAACGGCGTTACCGACATATACCCGATTCCAACGTTCCCGCACGGAGACTCTAGCACTTAAAGAAGCCTGAAGGTAAGAAGCCCGTTTCGGGTGGTAAGGGCTTACCTCTTTTTTTATTTGCTTTGCTGCTTGTGTAGTTCTGTTTAACACAACTACGAATTCGGATACGGAATACTTACTCTGCTTAAACAACCGCTAAATACACTGTTGAAGCAGTTTTTAAACAAACAAGGGCGCGCTCAAGCAATGCAGAAGACAGGCGAAGAAGAGAAACGTGAGGTGATACGCTACACCTGTTCGAATCCTAATTGCAAGAGCGTTTTTACTAAACCTAAAAAACTCGTCTATTACATGTGCCCCAACTGTCAAACGCTTCTTAAAATGGAAACGGAAGAAGGCAAAGAGAAAGCGAAGAAGCGGGGACCAACAGAAGCAGACCTCAAAAAGAAAGAAGCGGAACGCCTAGCGGCGGAGCAGAAAGCGGACGGCTTAGAAGCGGAACTGAAAGCAGAACGAAAGGCGTCAGAGCGACTGAAAGCCGAGCGGCTGAAAGCAGAGAAAAAAGCAGAGCTACTGAAGTCGGAGCTTGAGGTTGAACGACTGGAGGTAAACCGCAAAGAGGAGCAAATAGAAGCGCAACGAGAGAAGGAAGCACGCGACGCGGAGCGGCTGGAGGCAGAGCGCTTAGAAGCAGAACAGAAAATGGCGCGGTTAACAGAAGCACGCGACGCAGAAAGATTAGAGGCAGAACAAAGGGCAAAACTGCTGGAAGCAGACAGGGAGGAAGCCCAACGACAAGTAGAGCGGCTTGAGTCCGAGTTGAAGGCAGAACGCGAAAAAGCAGAACAAGAAGCCGCGCAATTAGAGGCAGAACGGCTTGAAGTAGAACACAAAGCAAAACAAATAGCAGCAGAGCTTTTGGGGTCGGAGAGAAAAGCGAAACAGTTAGAGACCCAGCGAAAAGAGGCAGAGCAAAAAGCCGAGCAACTGGAAGCTCAACGAAAGGAAACGCAGCTGGAAGTGGAGCGGTTAGAGGCTGAACGGCAAGAAGCCGAGCGACAACAGGCAGAACGGCTGAAAGCAGAGCGGAGGGAAGCGCAGCGGCTGGAAGCAGAAAGAAAAACCGAAAATCTAGAGGCGAAAAAGCAAACAAAACTGCTGGAAGCGGAACTGCTGGAAAAAGAACGCAAGGCAAAACAACTGGAATCAGACCTGCTCACAGAACGTAAGAAAACCGAGCAGATAGAGGCCGAGCGGCTTGAAGCAGAAAGAAAGCTGGAGTCATTGGAGGCGGAGTGGGAGGAAACGCAGAGAGAAGTGGAGCACCTTGAGGCAGAGCATAAGACAGGTCAGTTGGAAGCGGAGCAAAAAACAGAACAACTGGAAACAAAGCTTCTGGAAGCCGAAGAAACGGCAAAGCAGTTGGAGGCAGAACTGGAGGCGGAACGCAAGGAGTCAAAACAAAAAGCAGGTCAAATACTGTCAGAACTGTTAGAGGCAGAAAGAAAGACGAAGCTTCTGGAATCGGAACTGATGGAAGAACAGCGAAAACTGGAGTCCTTGGAGGAAGAGAGAAAGGCAGAACGGTTAGAAGCAGAACGGCTCGAAGCGGAAAGAAAGGAGGCGGAGCGACTGGAAGCGGAACGGGTGGAAGCGCAAATGCTGGAAGCAGAGCGAAAAGCGGAAAGATTAGAGGCTGAACGGGTGGAGGCTGAACGGAAAGTGGAAAGTTTAGAGGCAGAGCTGAAAACAGAACGGCAAGCGTCAGGACGCCTAGAAGCGGAGCGCCAAAAAGCAGAAAGAAAAGCAAAGCAACTGGAATTGGAACTAGAAGCAGTACGATTGGAAATAGAACAGAAGGCGGAGGGTTTCGAAGCGCAACAAACGGAACTAGAGCGCTTAGAGGCGGAGCGGTTAGAGGCAGAAAGGAAAGCAGAACGCTACGAGGAGAAACTAAAAGCGGAACGTTTAGAGGCTGAACGAAAGGAAGCTGAACGATTAGAAGCAGAGCGATTAGAGGAAGAACGAAAGGAAGCGCGACGCTTGGAAGTAAAGCAAAAGGTCGAAAGGCTGGCAGAACAGCTGGCGCAACGAGCAGAGGCAGAACGCCTAGAAGCAGAAAGGAAGGAAGCAGAAAAGCGCCAACAGGCTAAAAGTAAGGAGCCAAAGCCGAGAGAACCTTCTCAAAACGAGCAGCCGACGCCAGTTGCCGAGAAGGCGAACAAGCCATCGGAATCCGGGTGCAATCACTATTTTGGTTATCTCAGTGAACGCAAGAAAGGCGAAGGCATACCCGAAGAATGCTTGGGCTGTTCTAAATCCTTAGACTGCATGCTATCCGACTACTACAAGTCAAAGGAACCCGTGGACCAAATCAGGAAATGGTACCCAACCGAAGCCCAACTCGAGTCATAGCACTTCTTCTGAAAACGTAACCAAATCTATCTACGCCCCCATGCTTTAACCAACCATGATTCTAAGCAAAAATTCAATCTATATAACGGGGGGCTATAGTCTTTTCTCACAAGTCAGTTCTTGACGTTTTCCAAAAAGTCCTTGCCATCCGACGGCGAATGTCCCGAGTAGTATTTGCTGAAGTACCCGAAAACCTCCGTTTGCCCATCCAAAAACGGCTTCAGCCTGTCCACCCATGACTTGATGCTACCTGTTCGGTCTGTTTCTCTTTTGCCCAGTGTGCCTTTGACTTTTCTTCGGTCTCCTTCCCACCTGACGTAGATGAAGTCTGAGGTGACTTCGCTGATTTGCGGCATGAAAGGGCTGTCCACCCACGCCAAAACCGCATTGGCGTCCCGCAGGATGCTGTAGAAGTCCTCGTTGAGCAGCTTGCGGTTCCTGACCTCCACTACATAGCGATGCTGCTTTGGCAGGTTCGGCAGGAAATCGCGCAGAAGCGGCACATGCTCGGTTCCGAAATTGTACGGAAACTGAAGCAGCAAGGTGCCAAGCTTCTCCTTCAACAGCGCAACGCGCTCCAGAAACACTGCCGTAACTTCCTCGCAGTCCTTGAGCATTTTCACGTGGGTTATGACTTGTGGAAACTTTAGCGAAAACAGGAATCCCTCAGGCGTTTGCTCCCTCCATTCCGTTACGCTTTGTTTGCGGGGAATGCGGTAGAAGGTGCTGTCAACCTCCACCGTGCCGAACTGGCTCGCGTAATACGCCAAGTACTCTTTGGACGAAAGGGTTTCGGGGTAGAAGTTGCCTTTCCAGAAGTCGTAGCTCCAACCCATCGTGCCCACATGAAGCTTCATGGCTAATCCTTTCCCTTAAGCAGAAGCCAGCTTTTCTCGCCAGCTTTCTTCAATCGTACCAGCACGTAGCGACCCTTCAGCCGTTTGCCGCTGAGCGCGAACTCCACCATCTTCTCATCCCAAACCTTCGCCTCGTAAGTGCCTTCATCCCAAATCGTCACGGTTCCAGCACCATACTGCCCCTTCGGAATCGTCCCAGCGAAACCTGCGTACTCAAGCGGATGGTCTTCGGTTTCCACCGCCAACCGCTTCTCGTCTCCCTGCGGCATCCCTTTCGGCACAGCCCAGCTTTTCAAGACGCCATCCTTCTCCAGCCTCAAGTCGTAATGCAGCCTTCGTGCGTGGTGCTCTTGAACCACAAAAACCTTCGTCGATGTCTTCTTTTCCACGCCGCCTTTCGGCTCGGCTGTGACTTTGAAGTCGCGTTTCGAATGATACTCCGTAAGCTCGCCCTGCACTATCTGGTCCAAAGTGCACTCTGAAGGCTGCTTGTCTTCGCGTAAGCCGAGGAACCGCGGCATCCGCAGCCTCAAATCTCGCGTGACAACCTGATAAACTATCTCGCCGACCAGTTTGGGCTTCAGCCACATCACCTTGTCGGGAATGTCAACTTTGAAAGGCGCAGAATCCGCTTTCAGCGTTTTGAACGCTTCCGACAGCGAGCCCAGCATTTCCCTTGAGAAGCCTGTGCCGACCTTGCCCACGTACACCGGTTCGCCTTCGCCGTTGTAGAGACCAAGCAGCAGGGCACCGAAGGTTTTGGCTCTTGCGCCTGTGCCTTTCGTGTAGCCGAATACGACGCAGTCACAGGAGCGCAGCTTTTTTATCTTCAGCCAGTTGCCGCTTCGAACTCCAGGTTCGTAAGGGCTGGTTTTTTTCTTCGCCATGACGCCTTCCAAGCCTTTCTCCAAAGCCGCCGTGTAGTAGGCTTCGCCGTTCTCCTCAACCACGTCTGAGAGCAGGACGTGTTTGCCTTCTTGGACTGAGCTGCGCAGGATTTTCTTCCTCTCCGTCAAAGGCAGATTAATCAGGGATTTCCCATCTTTCTCGAGTATGTCGAATACCACGTACACTGCAGGCGACCGCAAGTTCTGCAATTCAATTTCCGTCGGCGAAGCCGTTTTCCCTCTCTCCAGCAACGCTTGGAAGTCGGTTTTGCCCTCTTTCATGACGACGATTTCGCCGTCAAGCACCACATTGCGCGTTAGCTTGGTGAGTTCTTCCAGTTCGGGAAAATTGTACTTCAGCTCTTTCTGGTTGCGGCTCTTCAGGCTCAGTTCCTTGTTGACGTATGCCATGGCTCGGAACCCATCCCACTTGACCTCGAACACCCAGTCCTTATCCGAGAACGGCTTGGGCGCCACCTTGGCGAGCATGGGCTTGTAGCTGCGGCTCATTTCTTTTCCAGCTGCTTCAGCGTCTCGCGCAGGGCAACCATGAGCCCTTTGACTTCTTCTTCTGCAGGCTTCTCCACCACTATTTTCTCGCCCTTCAGCTTCTTCGCGATGAGGTCTTCCACTTTCTGCCTGTAGGTGTCCTTGTACTCGGTGATGTCGAATTCGCCTGAAAGGTCAGTTACGATTTTCACAGCCAAATCCAACTCCGCTTTCTCCGGCGTCTTAAGCTCCTTAACCTCCTCAAAATCCTGCGGGTCAACCACGTCATAGCCGTAACGCAGCGTGGTCAGCACGATTGCATCTTTGTAGGCGTGCACGAGAACCGGGTACTCTTTGGTGCGCAGGGTGATTCTTCCAGCTCCGGCTTTGCCCATTTTCTTGAGCGCCGCAAGCAGCAGGCCGTAAGCGTCTTTGCTCTTGTCAGGCATCAAAGCGTAAGTGCTGTTGAAGTATGTTGGGTCGACGGAGAAGTAGTCGACGAACTTGTCGATGCGGATGCGCTTGTCCGACTCTGGCTTGACAGCTTCCAGTTCCTCTTTGTCGAAGACTACATACTCGTTTTTGGCGACTTCGTAGCCCTTCACAACCTCTTCCCACGGTACAATTTGGCCGTCTTTGGTGCAGACGCGCTCGTACTTCAAGGGCTGGTTGTCGGTTTTGTGCAGGAAATGGAAGCTGATTCCTCGGTCGTAAATCATGGCATACAGTTTGACTGGAACGTTGACTAATCCTATGGTTATGCTTCCCGACCAGATGGACCTTCTGGACGGTTGAGCGGCTTTCGGGTTTTTCGCCACTTCACTTAACCTCCAACTTTTGTCTATCCTCAAAAATGCTTTTCCACGGGTCTCTTTTGAGACCTGTCACGTTTGACATAGTGAACTCGGCTGGCTTTATGCTTTTCTTAACTTCGCTCCAGTCTAACGGGATGGAAACCGTAGCTGTCGCCGTGACTCTAAGGCTGTACGGGCACACCATTGTTCGTCCGTGCGAGTTTTGGAGGTAGTCCACGAAGACTTTTCCGGGCTTCTTGGTTTCGGAGAACTCGGACACCGCCACTTCGTGTTCTTTTGCCAGCTGCTTTCCGACTGCGTGGACGAAAGCTCTGGTTTCCTTGAACGTGTATTCCTGAACGATGGGGATGAGAATGTGGAGTCCTTTTTTTCCTGAGGTTTTCACGTACGACTTTAGCCCAAGCTGGTCCAGTTTATCCTTGAGCAGCAGGGCGATTTCTGCGGCGTCTTTAATTGTGGCTGGCGGTTCAGGGTCTATGTCGAAGAAGGCGAAGTCCGGCTTTTCCCTGCGGTCAACCGTGGACAAGGGTATGTGGATTTCGATGGCTGCAAGGTTCGCAAGCCAGATGAGCGTGTCCAGGTCGTTGCACAGGATGTAGTGCACGTCGCGTTTGGCAGTTTCCGAGTACAGCGTGACGGTTTTCACCCATTTTGGGGTGCCTTCAGGAGCGTCTTTCTCGTAGAAGCCTTCTTTGTCCACGCCGTCTGGGAACCTTGTGAGCACAAGCGGTCGGTTGGCGAGGTACCGGAGCATTTTCGGGGCGACTTTGATGTAGTACTCGATTACCTGTGCTTTTGTGGCTTTGATTTTTGGGAACAGTGTTTTGTCGAGGTTTGTGAACTGGACTTTAGTGAGCTTTTCGCCCATGTTACCCTATCTCCACGCTGAAAGATACGTTGACCGTGCTCTTATTTTTTAAACTACCGCTGAAAAAAACTGTTAAGCAAAAATTCCCTAAAAGTAAAAAAATGATTCTATCGGAACGATTCCCGCATCTAGATTAAACTGTGGTGTGGTACTCTTGTTTGTTGTTTGGGGGGAAAAGCTTAAGCCCTGAAGCGCTGTAACTGTTTTTGAGGGGTTGGTTGCGGTGACGTTTGAGTCTAACAGGCTGTTGGGCGGCGTGGGCGCCTTGCTCATGGTGGTTTCGTCCATTTCTTCGTTCGTGAGTCTTGGACCGTTCTTCTATCCAAACTCGTATCTCAGCCCAGTCGGGGCCCCTTTTGGGCTGTTAGGCATTGTCGGTATAATCCTTTTTATGATTGCGATGAACGGGTTAGCCAACAACTACAAGGACCGCGGCATCTTTGACAACGCCCTCTACTGGATAATCACCGGCATAGTGGGCGGCGTGCTCATAGCTGTGGTCGCCGTTGTCATCACGTTCTCGGTTTTAAGCAGTGTAATCGGAGCGCTTATGCCCATAACCCCCGGCACCTCGCCTACAACGAGTGCGGTGCTGGATGCGCTTCGGCCATACGTCGGATACTTTATCCCCGTCGGCGTCGTCGCCTTTGCAGTGGGCCTAGTTTCGGTGCTGTTCATCATGCGCGCGTTCAACAAGCTTGCAGCCGCGTCAGGCGTGCAGCTTTTCAGAACCGTTGCCCTGCTGTTTCTCGCAGGCATCGCAGTGACTGGCGCCGTCGGATTGTTGGCGGCGCTGCTGATTGTCACGGGGTCAGTTGGGGTCACCGCGATTTTACCCTTTCTCGCCGTAGGTGGGCTGGTGAATCTTGCCGAATGGGCGGTGGCGACTGCCGCATTCTTCAGGATAAGAGCACCCGCAAACGCGGCTGTTACGCCTGCACCAACCGCGGCGCCGGCTCAGGTGAAGTACTGCCGTAAGTGCGGTGCTGAAAATCGGGTGGACGCAGTGTTTTGTGTGCGCTGCGGTGAAAAACTGTAATTGCCTATCCCGAGCAGGCTCTTCTCTTTTGCTGACAGCGGAAATCATGAACGCTTAAAGGGCAGTTTTTCCAGTTGATTTGCCCTGCCGAAGATGAAGAAGGCGATGATGGAGTAGATAGGGTAGAACCATTCCATGGCTATCCAGTATGTTCTCGGAGGCGTTATTGGAAGGTTCAGAACGAGGGCAATGTCGTCCACGCTGACGAGCGCGAGGGCTACAAGGTAGGAAATGAACAATCCGACAGTTAACGGGTTAATTTTTAAGCCGCCTTTTTCCCTGCCGTAAAGCA
>Ga0055483_10000347_pt1 | contig 10775 bp, 15 predicted proteins | sample RushMan_CattailN_5_FD_57938 | JGI IMG/M metagenome (GOLD analysis project Ga0055483, IMG submission 57938) | Wetland microbial communities from San Francisco Bay, California, USA, that impact long-term carbon sequestration - RushMan_CattailNLB_D2 | ecosystem: Environmental > Aquatic > Marine >... | reverse complement strand
GCAAAATGCAGTGCAATTGCCGCCCCAATACCCCTGCCCGAACCACTGATGAAAACCAGTTTATTCTCAAACATAGCTATCAGGAGATTTTATGTTACGGTAGCGTGATCGAAGCTCGATCACCCGCAAAGCTGCTTCAAGCTTAACATGGTTGTCCATTTTACTCTCACCACTTCGCCTTTCGTTGAAATAAATGGGTATTTCCTTGATACGGAAGCCCAATTTCTCAGCCAGGTAGCACATCTCCACTTGAAATATATAACCCGTGGAGCAGACCCGCTCAAGCTCTATACGTTGAAGGGCATCAGCCGTCCAGCATTTAAAGCCCGCAGTGGAATCCTTGGTTTTCGTGCCCAGGATAAGGCGAACCCAGACGGAATTAGCCCACCAGCTCAACAATCGACGATACCAGGGCCATTCCACATCTAACTTACCGCCCTTGATGTATCGTGAGCCAACCACAACATCATAGTCTGGGATCACCGAGAGCATCTGAGGTACAAACTCAGGTGGATGAGAAAAATCGGCATCCATATGAATGACATATTGATATCCCTGTGTCAATGCCCATTGAAAACCCTGGACATAGGCTGTTCCAAGCCCAAGTTTGCCGGCACGGTGCATTACATGAAATAGCCCCGGATATTGTTCAACCAGTTGATCAGCCACACGCCCGGTTCCATCAGGAGAATCATCGTCTACAACCAGGATCTCAAGATCGGCAACCTTTAACTCGAATAAGGCAGAGCTAATCTTTGAAATGTTTTCTAGCTCATTATATGTTGGGATGACAACCAGTGTCTTTGGCATAGGCATATTTTACAACGATTTAGCTTCCTGCCAGAGGCTTTCCATTTCAACCAAAGAGAGATCGGTAAGGTTTTTTCCCTGTTGCCGGGCAGTATTTTCAATATGAGCGAAGCGTTTTCTGAAGCGGGTGTTGGTCTGGCGTAGGGCGCTTTCAGCATCAATTTCATAATGGCGAGCCAGATTGACTACCGCAAACAGCAGGTCTCCCAGCTCATCTGAACGGGAAGCCAGGTCTTCAGCATGGAGCAGCTCATGGCATTCCTCGTTAATCTTATCTATCACACCGCGGGTATCTGGCCAATCGAATCCTACCCGGGCTGCGCGGCGCTGGATTTCTTCTGCCTGAGAAAGAGCCGGTAAGGCTTTGGCGACACCATCGAGCAAGCCCTTTTCGGTAGCGCCATTCTCCTTATGTATGGAGGCACGTTCTTCGGCTTTGAGCTTCTCCCAATTTTGCAGCACATTCTCCACACCACTCACTTTCCAATCTCCAAAAACGTGGGGATGCCGGCGAATGATCTTATCATAAACTCCTTTGAGCACCTGGTTAATATTAAATTCTCCCGCTTCATTTGCAATCTGAGCATGCAAGGTGATCTGCAGCAGCAAATCTCCAAATTCTTCGCGCATTTTTTCGGGATCATTGTCGTCCAGGGCATCAAGGGCTTCATAGGTTTCTTCTAAGAGGTTGGTTCGTAAGCTCTGGTGGGTTTGTTCACGATCCCACGGGCAGCCATTAGGGGCACGTAGGTGAGCAATGATCTCCTGGAAGGCTTCAAATGAGGTGCCTTTTTCGAGTGGTGGCAGATAGAGGCTGGTAATCAATCCTATATATTGGCTTTGGTCAATGGCATGAAGAGGCAGGTCCTCAATCAGCTGCTGGGAGGTACTGGCGGCATGTACCAATCTCACCGGATGATTATCGGGATAAGCCTCCATGAGGGTGAGTTTGAGTTCACTGGCTACTGTTTTAGAGTAGACCTGGGCAATGAGAGCGGGGGAATCTGGTGGGAAGGGAGGTGTGTGAGCATGGGCGATCTCCAGGGCATCCAGTATGCCAAGGTGAGGCAGGGGATCGATACCTAATGCTGTAATGGCAGGCTCAATGAAGCTCAACCCCTGGATAACCCGTACAGGTAACCCTTCTTTTTTGGCGCGACGGGCTATCTCGGGGCAGGTCGCTTCAGCCACAAATGGATGACCCGGCACGGCGTAGACCACTCCCTGATCACGCCTGCCAAGCTCCAGCACCTTTTCAATGATCTGATTGTACACTTCATCAAAGCTAGCAAGCTGATCGTATAAACCATCATAAGAGTGAATTTCAAGCGCTGCTGGCAGCCCTTCCACGGTGGGGTGGTGAACTGTGCGCAGGTAGAGCTCTGAGATATTTTGTAAGAGCTGGGCTGCTTCCTGGGTGAGTAAAGCTGGATCGCCGGGACCCAAACCTAGCAAGGTAATCATGGGTGGCATCACGCCTCCTTAAAAATGGACCTGACAGGAGTTAATTAAAAAGTAATGCGTAAAACGCAAGCCCTGAGCCACGTTTTTACGCATTACTAGCGGTTTCAAGATTTTAGCGCTTGGTGTAAGTTGGAGCCTTACGGGCGCGCTTGAGGCCAGGTTTCTTGCGTTCCTTTACCCGTGGATCACGGGTGAGGAAGCCTCCCTTGCGCAATGTGGGTCGCGCATCGGGTTTCATTTCCAAAATAGCCCGCGCCAGTCCCATCATCACGGCATCTGTCTGGCCAGTGACTCCGCCTCCATTAACGATAACGGTGATATCCAGGCTGTTCCGAGATTCACCCACTGCCTGTAGTGGGCCAATGACTGTCTGGACATCACCCTGACGGCCAAAATAGTCTTCCAGGTTTTTTTGGTTCACGGTGAACAAACCTGTGCCACTGGCGATGCGCACACGGGCAGTACTTTCCTTGCGACGACCTATACCTTCATAATACTGAGTTGCCATACCTACTCCTTAGCTCTTTGTGCATCCTATTCCATCAGGCGTGGATTCTGGCCAGCATGTGGATGTTCGGGACCAACATATACTTTCATCTTTTTGACCAATGAGCGACCAAATTTGTTATGCGGTAGCATGCCCCAGACAGCACTGCGAATGACGCGCTCAGGATGTTGTGCCAGCTGCTGCTTGAGGCTGATAGATTTTATGCCACTCGGATAGCCTGTGTGATGGTAATAAATCTTATCTTCCATCTTATTTCCGGTTGCTTTTACGCCTTCGGCATTAATTACGATTACGTAATCACCAGTCTCAACGCCAGGGGTGAAATTAGGCTTGTGTTTACCCAATAAAAGGCTGGCTATCTGGGTGGCAACACGACCAATATATTTATCCTTGGCGTCTACCAGGACCCATTCGTTGGTTATTTCATTCTTTTTTGGGACGTATGTTTTTTGCACGTCATCCTTCTCCATATTTTTATGCAGAATCTGGTTAATTCATCCGTTTATTCTGCTTACAAATTTTATTCTTATGTATCCTCTCGTAAACCCAGTGCTTCAATGGGGTAGTGCACTTCTTTCAAGATCAATCCCCTGGCAGGTGCCATCCCATGGACGGTACGGCTCCTGGCTGGATTACCCGCTTCGGTTTGCTGGTTAATCGCACCTGCTTGCGTTATTAACCACTGCAGATCGATGAGAGTAAGCTTCCCCTGGGCGACAGCAACCTGCATGAACACTAGGCGACGGACCATATGGTAAAGAAAAGCCTGCGCGGTAATTTCAAAGATCAGGTAAGGTTCGTCTTGCTGCCAAGCTACCTCCAGCACCACACGTACTGGGCTGCCTCCAGCTTGGGGCGGGGTGCCGAAGGCGCTAAAATCATGTGTGCCAATAAGAATCTGCGCAGCCTGGTGCAAGATTTCTATATCCACCTCAGGCCAGACCCGCCATGCAAAGGGTTCGAGCAAGGGTTGGCGAACCGGCTGGCAGTAGATTCGATAGGCATACTTGCGCCAACTGGCATCATGGCGAGGATGAAAGGAAGGTATTACCTTTTGAATGCTGTTTGCAACCACATCAGCAGGCAAGTGAGAATTCAGAGCAGACAAAAGTTCCTGTGTTTCGTGGTTCCAATCCAGGTCAAAAGCAATAACCTGACCCGTGGCATGCACACCACTATCGGTGCGTCCAGCTGCCAGGACGGATTTTCCCTGCCAATTGAGCTTGCGCAAAGCATCTTCAATCACAGCTTGTATACTGCGAGCGTTAGCCTGACGTTGAAAACCTTTGTACGAAGAGCCGTCGTAAGCGAGGATAACTTGGTAACGTTCCATTGATGGCCGACTTGATGCTGTCTGGAGGCGAGTTATTCACTGGCCTCAGCTGCCATCTTTATTCTTCTATCAATTCAATCAGCACCTTCTCGGCGTTATCACCATGGCGAGGTCCGAGCTTAACAATGCGGGTGTACCCGCCCAGGCGATCTGCATAACGTGGTGCAATATCATCAAAAAGTTTGGTAACTGTTTTTGGGTTGCTTAAACGAGCTGCTGCGAGGCGACGAGCATGTACCATTTTATCGTCTCCTTCTTTGATACCTTTCTTAGCCAGTGTGATCAGCCTTTCGACTTGCCCGCGTATTGCCAGTGCCTTTGCTTGAGTGGTTTCAATCCGTTCATGTTCAATTAATTGCGCGATTAAGATCCTGCGCAAGGCAGTACGTTCATCCTTACCGCGGCTAAGTTTTTTTCCTGCTACCTGGTGTCGCATAACTGATTACTCCGCTTCTTCTTCTTGTTGATCTCGGAGATAGCCCTTTTCACGCATCTTCAGGCGTAATTCATCCAGGCTTTTCTCACCGAAGTTCCTGATAGACATCACCGCTTCTTCACCTTTATCCAAGAGCTCTAATACCTCGCCTACGGTGGTGATGCCTGTTCGCTTGAGCGAGTTGAAAACCCTGACGGAAAGGTCGAGATTTTCGATGGGAGTCTCGATCATCTCACTGGTGAGGTGATCTTCCTCGCTGGTCTCTTCGGTCAGTGATGCCAAGGTTTCTTCACTGATACCCGCTAGATGTCGCAAGTGATCGATCAAGATTTTGGCTGAGGTGCTCAGAGCATGTTCTGGTGTGGTGGCTCCATCAGTCCAGATCTCTAATATGAGTTTGTCATAATTTGTACTCTGACCGACCCGGGCCGAGCTGACTTCCCAATTCACCCGACGCACCGGGCTGTAGATGGCGTCAACCGGCAATTCACCGATAGGTAAACGACCTGTGCGATCGTCTGCCGGAGAATATCCACGTCCACGTTCCACGGTCATGTCGATCTCCAGATTGGCTTTGGAATCATCCACGGTGAACAGGTACAGTTCAGGGTTGACGATCTCAACATCTGGGTTGGGTGAAATATCCGCAGCTGTCACAGTTCCATCTCCCACGACGGCCAGGTGAAGATGGGCGTTGTCGACATCCATCAAGCGCATACGCATTTGTTTTATCTGCAACATGACCCGAATGACATCCTCGCGGACTCCTGGAATTTCACTGAATTCATGCTGCACATCCGCGATGCGAATGGAGGTCACAGCTACACCATCCAATGAGGACAGTAAGACACGCCGCAAGGCATTGCCGAGCGTAATGCCGTAACCATGCTCTAATGGACTGATGACGAATTTACCGTAATTGCGAGCTTCAGCTTCACGCTCGATCTTTGGCGTTACCATATTACTTAGTCCTAACACAGTTCACCTCTTCCCCCGCGCCTGGGTTATCTCGAGTAATACTCTACGATTAATTGTTCGTTCAGGTTAGCGTCAATTTCCGTGCGATCTGGTAAGCGCACCACCGTTCCGGCCAGCTCTTTTAAGTCACGGCTGAGCCAGTTAGGAACATTGCGATCTTCTGCCAGATCCGTCAGCTCTTTGAAGTAAGTACGCTTCCGAGAGCCAGAACGAACAGAAACAACGTCACCCACAGCAACGGTCATGGATGGGACATCTGTGCGCTGTCCATTGACAGTGAAATGCCCATGCGTGACCAGCAGGCGTGCTTTTGCCCGGCTATCTGCGTACCCGAGGCGATAGATAATATTATCCAAACGACTCTCGAGAATCTGCAGCATGGTCAGGCCCGTCATGCCACGGCGTTTCAGCGCAGTGGCATGATAGCGACGGAATTGTCGCTCCAGCACTCCATACACGCGGCGAGCTTTTTGCTTGGCACGCAGCTGGCGTGCATAATCTGATTCACGTCTGCGGCGGAATTGGGCACTCTTTCCATGTAGCCCTGGTGGGTAACCACGACGCTCGAAGGAGCATTTCGGTGTATAACAGCGTGCACCCTTCAAGAATAATTTCTCACCTTCTCGCCGGCACAATTTACATACTGGCCCACGATACTTTGCCATAAATTCTTACCTCTTCCTTATTTATAATGATATTTAGACACGGCGCTTTTTCGGAGGCCGGCATCCATTATGTGGTACGGGAGTGACATCAGTGATTGAAGTGACCTTCATGCCTGAGGCTTGCACAGCACGAATGGCGTTTTCTCGACCCGGACCAGGACCTTTAACATATATCTCCACTTCCTGTATCCCCAGGGATTGGGCATTTTTCATGGCTGCTTCGGCTGCTACACGAGCCGCATAAGGTGTGCTCTTGCGTGAGCCTTTGAAACCTGACGCACCTGCTGAAGCGCTGGTGACAGCATTCCCTTGGGAATCAGTAATGGTTACAATCGTATTATTAAAAGTAGCCAAGATGTGAACCTGTCCTGCGGACAGGAGGCGCTTGGTCTTACGGGTGGATTTTCGGCGTCCAGATGATCCTGTTTGAGCCATAATACCTCGCTATTATTTCTTAGTTGCGCCACGCCGACGGCCGCGACCAGCTACGGTCTTCTTAGGGCCTTTGCGTGTGCGTGAGTTGGTGCGTGTTCGCTGCCCTCGAACGGGTAAGTTGCGCCGGTGGCGCAGGCCGCGATAGCTGCCAATCTCGATTAAACGTTTAATATTCATTTGGAGGCTGCGACGTAGGTCGCCCTCAACCTGGTAGTGCTGGCCGAGATAGTCGCGAAGTAAACCAACCTCCGCGTCGGTCAGGTCTTTAACACGGGTATCAGGGTTCACACCTGTGGCCATCAGGATCTCTTTTGAGTGAGAAGCACCGATGCCATAAATATAGGTTAGGCCAACCTCAACCCTCTTGTTGCGTGGTAGATCAATGCCTGATATTCTTGCCATAAGTCCTATCCTTGTCGCTGCTTATGTTTTGGATTATCGCAAATGATATATAAACGACCTTTGCGCTTGACAACCTTGCATTTTGAGCAACGCCTTCTGATTGACGATGAAACTTTCATAAATCTTACTCCTAGCGATTACCATGTATTTCCGTTTAGCCAAAGACTTGATTATACATGCCAATGTACCTGCCGTCCAGTCTTCACTAGGGCAGGGTCAAGATGAGAGCATCTCCGTCGGTGATGGCGACAGAATGTTCCCAATGTGCGGTGAGAGAACCATCAGCCGAGACGACTGTCCACTGGTCGGGCAGCACCCGGGTTTGGGCCGTCCCTACCAAGACCATGGGTTCGAGGGCAATGGTCATCCCCTTACGCAGGACCTGGCCGCGGTCAGGGATGCCATAGTTAGGCACCTGTGGACCTTCGTGCATCTGCCGGCCAACTCCATGCCCGGTGTATTCGCGGGTGACATTAAATCCCTCGCTTTCCACGTACTGCTGGATGGCTGCGGAGACGTCACCGACGCGGTTGTTCCTCCGCATTTTGCTGATACCAACGTAGAGTGCCCGTTCGGTCACTTCGATCAGCCGTTGAGCCTGGGGTGAAATTTCACCGACACCGACGGTGAATGCAGAATCGCCCACAAAGCCCTCGAAGGTCGAGCCGCAGTCTACTGAAACGATATCGCCTTCCTGCAATTTGTGTTTGCGGGGAATCCCATGGACCAGCTGTTCATTGATGCTCACACAGATGGAAGCTGGATAAGGATAGGGGCCAGGATATCCCTTGAAGGTAGGTATAGCCCTATTCGCACGGATGACTTCTTCCGCGGCTGCATCCAGCTCTGCGGTCGTGACCCCCGGGCGGATAAGCTGTCGCACGGTCTGTAGAGCCTTGGCATTGATGCGCCCTGCTTCACGCAAGGTGGCAATCTCTTCAGGGCTCTTGATGACAATATTGCGATCCCAGCTCATTCTATCTCTTTCTCCGCTAAGGCTGCCAGCAGGTCAGCAGTAACACGCTCAATAGGTTGTTTCCCATCGATTTCGACCAACACTCCGTGCTGTCGATAATATTCGATGAGGGGTTTCGTTTGTTTTAAATATACATGTATCCGCCGCTTGACCGTCTCGGCTTTATCATCTTCTCGTTGATATAATTTTGAACCATCAAAATCACACACACCAGGTACCTGTGGGGGATTAAATTTTTCATGGAAGATGTGCCCTGCAGACCGGCAGGTCCAACGCCCCGAGAGACGCTCAACCAGAACGTCTTCAGGTACGCTGATATACGGGACGCTTTTAACCTCTGAATGCAGATCAGATAACATACCTGCCAGGGCATCTGCCTGGGCGGGTGTGCGTGGAAATCCATCCAGGATGGCACCTGCCTCACAGTCAGGTCTGGAGATGCGTTCTTGGATCATGGCGATGGTAACATCATCAGGAACCAGCTCACCTTTATTGATGTAGCCGGCAGCCAAGCTACCAAGCTCGGTTTGTTTTTTCAAGTTCTCCCTGAAGATATCTCCCGAGGAAATATGCGGCAAATTAAGCCGTTCCGCGATGGCTTCAGCTTGAGTACCTTTCCCCGCACCTGGGGGACCGAGCAGGACGATAAATCCGGACACGAAAAGCCTACCTTACCAGCAGTGAATCGTCATATCCATGCAGTTTTAGATCTGCATCGATGCTGAAGAATACATCACGGACTACACCGACGACAATCAGCAAGCCTGAAGAAGAAGTTAGCAGCAGGCCTGTGCTTTTACCGAACGGCACCACCAGTCCTACCAGCCAGGGTAAGACTGCCACGATCCCGAGGAAGATGGCCCCGGGTAAAGTAATGCGGCGTAGCACGCGGGTCAGGTATTTCTGGGTCGGGTTGCCGCGTGAGACACCAGGAATTTGAGCACCTACTTTCTTCAGGTTCTCACCATAGTTCTGTTGAGCAAACAAAACATCGGTATAGAAGAAGGAAAAGAATACCACCATGAAGAAGTACATGATCCAATAGGTATTTCCGGCGCCACCGAACAGGTTTACTATGCCCGAAGCAAAGTTAGCAATGGTTGCATTCTTAGCGGTGGTAAAGAAGCTAGCAATAATGGATGGGAAGGTTAACAATGACTGGGCAAAGATGATGGGGATCATGCCAGCCATATTGACCATCAGGGGTAAAGTGCCTTTCACGGGCATGGACATGCGGCTACCCATGCGGCGACCTGGATACATTACGGGTACGTTTCTGCGGCCCTGTTGCACAACCACGATGGCAAATATGGTGATCAGGCTCAGGATGAGCATGAAGATCAGGCCGATCCACCGGGTGGTAGCATCAGCAATGATGCTCTGGATGGTTGCCGGGATTCGGGCAACGATACCCGCAAAAATGATCAAAGAAAGACCCTGGTTACGTAAGCCATACTCAGAAATCAGTTCACCGAGCCAGATAGCAAACATGGTACCGGCAGTCATGCTGACAATGATGGTTAATGAGGGTAAGAAATAGGAGAATCCGAAATTCTGTATCACTGGAGCTAACCCAATTTGGGTGGCAGAGTTATTGAAGATATTGACCTGCCCAATGGCTTGTAAGGCTGACATGGGTACCGCCAGGTAGTAGGTCCACTTTTCCTGCCATTTTTGCCCTTCCCGTGGGTCATCTTCCATCTTCTTCTGCCAGGAGGGGATGATGGGTGTGAGAAGTTGAAGGATAATCTGAGCTGTAATGTATGGATAAACACCCATCGCTAAAACAGAGAAGCGTGAGACTGTTCCACCCGATAGCAAATCTAAGATGCTGATCAGGTTGCCTGCAGCTCCCCCAGCATTCATGATTTGAGCCATCACATCTTTGTTGGCACCAGGCACAGGAACATGGCTCGCCAGGCGATAAATCGCCAGGATGAGCAGGGTGAGCAGCAATTTCCTGCGGATATCGTGTGCTGACCATAGAAAACGCCAGGCAGACCGCTTCATTTCTTTGAACTCCTTATCATTAATCGTTCAACTTTCATTAAATGACTTCTAGCTTATGATTTAATGATCTCCACACTGCCGCCAGCAGCTTCAACCTTTGCCCTGGCACTGGCGGTAATGCGATGAACAATAATTTTTAAACTCGTTTTTAATTCTCCCCGGCCTAAAATAACCACCGGATTTTCAGGTTTGCGAAGCAATTTCGCTTCTGCAAGCGTATCTGGGGTGATTTCGGCACCATCGGAGAATTGAACCAGCTGGTCTAGATTTACTTCGTTATATTCGACCCGGTTAATTGGGGTGAAACCCTCACCACGTTTGAACGGTAAACGACGGTAGAAGGGCAGATTACCTCCCTGGTTGTACAGGCGTACGGGTTTCCCACTGCGGGCACCCTGACCTTTGGTACCACGGCCTCCGGTTTTTCCCCGGCGTCCTGCAGTCCCGCGTCCAACACGTATGCCTTGTTTCTTTGCGCCAACCTGTGGCTTGAGATCATGTAATTTCATTGTTTTTCCTCCACCACAACCAGATGGGCCACTTTGTACAACATTCCTCGTAAGGTGGGAGAATCAACGTGCTCCACGGTCTGGTGTAAACGTTTAAATCCAAGTGCTCTGATAGCAGCTTTATGTTCTTTGGAATACCCGATTGGGCTGCGTACCAGGGTGAGGCGGACGATCTTCTCTTTGGGCTGCTTTTTACTAGGCATTCTTCCTCCGATCCCAGAAGGGTGTCACATCTTTCACCTCTTTACC
>Ga0055483_10000345_pt1 | contig 10783 bp, 9 predicted proteins | sample RushMan_CattailN_5_FD_57938 | JGI IMG/M metagenome (GOLD analysis project Ga0055483, IMG submission 57938) | Wetland microbial communities from San Francisco Bay, California, USA, that impact long-term carbon sequestration - RushMan_CattailNLB_D2 | ecosystem: Environmental > Aquatic > Marine >... | reverse complement strand
CCGGGCCCCGCGGGGCGCCCGCCTGAACACCAAGGGATGGTCCCAGGAGGCCGCGCTGCGCATGCTCATGAACAACCTTGACCCCGAGGTGGCCGAAAAGCCCCAGGACCTCATCGTCTACGGGGGAACCGGAAAGGCCGCAAGGAACTGGGAGTGCTTCCGGGCCATCGTGGACAGTCTCAAGTCGCTGGGAAACGACGAGACGCTCATCGTCCAGTCGGGAAAGCCCGTGGCCGTCTTCAGGACCCACCCCGAAGCGCCCCGGGTTCTGATCGCCAACGCCCTGATCGTGCCCAAGTGGGCGACCTGGGACGAGTTCCGCCGGCTGGAGGCCAAAGGGCTGACGATGTACGGCCAGATGACCGCGGGGAGCTGGATCTACATCGGCACCCAGGGCATTCTCCAGGGGACTTACGAGACCCTGGCCGCGGCCGCCCGGAAGCATTTCGGCGGCAGCCTGAGAGGCCGGCTGGTCCTGACGGCGGGGCTGGGCGGCATGGGCGGGGCCCAGCCTCTGGCCGTCACGATGAACGACGGGGTGGCCATCGTGGTCGAAGTGGACGCCAAGCGCATCCGCCGGCGCCTGGAAACGCGATACGTCGATACCGCGGCCCGGTCGCTCGACGAGGCCCTGCGGCTGGCCCGGGCCGCCATGGACGAAGGGAAGCCCCTGTCGATCGCGCTGCCCGGCAACGCCGCCGACGTGGTGCCGGAGTTCGTCCGCCGGGGAATCGTCCCGGACATCCTCACCGACCAGACTTCGGCCCACGATGAGCTCAACGGGTATGTCCCCAACGGCCTTTCCTATGCCGACGCCCTGCGCTTGCGGCGCAAGGACCCCGACGACTACATCCGGCGCTCCTACGCCGCCATGGCGTCCCAGGTCGAAGCCATGCTCGAGCTCCGCAGAATGGGCGCCCGGGCCTTCGACTACGGCAACAACATCCGCGGCCAGGCCCAGAAGGCCGGGGTAGCCCAAGCCTTCGATATCCCGGGCTTCGTGCCCGAATACATCCGGCCTCTGTTCTGCGTGGGCAAGGGGCCGTTCCGGTGGGCTGCGCTTTCGGGCAAAGCCGCCGACATCCACGCGACCGACGAGGCCGTCCTCAGGGAATTTCCCGAGGACGAAGCGCTCGGCCGATGGATCCGGAAGGCCCGCAAGCGGGTTAGGTTCCAGGGGCTCCCGGCCCGGATCTGCTGGCTGGGCTACGGGGAAAGGGCGCGCTTCGGCGCCGTGATCAACCATCTCGTCAAGAAGGGCAGGATCAGTGCCCCGATCGTCATCGGCCGGGACCACCTGGACACGGGTTCCGTGGCTTCCCCGAACCGGGAAACCGAGGGGATGCGCGACGGCTCCGACGCCATCGCCGACTGGCCCGTCCTCAATGCCCTGCTCAACGCCGTCAGCGGCGCGTCCTGGGTTTCGGTGCATCACGGGGGGGGGGTGGGCATCGGGCTGTCGATCCACGCCGGCATGGTGATCGTCGCGGACGGGACCGCCGCCATGGGCCGCCGGCTGGAACGGGTCCTGACGGTCGACCCCGGCCTGGGCGTGGCCCGTCACGCCGATGCCGGCTATCCCGAAGCCGTGGCCTGCGCGAAGGCCTCGGGGATCAAGATTCCGCTTCTGAAATAGGCGGCGCTGCAGGCCGGGCGGCACAAAGTGTGCCGTCTCCGTGTCACACTTAAGAGCCTGGAAAGAAACGGGATCCGCGCCCACGGCACAAAGTGTGCCCTGGGGATGTCACACCCGGCCCTGTTTCCCGGCCCTCCCTCAGTTTCTAAATTGTTTATAATCAATGAATTAAAATTTCGGCGGGACTGGCATGGCTCTTGCTTTAGGGAGCCCTGAAAGGAGGTTTCGATGAAACGCGCTGTTACACTGGCTCTGGCCGTGCTCGTGGCGGCCTCGGCGGTCCTGTATTTCCCCATGACCGCCTCCGCTCACGATGTCACCGAGTGCTACGGGGACCATGAAGCGTGCCGGGAGCACGCCCTCAACATGGAGGCCTCATGGTTCAAGGTCGCCCTCGTCCTGACTGTCTGCGACATCGCGCTCGGCAAGTGCATCCTGGCCGTGTCGGTCTGACACACAGGGGGCCCTCCCGCCGGGAAGGGCCCCCGCCTTTTTCATTCAAGGAGATAAAGTCATGATCGTTTCTGCCATCGTCCAATGCGTCCTGCTTGTCGCCGGGCCGGCGCTGGCCCGGCCCTCCGCCGCCCGCCCGGGACCGGGGGCAGCCGTCCGGGCCGTGCCCGTCGAGGAGATACGAGTCAAACCGGGGCCCGACGAGGCGGGTTTCCTGGCCAAGCCCGTTTTTCTGGCGGCCGGTGCCGGGCACGTCTTTGTCGCCGATGCTTTGGACTGCGCCGTCAAAGTCTTCTCCGAGGACGGGCGGCTCGAAGCCTGCCTCGGCCGGAAGGGCAAGGGGCCGGGCGAATTCTCGTTTCCCTCGGGCGTCTCGGTCCGCGACGGCCGGCTGTACGTGGCGGACAAGTTCAACAGGCGCATCCAGATTCTGGACGGGGCCGGCCGGCCGCTGGGGAGCTTCCGGGTCCCTTTCTTCCCCGACAGGGTCTTCGCCCTGGATACGGACAGAATCCTGGTCACCCACAATCCCTCGGGACGCCTGGGCGCGGAAAAAATGCTCCACATCTACGACCGGAGCGGGATGATCGTCTGGGAAGGGCTGGACTCGTTTGTTTCCGGGGACCCGGTGTTCGACGCCTTCCGCAACATGATCCTGGTCAACCCGGGCCGGGACGGGGATTTCTTCGTGGTGTTCCGCAGCCAGGAACGGTCGATCCTCCGATTCGGTTCCGGCGGAACGCTCCTCGAAACGATCCCGGTCGACAAACGCTATGCCTTCAGGCCCATGACCCTCCCGGTCTCGGGGCCCGAGAAGGTCCTCCTCGGGTTCTGCTGGGCAGGCGCCTTCGACGCCGGACGTCTGTATCTCCTGGCTCCCGAATACGCCGACGGCGGCGATCTGGGGCCCGGGCGGCGATTATTCGTACTCGATGGCGGGGGCCGGCTCGAGGAGACGATCGACCTTCCTCGGCGCGTCTCGGCGATCGCCGTGGTCGGCAGCCTTCTGTTTGTCCTGGATGCCGAAGGCGAGCTGGGAATCTTCCGGGTCCTGAGATGAAACGCCCGCCGGCCGTCCTCGTCCTGTCCCTGCTCATGGCCGGGCTGCCCCATCGTCCCGTCCCGGCCATAACGCGTCTTGAGGCCGACGTCCGGATCCATCGCAGCCTGGCCGAGGCCGTTCCCTCCCGGCAAGCTCCGGTGCTGCTCGTGTTCTTCTCGACCGGCTGCGCCTCGTGCTACGACGAGCTTTTCCAGGCCAGGCTGGCCGTCGAGAAAGCCGGCTGGCCCCTGACCGTGATCGGCGTCTGCCAGGGCCCGGCCGACGAACTCCGGCTCCTGCTGGAAAAGTACGCCTGGACGCTCCCCGTCGTCCTCGACCGGAGGAGGCTCCTTTTCCGGAGGTTCGGAGTCGAGGCCTTGCCCTACAAGGCCGTCCTGGTAGGAGGCCGGACGGTCTACAAAGACAACCCCTACAGCGGGTACTCGCGGCGGTGGGAGGAGCTTGCGGCTTGCCTGAAAAAATTGTTTTCCGGTTGACCCTCGGTCTCACCACGGCCCGGCTGCGGTCGTCGAGGCTCACCGTGGCGGCCGGACTGGCCCTGCCGGCTCTCCTGGCCTGGCTGGGATTCAGGGATTCCTACGAAACGATGGCCGGAGCGTTTCTCCTTCTCTTCCCCTATGTATTTCTACTCGGGTCCCGGGATGCCGCCTTGGACGAGCTCGACAGCGGAGCCCTGGAAAACGTCCTTTTCCTGGACGGCAGGTTCCGGACCTACCTCCGGCAGAAGGTCTTGTGCCTGACGGCCGCGACAGGCGCATATGCTCTCGGGCTGTTCATTCTGATTTCGCTCTGGGGTCTGGCTGCGGGGCGGTTCAGGCCGGTCATGATCCTCCAATTCGTCATGGGACTTCTGGCGGGGGCGTATTATGCCGGCGCGGCCGCGGCGCTGGGCGTATTCCTGAGATCGGGCGCCAACGTAATGGCTCTTCTCGTGGCCCAGGCCGGCGCCGCGGCGGCGCTCCTGGCCTCCGCGGCCGGCCGGAGCGGATTCATCGACAATCTCACATCGGGACGGTTTCCCGACGCCGCGTCCCGGCTCCGGTTGTCCGCCCTGCTGGCCGCCTTCCCCAACTTGATCGTCCTGGGGAGTTTCTTCAGAGGCGCGCCCGTCGTGGCCGCCGGGCTGGTCCTCGCCCTGCTCGCCCGGCGCCTCCGCCTCCGGCGTCTGGAGGTTCGCAGGTAGGGCCGCCATGCTGAGCGTCGACGGGCTCCGCAAAAGCTTCGGACCGCTGGCCGCGGTCCGGGATGTCGGCTTCCGCCTCGAGCGGGGCCGGATCGCTGCCCTGCTCGGCGAGAACGGGGCCGGGAAGACGACGACCCTCAGGATGATCGTGGGGCTGATCGACAGGGAGGCCGGGACGGTGAATATCGAAGGCTCTCCCGTCGGCTATGTTGCCGAGCACCCGGCTTTCGTCCCCTGGCTCGACGGGCTGGGCCTGCTGCGGGCCACGGCCCGGGCGTTCGGGCTGCCGCCCCGGCGGCTGGAGGCCGGGATCGAGTCCCTGTGCGGGCGGCTGCGCTTCGACCCGGGCCTTCTCGGGCGGCGGCCGGCGACCTACTCCTCGGGCAACCGCAGAAAGTACGCTTATCTCCAGAGCCTGATCATCGGCCCCCGTCTGCTCGTCGTGGACGAACCCTACACGGCTCTCGACCCGCCGTCGATCGCCGGCCTCAGGGAGGTTTTCCTGAGCCTGCGGCGGGAGGGCGCGGCCGTTCTCCTGAGCTCGCACATGCTCACCGAGATGAGCCGGGTCGCCGACGACGTCATCGTCCTCCGCCGGGGGCGGGTGGCGGGCCGGGCGGAGCTCGGCGACCCGCGAGGCCGAGACAGGCGGGCCGTCCCCGACCTCGAAGACCTCTTCATGACTCTCTGCGGCCGCCCCGACCCGTGACCGGCCTAGATGACGGTTCCGTCGGGGATGACCGCATCCTTGGGGACGACGATGATCCCGCTGACGATGTTGTAGCCCTCGCCCTCGGCCTCGCGGAGTCCGTCCGTGTTGACGAGTTTGACGTTGTCGCCCACCCGGGCGTTCTTGTCGAGGATGGCGTTGCGGATCACGCAGCCGCGGCCGACCCCGACGTCGGGACACCCGCCTTCCCGGTTGGCCCGGAAGTCGTCGTCCGACTCGAAGAAGTCGGCGCCCATCATCACGGTCCTCTCGATCATGGAATCCTCGCCGATGCGCGACCTGATGCCGACGATGGATTCCCGGATCCGCGAGCGGTTGACGATGCTTCCCTCGCAGACGATCGAGTTGGCGACGTCGGCGGCCAGGATCTTGCAGCCGGGCAGGAAGCGGGCGTGGGTGAAGATCGGCTTGGCCTCGTCATAGAAGTTGAACCGCGGCGTCGGCCGCGCCAGATCCATGTGGGCGTCGAAGAAGCTGGCGATGGTGCCGATGTCCTCCCAGTAGCCGTCGAAAAGATAGCCGTGGGCCCGGCGCTCGCGGATGGCCAAGGGGATGACCTCCTTCCCGAAATCCTGGAAGGACGTCGCGGCCAGGAGCTCGTTGAGAACCCTCCAGCCGAACAGGTAGATGCCCATGGAGGCCAGGTGCGTCCGGCCGGGACCGGTGAACCCGGTCCGCGCCAGGACCTCCTCGTCGATCCGCATCCGGGCGATGTCCTCGGCCGACTTCGGCTTTTCGGCGAATTCCGTGATCCGGCCGTCCGCCTCGAGTTTCATGACCCCGAATTCCGGCACCCGGCCGGTTTCGACCGGGGTCACGGCGATGCTGATCTCCGCCCCCGAGGCCCGATGGGCCTCCACGAATTTCCGATAGTCCATCCGGTAGAGGTGATCCCCGGACAGGATGAGGACGAGGTCGCCGACGTCCTCGATGAAATCGAGGTTCTGGCGGACGGCGTCGGCCGTGCCCTGGTACCAGTTCCGGTTTTCGAGGGTCTGCTGGGCGGACAGGACCGTCACGAAATCCTTGTGAAAATTGTCGAACCGGTAGGTCGTGAAGATGTGGCGGTGGAGAGACTCGCTCGCGAATTGGGTCAGGACGAAGATCTTGCGGTATCCCGAATGGATGCAGTTCGAGATGGGGATGTCGATGAGACGGAACCGCCCGGCGATGGGGACGGCCGGCTTGCTCCGGACCCGGGTCAGGGGATAGAGTCGGCTGCCCACCCCGCCGGCCATGATGATCGTCACGATCCCGGCCACGCTACCTCTCCGATTCCCGCCCGGTCTTCCCGACCGGCCGGGACCCGCCGGCCGCCAGGACCGTCCGGACCGCCGCCAGCTTCTCCGGGGACTCGGCCAGGGACGGCCAGTTCCAGAACACCACGCCGGCCGAGGGAGGCTTCAGAGCCTCGGTCAGGGCCTCCCTGAACTCCTCGGGAGACTCGGGCTCGGCCAGGTAGGCTTCCTTGACCTGGATGCTGGGGAGGACGGGAACGTCCACCCTCCGCGCGACATCGCCCACCACGGAGGCAATCCAGGCCGGCGGCCGCTTGACCATGTGATGGTAACACATCGGCGACACGTAATCGGCGTGCCGGGCCATGAGCGCCAGGTCCTGGCCGGCAACGACGCGGGCCGCGTCGCCGAAGTCGCCGGCCCGCCACGGGACGGCGTGGACGTTGATCTTGATATCCGGCTTGATACGTCTTGCCTCTCCGGCCAAGGATTCGACGATCCCGGCGATCAGTCCGCATTTCCAGCCTGTCCATTCGTCGGCATGATGGGCCAGGATCCAGCCCGCCTTGGCCGCGGTCCCGGCCAGCGAAGAGGGGACCTCGACGCCCGTCGCGGCTCCGAAGGTCTTCAGGCACGATTCGTCAAAGCAGCTGTTCGGCAGGGAAGCCGGGCTCCTGTCCGGATAGACTTTTTCCCAGAACACGAAGGTGCGGATGAAGTCCAGGCTGACTCCGTCGGCATCGGTCTCCCTGACGAGCTTCCCGAGCAGGGCGATCTTCCGGTCCAGATAGTCCCGGCGGGTGGGGCAGACGAACTTGACCCAATCGTCCTCGGCCCTGGACCCGTCGGCCGTGATCGCGTAAAGGTCGGGCCGCGCGGCCAGTTCCTCGGCGTCCAAGAAAACGGGGAAGATGATGAACACTGCAACCCCGCGGGCCCTGGCCTGGGACATGAACTCCGGCCTCGAAGCCAGGCCGGCGCTGACGAAGGCGGTGTTGATTCCCGCCGACCGCCACGAGTCGAACAGCCCCGGCAGGGATCCCGAATAGTCATAGATCTTGGCCCCGATAATCGGGCGGCGATCCCCGCCGGCCTCGGCCGGGTCCAGGGCCCGGAGGCTTAAAGACGCGGCGACGGCGAACGCCAGGGCGGCCAGGGCCACCGCCGGCCCCGCGACGCGGACTCTGCGGAGCGGCCTCATGGCCGTCCATCTCCCTCGATCGGCAGGACGTCGCGCAGCGAGAAATCGACCCAGATGATGCCCATGTCCTGCTTCACCCGGGCCCGGATCGCGTCGCCCAGGGTCCGCGGGGGATCGGCCAGCCCGGACCACCAGGGCTTGTCGGAGTTGTAGCCGACCTGGAACATGACCAGGTTCGGATAGAACCGCGGGGCCCAATCCTCGCCGAATTCCTTGACCATGGCCTCCATGTCGGGAAAGATCTGGCTGTCGTCGACGAAGACGATATCTCCCCTGTAAACCTGGGGCATCCAGTCGGGGTCCCAGTGTTTCAGAAACAGCCGGTACGACGGGTTGAAGGACTTGACCCTGGCCTCCCAGGCCCGGGCCGTCGCGTCGTTGACGGGCATCCCGGTCCGAGGCCGGTCGGCGGTCTTGTTCCACTCGACATCGATCCCGAATCCGACGACGCAGGGGTGATGCCCGTAGCGGCCCAGCACGAGATCGATCAGGGTCGGGACGTCGGCATTGGCCGGTTCGACCTGAAGGTACACCTTGATCCCCTTGCCGTCGAAGGCGTCGAGGTACCGTTCGGGCTTGTCGACCGAATCGAATTCGACATAGGGGACCGTCCGGCCCTCGGCCGGAAAATCCACGTGGACGAACCTGGGCGTCTTGGCCATGACCCCGACGATCCAGATCGCTCCCGGCGTCGCGCCCTCGAACTTGGCCGCCATGGCGAGGATCGCCCGCTGCCAGGCGGCGGGTTCGGGGAACGGCTTGATGCCGTAACTCGACGAGCGGACCCCGGCGAAGACGATGCCGGCCGGAGCGGGGGCCGGACGAGGGGCCGGGGGAGCCGCCGGCCGAGGCGGAGGGGGGGGCGCCGGCGGCGGCGCGGCGCAACCCGCGGCCAGGAGTCCCAAACAGGCGAGCAAGGGAACGGCCCACGCTCCTTTTGCGGCCATGGGAACCTCCTTTTCGGGGCGGGGTTCGTGAATCACGAGTCTCCTCGAATTCTATCGGTCGGGCCGCCGGCTGTCAATAACCTGTGCTATGATGAGGGCATGCTCGACGCCATAGTGGTCGGCGCCGGCCTGGGCGGGCTGATGGCCGCCGCCAAACTCGCCGCAAAGGGCCGGCGGGTCCTGGTCCTCGAAAAAAAAGCGCTCCCGGGCGGGACGGCCTATGTCTTCCGGCGCGGCGGTTACGCCTTTCCCATGGGTCCCCTGGCTTTCAGTTTTCCCCGCCGCGTCCATGAGTTTCTCGACCTGGCCGGCGCCGACGGCCGCCTGGCCTTCCGGCGCAGCGGGTTCGAGTTGCGGGCTCCCGGTCTCGACATCCTGATGTCCAAATCCCTGGCCGACATCCGGGCCGACCTGGCCCGGAATTTCCCGGGCGAGGCCGCGGGGCTGGGCGAGTTTTTCGACCGCCTCGGGGAAGCCGTCGCCGTGTCCGCGGACATGGACCGCTGGCATCCCGACTTCGCTCCCTCGCCTTCGGAAGCCGCGGGCCGCAGGCGTCGGATCGCGGGCCTCGAGGGCCGGATCGCCGCGGTCCGCCGGCTTTCGGATACGCCCGCGAGCGCGGTCCTGGACGGGCTGCTCGGCGACCGGATGCTCAGGAATTTTCTCGGCTCCCTCGGCACCGGGCCGCCCGAAATGTCGATGCTGACCCTGGCGGCCATGTGGAACGTGATGTCCGAGGAGGGCATCTGGTTTCCCCTCGGCGGCCTGCACGGGATCGTCGACCGCCTGATGGGGCGGATCGCCTCCGCGGGCGGGGAGGTCCGGCTGGGGGAAGCCGTCGGCAGGATCTCCATCAGTCGCGGCCGGGCCGCCGGTGTCGTGACCGCGTCGGGGCGGACCCTGGAGTCGCGCTGGGTCATCTCGAATGCGGACGCCAAGGCCACTTTCCTGGAGCTCCTCGAACCCTCGGCCCTTCAGGAGGGGCTCGCGGCCCGGGTCAGCGAGGCCGCCTATACCGGTTCCGAGCTCAGCGTCTGCCTGGGCCTCCGTCCGGAACGGGTCGATCTGTCGGCCCTCCGGACCGAGCACCTCTTCTACCGCCGGGAGGTCCGCGGCGACGGGCCGGCGGACCCCGAGGCCTTCGCCGACCGGGAGATCGAGGTCTGCCACTGGTCGGGGCAGGCGCCGGAATTGGTTCCCGCGGGCAGGGAGTCGCTCGTCCTGCGGGTGGGTTTCCCGTATGCCCACTTTGCCGGCTGGAGGGCCGGGGACAGGACGAGAAAGCCGGGCTACAGGGAATACAAAGCCCGTCTGGCCGGGAGCCTCGTCCGGACCGTCGAGGCCGTGCTGCCCGGGCTCTCGGACGCGGTCGAGCTGATGGATGTCGCGACCCCCCTCACGTTCAGAGACTGGGGCGGTCGGACCGAAGGCTCGGTCGCCGGCTGGTCCTGGTCAGCGGCCGACGCGGCCCGCCTGCCGGGCGGGCTCATGGTCCGGACGCCCGTGCCCGGCCTGCTGGCTGCGGGCATCTACGCGGCGACGGGACTGTTCTGGGGCGGCGTCCCGACGGCCCTGTACACGGGCAGCCTGGCCGCGGACCGCATTCTCGCCGGCTGAGGCCGAGCGGCTACTTGGCCGCCTCCTGGACCGGCGAGAGGTCGTCGATGACCCACATCCCGCGGCCGTTGGTGGCGATGACGATGCAGTTGTCCCGCGGGTGGACGGCGATATCCCAGACATACGTCGTCGGCAGACCCCCGCCGAGAACGTTCCAGCTCCGGCCGGAATCGGTGGAGGCGTAAATGCCCGTGTCCGTCCCGGCGTAAAGGACATCCCTTTTTTTCGGGTCTTCGCGGACGACATTGACGGGTCCTCCCGGGATGTTGCCGGCGATGCTCGTCCATGTCTTGCCGTAGTCCGGCGACTTGAAGATGTAGGGGTTGAAATCGTCGTCGTGCCGGCCGACGAGAGTGACGTACACCGCGGCCGGATCGTGCCTGGAGGCGACGACCTTCCAGGTGTGCTTGTTAAAGGGGAGGCCGGCGGTGATTTCGGCCCACCCGCCGCCGCCGTCCCTGGTCACCCAGACCCGCCCGTCGTCGGTCCCGGCGTAGACCGTCCCAAACGCGAAAGGCGACTCGTCCACGGCCGTGATCGTGGCGTAAGGTATGGCGTAAGGCCATTTGCCCTGCTGGTCCGGATTGTCGTAGGTCAGGTCGGGGCTGATGCGTTCCCAGGCCTCCCCCTGGTTCATGGACCGGAAGAGGTACTGGAAGCCGTGATAGAGGACAAACGGGTTGTGCGGCGAAAGCATGGTCGCGGCCAGCCACTG
>Ga0055483_10000344_pt1 | contig 10785 bp, 9 predicted proteins | sample RushMan_CattailN_5_FD_57938 | JGI IMG/M metagenome (GOLD analysis project Ga0055483, IMG submission 57938) | Wetland microbial communities from San Francisco Bay, California, USA, that impact long-term carbon sequestration - RushMan_CattailNLB_D2 | ecosystem: Environmental > Aquatic > Marine >... | reverse complement strand
CGCGGGCCCATAACCGGTGCGCAGCGGGCGCAGAGCGAGCGGATGGCTCGCCGTATTCATCATCGTTTTCATCGTAGGCGCGAACAAAATGGCTGAAAATATCACAATCGTAACGGGATCGAAGGGCGGGGTGGGAACTACCACCGTCGCGATGAATTTGGGCGTGCAGGTGGCGAACCAGTCGCGGAAGCGAGTGGGGCTGATCGACCTGGCGCGGCCGTTCGGGCAGATTTCCATGATGCTCGACCTGGAGCCGCGCTTCACGATTTTGGACGCGCTCGAGCGCATCGAGCGGCTGGACGAAGCCGGCCTGGCGAGCCTGGCCATGCGCCACAAGGCCGGAGTGGAAATTCTCGCCGGGCCTTTACAAGCGCCGATGAAGCCGGATCAGCGGCAGAGCGTCACGCTGGGCGCGCTGATGCGATTGGTGGAGATTTCCAGCCGCGCGTTCGACCACGTGATTATCGACATGGGCGTGGTGAACGCCGCCGAATGGGCGCCGGTGCTGTGCGCCGCGAACATTATTCTGCTGGTGGCCGAGCCGAGCGCGCTGGCGCTGGGCATGATCAACCGGCACATCGCCGCGGCCGGGCCGGCGGGCGTGAACTGCGCGCGCATCCACGTGGTGATCAATCGCTGGCGGCAAAATGACGGCGAGGCGCTGGCGGAATTCGAGAAGACGCACAAACGCACGGTGCTGACTCGTCTGCCCAACGATTACCGGCAGGTCACCGAAGCCGTCGCGGTGGGAATGCCGCTGATGGGCAGCACCGGCAACGCGCTGCTGGCGCGGTATCGCGAGCTGGCCGCATGGCTGCTGTCCGGGGCCGGCGGCGCGATCGACGCCGCGCAGCCCGTCGCGAAAGCCGAAGCGTAGCTAGGAAGCCCTACTTGATGATCGGATAGTCGAGGTAGTAGCGGTGCAGATCGGCGACGGTCATCTGGCCGTGCCGCATTTCGATCACCGTCGGATCCTTCTCCCCGTTTAAAATCTTGGCCCAGACGGTGTCGCCCGCGTGAAATTCCCCGAGCGTGATCGGCTTGCCCGTGTCACTCAGGTATTTCGTCTGGGGAGTGACCTTCACCAGGACGGTTACTTCCGTGGGCCGCTTCAGCAGCAATTGCGAGTTCTGCTGGTCGATGGATGCGACGATGAAAAACTGCTCGCCCGAAGTGGTCTTCACCTCTTCCTTGGAAGGAGAAGCCATGGGAAGAGGACGCGCGGCCGATGCTCGCAGCGGCGTCTGGGCGTGATTCCCAGGACGCGTGCCGGCCGGACGGCGCTGCGCCAAGGCAGAGCCGGGAACCGCGACAGCCAAGCTCATCAAACCGAAAAATCCGAAGGACCGGAGAAGCCTATTCATATCGGAGCGCCTCAATGGGATCAAGTCGCGCGGCTTTGCGCGCAGGATAGTAGCCAAAAAAGATGCCGACGCCGGCGGAGAAGATCGCCGCGATCAACACCGACGAAGGAGAAACGAACGTGGACCAGCCCAGGACGTGCGAAATAATCGCCGAACCGATCACGCCGAGCAGAATGCCCACCAGTCCGCCGAGCGAACTGAGAACCACCGCCTCGCTCAGAAACTGCCGCTGCACGTCTTCCTCGGTGGCGCCCACGGCCATGCGCACGCCGATTTCACGCGTTCGTTCGGTGACGGAGACCAGCATGATGTTCATAATGCCGATGCCGCCGACCAGCAGGGAAATGGAGGCGATGGCGCCAAGCAGGACGGTCATGACCATCGAAGTGGAAGCGGCTGCCTGGGCGAACTCGTTGGGGCTGCGGATGATGAAATCGTCGCTGGCATCCGCGCGCAGATGGTGGCGCTGGCGAAGCAGAGCCGCGATCCCATCCTGGACCTCCGGCATCGCCTGCTGCGAAACAGCGGAGGTCATGATCAGTTGCACCCAGCTGATGCCGGAAATCTTCTTCTGCACGGTCGTGTAGGGCATGACCATGACGTCATCCTGATCCTGCCCGTCCGGCGATTGTCCTTTGGTTTCCAGCACGCCGAGAACGCGGAAGGGCAGGTTCTTCACACGGATCGTCTTGCCCACCGGATTGGCATCGCCAAAGAGCTCGGTGACGATGGTATGGCCGATGACGCAGACATCCGCGGCCCCGTTCACGTCACGCTCGGAAAACGAGCTACCCTGCACGATGGGCCAATTGCGAATCTGCGTGAACTCCGGCGAAGCGCCGTACGCGCGCGTGAACCAGTTCTGGTTCCCGTACACGACTTGAACGGAAGCGAAGGCGATCGGGGAGACGGCGGCGACGCCGGGCACATGCTGCAGGATGGCCTGGGCGTCGTCGGCAGTGAGCGTTTTGGTGGCTTCGCTGCCCATGCGGACGCCTCGCGTGTTCACGCTGCCGGCGAACACCATGATCATGTTGGTGCCAAGAGACTGAATCTGCTGCTGCACCTGCTCGCTGGCGCCCTCACCGATCGCCACGGTGCAGATCACGGCGCCGACGCCGATGATGATGCCCAGCATCGTGAGGACGGTGCGCATTTTGTTGCGCGCCAAAGCCCGGAGCGCGATGCGGATAACTTCCCTCGGGTTCATTTCGCACCTCCACCCATGTTGCGCGGCTCCATTAGCGGGGCCCGCGCGGACCGCCGAAGAATGGAGCGCGGTTGCCACGGCTACCGCCCGAAGACTGTTCCGACGTGACCAGCAGGTCGCCGGGCTTCACGTTGCCTTGGATCAGTTGCGTGTTGTTGTAATCGGTGATGCCGCATTCGACGGCAATGGGAACGAGTTGCTTCTGGGCGTTGAGCGACCAAACGGTCTGCCAGCCGTTGGTGTGGGTGGTGGAAGCGTCGTTGGAAATGTGGTAGCGCTTGTACATCTGCTGTAAGACGTTCGGGGGCAAGTTGGGCTTAAACGTGAGAGCCGGGTTGGGAATTTCCACGGCATTTTCGGCGTGCCCGGTGGGAATGGTCACGTAAGCGGTCTCGCCCGGCAGCAGCTTTTCGTCCGGATTGTTGAAGTCGATGATGGTGTTGTACGTGACGACGTTCTGGACGGTGGTCGGGTTCAGCCGGATATTGCTGACGCGGCCATGAAAAACTTGGTTCGGAAATGCGTCCACCTGGAACGTGACCGGAATGCCGTTGCGAATGTGGCCGGTATCGGATTCGTCGGTTGCGGCGTAGACCTGCATGCGGGTGAGATCTTGCGCGACGGAGAAGACGTTGGGCGCCTGGAGGGCGGCGGCAACGGACTGCCCGACGTCGATATTGCGCGCCACCACGGTGCCGTCGATGGGAGAAACGATCGTCGTGTACTTCAGGTTGGTCTCGGCGGCATCGAGAGCGCCTTGCATGGAGGTGATTTGCGTCCTGGCCTGCGCGAGCTGCGCCCTCGCCTGTTCGACCGCCGCCTGAGCGGACTTCACCTCAGCCTGGGCCTGGCCCAGGGAGGATTGAGTCTGCTCGTTGGAGTCCGTGGAAACCACCCCAGCCTTGTACAAATCCTGCGATCGCTTGGCGGTCGCGATTTCATACCTGGCGTTGGCTTGCGCCTTGGAAAGATTTGCTTCCGACGCCTGGACGTTGGCCTGCAAGGTCACCAAATTGGCTTCGGCATTTTGGAGGTTGCCGCGCGATTGGGTCACCTGCGCTTCGTAGATCGCCGGGTCGAGTTGCGCCAGCACCTGCCCGTTTTTCACGCGGGTATTGAAGTCGGCGAAAATATATTTGACGGTGCCGGAAACGTAGGAACCGACCGGAATCGTGGTGAGCGGGTTAATCGTGCCGGTGGCCTGCACCACCGAGGTAATGTTTCCACGACGCACCACGGCGGTGGTGTACTTCGGCGCGGAAGAGCGCCCCCTGATATAGACCCAGAGCCCGATCAGTACAACGATGCAGCCAATCGTGATGTAGGCCTTCTTGTGTTTGGTATAGGATTCTCGTAGCGACATGGATCTCCGATGTGCGGGAAGCGTCCTTCGCCTGCGCGCAAATGCCTTCGCCTGGCCTTTGTATCTCCCCCTAAGCGCATAGACGCACTGCAATCGTGTTGGGTTACGTCCGGCGGCAACCCGCTAGAGAGCGCCGGATTCGCTTCACAAGCCGGAAAGTACACTAGCCACAGGAATTGTGGCATCGCTCCGTGCTAAAGTGAACGCGGCGACGCTCGTATAGACAGACGGGCGGCAATTGGGGGGAGCGTGGCGTACCGGGACCTGCGGCAATTTCTAGGCAAGCTCGAAAAGGAAGGCGATCTTAAGCGCATTTCGGTCGAAGTGGACCCCGTTCTAGAAATTACGGAAATCAGCGACCGAACGGTCAAGGCGGGCGGACCGGCGCTGCTGTTCGAACGGCCTCGCGGCTCGCGAATCCCGGCAGTGACGAACCTGGTGGGCACCGAGCGGCGAATCGAGCTGGCGCTGGAAGCCGATTCGCTCGAGGAAATCGCCGGCCGGATTACGTCCATGCTGGACGTGCAGTCGCCCCAAGGGCTGCTGGACAAGATCAAGATGCTGCCCAAGCTGGCGGAGCTTGGCGCCGTGTTTCCGAAGACGGTTCGCAGCGCGGCATGCCAGGAAGTGGTCCGCACGGAAGGCTTTTCGCTCTTCGATTTCCCGATTCTGCAGTGCTGGCCGCAGGATGGCGGACGATTCATCACCTGGCCCATGGTGATCACGAAAAACCCCGAAACCGGCAAGCGGAACGTGGGCTGCTACCGGATGCAGGTGTTTGACGAGCGCACCACCGGGATGCACTGGCAGACGCAAAAGCATGGCGCGGAGCATTATCGAAGCGCGCTCTCAAGAGACAAGCGAGGGAAGCTCGAAGTGGCGGTGGCAATTGGCTCCGATCCGGCTACGTGCCTGGCCGGGATTTTGCCGGTGCCTCCGGACATGGACGAGTTCATGTTCTCCGGCTTCCTGCGGCATGAACCCGTCGAGGTGGTACCGTGCAAGACGGTCGACCTGGAGGTCCCGGCGAACGCCGAGATCGTTCTCGAGGGCTACGTCGAACTCGGCGAAATGCGCACGGAGGGCCCGTTCGGGGATCACACCGGATTCTATTCGTTGGAAGGGCAGTACCCGGTCTTTCACGTCACCTGCGTGACACACCGAAAGGAACCGGTGTATTTGACCACGATTGTAGGGCCGCCGCCGCAAGAGGACTACTTCATCGGCCACGCCATCGAGCGGATATTTCTGCCGGTGATGAAGATGCAGCACCCGGAAATCGTGGATGTCGCCATGCCAGCCGAGGGAATTTTCCAGAATCTAATGATCGTTTCAATCCGCAAGAGCTATCCGGGACACGCGCGGAAGACGATGAACGCAATCTGGTCTCTGGGGCAGGCCATGTTTACCAAGGTGGTGGTCGTGGTCGATCACGACGTGAACGTGCAAGACCCGAAAGAGGTCGTTTGGAAGGCGCTCTGCGCGATCGATCCGGAGCGCGACATTGAATTCGTGCTGGGTCCCGTCGATACGCTCGATCACGCGGCGCGCAGGCAGGATTTCGGTTCGAAAATGGGAATCGACGCAACGCGCAAATGGCCCGAAGAGGGCTATACCGGCCGATGGCCCGACGAAATTCGCATGGATGCGACAACCAAGCAGCGGATCGACTCCCTCTGGCAGCAATTGAAAATCGAGGCGAAAAGGAAGTAAAAGCGAAAGAGTCTTCGCTGCGGTTACCACTCGGTACCGCTTTGCTACCTCCGCGTAAACCAAGCAACTCCGGCCGCCGATCGGACTTTCGGGGGGCCAGACCCGTCGGTTCGGGGTTTTACCAACAGCACACCAACGAAATAAGTGGATTGACAGTCTTCGGCGTGAATGTAATAAACGAAACACGGGGACGGTACCAGAGCTTACAGTACTAACCTCTGAGTACCGGAAGTCGCCCAGGGGTAGGGCGAATTTGAAACGAAAAATAGAGGGCCCCCAAGCAGGACGCCAGACTCAGGAAAGCAGTCCGAAGTATGGGGCTGCATGGGAGCGAGAGGCCGCGCGATGTTCAACCTCGGGAAATCAAAGTCGCTAATTGGATTGGACATTGGTTCGAGTTCCGTCAAAGCAGTTGAATTAAGGAAGGTGAAGGACGGATTCGAGCTGGTCAGTTACGGCCTGGAGCCGCTTGCTCCAGACACGGTCGTGGACGGCGCGATTATGGACGCGCCCGCGGTCGCGGAGAAGATCATCGCCATCTTCGACGCCCAAAAGATCAAAACGAAGGAAGTGGCGACAGCCGTCTCGGGGCATTCGGTGATCGTCAAGCCGGTCAAGATGCCGCTGATGACCGAAGAGGAGCTCTACGACCGGGTACAGGCGGAAGCGACCCAGTACATCCCCTTCGATATCGCCGACGTGAACCTCAGCTATCAACTGCTGGAGGCCACGGAAAACCAGATGGACGTGCTGCTGGTGGCGGTGAAAAAGGACAAGATTCTAAACCACACCAACGTGCTGGCCCAGGCGGGCAAGACCCCCGTGGTGGTGGATATCGACGCTTTCGCCCTGCAGAACTGCTACGAAGTGAACTACGAGCTCGATCCTTCGCAGGTCGTGGCTCTGCTCAATATTGGCGCGAGCGTGATGAACATCAACATCGTTCGCGGCTGGACGCCGCTTTTCACTCGCGACGTTTCCGTGGGCGGCAATCAATATACGGACGCCTTGCAAAAGGAACTGGACCTGAGCTTCGAGGACGCCGAGAAGCTGAAGATGGGCGGCACGCACGCGGGCGTCAGTGAAGAGCAGCGGACGGCGATTCTGCGCTCCGTTTCCGACATTCTGATCCTGGAAATCCAGAAGACGTTCGACTTTTTCCGGGCGACAGCCAGCGGGGAGAACATCCGGCGCATTGTGGTGGCCGGAGGAACTGCGCGCGTTCCCGGGCTCCTGGACTTTCTAAAAGAAGAGTTCGCGATGCCAGTTGAAGAACTCTACCCGTTCCGCAAAATCGCAGTAAACCCCGGGCGCCACAACGAAGAAGAGCTTCGTGAATGGGCGCCGCGCCTGGCCATTGCCGTGGGCCTGGCGCTGAGGAGTTTCGATACCCCATGATCCGTATAAACCTGCTCGGACAAGCGCGCCCCAAAGCCGCCAAGACCGCCGTGCCGCTGGAGGCAACGGTGCAGATCCTGTTTCTGGTGGTCGCCGTGGCGCTCGCCGGTGTGATTCTTGGCGTCACGTATTTCCAACAGAAGCGCGAGCTCGACAGCACCAACAAGAAGATTCTCGCGCTCCGCGCTGAAAAGCAGAGCCTGCAGCAGATCAAGCAGGACGTGGACCGCTTTCAGAGCGAGAAGGCCGTCTTGCAGCAGAGGATCGACGTGATTGAGACGCTGCAAAAGAACCGCACCGGCGCACAGCAATTGCTTCAGATGGTGGCCAGCACAGTGGTGCAGGTCGACTCACTGTGGCTGACCTCACTGAACCGCCAAGGCGATTCGCTGGCGATTGAAGGCGAGGCGGGCTCGATAGACGCGGTAGCCAATTTTCTGACGCAGATGAAGCGTTCGGGCTACTTCGACGAGATTCAACTGAAGGAAGCAAAGGAAAACGACATTCTGCCGTCTGTCCAGACCTTTAGCTTTTCAATGACGGCATCGGTCGCCGGAGCGACTAGCAGCACGACGCCGACGACACAGCCAACGGGTAGAGGGCAGCCTGCTGCACGGTCCCCGAAGGCCGGGAGGGTTTAGCGATGGCAAGCTCATTTCGAGACTGGCCCTGGCCGCTTCAGGCGCTCTTTTATGCAGGTCTTGCGGTGGCTTTGGTGCTCGCAGGCCTCTACGTTCCGGGCTCGCCGTTGGCCAGCGTGCGGTCGCAGCTTCAAAGCGCGCAGTCCGAATTGAAGCCGCTGGAAGCGGACGTGGAGAATTTGCGGGTTTACAAGCAGCGGCGCGCGGAGTTGCAGTCCGATATGGACGCGCTGCAAAAACAACTGGCCACGCTGCAAACGATCGTTCCGGAAGAGAAGCAGACGGATCAGTTCATCCTGATGATCGAACGTGCGGCGGCAACCTCGGGCGTCACGATTCGGACATTGACCGCCAAGCCGGTTGCCCAAAAGCCGTATTACTTCGAGATGCCATTTGAAATCGAGGCAGACGGACCCTATTACTCGGTTATGGACTTCTTCTCCAGGATGGGACGCCTTTCGCGCATCATCAACGTAGGGAACCTGAAGCTGACCGAGATCGGAAAGGGCCAGCGCGGAAAGTTTCGCACGGCGCCTGGAACCTCGGTGGCGGGCACGTTCACAATTACCACGTTTTTCACAAGTTCAGCGGAAGCACAGGCCAACGCGAAGCCGGCGTCCGCCAAGACGAGGCGACGGTAGGGGAATATGAGAAGACTCGCGAGAAAATGCGCCAACTCCCTGGCCGTGCTGGCCATTGCGCTGAGCTTCAGCGCCACGGTTTGGGCGCAGGGCAGACCAACTAAGAAACCGGCGCGCAGGGCGCATCCGGCAGCCACGGCAAAAGCCTCCCGTAAGCCAACGCCGAGACAAAGGCCGAAGCCTACGGTCAGGCATCGGGCGAAACCCGCTGCGGCGGCTATACCTCCCGCAGCCAAGGCGCCCGCAGCCCCCAAACCGATCGATTTGGCGGGCAAGCGCGATCCCTTCGTTGCCCTTGTGAATACGTCGAAGGGGCCCGCGCAGCATCTTCCGCCAGGCAAAGCCGGATTAGTGATCGGCACCCTCACGGTGCAAGGAATCGTGCAGGGCGCAAACGGAATGATTGCCGTGATCGCGAATCCCGATCAGCGAGTTTATTTCGTGCGGGAAGGCGACCGTCTGTACGACGGGCAAGTCGAAAGAATTACTTTGGATAGCGTGACGTTTCAGCAGGACTCGAAAGACGCCTTCGGGAAGCCGATCGTGCGAACTGTGGTGAAGCGAATCTACCCGAGCGCAGGAGAGCAGCAATGAGGATTATGTGGAGGGCGTGGGGGCTGGGCGCGCTGATTGCGGCTGGCTTATTGCTGTCGAATGGGACGCTGCAAGCGAGCAGTGCACCCGTCGTGCACGTCAAGGTGGTGACATCCGGCGGCGCCACGCGGCTGGAAGCGCAGGCAAGCGGGGCCTTCGAATACTCGACGTATCGCCCCAGCGGAAGCTTGTACGTGCTCGAACTGAGCGGCGTTTCGTCCGCGGATACGGCGGGCGTGCGACGCCTCAATTCCAGTCTCGTGAAGGGCTATCGGATCCTCGGCTACTCGACCGGCAATACGCCGAACGTGCGGCTGGAAATCCAGTTGGTGCCGGGTGCTAACGTAAACGTCCAGAGGCCGGACGCGAGCGATCTGAACGTGGTCGTGTCTCCGGCGGCCAACGCACAGAACCTGCAGAATCTGCTGCGCCAGGACCAGGCTACCCTGGTGCCCGCGGCGGACTCGTCGGCAACGAGCGCGGTATCGACCGGAGTCGACACGATTCGGCGCGTGAATCTTACGGAAGCGGACGGGCTAACGGCGGTAAACGTATCCGCTTCGGGACGGCTGGCATATCACTCGCTCCGCCTGCATAATCCCGAGCGTCTGGTGCTGGATTTTAAAGGAACGCGGCTGCGCACTTCCGAACACCAGATCGCGAGCAATTTGGATCCGGTGCGCGAAATTCGTATGGCGCAGTTCCGGCCCAACGTGGCCCGCGTCGTCATTGACCTCCGCGAGCCTGCGGTGACGTATCGAATTGCAGGAAAGGGCAACCATCTCACCGTCACGTTTGGAACGCACCGCAGCAGCACTGGCGCCGCAACGTCCGCGGCAGACTCCGACGGAGCCAAGCTGGTGACTACGAAAGCGGTGGTCTCCGGTGCCAAGCCCGCTTCGCGGGAGTATGTTGCGCGGAGCCGCGCGGCTGTGCCGACGCCCTCTTCGGTGTTGCCGGTGAACTTGACTCGACCGGCGGACGCTTTCGCCTCGCCCGCGGCAGCATCCGCGGCTGTGGGTACGCCGGCGGTGCCGCAAGCGCAAGCAGCGCCCGCTACGGCACACCCGAAGTACACTGGGGAACCGATCTCAGTGAATTTGAAGAACGTCGACCTGCGCGACTTCTTCCGGCTGATTCACGAAATCAGCGGATTGAACGTCGTCGTCGATCCGAACGTAAAGGGCAACTTAACCATCGTTTTGGACGACGTGCCGTGGGATCAGGCTCTCGATATCGTGCTGAAGAACAACGACCTGGTAAAGCAACTGGACGGCAATGTGCTCCGGGTTGCTACCCAGGCGACGGTGCAGAAAGAGGCCGAGGAGAGCCGCGACCTCGCGAAAGCACAGGCGGAGGCTGTTCCGGTGGTCACAACCACGCGCGTCCTGAGCTATGCGAAAGCGAGTACCTTGGCCGGGACGCTGAAAAAGTTCCTCTCTCCGCGCGGCGATATTATTGCCGACGATCGTTCCAACACGCTCATCATTCGCGATATTCCAAGCACGCTGCCGGTGATCGACAACCTGATCCGGGAGTTGGACCGCCGGTCGCAGCAGGTGGAAATCGAGGCGCGTGTGGTTGAGGCGAATCGTTCCTTTGCGCGCGAGATCGGCACCCAATTCGGCATATCCGCCGGAACCCCGAGCGGAAACAATCTGATCAGCGGCGCCGCCGGAGCGAGCCCTTTTACTCGCGTCTTCGGCAACCCCACGGCAAATCCTCCGGTACCCGGCTTGCCGGTTCCGCCGGTAATTGTTGGAACTGGAGCGGCTAGCGGAGCGCCGACGTCCGGCCAAATTCCGTTGATGTCCAACCTGCCGGTCGCCACTGCTACGAGCGGCATCTCGTACAACTTCAC
>Ga0055483_10000342_pt1 | contig 10827 bp, 8 predicted proteins | sample RushMan_CattailN_5_FD_57938 | JGI IMG/M metagenome (GOLD analysis project Ga0055483, IMG submission 57938) | Wetland microbial communities from San Francisco Bay, California, USA, that impact long-term carbon sequestration - RushMan_CattailNLB_D2 | ecosystem: Environmental > Aquatic > Marine >... | reverse complement strand
GTACGGCGCGGTTGAAGAAGCAAACCGCATCCTCAACGCAAACAATATTCCCACTTACTCCACGCCAGAGAACGCGATTAAAACGTACATGTACATGGTTCAGTACAAGCGGAACCTTGACTTGATTTATGAGACGCCGGAAGAACTGCCTTTGGATGCGATGCCTCCGAAGAGACCCATTATGGTTATTCTCAGGAACGCTGCCTCAGAGAACCGCGAGCTGCTCACCGAGGACGAAGCGAAAAAAATCCTTGAATACTACAAGTTCCCTGTGGTGCCCACCAAAGTCGCCATAAACCCTGAGGAAGCCATTGCGTTCGCGCACCAGACAGGTTACCCTGTAGTGCTGAAGATTCTGTCGCCGCAAATCGCGCATAAGAGCGACGCAGGCGGCGTCATCCTCAACATCAACTCTGACTCCGAGGTAAGGCAAGCGTTTGACATTATCATGCAGCGCGTGAAGCAACATAACCCAACCGCGGAAATCCTCGGCGTCACCGTCCAACCCATGATAAGCAGGAAAGGCTACGAAATCATCTTAGGCGGCAAAACCGACTCGCTCTTCGGTCCCGTCATCCTCTTCGGCATGGGCGGCGTTGGTGTGGAACTCTTCAAAGACTACGCCATCGGCTTGCCCCCGCTGAACACCACCCTCATCCGCCGAATGATGGAGGAAACCAAAGTCTACCAGCTGCTGAAGGGCTACAGGAACGAGCCGCCAGCCAACCTCAAACTTCTAGAAGAGACGATGCTGCTGTTCTCGCAGCTGCTCATCGACTTCCCCCAGATTAAGGAAATCGACATCAACCCGCTCCTCATAAACGAGAAAGACGCCTGCATACTCGACGCCCGGATAGTTGTTGACAAGGAAGCCGTTTTCAAGAGGTTCGAGCCGCACGAGCACCTGGTGATTAGCCCTTACCCGAAGAAGTACGAGACCCTGTGGAAAATGGAGAACGGGCAAGACGTGCTGCTGAGACCCATAAAACCCGAAGACGAGCCCATGTGGCTGGAGATGTTTCAAAGCTTCTCGGAAGAGTCCATCCGCTACAGGTTCTTCCAGATGCTCAAGGACACGCCGCATGAAGTCCGCGTGCGCTACTGCAACATCGACTACGACCGCGAAATCGCAATAGTGGCAGAGCTTACGACGGGAGGGCGCAGAAAAATCCTCGGCGTCGGCAGAATCAGCATCGAAACCGACGGGAAAAACGGCGAATTAGCCTTCATCATCGGCGACAAGTGGCAAGGCTTGGGCTTGGGAACGAAAATTGTGGATTATGTGCTGGAAATCGCCAAGGAGAAGCATGTTGAAACAGTTTACGCCATCATGCTGTCGGACAACGCGCGCGCCTTGAGCCTGACTAAGAAGATGGGCTTCCAGCTTGAGTACTTGGACGACGGCACAGTCAAAGGTGTCTTAAACCTCAGGGAAGAAATTGTCAACGCAGAATGCCCCCCAATTGAACCGAAAAACCTGCAAGCGGCACCTGAACCTGAAAAAAACGAGTCGCCCGCCCAAGAAAAAGGCGAGGAACAGGCTAAGCCAGAGGCGGAGATAGCCCCGCAATAGCTTTCTAGACAAAGTTCACTTTAACGGCGTGTGTGGAGCAGGAAATGCAGGGGTCATAAGCCCTGACCAGCATTTCTAGGTTCAGCTCAATTTCTTTTTCCTTCTTGTTCAGTATCTTCGGAAGAAGCGCTTTCAGGTCTAACTCGATGTTGCCGTGGTTCTGGTTCGTTGGGATAACGCAGTTTGCTTTGGTGCAGACTCCTTTCTCGTTGTAAGTGTAGTCGTGGAACAGTAATCCTCTTGGCACTTCGACGGCGCCGATGCCGCGTCCAGCCTTAACTTTAATCTCTGGGTTGTTGTAGTCGGGTTGACGCTGCAGTCCTGCGGCTTCCAACTCGTCAATCAGCCGTATAGAATCCTCCACGTTGTGGACAACCTCCACAAGCTGCGCGATGCTGTTCATGAACGGGTTGTGGCACACCGGCTTCAAGTCGAAAAGCTCGGCGGTCTGCTTCGCCAACGGCGAAAGTTTATCGTAGTTTAGGTTAAGTCTGGCAAGCGCGCCGACCATGTACGAATCTCGGGAGTGCTTCGCCCGCTTCGCCGTAGACCAAGGTACGATGTACTCGTTGGTGAAGGAAAGGTATTCCGCAACCGGCGCGGTGCCAGTGTCGGTGGAGCCGAGGTCGCCGTCGTAAAGCGCGTATTCGTCTGGCTTGGTTAATCCTATGAACTCGGTTTCCCTTGTGAAGTCAGGCAGCTTCGGCGCCAAAGTCTTGAAAAGCTCCGCCACTTTCTGCAGGTCAGGCACAGAAGCCTTCAGCCTTTCTCTGAGCGCTATTAGTTCTTTCATTGTGGGGATTTTTGAGAAACCGCCCGGTATCAGCCTCTGCGGGTGCGTTGTTCTGCCGCAGAGCAGGTTAGACATCTCATTCGCCAGTCTGTGCAAGCTAAGCACGGTTTTGACTTCTTCAGGGTTCGATGACGCTACGGGGATGACTGAGCCGACGCCCATCAGGTCTGGCAGCACCAGAAAGCCTATGTGCAGGATGTGGCTCTGCATGTTCTCCGCGTGCAACGCAATTTTCCTAAGCTTAAGGTCCTGTTCGCTTATCGTGATGCCCATGGCTGCTTCAGTGGCGCGCAGTGATGCCAGCGTGTGTCCTATGGAGCATATGCCGCAGATTCGCGAAGTGATGTGGTGCAGTTCTCTCCATGTGCGTCCTACGACCATGGCTTCGAAGAATCGTGGTGCTTCTGAGATGTTCCATTCGCATTTTTCTACGGTGCCTTTTCGTACGTTGACGTAGATGTTTCCGTGACCTTCCACTCTTGTTACGTGGTGCACGTTTATGTCGAAGTTTCTGTCTTTCATCATCTTTTCCTCTCCTGCCAACCAAAGTATAACTTGAACTTGTTAATCGCGTCGTCCACCGTGAGCCCGTACTTGATTAGGACTTCTTTATGCGCGTTCTCGTTCGGGTTATCCACCAAGCCGCGGCAGCCCCAGCAAATGGTGCCCTCGTTGACGCAGCAAGAATTGCAGCCTGCTCGGGTGACGGGGCCAACGCAGAACTGGCCTCTTTCGAAGGCGCAGACGTTCTCGTTCTTCTTGCATTCCACGCAAACGGGGTAGGTGGGTATGTCAGGCTTCTTTCCCAGCAGAAGCGCCTTAACCACACTGAGAAACTCCTCCTTGGTAATCGGGCAGCCATGTACGTAAGCGTCCACAGGTATCACGGCGTCTATGGGGCGAGCCGCGTAAGAATCAAACAGCCTCGCATCCTCGCCGTACACCGCCTTCCGCACATCATCCAAGTCCTTGTCGTTTCTGAGCGAGTTGATGCCGCCGATTGTGGCGCATGAGCCTATGGCGACCACGAGTTTGGCGTTTTTCCTGATTTGTTTGAGCCGCTCCTCATCCTGCAGTCTGGTGCAGGAGCCTTCGACGAAGGCGATGTCGTAGTTGTCGCTTTTCTCCTTCATGACTTCTCTGAAGGTTACAACTTCAACCTGACCGAGAAGGTCAAGAAGCTCTTCTTCCAAGTTTGCGACCTGCAACTGGTCTCCTTCGCAGCCTGCAAAATCAAAGAAAGCAACCTTTGGTTTCGCCATTATAATGCCTCCGGTACTCCTTTAATTTTTGCATAATTGAAAACTGGGCCGTCTTTGCAGACGTAGATTTGGTTGATTTGGCAGTGTCCGCATTTGCCGACTCCGCACTTCATTCTCCGTTCGAGGGAGATGATTATGTGGTCGTCGGGGACGTTTCTGCCTTTCAAGTCGTGGATAACGAACTTGTACATGATTGGCGGACCGCAGACCACCGCGTAAGTGGTTTCAGGGTCAAAGTTCACTTGAGGAATCAGGGTGGTGATGACGCCGATGTTGCCGCTCCAAATCTCGTTCTCGGGACACCAGTTGACGGTCGGCTTGAATTCCACATCGTCTCTCTTAGCGAGCGCGAGCATTTCCTCGCTGAACAGAAGCTCGCGGGGTTCCTTGCAGCCATAAAGCAGCATGACGCGACCGTAATCTTTCCTGTTGTCCAGAACGTAATTGAACAGTGACCTCAGCGGCGCGATTCCGAGACCGCCCGCCACGAACAGCAGGTCTTTGCCCTTCAGGAATTCGGAGTCGAAGCCGTGTCCAAATGGGCCTCTGATGCCTACTTTGTCGCCTTCTTTGAGCGTGTGTAGCTTGGTTGTTACGTTTCCGAGTTTGCGGACGCAGAGTTGAAACGTGCCCTTCTTGGTGGGCGGGGATGAGACGGAAATGGGGGCTTCGCCTATCCCGAACACTGACACCTCTACGAATTGGCCGGGGCTGTGACCTAGCTCTGAGCCGTCGTCCAGCTTAATTTCGAACAGGGTTTCGTTGGCGGTCATGGGTTGTTTCTTGATGATAGTTGCCAGCCTTGGCACGTAGTCTATGTTGCCTTCGGTTTGTATGTCCACTGTGGGTTCAGCGCCGAGAGCGACTTCCATTCCTAAGCTGACTGTTTCGTGGTACATGTCGTTGAAGAGGTTAACTGGATTAGCGATGTCGGGAAGGCAGTTGGAGGAGCATCTGCCGCAGCCGACGCATGAGATGAAGCCGAAGCGGTCGAAAAGGTACTTGCCCTTCTTGAAGTAGCGGTGCCTGTACCTTGTGGGTCTGGTGGGGCGGAAGTTCTCGCCCGAAGCGATTTTGGCAAAATCTTCCAGAAGGCAGCCGTCCCATGTTCTTATCCTCTCGCCGCGTTCAAGCGACAGGTCGGTGTCGTCTTTAACGTCAAAACAGTAGCATGTGGGGCAAACGAGGACGCATGAGCCGCAGGCCAAGCATTTTTCAGAGTGCTTCTCCCAGAAACCGCTTTCCTCGTAAGTCTTGCCGAGCAGTTCGGGAATCAGCTCTGGTGGAAAATCGAATTTTTGCTGGGACATGTTGAGGATTTCCCGCTTCTTCTGACCGACCAGCTGAATGTCTCTCGCAAGCGCATCTGTGACATTCTTAGCGTATTTGTTCAGAAGCTCCTCGCCCTTTGCGTGTCCGATGTTAATGGCATATCGGTTGCCGAGGTCTGTCAACATCAAATCGTAACCGTAGTCAATTACGGCAGAACCCATCTGCGGCGCAAAACAGTACTTGGACATGTTTTGGATGTTGACGCCTATTATAATTGACGCTTTGCGTTTTTCGAAGTAATAGGGGTCTGATTTGGTTTCTTTGAAGATTTCGTCCATGTGAAGCAAAGCCACAATGTCGTATGGGTGAGCGCCGATGATTACTGATGGCTTGATTTCCTCGTTTTTGGCGGAAAAGCCCGTCGCAGTGTCATAGGTTACGAGAGTTTCTCGTTGAGGGAAGAAATACTTCTTCGGAGGCAAAAGCGTAACATCATAATCCAAACGCAGGTCGCTGGCGGATTCCAAAGGTCCGAAAGCGAACTTGTCGCCTTTTGCTTTTACTCCAATAACATCCATTGAATTATCTTTTATAAGGGCATTAACAAACTGTGCGAAATCTTCTTTTGATATTATACGCATTTTTTATCCTCGCTGAATGCCTAGACTCAGGCAGATTTGTTGGAATTAATCAACTTTGCATAATTTATTGCTTTCCCATAGATTGGCTGATTATTAACGATGCAAAATGCGACTACAATTGATGTCTGAGCGTTTGGGGAAACCTGCGTCAACTTAAAACTATTCGTTTTATCTTGTGAAGCACTATCCGCTTTAACATTGAATCTTTAAATTCAGCATCTCTAATTTTATATACAGGCACTTTTCAGTATCCTGAACACTGTGGGTGAGAGTATGATTAGGCTTACCGAATTGGAGGATTGTGTTTTTGTCAAATGATGACAGCCGCCGTGCAATGCTGGAAAAAGTCATGAAAGACCACGGCTACCAGGAGAGCGCTCTTCTGGAGATACTTCACAAAGCCCAAGAACTTTACGGCTACCTCGACAAAGAATTGTTGATGGATATTTCTGGCTCTCTTAATCTTCCCCCGAGCCACGTTTTCGGCGTGGCAACGTTTTACAGCTTCTTCAAACTGAAACGCTCCGGCGAGCACGTTATCACCGGCTGCATGGGTACAGCCTGCTACGTGAAGGGCGCGGATGAAATCCTGAAGGCAGTCGAGCGCGAATACAACATAAAACGGGGTGAATCTACACCTGACGGAAAACTTTCCCTGCTTGTGACCCGTTGCATCGGCGCCTGCGCCATGGCACCAACCATTATTGTCGATGACGAGGTCATAGCCAAAGCCACAAAGGAAGTTGTTTTGCAGAGAATAAAACAGGTGCTGGGAGGGACCTAAACTGAACTTAGCGGATATCCAGAAAATAGCTGAGCAAGAAGTAGATTTTGAGAGAGCTTACAAGTACCGCATTAACGTGTGCTGCTCCAGCGGTTGCGCTCCGCTTGGCGCCTTCAAGGTTTTAAAGGCGTTCGAAGAAGCGGTGAAGGAATTCGGCGTTGAAAGAGAATGCAAAGTGGCCAAGACAGGTTGCGTCGGCACCTGCTCGGTGGGTCCCGCAGTGGTTATCGAACCTGGCGATTTCCTTTACCAGAACGTCACTCCTGAGACGGCTCGGGAGATAGTGCGAGACCACATAGTCCTAGGCTTACCCATGAAGGACATGCTCTATGGGAATAAGGCATTCTTCGAAAAACAGCACCGCCTCGTTCTCAGGAACGCGGGCAAAATCGACCCGTCAAGGATTCAAGATTACATCGCTATGGGCGGATACTCCGGCATCGTGAAGTGTTTGGCCACGATGACTCCTCAAGGTGTAATCTACGAGATTGCAACCAGCGGTCTCAGAGGCAGAGGAGGCGCGGGTTTCCCAACAGGACAGAAATGGGGACTCGTAGCACGGTCGCATGATACACCAAAGTACATTGTTGCCAACTTGGACGAGGGCGACCCTGGAGTCTTTGCTAACCGCACCTTGGCTGAAGCCGACCCACATGCGATACTGGAAGGGATGTTAATCGCCGCGTACGCCATAAAAGCAGAGAAAGGTTACTTATACATCAGATCGGAGTACCCGTTGGCTATTCAAACCTTACAGAGAGCGATTGCTCAAGCTAAATCAATATCTCTTCTCGGCGATAACGTGCTTGACACAGGTTTCAAGTTCGATGTTGAACTGCGTTTCGGAGCCGGCGCCTTTGTGGCTGGAGAAGAAACTGCCATACTTGCTTCTGTCGAGGGACGCAGAGCAATGCCTCGTCCGCGCCCGCCGTACCCTGCCAATTCAGGTTTGTGGGGAAAACCCACGCTCATTCAGAATGTGGAGACGCTCGCCAACATCCCAATTATCATTCAGAACGGCGGCGCATGGTTTAGCAAAATCGGCACGCCTAGATGCACGGGTACCAAATGCTTCTCGCTGACTGGCAAAACCAATAATCCGGGGCTTATCGAGGTTCCTATGGGCATTACTCTGAGAGAAGTCGTTTTCGACATAGGCGGCGGAGTCCCGGATGGAAGGACTTTCAAGGCGGTTTTGGTTGGTGGTCCATCAGGCGGATGCCTTCCAGACACGCTGCTGGAGTTGCCTATCGATTATGATTCACTTACCCGCGTCGGCGCCATAATGGGTTCAGGCGGAATCGTTGTGCTCGATGACGAATCGTGCATGGTGGACACAGCGAAGTTTTTCACGGAATTCTGCGTTGACGAGTCATGCGGCAGATGTACTCCGTGCAGGGCAGGGCTAACTCGAGTGAAAGAAATTTTCGACGGCATAACCACGGGTAACTCAAGAATGGAAGATATCGCTACGCTGGAGAAGTCGGGCGTTTACATCAGGGACGCCAGCCTCTGCGGTCTGGGACAGACAGCGCCTAACCCTGTGTTGACGACTTTGCGGTATTTCAGGGATGAGTATGTGGAGCATATCCGAGACAAAACCTGCAGGGCGGGCAAGTGTTTCAAGAAGGAGGAAGAGGTGTAAAGCCATGACCACCGCGACAGTCGCGTTGAAAATAGACGGCTTGGAAGTTACTGTTTCTGAGGGAACGATGATATTGAAAGCTGCCAAAGACAATGGTATCATAATTCCCACGTTGTGCAATTTAGAAGGCTTAAGCCCTTACGGCGGATGCCGCCTGTGCCTCGTGGAAATCAGCGGTTCGCCGAAACTGTTTCCAGCCTGCATAACTCCCGTCAGCAGCGGCATGGAAGTTACAACCCAGTCTGAGAGGCTGACGGAATACCGCAAGATGGCTGTGCAGATGCTTCTCGCCGAGAGAACGCACATCTGTTCCGTCTGCGTGGCTAACGACCACTGCGAGCTGCAGAGCTTGGCGAACCAGTTGGGCGTGGATCACGTCATGTTCGAGCGGAACTGGACCAGCCTCGAGATAGATTCTACTCATGACTTCTTGGTCATCGACCGAAACAGGTGCATACTCTGCACGCGTTGCATAAGAGTCTGCGATGAAATAGAGGGCGTTCATACGTTGGACCTGAAGCTGCGCGGCAAAGACGCCCAAGTAATCATGGACTTAGACGAGCACTGGGGAGGCTCCTGTTCCTGCACGTCGTGCCGAAAATGCGCTAAGGTCTGCCCTGTCGGCGCGATTTACATAGAAGGCGAACCCGTTTCTCACACCAAGCATAAGGATATTGCCGAGTTTATCACGGAACGGAGGCAGCGAAAATGGAAACAGTAGAAAAAACCAAGTTAGCGACGATTTGGCTCAGCGGCTGTTCAGGCTGCCACATGTCGTTCCTCGACCAAGACGAACTGCTCATTGATTTGGCGAAGAAAGTCAAGTTGGTTTACAGTCCAATCGCTGACGTGAAGGTTTTCCCCGAGAACGTTGACGTGACTCTTATCGAGGGCGCTGTTGCGAACGAAGACCAGTTGAGCCTGCTGAAACGGGCGAGAGAGCGAACGAAAATTCTGATTTCGCTGGGAGACTGCGCCGTCACGGGAAACGTCACCGCGTTAAGAAACGCTTGGGAAAACAGCGACCAAGCCGTTCTCCAAAGAGCCTACATAGAAAACGCCAACGTGAACCAGCAGATACCCATAGATGTGCCGAAACTGCTGAAGAAGGTGCGTCCGCTCCACGAAGTGGTTAAAGTGGATTATTTCATTCCAGGATGCCCGCCTTCTGCCGCTCTCATAAACTACGTTGTAACGGAGTTGTTGGCTGGAAGGGCGCCTAACATGGAAGGCAGGTCCAAGTATGGTTGAGGGATAAAGAATGCGCAAAGAAATTGTCATAAACCCCGTAACACGGATTGAGGGACACGCCAAAGTAACCATCTTCCTAAAAGATGACCAATCCGTCAAAGAAGCGCGGTTCCAAGTCACCGACTTCAGAGGCTTCGAAAAGTTCTGCGAAGGACGCCCATTCTACGAGATGCCTAGCATAACCTCGCGGTCTTGCGGCATCTGCCCCGTGAGCCACCTGATGGCTTCGGCTAAAGCCTGCGACCAAATAGTCGGAGTGACTCCGCCGGCAACCGCGGTTATGCTGCGTCGCCTAATGCACATGGGACAAATGATACAGTCGCATGCGCTGAATCTGTTCCACCTCTCTTTCCCCGATTTGTTGTTGGGAATGGACTCGGACCCAGCGGAGAGGAACATCTTTGGCTTGATAGAGAAGCAGCCTGATTTGGCGAGGCAGGGCATCAGGCTTCGGAAGTTTGGGCAAGAACTCATCGAGAAAGTGGCTGGCAAAAGGATACACTCCAGTGACTGGGTGATGCCCGGCGGCGGCAAGTGGCCGCTTTCAAAGAAAAACGCGGATTACCTGGATTCTAATCTGCCGGAAGCCTTGGACATTACCGTTAAGACGATTGCGTTTTTCAAGAAGTGCCTGGAAGGGTTGGAGGATGAGGTGCAGAACTTCGGTAACTTCCCAACCTACTACTTAGGCTTAGTGACGTCAAAGGGCGGACTAGAACACTACGATGGCAAGATAAGATTGGTTGATGCAGAGGGCAAAATCGTGGCTGACCAGCTTGACCCCACAACTTATCATGAGTACATCGGCGAGGCTGTTGAGCCTTGGTCGTACATGAAGTTTCCATACTACAAACCGCTGGGCTATCCTGACGGAAGTTACAGGGTAGGTCCCCTAGCTAGGCTCAACGTGGCTTCACACTGCGGCACTCCACTTGCGGATGAAGAGCTCAAGGAGTTCAAGAAGCTCGGCAAAAACGGCGTCGTCCAAAGCACGTTCCACTACCACTACGCACGGCTGATAGAGATTCTGTTCTGCCTTGAAGGCGTAAGAGAGATTCTTGAAGACCCCGGCATTCTGTCTGACCGCGTCAGCAGCAAAGCCTTCGTCAACAATGATGAAGGATTTGGAGTGGCTGAGGCTCCGAGGGGCACGCTGATTCACCACTACGCGGTTGACCCGCAAGGCATGATCTTGTGGGCTAACATGATAATCGCCACGGAACACAACAACCTCGCCTACAACAAAGCCGTGACGCAGGTCGCCAAGAAATACGTGAACGGAAAACGCCTGCAGGAAGGCATGCTGAACAGGGTTGAAGCCGTCATCCGCGCGTTCGACCCGTGCCTGAGCTGCGCAACGCATGCCGTAGGACAAATGCCGTTAGACATTACGCTGGTCGATTCAAACGGAAAAGTAGTTGACCACAAAGCAAGATGACCGCGCTTTTCGCAAACTTTTTACTTTCTTTTTAAGAGTAAGATTCAATCTTTAATCATATCAAACCCCGAGTCTACCGCTGCTTTATCCTGCGGAAAAGTCAACAAACCTATTTGGAGCCGAGGGGTGTGCGTTATTCTGTTTTTTCGAGGTTTTTTGCTTTTTCTC
>Ga0055483_10000338_pt1 | contig 10906 bp, 7 predicted proteins | sample RushMan_CattailN_5_FD_57938 | JGI IMG/M metagenome (GOLD analysis project Ga0055483, IMG submission 57938) | Wetland microbial communities from San Francisco Bay, California, USA, that impact long-term carbon sequestration - RushMan_CattailNLB_D2 | ecosystem: Environmental > Aquatic > Marine >... | reverse complement strand
TTTTGTAATTCACCCACCTTGCATGGATGAACAAATAATCCGACAATCGATTTAGATATTTAATGGCTGATGAATAATGTTTAATGTTTAATCTTTTGGATAATCCTACAACTCTTCTTTCAGCTTTCCGCACTAAAGTTCTGGCATACATTAGGTGCGCTGAGATCTCCGAACCGCCGGACAAAATAAACCCTTCCAATTTCGGTAATATTATTTCCATTTCATCTATCTCTTTTTCCAATTCTCCGACGTCCAAATTTTTCACTTCAACTTCAGCCCCCGCCAATAACGATCCGATTCTAAATAAACTCGATTGTATTTTTTCAATTTTTGAATTTTGAATTATAATTTTGACTTTTGATTTTTGACTTTTAATTTTAGATGAGATAATCCCTAAATAAGAATTTGCCTCATCCACGCTCCCAATTGCATCGATCAGAGGGTCTGCCTTCGAAACCCCGGGGTTTTTTCTGCTTCCTTTATTGAGTACCGATGTTTCTCCCCCGTCTCCCTTCTTTGTATAAATTTTCATTCTAATCCGAAAATCTTAATACATTTTGAATTTTTAGTTTAATTTTTGATTTTTGATATTTGATTTTATTTTATAGTTCGCATGTTGAAAATCCGCACTTTTTACACTTGAAGCACTTGTTATCCCTGACCAACTTTATATTGCAAGTTGGACACTTTCTTTCAACCAACAGTGATTTGTCATTGTGGCCGAAATCAAAAACCTGACCGTCTTTGCTTTTGTCACGATAGACTGTCAAACCTTTACAGCCTAATTTCCATGCCAAAATATATGCCTCTTCAATGTCCTTAACAGTTGCCGAAGAAGGCATGTTAATTGTTTTTGTGATTGCATTATCGGTCCACCTTTGGAAAGCAGCCTGCATCCTGATGTGATCTCTAAAATCTATGTCATGGGCAATCTTAAAAACATCTCTCAAATTCTTTGGTATTTCCGAAATACCCTGAATACTCCCGTGGTTTAAAACAATTTTTTGAATTATATCATCGTTATAAACCCCACAATTTTTTAATTTCTTTTCCAAAAGCGGAACAACACTTTTTAGTTTCATTCCCTCAAGTATGTTTTGTTCATAAACCAAAGCAAAAAAGGGTTCAATTCCGTACGATGTTTCGCAAATTACGGCATTTCCACTCGAAGGAGGAAATGTTAGAAGTGCAACATTTCGTGGTTTCTCCTTTCTATTTTCCCAGATCGACTCATTAATAAGGGGAAACGGACCCTTTTCTTCCGAAATTTCTAAAGACGCCAAAAAGGCCGATTTATACATTGCTTCCGCAATCCTCTCTGCAAAATTAAAGGCTTCTTCGCTATCATAAGCAATTTCCATAATTGCCAGTGCTTCAGCCCATCCCACACATCCGATGCCAATCCTTCTGTGATCTTTTACAGATTTCAAAACTTCCTTAACCGGAAACCACGATGCGTCAATAACATTATCCATAAGCCTAACAGAAACCCCCATAATTTCTTTAAGCTCTTTATAGTCAAAATATACTTGCCCGTTTTTCCTTAACTTCACAAATTTTGTAAGGTTAATATAACCCAAATTGCATGATTCATAAGGATAAAGTGGAACTTCCCCGCAAGGATTAGTTGCAGAAAGCGGCCCGCATTTTTCTAATAGCGGATTTGCCATAGCAGTACCTTTATTGATTGCTGATAAGTTGACCATACCGGGATCCCCGGTTTGCCAGGCCATTTGCGACATGAGTTCCAGTATTGATTTTGCTTTTACCGTATTCACAACCTCCCCGGTTCTCGGATTTATCAAATCCCAGTCCTTGCCCTGAATTACCGCTTCCATAAACTCATCCGTAATACCTACAGAAATATTTGTCTTCGAGAGATACCCATCATTTGATTTGGCGGAGATAAAATTAAAAATATCCGGATGGTTCGCATTTAGAATCGCCATATTACCGCTCTCATATTTGCCTTCCTGTTTAAAAAGTGACGTCATAAGGTTAAACATTTCAACCATCCGTACCGGCCCGGCGGCTAAATTTGGTATTCCTCCAACCACATCCCCTTCAGGTCTGATCTTGGAAAAATTATATCCGCATCCCCCTCCGTGTTTTTTTATTAGTGTAGATTTATGAAGTATTTCAAAAATTTTGTTAATATCATCTTCCACAGGCCAAACAAAACAGTTCGCAAGCTGTGGCCTGGTTTTTCCGGCATTTGCTAACGTTCTTGTTCCCGGTAAGAACTTAAAACTCAACATCAAATCCAAAAATTTCTTATACCAGAATTTTCTCTTTTTTTGCGTCTTCTCAACATCGGATAGGCATTTTGCTACCCTTTTAATCATCTTAACCGGAGTTTCCACAATATCTCCCTTTTCATTCCTTTTTAAATAGCGCATTTTAAGAATGTATAGAGTGTTATACGAAAGCCCAATGTCGTCGTTTATTCCCAGTGTTGTCTTATCCTGTCTTAAATGTTTTTTATTTTCCCGGTATCTGATAAACTCTTTTGCAGTCTTTGCATGACCGTGTTCAATTAGAACCTTTTCAACAAGTTCTCCAATTTCTGAAGTTCTGATTTTTTCTCCGTTTGGATATCTTTCCGATAGAATCTGTATTATTTCTTCTTTAAGTTTAACTGCTAACTTTTCGTTACTACCACCGACATTTTGTGCAGCAACCCAGATACTTCTCAATATCTTTTCTTCATTGAATTCCTGAAAATCCCCACAAGCTTTAACCACCTGTTTTATAGTTTTTTTCATCATAAACTTTGTAAATATTTTGAAAACCTAAAATTTCGCATGCGATAAAATTACAAGGTTGTCAAAAATAAAAAATTCCGACTTTGTATTTAATAATCTTCTAACACTCGCTGTGGCCGCAGGCGTAGCACTTCGAGCACCCTTCTTGATAAACCATTGCCCCAATTCCGCATGTAGGACAGATATCCCCTTTAACCTTCATCTCTCCAAAGCTTAATTGATCCGAAACTGAAACGTCAGATTTATCCAATGCAAAAAGTTCTGAATCTTTTAATTCTCCGTTTTGTGCCGTAATTGTTTTTTCACTCAAAACCGCCTTTCCGTTTTTGTATTCCCCGTTTTTAGGCTTTTCATCACCATCCTTTTTATCTTTGTCGATCACTTTTTCTACATATTGCAGATAACCGTTTATCCTAAAATTCATGTTTATCGACAGTGCCATGGCTATTGCATCAGGAAGCGAAAGAATCTTACTCGGACCATAACCGACTGATCTTCTTCCACCGATTCCTGCAAGTTGCTCCGCAATCTCGCGTGCCCTATCTTTGGAATCCAGGCTTCCATGAAATCTCAAGGCAATTGAAATCGTTCGTCCAAGTGCTTCAGCCATTGCCGCAACGTCGCTTCCCGCCTTACCGACATTTACAAAAAGTTCTAAGGGGTTTCCTTTATTATCCTGATTTATGGTTACAAAAGCAGTTCCGACGGGTGTGTTTATACGGTACGTCGAACCGCCTATCACAAACGGCCTAATCGACGCACCTTCTTCAATCTTTCCGTTAATTTCTGTTTTTACCCCGTCCTTAACTCCCATATTTAAAACCTGCTTATCCCTACATCCGTCGCGGAAAACCGTAACACCTTTACACCCCATTCGCCAGGATAAAAGGTATGCATTTTTAACATCCTCAACCGAAGCTTCCCTTTCCATATTAATGGTCTTACTAACCGCATTTTCTGTATAGCGCTGAAACGCTGCCTGATGTTTTATATGCCATTGGTAAGAAATCTCATGCGCAGTTACGAAAGTTTTCCTTATTTCCTCCGGTAACTCTTTGAGATCTCTTACCACACCATTCTCTACTATTTTTCCTTTTAACTCTTCTGACCAAAAACCTCTTTTTAAAGCAATGCTTTCAAATATTGGGTTAATAAATGATAAGGTTCTGTCCAAAGTAGTGTCTTTGACTACATGTTGAAAAGCTATTGCAAAAAGCGGTTCTATTCCTGAACTGGAACCGGCTATAATTGATATTGAGCCGGTAGGAGCTATGGTTGTAATGGTAGAATTTCGTCTGGGAACATCCTTCTTGTAAATACTTTGTCTGAAAAGCGGGAAGGGGCCTCTTTTTTTAGCCAGTTCCCGGGATGTTTGAAGTGCAGATTCATAGATCGTCTTCATTACCTCTTCAGCTAGCTTTATTGCATCTTCACTGTCATACGGAATTCCCAAAAGACAAAGCATATCTGCCCAACCACCAACGCCAAGCCCAATCCTCCTTGTAGAAAGTGACGTATCTCTTATCTGAGGCATAGGATACGGATTCATATCTATAACGTTATCAAGAAATCTCGTTGCGAGCTTTGCTACTTTTTTTAACTTTTCCCAATCAACCGAAAATTCTCCTTCCGATTCCTTCACAAAATTATTTAAAAAGATACTTCCCAAATTACACGAGTCATAAGGATATAAGGGCTGCTCACCGCAGGGGTTCGTAGATTCGATAGGTCCCAAATTCGGAACGGGATTTGCGGAACCTTTATTTATCCTATCAATAAAAATTACTCCCGGGTCACCGTTCTTCCAGGCATTACTGGTGATTTCGTTAAACACTTTTTTTGCGCTTAATCTACCCTTTATCTCCTTTGACTTGGGATCTATCAAATTGTATTCTTTATCCTTTTCAAACGCTTCCATAAATTCATCGGTAACCGCAACGGAAATATTAAAGTTTGTGATACCACCGTCTTCTTTACAGTGTATGAATTGCAGAATGTCGGGATGGTCCACACGAAGTATTCCCATATTTGCTCCTCTTCTTTTTCCACCCTGTTTAATTTCATTGGTCGCGGCATCAAATATCTTCATAAATGACACAGGCCCCGACGCAACCCCACGGCTTGATTTGACCATTGATCCGTTTGGTCTTAACCTAGAAAATGAAAACCCCGTACCACCGCCGGTTTGGTGTATTAATGCCTGATATTTTATTGCATCAAAAATATCTACTAGTGAATCTTCTACCGGAAGAACAAAACAACCCGAGTATTGAAGACCGTTTCCTGTACCGGCATTCATAAGAGTTGGTGAATTGGGTAAAAATTCATGCATTACAAGAAGTTTGTAAAACTCCGAAGCGGTTTGAAAAACAAGCTTTTTATTTCCACCCCACACCACTTCAGCCGATGCAATATCCCAGGCAACACGCCAGCATAATTCATCAGGAGTTTCTTTAATCTTTCCGTCGTTATCCCTTAAAAGATATCTCTCGTTCAATACTTTTAATGCTTGTTCTCCCCAAATACCCGAAGGAAGTTCCTGGGGTCTATCTGGTCTGGACCCAACTTTTTTTCTAATCTGACTCATCACTTCCTCATACGATAGAGGGCTGATTTTTTTAGAAACTTTTCTTTTTTTCCCAGCTGTATGAACCGCTTTTAATTTCATTTATATTTATCCTTAAGATTACAAATAACTTTAAAAAACTATTTAAAACATACGTTCATAAACTAAAAACAATCTATTCTTTAATCGCTTTGGCAAAATCCTCAAGGTCTTCAAATTGTAGGTAGACGCTGGCAAATCTTAACCACGCAACTTTATCCATCCTTTTAAGTTTTTTAAGCACACTTTTTCCAATAAGTTTACTGGATACCTCTTCTTTTTCCTTTTTTAACATTTCCCGTTCGATTTGATCCACGAGGTCATTAACAATATCCATTGAAACAGGTCTTTTTTCAACAGCTCTTAATACTCCTTTTTTCACTTTTTCTCTGTCAAACGGTTCACGCCTACCGTCTTTTTTTACAACCCATAGAGTGGATCCGCCAATCTTCTCATAGGTAGTAAAACGTTTTCCGCATTTCAAACACTCCCTTCTTCTTCTTAATGATCGGCCTTCGTCGACCATTCTCGATTCCAAAACTTGCGTATTTGTTGTTGTACAAAACGGACAACGCATAAATATAATACAAATCTACCAATATAAACGAATACTGCAATTCATTACTGAAACCTCAATCGAAAACATTTGTAGGTATTGATTGCATTAGTATTCATTAGTTGATTGGCATTATCCAGTTTCATGAATGAAAACAAAACATACTACTGATAGTGCTATTGTGATATTTATACACTACCTATATTTAGTCAACTGTTAAGAACTACATCAAAGTAACACACCCTTCGCATGTAACGAAGCTAAAGTACCCTCAATTGCCGAAGAATTTTAAAGAATTATTATAAGCTCTCCCCCACCCATATACTGCGGCGTTACAAAGTTATCCTCATAAAATCAAATTAATCCCACTTAAACGGGTTTATTGGAGGTTCCACGCCTTCTGATAACAAGGCGTTTCTTGCCCGCTCATATGATTTTATAGGTATTTGTTGTGTAGACATTAATGTCGCTTTCATATCATCCGGAGCGGTCTCTTGTATCTCTAAAAGCACCTCATAGTGTTTAAGAGAGGCGTTAGCAAGGTGCGTTAATATATCTATAGAAGGCTCTTTCCCCGAAAGAATCTGCCTTTCTTCTTCCAACGACGCTTCTTCAAGATACTTCTCAGCCTTAGTGGCTGCTGCGAGCGCTACCTCATTTTTCTTATTATTAAAAAGCTTCTGTGCTCCTCCGAGTCTTTTATCCGCAAATAAAATTTTCAATTCTACTTTCTTTTCCTTATTTGTGGTAATCAAAAGCCACACCTTATCTCTCAAGGCTTTAAGTGGCCACATTATACTGTCTGGCAAAATCCTGCCTTCATATGCAAGGTTATAGTTTATAGCGTAATCGGTTGTCCCAAGTACATTTGAGGATGTAACTCCGTTAGTCTCATAACGAACCGCCGCGGTTCTTAAGATCGAGGTAAAAAGAATCCCTAAAGCAAAGATAAAAATGGCCGAAGATATGGCAACCCTTCGAAGCATATTAGTGTTCCAACTATACTTCAAAAACTGTTCAAAATCAAATTCTACCTAAAGAGAATTATTGGCCACTCCCAAAGGAAATGCAGCAAAATACTTGAGGCTAGATTTCTCGTTCTTATATAAAGCATCGCCGCACCTAAGCCATATAAAAATGTTAAAAACAAAAATATCACAACCTGAATCGGATTCATCTTCCAGACAAAATAAGAAACCGGAAGATGTATTATTGTCCATAATATAGTTGATCCAATAATGGGTATAAAAGTAGATTTAAACTTTCTTACAAAAGCACCTAAAATATAACCTCTGAAAACAAACTCTTCAGTAACGGAAGTGCCTAAAGATATGATTATTGAAATGCCAAACAAATCATTTCCCAAATTAGCATTAAAGTTAACGCCTCCGTATTTTGCTAAATTGGCAATTATACCCAAAAATGCAAACCCTACACCTATAGCTAAAGATAAATATACGGACGGAAATAAATTCTTTGTGGTAATACCCAAATCGGACCATTTTATGTTTTCCCGATGGAATATATAAAGGAAGGGCAAAAGCCATATTACAGGTTTTATGAAAAGTTCTTCTAACACATCGGAATATTCGAAATTTATACGATACAAACCCCATACCACAAAAAGGTATATAAAATACAAAAGAGGGGTCGTTAAACTAACTTTACTTAATCTATCCATATTCTTTCGCATTTTAAAAATAACCTATTACATTCTTTATCCTTTAGTTCTCTCTATTAGAGTTCCTTTTTCATTTTACACCCGTCAAATGCTTTATCCATGGTATCAATTATAAGCATTACCTTATCTTTCGCTTCGCTTAACGATACGGCATTTTTCTCGTTGGGAAACCAATGAAAGAGAACGTTTCTGCAGTTTTTCCAACACATCCACAAATCCTCCGCCAAATCTTCTCCCCCGCATTCATCCACAATCTTATGATATACGCCTTCTTTTTTCCTCAATTCCTTTTCAAGCGATGGGTTTAGTGCCTTACCTATTCTAAAACGCTTTCCGAAATAATCTTCATTCGCAATAAAACCCATATCCAAAAAAAGTTTCTTTAAGAAACCCTCATAAGCTTTTGCTGCAGGAAAAACGATAAATGAATAATCTCTAAAACCCTCCCCGGGGAGTATACCCCTTCCGAAAGTTTCACCAAAATTCACCTCCCATTTTTGTGCCGTATCCAAAAGCAGAAGTGATTGAATAATGAGTTCCTGCAAATCTTCATCCAAATAATTCCACCAAACACTTCCTTTGGGATCTATGTCCATAATTTATACTAACAAAAAAGTATACGCTTTTAAAACGCACATAAGCTGTATAATAAAAGACCAATATGGCGAATAAAAAATCGTATAAGAAAGAGAGAAATTCAAAAAAGAAAAGCACACAAAAACCTTTCTCGCATAAAAATATAAATCCCATTGTTTATTACCCAAAAAAAGCAAAGAAGGTCATCAGGGTTTTAATAAAAAAAATTTTCCCATCGGTAAAACTCCTTTCCACTAACCTAACCGAGTTTAAAAGGGATTTTTATAGATACCTTAAAAACATTATTGAGAAAAAAAAGGTATCACACAAAAAAATACCCGCCAAATCAAAAACAACTTTTAATAAATTTAAGATATCAATTTTGATTATTTCTTTATTGGGCTTGATATCGTTTTTGATATGGTTATTCTGGGGTTTACCATCCCCTTCTGATCTAATAACATCCAATGTTCCGGTCTCAACAAAACTTTTTGATAGAAACGGTAAAATCATTTATGAAATATATGCAGATAAAAGAAGTACACCGGTAAATATTGATGAACTGCCAAAATATGTAATCGATGCCACAATCGCAATCGAAGATAAAGATTTTTACAAACACCATGGGATCTCTTTGACGGGAATTACACGGGCTGCATATAATACTCTTTTTAAGCAAAAGCTTCAGGGAGGTTCTACTCTCACCCAACAGCTCGTAAAAAACGCACTTCTTTCACCCGAAAGAACTATTAAAAGAAAGCTTAGGGAATTGGCAATCACCGTTGTGGTTGAAACAATGTATTCTAAAAAACAAATTCTTGAACTTTATTTTAATCAGATACCATACGGATCCACTGCTTATGGTATCGGTGCCGCAGCCGAATTATATTTTAACAAAGAAGCAAAAGATCTTACTCTGGGTGAAGCAGCGATGTTGGCCGGCATAACCGCAGCACCTACAAAATACTCACCTTTCGGAGCTCACCCAGAATATGCAAAAGAAAGACAGGAAATAGTTCTATCAAGAATGTTGGAAGATAAACTCATATCCGAAAACGATTATGAAAAAACAAAAAATGAAACTTTACAATTTGCCGATCCTGAAAAATTCAAAGCTCCCCATTTTGCACTTTGGGTAAAAGAACAGTTGGCTGAAAAATACGGTGATACCGTGGTCGAACAGGGTGGTCTTCGGGTAACGACAACACTCGATCTTGATCTGCAGGAATTTGCGGAAAACGCTGTCGCAACAGAGATTGCTAAGCTTAAGAAAAACAATGTCGGAAACGGTGCTTTAATTGCCACAAACCCCAAAACAGGTGAAATATTAGCATTTGTCGGATCAAAAGATTATTTTGCAAAAGACGAGGACGGAAAATTCGACGTTTTGCTTGCCAACCGTCAACCGGGATCCTCAATCAAACCTTTAAACTATCTTCTTGCACTAAAAGATAAAAAGATTACTCTCTCTACTCCCCTTGCCGATGTTCCAACTTGTTTTCAGGTACTAGGGCAAAAGGATTATTGTCCGGTCAACTACGATGGAAGTTTCCATGGTGCCGTTCAGGCAAGATTTGCTCTTGGAAATTCTTATAACATCCCCGCAGTCCGCGTTTTAGCCCTAAACGGTCTGGAAAATTTCATCTCCTTTGCCAAAGATCTTGGAATAACCACATTTACGGATCCAAAAAATTACGGTTTGTCTCTAACTCTCGGCGGAGGTGAGGTTAAACCGATCGACATGGCAGAGGCATATGGAGTATTTGCAAACGAAGGAGTAAAAGTTCCCTTAATTTCAATTCTGAAAGTGGAAGACTGGAAAGGAAAAGTATATGAGGAAGTAGATACCACCAAAATTGAGGGAACAAGGGTTGTCGACCCTGATCCTGTTTATCTTTTGTCACATACACTTTTAGATAACAATTCAAGATCTCAGGCTTTTGGTACATCTTCCTACCTTGTTGTTAAAGATCATTCGGAAGTATCCGTAAAAACAGGTACAACCAATGACAGAAGGGATAATTGGACAATCGGATACACAAAACTGATAACAGCCGTAGTCTGGGTTGGAAATAACGATAATAGTGAAATGAGCAGCGCTGTTTCCGGTGTATCCGGAGCCTCACCCATTTGGAATAGGGTTATGAAATATGCTCTAGATAAAGCAGAAAAGGGGTCATATGAAAGTGATCCGACAAAGGTCAAAGAAATTGAAAAGTTGGGACATGAATGGCCAACTCAACCTGAGGGTGTAGTTGGTATAAATATTTGTGCAACAACTGGTAATTTACCCAATAATCCGGATAATCCGGAATGTGGTATTCGATTCGAATACTTTCTTAAAGATACTGTCGGTGCAAGTATTGAGGCAGGCCAAAAAGATATTCAGATTGATAAAACAACCGGTGCTGTCGCCCAACCCGATACTCCACCGGATTTAATCGAAACCCAAAACCACCCATTTTTGCTCGATCCTCTCGGAACCTTGGTATGTCTTGACTGCCCTATCGCAAGCAGTTCTGCAAAAATATCGTATCCCCTTATACTGGAGGCTTCAACCAGTCCGTAAAATCATTTTTCGTCATTATCAAAGTAGCCACTCCAAAATGTAAAAATTTAATAAATTTTTCATCAATTAAAAAAGTAAGTTTATTTTTTTATTTACCATCAAAGATACCTTTCACCCCCATACCCTAAAACATTTGATTTATTTCGTTCTATTT
>Ga0055483_10000336_pt1 | contig 10925 bp, 11 predicted proteins | sample RushMan_CattailN_5_FD_57938 | JGI IMG/M metagenome (GOLD analysis project Ga0055483, IMG submission 57938) | Wetland microbial communities from San Francisco Bay, California, USA, that impact long-term carbon sequestration - RushMan_CattailNLB_D2 | ecosystem: Environmental > Aquatic > Marine >... | reverse complement strand
CAGACAGAACAAAGATAGCCTGGGTGATGCTAGGTCCGGGGTTGCGCCAGCGATGAGCCAGGTGGGCGGCGAAGAGCAAGCTATCGCCAGGTTTAAGCGGGTAGACCCTTCCTTCAACTTCATATTCGAGATCACCGTTCAGGCACAGAACGAATTCATGCCCGGTATGGATGATTTTTTCACGGCCGCTTTCAGCACCACTTTCAAGGGTGAGCATAAATGGCTGCATACGCCCCACGAAAGCCTCTCCTCCAAGGCCTTCCCAGAGCCCGTTCGGAAAAGGCACCTTTCTACGGGAAGAGATCGAGCGAAATACTATCGGGTCTTTGACCTGATCTTGCTGGAACAGGGCTGTGATAGGGATTTTAAGCGCATCGGTAAGGCGGTACAGGGTGCTGACCGAAGGCGAGGCACGCCCACGCTCGATCATACTGAGAGCGTTGGCTGATAACCCACTCAGCCTGCCTACCTCTCGAATGGAAAGGTTTCGTTCCTGGCGCAGCTTGCGGATAAGATGACCAACAATAATGCTGGGTGATTCTCGATTATCCATGGCAGAAATCCTTCAAATTTCATGTCACAAATTGATTAACAAGCATATATAATATGTGACAGCTGTAACAATGTATTTGTGACAGATTATACTGTTTATGGGATGGATATACAGTTAATATAACACAAATTTATATATGCACATTTGCGTATATTTGTAAAAGTGACTATGAATAACCCCCAACTTACCCAGGAAGTATCGCAACTTCATGCAGATATATGCTCTGCACTGGCAGACCCAAAACGCATTCTGTTAATTTACGCATTGGCTGAAAAACCCTATTCGGTGAATGAGCTGGCAGAAGAATTAGGCTTGAGCCAGCCAGCAACCTCGCGGGCGCTGAAGGTCTTACGTGAGCGTGGGTTGGTGTCTGCACAGCGCCAGGGGACAACCCTGGAATACCATCTGACAGATATGCGCCTGGTGGATGCATTGAACATGCTGCGCGCGGTGCTAAGAGACCGGCTTGCCTACAATGCCAACCTGATGGACAGCGCCGATGAGATCAATCTGGCCATGGAACAGGACCAGCCAGATCAATAAGATTCATTTTTTATATTTTTCGATTTATCAAGGAGGAGTGCATGCCACATCTAAGGATACGCAATGTCATCCCCATGTTAGTGGGAATCATCCTGATTGCAGGCTTTTACCTGCTTCTACCAACCAGGCAGGCACAGGCACAGTGCGGGTCTCAGGCCTCCTCATGCAAGAATTGCCATGAGACGCAGGGGAAAGACCCGGTGAACAATGACGGTACTGCCTGGCATTCTCAGCACGCACAAATTGATGCATGCGTTAGCTGCCACGCGGGCAACCCGCAGAGCAGTGATGAAACCCAGGCGCATGCTGGCATGGTGGCGTGGTACTCAGATGTAAAAGCCGGCTGTGCTTCGTGCCACCCTGACAATTATATGCAGCTGGCGCAAGAATATGCTACCACGCTGGGCGTGACCCTGGATTCTGCTGGCCCGACCCAGGCCCCCACCACGCCGCAAGCCACCAGTGTGACCACCACCACCGTGGGAACTACCTCAGGCGGAGGAGGTGCGGGAATGGTGGTGTCTGAGCCTGGGACGATTGATTACGTACAGCAATACAACGAGACCGTACTTGGGCAGCACCCGGTCAACTGGGGGAATGTGGTCCTGGTGGTGATGATCTTGGGTCTCATGCTGGGTGGCGGAGCATTCGTCTATTGGAATGAACGCCGACGGAGAGGCTTGAAAGGCTTCTTTAACACAGCTGAAACCAGGCTACCAGCTGAGGGGGCGGTGCCAATAGTAGAAGGTTATTCGCATGAGGTGAGTGAACTGCTGCCATTGATTGCGCAACTGAACCCGATGGGTCTGCATTCACTCAAGCGCATCCTGGCGAATCCTGAACAGGCCAACGAGTTGCTGCATGCACTTTCACACCTGGATCCGGAGCTGGTCAAACGGGTGCAGGCACTGGATAAAGACTCGCGAGCCATGCTGATGGCTATGGCTGGAAGCTGACTAACAAGCAAAGAAATCCTTAGCATTTGGAGGAAAAATGAAGCGAATCAAAGCATTTATCTCGCAAGAAGCCTGGTCACCTTATGTGGCAGGCATCCTGTTAGGTATTGTAGGCTTATTGACTGTCTTACTTGCCAACGCATTACTGGGTGCCTCGGGGGCGTTCGAAAGCCTGGCAGGGCTGATTGGTAAAAAGCTCTCGCCTAGCCTGTTCAGCAATCTGTATTGGGGTGTGGAAGGAGGGCGGGCTATGCCCATAATGCGCCCCGAAATCACCTGGTCGGTCATTTTACTTGTTGGAACGATTTTAGGTGGCACCTTGGGAGCACTCACGAGTAAGACTTTCAAATTTCGCGATAATGATGACCCTCAATGGAAGAAAATCTTCGGTCCACAACCCTGGAAGCGTTGGCTGCTGGGTTTTATTGGAGCGATCATACTCGAATATGGAGCAGGGATTGCTGGTGGCTGTACCAGCGGTTTGGCTATCTCCGGAGGCATGACTCTTGCTCCAGCTGCATTCATTTTTATAGCCGGATTTATGATCTCCGGCATCATCACCATCAAACTCATCTACGGCAGGAGGTTCTAGTCAATGACCAGTTACGTGATCGCCCTAATTCTGGGTATTGGTTTTGGCTTTTCATTAAATAAAGCTGGTTTAACGAAATATCGCAACATTGCCAACCAATTCCGCTTTACTGATATGACCATCCTTAAGTTCATGATGACCGCCATCGCTGTGGCGATGATTGGGATATATGTATTTCGAGGGCTGGGGTGGATAACTTTTCCCACAGTACCAGCCACTTATGTAGCGGGAAACCTGATTGGCGGGCTGGTATTTGGCGTTGGGATGGCACTGGCAGGGTACTGACCGGGCACCTGCGCCGCCGGGAGCGGCGAAGGTAAGCTGGATTATATTTTTCCTGGATTATTAGGTTTCTTGGCTGGAGCTGTATTGTGGGGCTTAACTTACTCGCAAGTCTTCCCACTGGTCTCGAAGATCGCTAATTCTGGTAATGTAGTAATTCCTGATTTGTGGAATATTAACCCGTACCTGACCGTACTAGTGTTTTCCCTGATGTGCGTTTTCTTGTTCTACCTGATTGACCGGGCAGGTTTGCAGCGCAAGGAAAAGGAAGAATAACCAGATTGATCGGGCTGGCACGCTGAACGGTCCAGCCAGGTTGAAAGGTCAAATATGCTAAAGACTGACATCTCAAGACGTGATTTCCTTAAATTAGGCAGCGCGGCGGTCTCAGCACTGGCTGTGGGCCAATTCATCCCACCACCCGTGGCAAGGGCAGCCTACCAGACTGAGGCGTTGGATAGCGATGGCAGCGGATACATCAACACAATGTGTGAAATGTGCGTGTGGCGCTGCGGTGTGCGTGCCAAGGTTGTGGAAGGGAAAGTAGTGAAGCTGGAGGGAAACCCTGACCATCCCCATTCCCACGGCCGCCTGTGTGCCCGTGGGCAATCAGGGTTGATGAACACATACGACCCAGACCGGGTACTTACACCTCTCATCCGAGTAGGCAAGCGCGGCGAAGGCAAGTTCCGCCAAGCCTCCTGGAGCGAAGCTCTGGATATGGTGGCAGACAAGATGCTGACGATCTCGCAGAACTATGGCCCGGAGGCGATGGTTTTCTCGTCCACCCACAATCTGTCGCAGCCTCTGTTTGAAAATTTGCTTTACGGGTTTGGTTCCCCTAATTACGGCACGCAACGCAGCCTGTGTTTCAATGCCATGGTCACGGCGTTCACTTTGACCTATGGCATCGAAGAACCTGCACGGAATTACGATAATGTGCAATATATCCTGCTGGTAGGGCGAAATCTCACCGAGGCAATCTCAACATCTGAAACAACTGAGCTGATAGACAGCGTGGCGCGGGGAGCAAAGCTTGTTTATCTGGATCCACGCTACACCAAAACTGCCTCGAAATCCAGCGAATGGATACCAATCCGCCCGGGTACCGACTTAGCCTTTTTATTAGCGATGATCAATGTCATCGTTATCGAGAAAATAGGGAACTGTGAATTTATCGAAGAACACACAGTGGGTTGTGATAAGCTTCCGGACCACATTGCTGATTACACGCCACAATGGGCAGAAGCCAGGACTGGTGTTCCCGCGGAAACCATAAATCGCATTGCACACGAATTCGCTGAAGCAAGACCTAACGCACTGGCTCATCCCGGATGGCGAACATCCAATTTTATTAATTCTTTTCAAACTGAGCGAGCTATCGCAACTTTGAATGCAATTGTAGGGAACATCTTTGAACCCGGGGGTTGTTTAATCGCAGAGGATACTGAGGCTGCGAGTATACCGCTGGGAAGTCCTCCCCAACCAGCTTATCCGCGTATTTCAGCCACCAGACTTGATGGTGTGCCCTGGAAATATCCCCTAGTGCCGTTGAAATTGGGGGTCTTCCAAGAATTACGCGATGCCGTCCTCACCGGAAAACCATACCAGGCACACGGATGGTTCATCTCGCGACAGAACCCGGTGCAATCGCTTCCTGACCAACGGAAAACACTGGAAGCGTTCAACAAGATGGATTTCATCGTCACCATGGACATCCTGATGAACGACACGGGCTGGTTCTCAGATGTGGTGCTACCAGAAGCATCTTACCTGGAGCGATACGACCCGCTCATGCCCCTGGGTGACCACATCTTCATCCGCCAGCCAGTTATCGAACCGCAAGGTGAGGCGAAATCGGCCCTGTGGGTATATAAAGAGTTGGGCACGCGCCTGGGGTTGGGAGATTTCTTCCAATACAAAGATGAAGAAGACTATATCAACCAGCAGCTGGCGCCTTTAGGCTTCTCACTGAGCGAACTACGCTTACATGGCTCTGTGCAGACCCCGGTAGCAGAAAAGTCCGATGAGATCAAGTTCAATACACCCAGTGGTAAAGTGGAAATCTATTCGCAAACGTTGGAAAAGGCTGGTTTTGCACCTATGCCAACCTGGGAAGAACCGCCACAGCCAAAAGCAGGTGAATTTTACTTGCTGACCGGTAAGGTGGGCCAGCATACTCAATTTGGCACGCAGAATAACCAACTTTTACATAAATACGAAGACGTGCCACGCCTGTGGATGGCTCCTGAGGCTGCCAAGTCTTTGGGGTTGAAGGATTGGGACATGGTGGAGGTGACATCGCCGGCAGGATCGGTAAAGGTGGCGTTAGAGGTAACCAGCGCCATCCGCAGTGATTGCGTCTACCTGACTCCAGGCTTTGGGCATGTCTCGATGGCTTTACGCACCGCCTATGGTGTGGGTGTCAGTGATTCAGTGCTGCACGTCACCTACGTCGACCCGATCAGCGGAGGACAGGCACTCAGCCAGACCTTCGTCTCGGTAAAGAAGGCGTGAGGAGGAGCGGACCATGTCAACGAAAAACCATTATGCCTTCGTGATAGACGTCGCTCGCTGCATTGATTGCCGGGCATGCCTGGTGGCCTGCAGTGTTGAGAATAAGGTGCCCATGAACCATACGCGCATCTGGGTGCATGACCAGGGCGTGCAAGGGGAATGGCCCGACCTGAGCCATACCTTTGTGCCATACAACTGTATGCACTGCGATAATCCACCCTGCACCGAGGTATGCGTGAGCGGGGCGACTTATAAAGACGCCGTGACGGGCCTGGTGCTGGTGGACCAGGAAGCGTGCATTGGGTGCGGCTACTGCGTGGAAGCTTGCCCATATGGTGCGCGCTATATCGACCAGAGGCGCGGTGTGGTGGATAAATGCACCGCCTGTGTGCAGCGGTTGGAAGTGGGCCTGCAGCCAGCCTGCGTGGCAACTTGCGTAGGTAAGGCACGCATGTTTGGTGACCTGAATGACCCGACCTCTGAAGCCTCAGTAGCCATCCAAAACGCAACCTCGGTAACAAGATTAGATTATGAAAAAGATGGCACCGATACCGACCCGAATATCTTCTACCTCAATTTACCCACCACTGGGAGCATCCTATCGTCTGATACATTCAACCAGGTACCAAATGCCACCCTACCGCGTGACTCACGCTACACCATAGCCGAAGAAGGCTGGAAAAAGGTAGCCATCCCGGTGCTGGCAGCAGCTATGGGAGCCACCTTCCTGGTGCAAGCTTTTTTCTTTACCAAACAGCTGGTGGCAGGCGAGAAGGAATTTGAAGAGTAGGTGGAATTGAAGGAGTGAGCCATGAGCCATACAAGCATACCCTTACCAGAACGGCAGCGATTGCGCCAGAAATTGATCAAGAAGCACAACCTAGCAAATATCCTGACCCATTGGTTCAATGTGGCATCCTGGTTGCTGCTGCTACCAACGGGCATCGCCATCATCTCCTCTCCCCGGCTGGGTATCACCCCCATATGGTGGCAGGAGGCTTTCCGCAACCTATTTGGAAGCGATGCCAACCTGATCAGATTCCACTACACCATCGGTTTTATCTGGATCTTCGTAATCCTTTTTAATGTCTTCATCGGCTTCCGCAAGTATTTTGTACCCTTTGCAGCACACCGCATGCTGCTTGATAATGATGATATCGAATGGATGAAGACGAAACCACTGCAGATGATGGGCTTTATAAAGGATAAACCCCTACCTCCACAGGATGCCTATAACGCCGGGCAAAAGGTTTACAGCTACTTCGTGGTAATATGCACCCTGGGCATTATGGTCAGCGGACCCGTGATGGTTTTCAAGAACTTGTTTCCTCCCATCGTCAAGCAAATCGCCCAGCCTATCCATTTCATTTCAGTATTCGTAATCGTGGCATGGCTTTTTATCCATGTTTACATGGGCGCAGTATTCCCCGAAGAAAAGGAGGCTTTCTTCTCCATGTTCTCCGGGAAGGTTTCTGCCTGGTATGCGAGAGCCCACCATGAAAAATGGTATAACGAAAAGTTGAAAGAAGAAATGGAATGGGAAGACCAGGTGGAGGCAGAAGTGCAGAAAAGCCAACAGCTGGCTGATGAGCATGGTGGACCTGATTGACCCATGACTTCTTGCGAGAAACCGCTCTATAGCCGAGCGGTTTTTCGACTTCTAACAAAATTGTGACCCGCCCCTCCTTTTACGACCACTTGCACCCTCCCACCATCCCGGCTTCCCAGGCAAAGGTGAGCTACACCCTGGCAGCTGGTGGGCTGGCTGTATTCCTCGCCTTAGTAGTGGGGTTCACTGGCATTCTGGTAACCTTTTTCTACATCCCCACGCCAGATCAAGCGGCAAAATCGGTTCAGGAGCTAACCTTCCTGGTTCCATTTGGCTGGCTGGTGCGGAATCTGCACTACTGGTCAGCCCAGTTGCTGATTTTGGTAGCAGCGCTGCACCTGCTAAGGGTGGTGTTCACCGGAGCTTACCTGCCCCCAAGGCGGTTAAACTACCTGCTGGGAGTTTCGCTGCTGGTGATCTGCCTGCTGCTGGACTTCAGCGGGTATGTGCTGCGCTGGGATGAAGGCGTGCATTGGGCCCTGGTCGCAGGGACGAACCTGGTGCGGACTATCCCTGGTATCGGTGAAGGATTGTATTCAACCCTGGTCGGTGGCAGCCAAATCGGGGCAACCACGCTGATCCGTTTTTATGCCTGGCATTTATTCGGTCTGACTTTATTGGTGATCATCATTGGGGTATGGCATATCTTTCGGGTGAGACGCGATGGTGGCATTGCAGTTCCACCGCCCGAGAGGCGCGACAATACCGCGCGCATACCGCGCAAAGAGCTGAGGCGCAAGGAGGGGCTGGCCATGTTATGGACTGGCGCGGTGCTCGTGGGATTGGCTATCCTGGTACCAGCTCCACTGGCACCGGCTATCAGCGAAGGAGCAGTTTCTGCCAAGGAAACCCTGGCACCCTGGTTCTTCCTGTGGGTGCAGCAATTATTGAGAATGGGAGACCCGTTTGTATTTGGCGTCATCGTACCTTTTGGGACGTTACTGGTGCTGGCATTGGTGCCCTATTTCACTCCACAGCGATTGAAGCATAACGAACTGGGCAGGTGGTTCCCACGCGGCGGCAGGAATGTACAGATATTGGTTGCCTGCCTGAGTGGAGCGATCATCGTGCTTACCCTGCTAGCTTCTTTACAGGGTATACAGCCAGCCGGATAATACACACATGAAAGGTCATTATTTCCTCGCATCGGTGGTGTTATTGCTGGTGGTAGGATTAGCCGCCTGGCAACAGGACCGCACGCCACAGCCCATCGCCATCACGCCAACCCTTACAGGTCAGGTGGAATATTGCCTCACCTGCCATGCTGATATCCCAGAGATCAGCCAATCACACCCGGTGGCAACCTTCGGGTGTGTGCTTTGCCACGGCGGCGAGTCGCTGGCGCTGACAGCTGACCTGGCCCACAGCAGCATGCGGGGAGGGGCTAACCCCTCAGATTTATCGGTGGTAGAAGCATCCTGCGGCGGTGAAATGTGCCACAGTGGTACCCCACAAGTGGAGCGAGACCATATCCAGAGAGTGACCAGCAGCTTGCAAGCCACCTATGCCGGTGCCATTGCCCAGGTACGCTATGCCTTCGGTGCACAAAAAGACCTGACGGCCCGTATGGGGATCTTTGCCATTGACGGGCTGGCGGCATTTGACCCTTCGCTGGAAAATTCACCAGCCCTGATGATATTCGCCTCTAACTGCCTGAGCTGTCATCTTTCAGCAGAGCCCATGGACGGACAGGAATACAGCCGCTGGACGGGGTGTTCTGCCTGCCACAGCCCTGCCCCCCACACAGATGAAACCCAGGTGCACAAACTGACCACCTCGATAGCCTATATGCAATGCAATACCTGTCATAACCGCGGTAATTACAGCCTGGCAGATCTGCAGTTCCACCAACGGGAGGATGCCCCAACCGACCGTTTGCATGACTATTACCAGCCCATTGCAGACTTCACACGCTGCGAATGGACATTGGACTGCGAGGACTGCCATACCCGGCAGGAGGTCATGGGAGATGGGCATATCTACAGCAGCAAGAAAGATATACAGTATATACGCTGTAATACCTGCCATGGCACCCTAGATGCACTGCCCCTTACCCATACGATTACGGACGAAAATGACCTGGCTTTGCGGCTGGCATTCCTCAACCCGGTAATTGACTTGAAGGTGGGGGACAGCATCCTGATGACCGACGAGGGAGAACCACTGTGGAATATCAGGGTGATTGCCGGTGAATCAGGTTCTGCACCCGCCTATGAATTGTATTCTAAAGCCAGTGGGCAGCGCTATACTTTCAACCCTGTGCTGGGTAGCACCTGCCAGCAGCAAGCAGACCAGCAAGAAGCACGCTATTGCCATGAATGCCATGCCACCGAAAGATAAGCAGCTCTCTCGCCGTGGTTTTCTGGGATGGCTCTTGAAAGGCAGCCTGGCTGGATCGGCGCTGCTGGGCTTGGGAATGCTGGGACGTTTCATCAGCTTTCAGAGCGCCGCGCGGCAGGAAAACCAGTATGACCTGGGAGCAGCGAGCAATTTCCCGGCTGGCACACGTAAGGTTGTGGTTGATGGCCTGGCCATGCTAATAAGCACAGAAGAAGGCTTTCGGGCGATCAGCCTGGTGTGCCCGCACCTGGGATGCCCGGTTAACATGACCGATGAGGGCTTCAGTTGCCCATGCCATGGGTCTCGCTACTGGCCTGATGGCCGCCTGCGGAATGGGCCAGCTTCACGTCCATTAACTGACTTGCGGTTGAAGATAACCCAGGAAGGTCACCTGATCCTGTTTAAAAACTGAGATTTAGAGGAAGATATGGTTACAGATTTGGCACAATTACTGCAGAAAAGCGCCTCCGACCACAGCCACCTGTGCCCCAGGCAGGTATTAGGCGTACGCATGGGATTAGCGGGACTTGAGGCACTGGGGGAGGAGGCACCCGCCGATGCAAAAACGATGCTGATCATCATTGAGACCGGGGGCTGTTTTGCAGATGGCATACGAGTGGCAACGGGCGCAACAGTGGGTCACCGGACACTGCGAGTGGAAGACCTGGGAAAAATTGCAGCTACTTTCACGCGCTTGAAGGATAATAAAAGCCTCAGGCTGGCACCAAGGCCCAATGTCAGAATGCGCGCCCTTGAATATGCACCCGAGGAGAAGCGGCACTACTTCTCCCAGCTCAAGGGATACCAGATCATGCCGGTGCAGGAGCTATTCAGTATCAGGGAGGTTGAGCTGGTCACACCGGCCCAACAGATCATCAGCCACCAAAAGGCGCGAGCAGTTTGTTCGCAATGCGGTGAGGAGATAATCAACGAGCGCGAGGTGGTTGTGAATGGAAAGGTGCTGTGCCAGACCTGCGCTTACGGTGGATATTATCGAGTGAGGTGAGGCAACCTGGAGTGAATAAACAGTCCAAGTAGCGGATTGATACGTTGGGCAGGCGGGAGGAAACCAAGATGCATGAAAAGCGATATTCAGGAGATATAACCCGGCTACGCTCGGCAGAACGAGTGGAACGGCTGGAAGTGAAGAAAGTGGTAGAGCTGTGCACGTCAGGTGGGCTGTTTACGAATGTCTTGGATGCAGGTACAGGCAGTGGGTTGTTCGCGGAAGGTTTTTTAAAACAAGGGTTGAAAGTGACCGGGATGGATGCCAACCCTTTGATGCCAGCAGCTGCCAGGAGTTATGTACCGCAGGGTAATTTCTTACAGGCAGCCGCAGAGAGCCTGCCGTTCCCTAAAGGTTTATTCGAGCTTGCTTTCTATGGCCTGGTGCTGCACGAAGCGGATGATGCCTTACGGGTGCTTAAAGAGGCGTACAGGGTTACGCGCCACCAGGCATGCATCCTGGAATGGCCTTATGTCGAGCAGAGTTTTGGGCCGCCACTGGAGCACCGGCTGAGCCTGGAAAAGTTG
>Ga0055483_10000335_pt1 | contig 10940 bp, 8 predicted proteins | sample RushMan_CattailN_5_FD_57938 | JGI IMG/M metagenome (GOLD analysis project Ga0055483, IMG submission 57938) | Wetland microbial communities from San Francisco Bay, California, USA, that impact long-term carbon sequestration - RushMan_CattailNLB_D2 | ecosystem: Environmental > Aquatic > Marine >... | reverse complement strand
GCGATGAGGCGGCCCGCGACGGCGACAAGTCACGCTGGGTGGACGCGATCGAGAAGGCGCTGCTCGACGGCAGGATCGACCTCGCGGTGCACTCCGCGAAGGACGTCCCAGGCGAGCTCGCCCCCGGCCTGCGCCTGCTTGGCGCGCCGCGGAGGGCGCCCGTGGAGGACGTGATCTGCGGCGTGAGCCGCCTCGACGAGCTGGGCGAAGGGGCGAAGGTGGGCACGAGCAGCCTGAGGCGAGCGGCCCAGCTGCGCGCTTTGCGTCCTGACCTGAAGATCGTGGCGATCTCTGGCAACGTGGACACCAGGTTGCGCAAGCTCTCCACGGAAGACGCCCTTGCCGCGATCGTCCTCGCGCGGGCTGGCTTGCACCGCCTCGGCTTGGAGGGCGAGATCGGCGCGATCCTCGACCCTTCCGGCTTCGTGCCCTCGCCAGGGCAGGGCGTCCTCGCCCTGCAGGGCAGAGATGGCGATGACCCCGTCTACGAAGCGGCGGAGGCGATCACGGACGTCTCCGCCTTCGCCTGCCTGCGGGCGGAGCGAGCGCTTGCGAACGCTCTCGATGCCTCCTGCAACACGCCCTTGGGCGCTTACGCCTCCTCCCTTGGCAGCAGCGTGATGCTGCTGCGCGGCTGGATCGGCCTGCCTGACGGCTCGCAGTGGCTGAGCGACGAGCTCCAGGGCTCCCTCTCCGAGCCAGAGGAGCTCGGCCTGAGGCTCGCGGAGCGGATGCGCTCCGCGGGCGCGGCGGAGATGCTTACGGCGGCGGAGGCGATGGCGCGTTGAGCGCAGAAGAGCCGACGCCAGGAACCGTCCACCTCGTGGGCGCGGGGCCTGGCGATCCGGGGCTGCTCACCGCGCGGGCGCTGCACCTGATCGCGACGGTGGACGTGATCCTCTACGACCGCTTGATCCCGGCGGAGGCGCTGCAAAGCGCCCGTGAGGACGCTGAGCTGCTGTTCGTGGGCAAGGAGGGCGGGGGGCCGTCCGTCCCGCAGCACGAAACAGAGGATCTGCTCGTGGAGCGGGCTCTGTCTGGCAAGAGCGTCTTGCGGCTGAAGGGCGGCGACCCGTTCGTGTTCGGCAGGGGCGGCGAGGAGGCGCTGCGGCTGAAGCAGGAGGGCATAGCGTTCGAGATCGTTCCGGGCGTGACCGCGGGAGTCGCGGCGCCCGCCCACGCGGGCATCCCCGTCACCCACAGGGGCCTGTCAACCGGGGTCGCGTTCGTCACCGGCCACAGACGGCACGACGGAGAGGACGACGACGGACTCGACTGGGACGCGCTCGCGGCGTTCCCAGGGACGCTCGTCCTCTACATGGGTGTGAGCCGGCTCGAGGAGATCTCCTGCTCCCTGATCGAGGCGGGGCGGCGCGAGGACGAGCCCGTCGCCGTGATCGAAAGGGGCACGCTGCCTGACCAGCGCGTGATCATCGGCGAGCTGCGGGGCATCTCAAAGGTCGCCGCGGAGCAGGGCGTGAAAGCGCCCGCGATCACCGTCGTGGGCGACGTCGTGAGCCTCGCGGATGAGATCTCCTGGCGCGGGACGCCACCGCTCGCGGGCGTGAGCGTCGCGGTTACGCGGGCGCGCCCGCAGGCGAGCGCCCTCGCCCTGCGGCTGAAGGACCTCGGGGCGGACGTCGTCCAGGCGCCCGCGATCGAGATACAGCCGCTGGAGGCGGAGGTCCCGGACCTGGCGAGCTACGACCTGCTGTGCCTCACGAGCCCGAACGGGGTGGAGATCCTCTTCGACCGGCTGTCCGCCTCCGGGCGCGACGCGAGAGCGCTCGCGGGCCTGACCGTGGCGGCGATCGGCCCTGGCACCGCGAGGGCGCTTGCGTCTCATGGCGTGACGGCGGACGTCATCCCAGAGCGGTTCGTGGCGGAGGGCTTGGTTCAGGCGCTGAGGGACGTGCCCGTGAGCAGGGCGTTGATCGCGAGGGCGCAGGAGGCGAGGCAGACCCTGCCCGAAGCGCTGAGGGCGAGGGGGGCGGAGGTGGACGTCCTCACCCTCTACAGGACGGTCCCAGCGCCGCTGTCAGGACAGGCGCTGAGACGAGCGGCGAGCGCGGACTACATAACGTTCACCTCCTCCTCGACGGTGAGCTTCTTCCTCGAGTCCTCAGCGGCGGGCGACGGCGCGGAGGCCGGAAGCGAAGCGCGGGCCGGAGGCGAAGAGGGGGCCGGAGGCGCGCACCTGCCCCTGTCCCCAGCCACGAGGATCGTCTCGATCGGGCCCGTGACGAGTCAGACGCTGCGCGAGCATGGCCTCGCCCCCCACGTCGAGGCGCTGAGGCACGACATAGACGGTCTCGTGGAGGCGCTGCTGCAAGATGCGAGACGGCGCGACTGAAGACGGCGCGACTGAGCCGCCTCCGCCTCCGCAGCTTGGCAGTCCGCGGCTGCACCTCCGCGTCACGAGCTCGACGAACGACGAAGGGCGCCGGCTCGCGGGTTGCGGCTCGCCCCATGGCACGCTCATCACCGCCTGCGAGCAGACCTCCGGGCGCGGGCGGCACGGCCGTCGCTGGTCGGCGCCTTCCGGCCAAGCGCTGCTCATGTCACTCATCTTGCGGGAGTGGCCGCAGCTGCTGCCGCTCGCCGTGCCGCTCGCCGTCTGCGACGTGGTCGGCGAGGGAGCGCTCGTGAAGTGGCCGAATGACGTCGTTGTGCGGCAGGCCCATCGGGGCCTCGCGACGGGCGCGACGGAGCGACCGAAGGTCGCGTGCCTGCGCGCCGCGCCGCTGCGCAAGCTCGCGGGCATCCTGATCGAGGGGCGCCCCCAGGAGGGCTGGCTCGTCGTCGGGATAGGACTCAACGTCGCGGTTGATCTGAGCGACATGCCCGCCGAGCTGCAGGGCCTCGCGGCCACGATGGGCAGGGCCGCGAAGGACGTGGAGGCCGTCCTTCATGAGCTCCTGCAGGCGCTGGAAGGAAGGCTCGCTCAGCCCGCGGAGCAGACCGTGACCGCCTGGCGGGCGCGGGACGCCCTGCTCGGCAGGGAGGTGTCCTTTGCGGGCGGGAAGGGCATCGCGGAGGGGATAGACGACGGCGGCAGGCTGGTCGTGAAGGGGGCGGACGGGTCGGTGCGCGCTTTGGATTCGGGGGAGGTGGTGCTCACATAGGAAGATTCTCGCCTGCAATCGTTCCTCTTTCCATGCCGATCAACATCAAGGACCCTCACACGGACGCGCTCGCCCGAGAGCTCGCGGATGCGACAGGCGAGACGATCACTCAGGCCGTGGGCATTGCCGTCCGAGAGCGCCTCGACCGGATTCGCGCAGGCGGACGACCACACTCTCTCGCTGCGGAGCTGGACGCGATCGCCGTGCGCTGCGCGGGCCTGCCCCTGATCGACGATCGTCCTGAGGACGAGATCCTCGGCCAGCGCCCCTGAGCAAGATCCGGGCGACACGAGACCCTGAGTCAGTCGAACGCCGGCTCAGCCGCCCGTTCCACGTCGACGGCGTCTTCATCTGAATCCTTCGCCGCGCGAGCGCCAGCTTTCTTCGCGGCGGCGACGCTTGGCCTGCGGCGGGGCCGCTTGCGGGGCGCGGGCTTCTCCTTCGCCGTCTCGCCATTCGCGGCAGCGCCGTCGCTCGCAGCCGCGTCGGCCGCCGGCTTCTCGCCGTCCGCCTTCGCCGTCCTGCGCCGCCGTGGCGCGCTCGCCCTCGCGGCCTTCGGCTTCTGGGTCGTGCCCCCCGCGCCGTCGGCCCCTGACACCTCATTTCCAACGTCAGCGTCCTTCGCCCCTGACACCCCATTTCGAACATCAGCAGCCTCAGCCCCTGACACCCCGTTTCCAGCATCAGCGTCCTCGGCCCCTGACACCCCGTTCGCAACATCGACAGCCTCCACCCTGGACGCCCCATTCCCAGCAACCGCAGCGACCGCCTTGCCCCCCTTGCGCCGCCGCCTCGTGTTGCGGCCGCGCCGCTTCGGGAAGTTCCTCAGCAGCTCTCGCGCCAAGGCCTGGGGCTTGCGGGACATCCGGGTGCGCGCTCCGCGCAGGACCTCCTCCGCCTCAGGGCTGTGTGCGAGCGCCGCCGCCAGCAGCGCCGCCGCCAGCCGCCTGTCCTGCTTGCGCGCCGCCTGGACGAGCCGGCGCGCGTTGCGCGCGTGGGCGGCGCCCGCGGAGTTCACGAGCAGACCCAGCAGCCGCTTCGTCTCGGGCCAGCGCTGGACCGCGTACTCCTCGTGGACCTCCCTGCTGTATTCCGCCAGCCTCCAGATCCACGCGTTCGCCTGGTCCCTGCGGCCTATCCGCCGCTCGGCCAAGGCGCGCAGCATCACCTTCACCGCCTCGCGGCGCTCGTCCCGCGGCCAGCCGCCTGCGATGTCGATCGCGGTGTCGAAGGCGTCGGGGTCCTTCGCGGAGGCGATGTCGGTCAGGGCGCGGAGCCGCAGCTGGGAGCTCTTGTTGCGCTGGACGGCGTTGATCAGGAACCGCGTCTTCAGCTCGCCGCCCTTGTCGAAGTGGAGCATCGCCCGCGCCTTGCGCCAGCCGCCGGGCTGGACCCTCGCGCCGGCCAAGGCCGCCCACACGTGCTGCTCGCCCCAGTCCAGGTTCTCCACCGCGATCCGCCACAGCTCCCGCTCGAAGACCTGGAAGCGGCGCTCCTCCTCCGCGCAGACGGGCAGCACGCGGCGCTCCACCCGCATCCGCCTGCCACGGCCGCGCCTCACGGGCCCCACCACGATCGCGCCGCCCCTGTACACGTCCCTGTCCAGCAGGGAGTGCAGCGTCACCACGGGGTCGTCGTGCTTCGTCGCGGGGTGGACGAAGTCCACCACGATGCCCGCCTCCTTGCCGGGATGCCGGCGCGTCACGCGGCCCACCCGCTGCTGGTAGATGCGCTTGGACGCGGTCGGCGCCAGGTGCATGCACAGCGTCGCCCGCGGGCTGTTCCAGCCCTCCGCCAGCAGCTGGGCGTTGATCAGGACGTCGACGTCGCCTTTCTCGTACCGCGCCAGGATCTCCGCCAGCTCGCGCTTGCGCGTCTCCCCGGAGACCGCCTGGGCCTTGATCCCTTCCGCCCTGAAGGCCTCCGCGAGGTTGTAGGCATGTTTCACCCCCGCGGCGTAGACGACGCCGGGGATGCCGTTGAAGCGCGTCTTGTAAAGGTTCGCCGCGGCGAGGTTGAAGGGCTGCTGGTCGAGCAGCTCGGCCAGCTCCTCCTGGTCGAACTCGGTGTCCACCTCGCCGCGCCGCAAGGGCACCTTCGCGATCGTCCGAACGCCCACGCCGGGCGGGATCCGAATGCATCGAAGCGGCGCGATCACGCCCCTCCTCGCGGCCTGAGCGAGGTCGAACCGGGAGGTCTGGGTCGGGAAGAGGTCGGTCACGTGCCTTGCGATCAGGGCGCCGGTCGCCGTCATCCCGATGAAGATCGGCCCCGTCCACTCGCGGATCGCGGCGGAGGTCTTCTCGCCCAAGGCGGTGTGGGCCTCGTCGCAGATCACGATCGTGTAGGCGGAGGAGATCCGCCCCGCGTTGCGCACGAACCACTGGTAGGTCTCGATGGTGACGGGACCCCACCCACCCCCGGTCGATACGTCCTCGCCCACGTACAGGGGCCTTGAGATCCGCTTCGAGTAGCCCCTGTCTTTCAGCTCGCCGATGAACTGGTCGACGAGGTTGCGCCTGTGGGTGAGGATCAGGACGCCGCCCGTCTGGGAGCCCTCCACGAAGCCGAGCGCGGCGACGGTCTTGCCCGCTCCCGTCGCGTGCTCGAACCAGAAGCGCTTGTGGGCGTTCGGGTCCTCTGGGAGCTCGAAGAGGTCCTCCTCGCCCTCCTCGCTCTCTTCGACCCAGTCCTGGGGCTCCTCGTCGGAGTCCTCATCGCGAGAGGCGTCCTCCTCCTCTTCCTCTTCCTCTTCTTCGTCCTCCTCCTCGACGCCGTCCTCCGCTTCCCCTTCGGCGTCGTCCTCGTCGTCTTCTGCGTCCTCGTCGAGGTCGTCCTCTTCTTGCGTGTCGGCCGTGGCCCCCCAGCTCGCAGTCCCATCGTTCGAGCGCGCACCTGGATGCGCCGGCTCGTCGTCGGGAGGCTCGCCCGGGTCGATGTCCAGCTCCGCGGTCGATGCCTGCCCGCCGCTGTCCTCGGCGAGCGCCCTGCCGTTCGCGGCGCCGTTCGCGTGCGCCGTTCCGTTCCCGTTCCCGTTCGCCGTCCTCTGGGCGTCGGCGAGCAGGGCGGCGAGCGTCCCGGAGAGGGCGTCCACCTGGTGGGCGGATAGGGTCGTGCCGTCGGCGAGCTTCGGCTCATCCTCGGAGAGCAAGCGCTCCAGTCCCAGCATCAGCGAGTAGCGGCGTCTCCAGTCGGTCGAGGGCTTCTTGTTGCCCTGCTCGATCTCTGAGAGCGCCTCGTCGAGCGCCCAGCGGCGAGGGGAGCTGGGGTGCAGCGCCTCGGACGGGTCCTCTCCGGGGTGCACGAAACGCTCGCGCACGAACTTCTCCGCACGCTTGATCTGGGCTGGGCTGGGAATGGGCGCGGCCGCGAGGGCCGCAGACGTGGGCTCGGCCATGAGAGAGCTTGGACTTCGAGATGGAGTCGCCGAGAAGGTACGGTTCGACGAGACTCGGGTACGCCGGCTCCTACCGGCAAGGCCGCGAGATGCAGAGAGCATCGCGTTGACGACCTGCTATGAGGATATAGCACGTTACGACGGAAGCGGGGGACGGAGGGCTGAGACACATGCCTGAGATTCGGCTTGACCCGATCAGCGGCGACAGGGTGATAGTCGCGGGAGAGCGCTCGGAACGCCCCAACGGCGCGCCCAGCTGCCCTCCCCCTCCGGAGATAGACAGGGACTCTGACCCCTTCGCGGAGGGCCATGAGGACAGGACTCCGCCTGAGCTCTACGCGGACAGGCCGGACGGCTCTGTTCCCAACGGCCCGGGCTGGAGGGTCAGGGTGGTGCCCAACCTCTATCCCGCCCTGCTGCCGCAGGACGCGGGCGCCCCCGCGGGCGATGCGCTCTCCGCCACGGGCGCCCCCGCGAGCGTCGCCGCCGCCCGCGCAGACGACGGTGCGCGCTCCGCTGTCTCTGACGTCGCCGCGGCGGCCGTCGCGGCGAAGCCTGGGCCGCCCTCCAGCTCGGAGCTGTTCGCCTCCGCCCCCGCCCTTGGCGCCCATGAGGTGATCGTCAACGGCCCGCAGCCCGTGCTCAGCCTCGCCCAGCTTCCCGTCGAGCAGGCGCAGGCGGCGATGCTCGCCTGGCGGGAGCGGATGCGCCTTCACGCCCAGGCTTCCTCATACGTCCAGCTGATCGTCAACGAGCGGCGCGAGGCGGGCGCCTCGCTGCCCCACACCCACGCCCAGCTCTACGCGCTGCCGTTCGTGCCCTCCAGCGTCGCCAGGGAGCGGGAGCGCTTCAACGCCCACGCCAACAGGACGATGGGCCAGAACCTGCTTGGCGACCTGCTCCAGGAGGAGGTGCGCCTCAAAGAGCGGATCGTCGCGATCGACGAGGAGGCGGTGCTGCTCGCCCCCTACGCCTCCAAGCTGCCCTACCAGCTCATGCTCGTGCCCCGCAGGCCCGCGCTCAGGTTCGAGGATCACGGCCCGCTTGGCGCGAAGCTGCTCCATCACGGCCTCACCCAGCTCTCCCGACTGCTTGGCAGCAGCCCGCCGCTCAACCTGTGGATCAGGACGGCCCCCCGCGGCGCGGAGCACTTCTGCTGGCGGATCGACGTCATGCCCCGCCTCACGCACCTCGCCGGCCTCGAGCTCTCCACGGGTCTCAGCCTCAACATCGTCGCCCCGGAGCGGGCGGCGGCGCTGCTGCGCAACGCATGAAGGCGCTCGTCCAGCGCGTCAGCAGGGCGTCGGTCAGGGTGGCGGGCGAGGAGGTCTCTTCGATCGGTCAGGGGCTGCTCGTCCTGCTTGGCGTGCAGGAGGGGGATGAGGTCGAGCAGGTGGACAGGCTCGCGAGCAAGGTCCTCGCGCTGCGGATCTTCGAGGACGAGAAGGGCAGGATGAACGAGCCGCTTCGCGACCGGGAGATCCTGTGCGTCAGCCAATTCACGCTCTGCGCGAGCACGAGCAAAGGCAATCGCCCGAGCTTCGGCGCCGCGATGGCCCCGGAGGCGGCGCAGCCGATGTATGAGCGGTTCTGCGAGCGGACGGGCGCGAAGCGGGGCGTGTTCGGCGCGAAGATGGAGGTGGAGCTCGTCAATCACGGGCCGGTCACGCTCATGCTCGAAGCGTGAGGTCGCGTAGACTCCCCACCGCATGCCCCCTGAAGAGCGCTTCGTTCCCCGCTTCGCCGCTGAGCCTCCCCAGGAGGGGCTGCCATACGGCCGCTGGGCGGAGCGGCTCGCCCAGGAGTTCCTCGCCGCCTGCGACTCCCTCGAAACCGGGGAAGAGGACATCGGCGAGCTTGGCGAGATCGTGTGGTACCCGGACAGGACGTGGCATGGCAGGACCTACGTGCCCGCGACGATGCTCACCTCGAACGAGTACGAGGTCTACGGCTACGTGCGCTTCCTCGCCGGCGAGAAGGGCGCGGAGCCGGGCGAGTTCTTCGCCGCGGCGGACTACACCGAAGAGACCGCCGAGCAGAACCCGGGCTGGGCGCTGGACATCTGCGACGAGGTGATAGGCAAGTGGCGGGGGGAGGGCTCTGAGGCGACGATGACGCTCGTGTGGGGGCGCTCGCTGCTGCCGGGCGGCAGGATCGCGACGGCTGAGCTCGCGGATCTCGCCGTCGACCAGTGCGCCCTCGTCGAGGAGCGCTTCACGCTCGTCGCCCCGGACGACTACCGGGGCGACCTGCTGGACGTCAAGGTGTTCGACGGCAAGGGCGGCGAGGTCGCCTCCGAATCGCTCTACGAGTCGGAAGAATAGGCGCGCCACAGGGCGCGCCGGCCAGCCGCGCTCGGGCGAGGCAACGGGCGCGCCGGCCAGCCGCGTCTGGGCGACGTAACGAGTAAGAAACATCTCGTTCTGGCATGATGTGGACTGTCCGCGCGACGGGACGCTGAGCGAGTCGATGGGGGATTCGCTTCGCCGGAACGCACAGTGTCTCGATGCGGACATCCAGGTGTCGCTCAGTGCCGCAGAGCGGAAACTGGCGGCGTGATCGGCGTCCACCCTGGCGGCATTGCTCCGCTACCGGCTTGACATCGGCGACGGCCAGGCGGCGGAGATGCAAGGATGTTTATTTCAGCTCCAGCCCAACCATGAACGCTCCCGTCGACCTCACCGGCGCCTCCACGGCCGCCGCCAACTCCAAGCGCCGCCGCAAGGCGCGCTCCTCGACGGCCGACCCCCGCACCAGGATCGCGGACGCCGCGGTGGAGGCGGTGGGCAGGAGGGGCTTCGACGCCACGACCGTCTCTGACGTGATCGGGATCGCGGGAGTCTCCCGCAAGACCTTCTACGAGCACTTCGAGGACAAGCGCGACTGCTTCATCGCGGCCTGCGAGCGCGAGCGCGAGCGCTGGCTTGCCGCGGGCGCTCAGGCGAGCGAGCGCTGCGAGAGCGAGGGGGAGCGTCCTGAAGCGGTGCTGCGGGCGCTGTTCGAAGGCGCCCTCGACCAGCCCGCGATGCTGCGGATGCTCGTCTTTGAGACGGCTTCCATGCGGCCCGACGGAGTGAAGCTCAGACAGCGGCTGCTGCGAGGGTGGGGAGCGCTGCTGTACAGCGCGCTGACAGCGCGTGGCGGGCCGGCGCCTCCTTCTGAGCACACGCTCACCATCCTGCTGGGCGGGGTGCTCAAGACGCTTCAAGCACAGCTTCGCACCGCCGTGCGGCCGCGCCAGCCGCGCCGTACGCAGATCCTTTCGCTCGTGCCGGACCTGTTGGAGTGGATCGACTGCTATGCGGGCCCTCAGCCCGTCCCTGGCCGCACCCCTGACGGTGTGGCGCACATCCTCGTCGGGGGACGTGCCCCGGGAACGCTTGCGACGGTCTCGCGTTCGAGCGCGCCCCGTTCGAGCGAACGGCGCGGCCTGCCCCGCGGAGAAAACCCGATCTCGCGCAGCTTCGTCGTCCACAGCCAGCGGGAGCGGATCCTCGATGCGGTCGCCAACCTCACGGCGGCGAAGGGCTACGCCGCGGTCACGATCCCGGACATCACCCAGGAGGCCGCGATCTCGGTGCAGGCCTTCTACGAGCACTTCACGGGCAAGGAGGACACGCTGCTCGTCGCCTACGAGGTGGGCCATCGCAGGGCGCTCGCCGCCGTCGAGCGCGCCTATGACAGCGAGGCGGACTGGCCGGACGCGGTCAGAGCCGCGCTCACCGCCCTGCTCAGCTTCCTCGCCTCAGAGCCCTCCTTCGCCGTGCTCACGCTCGTGGACGTGGGCACCGCGAGCGAGCGGGCGATAACGCTCTCCAACGAGGGAGCGGCGATCTACGCCCAGATGATCGCGCCGGGCTTCGCGGAGGCAGATCCCAAGCTCCAGCCCCCGAAGGTCGCGCCTGAGGCGATCGCGGGCGCCCTGCGAGAGCTGCTCTACAGCTGGGCGATCGCGGGCCAGGCGGGGGACATGCACCGCCTCGTCGCGGAGGCGACCTGGATCGCGCTCGCGCCGTTCCTCGGCGGCGCCGCGGCCCTCGAGGTCGCGATCCGCGCCGAGCCACGGCCGGCGAAGGACCGCGCCAAGCGCAACGGCAAGAGCACGCGCGCCAACGGCCGACGCACGAGCAGCCGCGGCACGGGCGGCCGGGGCGGCAAGCGCGGCTGAGACGCCGGGCATTCGCAAGCGCAGCTGAGACGCCAGGCCCTCAGTCGTAGACGTCGACGATCGTCCCCACCTTCACCCAGCCGTAGATCGGGATCGCGTCTTCGATCGGCACTCGCAGGCAGCCGTGGCTCGCCGCGTAGGTGGGGACTTCGGCGTAGCCGTGGATCGCGTAGCCCCGGATGAAGTAGTTGGAGTAGACCATCCCCTCCGAGTTGGTGCCAGGGGTCTTCAGATAGACGCTGTAGCGGCC
>Ga0055483_10000333_pt1 | contig 10957 bp, 10 predicted proteins | sample RushMan_CattailN_5_FD_57938 | JGI IMG/M metagenome (GOLD analysis project Ga0055483, IMG submission 57938) | Wetland microbial communities from San Francisco Bay, California, USA, that impact long-term carbon sequestration - RushMan_CattailNLB_D2 | ecosystem: Environmental > Aquatic > Marine >... | reverse complement strand
AGATTTTTGATGTTGTTGAGGTTCTTCATCACTTCGTTAACTCGCTTTCTTCGACGAATCTCACACTGCGGCGCTCACGGCCGACGCCCATCGCCTTGTCGAGGGCGGCCAGCGAGATCTTGTAATCGATCAGGGCCTTGAGCTCCAGCGTTTGGGCGTTGGCCAGGTCCCGCTGGAACTGCAGGACGAGGTAGTTGGTGCTCAGCCCGACCTTGAATTTCTCGACCTCGGCCTCGAGCTTCTTCTGGGCCAGTTCCCGGGCCGTCCTGTAGGCTTGGGTCCTCTCATAGTTCGTGTCAACCGCCCGGACGGCGTTGCCGAGCTCCAGTGTCAGCTGTTGTTCCTGGTCCTTGACCCGCATGGTGGCCTGTTGCAGCCTGGTCCGAGCCTGCGCATAGTAGGCCCTGGACAGGATGTTGCCCACGGGCAGCGTGACCGTGACCCCGACCGCGGTATTCTTGTAGTTGAAATTGAAGGCGTCCCTCAAGGCGTCGCCTCGGCTGCCCGGAATGGTGCCGATGATGATTCCGGAAAGGGCGTCGTCGTCCTGGTAGAGGATGCGGGTTCCGGAGATGCCGGGGCTCCAGTAAGAGAGGTTGAACCGGACATCGGGCAGGAGCTGGTTCTTGGCGAAGCTCACGTCGAACCGCCGGCTGTCGATGTTGACCCGCAGGGCCTGCAGGTCGGGCCGGCTCTGGATGGCCGTGCCGAGCGCTTCGTCGAAATTGATGTCGGTCTTCTCCACCGTCGGGCTGTCCGTGGGGACGACCCTGGTGTTCTTGACATCGTCGGTCTCGGCGGCCAGGTTGATGACGGTCTTGACCAGCTCCTCGTTGTTGCGGACGAGCGCCCTGGCCTCCAGGATGTCGGCCTGCCTGAGGCTGACCTCGGCTTCGGCCGTCAGGAGCTCGATCGGGGGGAGGGTGCCGGCCTCGATTTCGGCCTTGTTGTTTTCGTAGAGCTCCTGGGCCAGCTTGAGCGACTGGCTCCGGACGCTCAGGTTCTCGATGCTGTAGACGAGGTTCCAGTAGGCGCTTTCGGCGTTGTAGATGGTGTCCTCGATCATGGCGTTGAGGTTCTCTTGGGAGATGTCGCGGTTGTAACGGGCGACGATGATCTCCCTCCGGCTGATCCTAAGACCGAAATCCTTGAGCAGCGGCTGGCTGAAGTTGAAGCGCAGCGTCGTTCCGACTCGGGGGTTGATGGTCTGGAAACTCCGGTTGGTGTCGGTCAGGTAATTATAGAGGCTCCCCGTGATCGAGCCCCCCGTGGGAAGGACCTGGGCAAATTGGACCGTGTTGTCGTTCTGGTCGGTCGCGATGAAGTCGGAAGCGTCGAGGAAGGAATAGGACGCGGTTTCCGTATGCTGGTTGTTATAGCTGAAGCTGAGGGATGGGTAAAACTTTTCCCAAGCCAGGGCGACCGACTCGTCCATGATCTGAGGAGTCAGCAACTCGGCTTGGAGGCCAAGGTTGTTCTTGAGGGTCTTGACGATACACTCGTCGAGGGAAAGGCGGAGGGTCTTCTCTCCCGGCGGCGCCTGCTTCGCGGCCGCCTGGGCGTCGCCCGCGGCCCGGGCGTCCTGAGTCGTCCCGGCCGCCTGGGAGACGGCAAGCCCAGAGGCCAGGAGGATTACTAAGAAGAGGGGTTTCTTTGAGCTATGCATGCCCTTTCTCCGAGATATACATGATTTTTGGGCGTACTCCTAAAAAGGCACAATTATACCACCAGATGAATTAGACGGATACAGCCCGGATTTCTTCCAAAAACGGCCTGATGGCCTCGGCCGGCGGCCCCGGGTCCTGCGCAGGACGTGGCGGCGGATACGAGAAATTCCATACGGCGGCCCGGCCCGGCGCCGCTCTTGACGGCGTATTGGGAACCTGTCCCAAACCGGTTTTATGCGCGGGTTGCCACGGCAGCTCGAGAGGCGAGGGAATCGACGAATTCCAGCAGGCCCATGGCGGAACCAGGGCCACGGCCTGCGCCGTCTGCCACACGAGCGCGCCCGGTACCTACACCGCGCAGTGGCCGCGCCAGTTCCAGTGGAAGTCGCGGTAGCTTCTATGGGGGCCTAGGCCGCTACGACCTCTCGTCGGATGGCCAAGATCGTTAAATCGTCGCCTATGGGGACGCCTTGCCGAAACTCGGCCAGGTCCCGCAGGCAGCCTTCAATCAAGCCTCCGACGCCCCTCCTCGGTCCGCCCAGAACGAGGTCCCGGATCCTGTCGCTCCCGTACATCCGTCCGGAGGCGTCGCGAGCCTCGGAAACACCGTCGGAATAGAGAAGAATCGCCTGTCCCGGGTCGAGGCGGACCCGGTTTGTGGCAAACTGTTCGTCGCAAAAGGCGCCCAGGGGCAATCCGGTCGATTCGATCAGGGTCACGCCGCCGGCCGCTATGAGAAGCGGGGAAGGATGCCCGGCATTGCAGACCTCGACCTCGCCCGAGCGTCCGGCCCGCCCGCAAACGAGTGTGGCGTAGTGGGTGGGCAGCGTGCTCTCGCAGAACACTCGGCTGACCCGCCCGACGAGCTCGGACAGGGGAGGTCCCAAAGGGATGAGAGTCCGGAACATGGCCTGGAGATGGACCATCAGCATCGATGCCGAGACCCCCTTGCCGGAAACGTCGCCCAGGATGAAATAGAAATCGCCGCCCCCGGCGGGGATAAGGTCGCAATAATCTCCGCTCACGATGCGGGCCGGCTCATAGTGATAGGCCGCCTCCCATCCCCCGAGCCGGAAAAGGGGCTTGGGGAGAAGCCCCTTCTGGATCGTCGCCGCCATGTCCAGGTCGCTTTCCAGCGCCCGCTGTTCCCCGGGCGTGAGATGGTCAAGGCAGAACCGCGCCAGGGGGTCGCTGATCAGCCGGTCCCTCTCGATGGGCTCGTGACAGACCTCGCAAAGCCCGTAGGCCCCCGTTTCCATCCGGCCCAGGGCGGCGTCAACCTCCCGGATGAGCCTCGCGACCTGAGGACCGGCGAGGCCGGCCGTGGCGGCCTGTTCGAGTCTTTGCCGGCGGTCGAGGAGCTGTTCGCGGATTAGCGAGTCGGGATTCGTGGCCATCGCCGTGCCTCCGGATCGAGAATGGAGCTATTATTCTATCACAATCCGGGCTCGCGTTCGGGGAACGGCCCGAGGCGGGGCCCCCGCCTTCAGGGAGTGCGGTCCCAGGGAAAGCGCGGGTGTGCGGGGGGCTCGGCCCCCGAAGCAATCCCCCCGGGCGACGCGCCCCTCTACCTCTCCCGGATGAACAGTTCCCCATTGATCATCAGCCCTCCGCCCTGGACGAGCTGGAGCGTGTAAGTGGCGGACTGGCCGTTGTCCATCCGGACGACGAGAGTCGCCGGCGACAAAAAACAGCCGGGCTCGCGTTGACATCCCCGAAAGGCCGGAAGTATAGTCATGGCCTGAGGAGAGGATGAAGAGACGATCCGGAACGCCCATTCGCCCCCCACAGGCCGCTTGGACGACCCTCGCCCTTTTTCTGGCTCTCGTCTTGGCCGCCGCGAGCTTGTTATCCGCCTCTCGAGAAGGCATGCCGCCGGGGACGGCGGCCGGGCTCAGAATCGTCGACCTGAGAGGAACGGCTTACGAGATGGGAGTGACCCACGGCCGGACGCTCAAGGCCGAAATCCGGAAGCTGGTCGCGCGCTGGAAGCGGGACCTGGAAAAATCATTCGGGATGCCGGCGGGGGATTTCATCCGGGTCCTCCTCGAAAAAACCGATTTCCGGCCCGCCATCGAACGATGGACGCCGGGCCTCCTGGACGAAGTCCGCGGCATCGCCGACGGCGCCGGTTTGGACTTCGAGACGATTTACGCCTACCAGCTCATCGACGAGCAATGGGCCATGGGCCAGGACCTGAGCCCGGCCAAGTGCACGACGATCGCCGCCGGAAGAAGCAACGGGCGCCCGACGTACGTCGCCCAAACCCTCGACCTTCCCGCCTTCTATCAGGGCTTTCAAACCGTCCTTCGCATCCACGACGAGCGGAGCGGACTCGAAACCCTCGTCTTCACGATCCCGGGGATCCTGGCCGCCAACGGCCTGAACAACCGGTCGGTCGGAGTCTGCGTGAACGCCGTGACCCAGCTCGCCTATTCCCCCAGGGGGCTGCCCGTCGATTTCGCCGTCCGGGGCCTCCTCCGCCAGGAATCCTATGAACAGGCCGTACGGTTCCTTCGGGAGATGCCGCCCGCGGCCCCGCAGACCTACGTCATCGGCGGCCCGGACGAGACCGCTGTCTTCGAACGCTCCGCCGGGAAGATGATCATGTTTCTTCCGTTCGAGGGGGCCGAGTTCAGCTACCACACGAATCACCCCCTGGTCAACGACGATTTCAACCCGAGCTTTACCGAGGCGCTGAAACGCCGGGGCATGAGCCTGGAGATCTACCGGGGCCGGTGCCCGCGCTTCAACTTCCTCCGGAGTCTGCTCAGGGACAACTCCGTCAGGGTCGACCTCGACCGGCTCAAGGCCCTTTTCGCCAACCGTTCGTCGGGGATCAACAACGAGGGCACCTACGGTTGCACCATCATGGTGCTGGGCGCGGCGCCGGAGCTTCATATCTCGCCGGGCCGGCCCGACGAGGCGCCCTTCCAGGTTCTCGGGTTCGACGCTTCTCTCGTTCGATAAGTCTCCGGGCCGGCCGTCTCGGATTCCCATCGGCCCGGGTTGGGATATCGAGAACGAGGAATTCATCGATTTATATTGCCGGCATCGAAAGGGAGGGCTTCTCCGTCATTCCGTTTTGCCCCGGCCCGGATTGATCTCGAGTCGCGCGGGCGGGGGCCGCAGAGTCCCGCCGTCACGAGGTTAAGGTGGAGCTCCGAGCGAGTCAACCAATTATTAACAAATAAGATCCGGCCTCAGTGACGAGGGACGGTTTCGGCCCCAGCGAGCGGCCTAAAATTCACCCTTGACAAGGGCTTCGCGCTCACCTATGTTGATAGAGGTAGCCAAGGATTATCCCCGAAGGTCTCAAAGGAAGGAGGCGGAATCATGAAGTATCGCTTTTCGGCAACTTTGGCCGTCGCGCTGACGGGCGCCCTGCTCATCACTCTGGCGGGCTGCGGCATTGGCGGCGGCAACGACACGGGCCGGCTCTCCCTGAGCCTCACCGACAAGAAAACGAACGAGTACGACCACGTGTTCGTCACCATCAAGCAGATCGACGTCCACGCCGAGAACGACATGGAGGGCTCCTGGACCACGATCGCCCAGCCGAACCGGACCATCGACCTCATGACCCTGGCCAACGGCGTGAGACAGCAGCTGGCCTTGGTGGACCTCAGCTCTGGCTACTACACGCAGATGCGGCTCATCATCGGCGACCAAGCCGAGAACGATACGTTTGACTTTGCCAATTACGTGGTCGACAAGGAAGGCGTCTCACACGAGATGAAGATCCCCAGCGGGATGCAAACCGGCGTCAAGCTCGTCCAGGGCTTCACGATCAACGAGAACGGGACGACGGAGCTGACCCTCGATTTCGATGCTTCCCGGTCGGTCGTCGTCGCCGGCAAAAGCGGGAAGTACCTCCTGAAGCCCACGATTCACGTGCTCGACGACGCCTTGGTCATGATCATCAGCGGGACCGTGACCACGACGGACGACCCTCCCGTGCCTCTGGAGGGGGCTGTCGTCAGCCTCCAGGTCTATGACGACACGCAGACAGACCTCAAGGACCAGGTCGTCATTCAAACCTCGACGATAACAAACGTCGACGGCGCCTACAAGTTCTTCTTCGCCGTCGACCCGATTAACGGGGCCACCTTCAACGTGGTCGCCACGGCGGACGGCTATCTCCCCGGGGCGGAGCGCGTCACGGTGATGAACGGCGATGCCCCCGTCGTCGATTTCGCCCTCGGCATGCCGGCCGAAGTCGGGACCGTTCCCATTACAATCACAGGCGCGGAAACCGATGTTCCGGTGACTTTTTCCATCCGGCAGCAGGTGGATCTCGGCGGAACGCTCGTCTTTATCGAGGTGAAGTCTATCAGCGTCGTCAACGAGACGAGCCTGAACGTCGACCTGCCGGTCGGCGACTACACCATCGTCGCTTCGACCGAGGGGAAGGAAACTCAGACGGCGACCATCACCGTGGTCTCGGGCACGAACACCGAGGTGCCGATCATCTTCCCGTAACGCCGCACGTCCGATTTCAGGGCCGCAAGCCGGCCGGCATCGTCTAAACAGGTCCGGGACTCCGCTTCCTGAGCTGTGAATGTTCCTGCGCCGCGGTTCTCTAATTCTGCGCGGTCCCGGAGTCCGGGCGCTTCGGGTTCGGTCAATCCCAGTCGACAAAAATGAACCCGGCGCCGATCCTGTTGACCCGGTGGTTGTAGTCGAGCAGGCTTTCCCCATAGCCGAGGTAGTACTGGACGTAGCCCCCGATCTGGGCGAACAGCGGAAAGCTCCAGTCGACCTGGATGGCGCCCCGGTTGTCCCTGAAGTCCAGGTTGTCCCTGAGCCGCAGCCCCAGCCGGTGCCTTTTCAGGAAATAGAAGGCCCGGATCTCCCCGTAGCCCAGGTACTTGTAGACCCCGGGATTGTCGTCCTCTTCGACGCTTTCGGGGAGCCGGTACCATCCCGTCAGCTGGATCGAGAGAGGGCCGCGCTCCAGCCCGACGCTGGCGATCAGGCGGTTCCAACTCCTCGAGAGCGGCTCGGACTGGCCGTTCGACTGGTGGTTGATTCCCGCCTGGATGAAGCGGACGGCCATCCCGAGCACGCTGAACCGGGTCCTGTAATTGAGGATGGCCTCCGGTTCATAGTCCGTTTCGCGGAAGGGGGAGCTGTCGTCGAAATCGTAAAGTTGCCAGAATGACCTCTGCGTGTACGCGATCCACAGGTCCATGTCCTTCCCGAACACATCCTGCCAGATTTTGGCCTTGAAGCTCAGCTGGAACGTGACCTCCGGCTTGGTCAGGCTGTCCTCGGGGTCGATCTCCCGGAAAGGGGCCTCGTTCGGCGAGGTGTTGTAGGAGAAGGCCAGGGCGTAGTTCGACCTGTGGAAGGTGATGGAGGGTTTCCCGGCCCGCGCCTCCTTGTCCAGCTGCCAGAGGTCCGTGAAGTAGGAGAGCTTTGTTTCTTTCCCGGCTTCGGGGTCGCCCGCTCGCCGGGAATCGCCGGGCGCCGCCGAAAGCCGGCTCGTGAATACCAGCGTCAGCGCCAACGCCAAGAAGCCGACCTGCCGCTGGATCGAATTCGTCCTCGTCGCTGACATGCGAACCCGCCTTTCGGCTCCAGAAGCCATCGCCGTGCCTCCCGATCGTGAATAGCCGGGGACATTCTAAAAGAGTCGCTTCCGATTGTCCAATGCCGGGAGGGACCCGGGGCACTTTAGGGCGGAGCGCTTGCCAGGCGCCCACGAACGAGGTCCGCGCAAACAGAGGGGCGCCGGGACTCCGCGCTTCCTCGCGCTTCCTCAATCCGGGTCTTGCCCTCCTCGCGAGCGGCCCCGGCTTTGGTAAAGAAGCCGGAAATCCTTCGTCCATTTGACGCAGGACTCGGGAAGCTTCCGGCCCAGGAAAAGACGCGGCTCGTAGACCATCAGCCCGCCGAGTTCAACATCCGGCCGGGGCAGACGCCAGGCATCCCACCACGTCGCGATGGCCTGAGGGTATTCCCGCGGCCATTCGCGAAGAGGCATGTATTCGGCGGGCCAGACCACCTGCTTGATGAAATTGCTCGGGCCGTAAGTGAAGCAGAAGCGCACGGGATGATCCGCCGGAATCCTGACCAGAGTCAGGTAGCGAGCACGCTTGTACCAGCGCAGCCAGGTGCGGACCTGGACCCGCCCGGATTTCCAATCGATGATCGGGATGAGAAAAGCTCCCCGGCCCAGGGGCGGCTTCGGGTGCCCGTGCAGTTTAACGGCCAGCATGGCGCTCCTTTATGATTCTTGCGAGCTGGCCGGCGACCGGTCTCATGCAGTCCACATTCGGTCGCCAGAACCTGGGAGGCTTGGTATTCGTCCGCATAACCGATGTCGATCCTGCCTATCCGGCCTGACGTTAGCAAAGAGTATACTCGAGAAAATATTGCCTGTCCAGATTCTTTCGCTTCAGATAACTCAGCCGGAGGATCTTGCCTTCTGACCTCCTATGAGCGTATGGAGCGGACTTTTCCGGCCTCTTTTGAGCTCGCCCCTTCGTCCAGATCCTGTATCCGGATTGCCCTGCCGAACACTTGTCGACGTTTTCCTACAAGACCTGCGCCTTCTTTCCTTTCTGCTATGCAAGCGGCTGACCGGGCTGAAGGGCAGCTGGTTATCCGAACTCCGCGATACCAGACGAGGCATATAGACCATCACCGTTTGACTTCCCTCCCCTAACGGCGTTATCCTGTTGCTAGGCAGCGATGGGGTCATCGGGCCATAAAATGCCCAATGTGGGTTTCCCCTTGTCCGCAAAGAGGGATTAGTCAAAATCCGAAGAAGCGGGTGAACATGAATTTCTTAACGGCGCCTATCATCATCATCGGACTTGTGATCCTCTACATCCTGAGCTCCATCAAGATCCTCAAGGAATACGAGAGGGGCGTGATTTTCCGCCTGGGCCGCGTGCTTCCCAACCCCAAGGGCCCCGGCATCATCCTGGTCTTCGCCCCGATCGACCGCATGGTCCGGGTCAGCCTGAGGCTTATCACGATGGCCATCCCGCCCCAGGACGTCATCACTAAGGACAACGTCACGGTCAAGGTCAACGCCGTGCTCTACTTCAGGGTCATCGATCCGACCAAGTGCACCATCGAGGTCCAGGACTATAACTACGCCACCTCCCAGCTGGCCCAGACGACCCTGCGGAGCCTCCTTGGTCAGGTTCCGCTCGATGACCTTCTCTCGGAGCGTGACAAGCTCAACGTGCGCCTCCAGGAAATTATCGAGCAGCATACCGATTCTTGGGGCATCAAGGTCCAGCTTGTCGAAATGAAACAGGTCGACCTGCCCGAGAACATGATCCGGGCCATCGCCAAGCAGGCCGAAGCCGAGCGGGAACGCCGGGCCAAGGTCATCCATGCGGACGGCGAATTCCAGGCCGCCGACAAGCTCACTCAGGCGGCGGACATCATTTCCAGGAACCCTCAGGCCCTCCAGCTCCGCTTCCTGGGCACCCTGGCCGAAATCGCCACGGAGAAGAACTCCACGATTATCTTCCCCCTGCCCCTCGAGCTCCTCCGTGCCTTCTCTTACGAAAAACCCCAGGAGAAGAAATAGCATCGAGGAAAACGACAGTCTTCCCCCCACCTGCATTTCCTGGTGACCGACGGCGGAGTGGATGACGTGGGCGGGTAATATCTCCAATAAGTACGTATTGGGGGATATGGGTATATCTTTATCCTTGGGCTATGTGGGAGTACTGATATCAAAAAGAAAGAAACACTTTTAACTCATATCCTTGATTCTCAGGATGACGGGACTTGGAAGCTCGTGCATGAACACACGGAACCCTTCGAGACGAAGAAGCCCAAGTGCTGACGACCTGAAGACGCTCCTTCAGAGCGGAACTTCTCGGTTGAGTTGTGAATGAGAAAGTGCTTCGGTCTGCGCCCGAGAGCGTTCCTGAATTGTGACCCTCATCCCACCGTACTCCTTCCGCCAGCGGTAGTAGGTCTGCTCAGATATCCCCAACTTCCGGCAGACCTCGGCAACCGGGTTCTATTGATTAAGGAGAACCTCCGCCTCCCGGAGTATAGTGATAATCTGCTCCGGGGAGAACCGCTTCTTGCCCATATCTACCTCCCTTGATCCAGCAAAATCTTAACATAAAGGCTGGATCGTTTTGAGGGGGGCAGGTCAACGATTGACAGAGGATTAAGATATCTTTATATTTAGAATGGAAGGTGGTCTCCTCGAGGGATCGCAGCTCCCCTATGGGGAGTGGGCTCCTTCCATCTTACATTTTGATGGGAACTTTTTTTTTATGCTCCGACGAAGCGGGCGACCTTGGAGTCGATTTATCAAAAACTGGTTGCACGAAGACGTACGTTCCTCTTGTCTTTTTTGTAAGCCCAAAATTTCAAGATCCCCTATACTCTGCGTTGAAAAAGAGTTTCAAGAAGATTGCCGGGACCTCTCCCAAATCGTGGAAAGACCTTCCATCTCGAATCAAGAACGACGACGATTTGCTTCGTTCATTAATAGATGATTTCGACCAAGAGCTATCATCGCTGAATCCTAAAGGAAAACTCACGCATCTTTTCTCCGCTTGCGTGCTCGACAAGAAAGAGCTGCTTCAAGACTCGACCCTCGCCCAGATCCGAACCTATAGAATGGCCTGGGGTTATGGACTTATTTTTAAAAGGCTAGGGAAATATCTTGCGAATTCTGGCCATAGCGTTATATGGAAGATCGACCAGAATGCGAATCCTGAGATCATAAACCTTAAGGGGCATATCAATAGAGAAATCCCAAAATTGAAGAACTTCACCAAGACTTATAATGGACCCTGTTTCGCAAAGCCCGCAGAAAAAAGATACATTAAGGTAGCAGATTTCTTTGCAGGCATTACTCGAGTTGTATCTGAAGACGTCATATTGAACTGCACCGCTTGCGAGGATTTCGAAGAGGGCTGCAACGAGGCATGCATGGCTCTAAAATACCCGTTATTAGCAAACTCGTTCTTCGAAATATTCAATGCCAACATTTACCGAAAAGCAAAATTGACATGGCAATGGCGCGGCTTTTTATATCATCCGATTGCGGCAAGAGCCCAGTATGAACACATTTTTCCCTATGACGAGTATACCCGCTAAAAAAGAATTTCCAGCTCGGAACATCACTGTCAAGATTTGCGACGTGTTTGAGGGCAAAATGGGGCAAAACAAGGGCCTTCGGAAGTCTCGCCGATTTTGCCGTCAGTATCACGTAAACCGTTGATTTTCTCGGGGTAACAGGGGAAAATACGACGTGCCCCTGGCCCGACTCGAACGGGCGACACATGGATTAGGAA
>Ga0055483_10000331_pt1 | contig 10979 bp, 9 predicted proteins | sample RushMan_CattailN_5_FD_57938 | JGI IMG/M metagenome (GOLD analysis project Ga0055483, IMG submission 57938) | Wetland microbial communities from San Francisco Bay, California, USA, that impact long-term carbon sequestration - RushMan_CattailNLB_D2 | ecosystem: Environmental > Aquatic > Marine >... | reverse complement strand
CGTCCTCGACGGCGCGCAGTACGCTGGCGGCGTTGTGCTGGGCCGGTTCGCTGCTCGCGCCGAAGTCGCTGTCGTCGGAAAGCTGCACGACCATCGAGGCATGGCGGAGCACGAGCCTGTCGGCAAGGTCGGCAAACAGGTTTTCCCAGCACACCACCACTCCGAGCGTCGTGCCGTTGCGCAGACGGAAAATGCCGGGCTCGACGCCGGCGATACCGTCGCGCTGCCGCCCGACGAGCCAATGCGGCCATTTCACGCGGCCCGCGAAGGGCATGTACTCGCCGAACGGTACCAGCCGGTTCTTGGCGTAAGGGCCCTCTCGCGTGCCGTCGGGGAAGACGAGATAGGCCTGGTTCTTGAATTGCACGTCCTCGGCGCCGTCTCCGGCGTGCTTCGCGAACTTGCCGAAGTCGCCCGAGCCGAACAGGATCGGCGCGTTCGCCTCGCGCGCGACGCGCGCCACCTCCGCCCGCGCCGTGCGGCTGAACGCGTACCCCTCGATCGAGGATTCGGGCCATACGATCAGGTCCGGGGCCTGTTTCGCGGCTTCGCGCGTGAGCGCGCGCAAACGCTCCAGACGCGCCGCGGGCGATGCGTTGTCGTCGGCCGGCTGGATGACCGCGATGCGCGTCCCGGCGGGCCCCGCCGTCGCGGGGATTGCGAGCCGCCCGTACACATGAAGAGCCGCCACGCCGATGGCTGTTGCCAGCAGCGCCGGCAGGCTTCGATTCAGCCATGCCCGCGCCAGGGCCAGATTGACGAGGCACACGCACAGGCTGATGAGCGGCGCGCCGCCCAGCGCCGCAAGCTGCAGCAAGCGAAGGTCGGCGATCTGGCTGTGCGCGAGCGGATCCCACGGCAGCGCGAACGGCCCGGCATGGCCGCGCAACCAGTCGATGAGCACCCAGAGCACCGCGCCCGGGAACACCCAGGGCAGGCGTCCGCGCATGAGCCACGCGAGCAGCGCGCACCAGACCGCCGGATAGAGCGAAAGGTAGCCGAACAGCGCCGAGACGTTGAAGACGTTCGCGCCGGGCAGGCGCAGGAACCAGGTGTGCATCGCGGCAAGCGAGGCGGCGCCGAACACGAAGCCGATCAGCGCGCCCCCAGCCGGCGAGCGGTTGCGCAGCGCGAGCGCGAGCGGCACCAGGGCGACCCAGGCGACCGGCGCGACCGGATCCGGCGGTACCGCGATTCGAAGCAGCCACGCCGAGCCGAGCACCAGCACGAGCGGAACGCCCGCCGCGCGCCAGCTCCCGCGCGCACGCTCGGCCCATGCCACCGCGCCTGGGAGCACGCCCACGGCCGCGCCAGCGCTGGCGGGTGCGTTCATATCCAGGGGAGCGGGGCGCCGCGCCTACTGCCGATTGATCGGGCCGGACTTGACCAAGCGAACCCCGCCAGGCGCGCCGCGCGCGGCGGGCGCCGTCGCCATGGCGATCGTCTTAGGCAACGACCTGCTTTGATCCTTGCTCATGGTGCCCCCTCAATCACATCAATCGCGAACCCCGCGGTCGATGAGTCGATCATGGCGCGGTAAAGGTTCAGGTCGAATCAGCTACGGCCGCAGCCGTGCGCGCGGATGAGGCCCCAGCCGAGCACCGGGTCCCTGCCCGGCGCGCCGAGCCTGCTTTTCGGCGGCTGCGGCGGCGGATTCAGCATCCTGCTGCTGCCTGGGCCACGAACCGGGCACCGGCTACCTCAACGGGTTGATGCCGCGCGGGCCGTTCACGAGCAGCGCTACGCTGTAGCGGGCCGTGCAGACGCTGTAGCCGCTGTCCGATACCCCGAAGGTCTTCTTCGCATACATGGAATGACCCTGGAAGACGACGACGACGCGCCTCGTCGACGGGTCGTAGCGGGCGTCGCCGTCTTTTCCGATCAGCACCGACTGGCTGTTGTAGTCGTCGGTGGTGATCTGCGAGGTCATGTTCCTGTAGACGACGCCTGCCACGCTGAAGCCCGGCTTGAGGAAGTTGCTGTCGACCGGCCACACGTCGACCAGGTCCGTCTCCTGCAAGTGCACCCCGGGGCAGAACTGGTCGTAGGTTCTGTTGCGCTCGACGACCGTCGACCGTCCGTCGGGCGAGACAGTCTCCTTCGGCTCGCCGTAGATCTGCGCATAGACGCCGAGCTGCGGCGGCAGGGCGACGTCGATCGTCTCGCGCGCCGCGCGGAAACTGTAGCTCGCGGGCGACGCAAAGCCCGCGGCAGCGTTCGGAATGACTTCCACCGCGACCGCCGGGAGGTCGGGCGCGCCCCCGAAGCCGAGGTCCACATGGGCGTGGATGACGTTGTCCCGCCACGAATCGATCAGCAACGGAACGCTCGACCCTGCGCCCATCAGCGCGGCTTGTCCGCTACGGCCGAAGCGGCAGCCGGTGATGGTCAGGCTGCTCCCGGGTTGCAACTGGACGCCGGACGCGCGGCCGTTGACGCTGATGACGCGCGGCGTGTTGTCCTGGCCGCAGGCCAGGGCGGGATTCGCGAACGCGATGCCGCCGCCGTGCGCAGGTTTGGCGGGCGGTTGCATCGCCGGGACGAAGGCGCGGATGCCGCCGCCGAGCCGCGCGCCGCCCAACGAGTTCGCGGGTGGCTGCCCGGCGCGCTGCGGCGCGCCGGGGGACGCGCAGCGGATCTCGAAGCTGCCGCGCGCGACGTTGTTGGCGAAGTTCTGCTCGCCGCCGGTCCTGCCCCCGTTGAGCACGATGCCGAACGCGATCCGGCCCGGCGCAAGCGACAGCGTTCCGAGGTCCACCGCGCGCGGCTGGTGCGGGGAGATCGCCGCGAACCCGGCGACGAGCCGCGTGCCACCGACGCTCGCCGCGACGCCTGCCCGGGGCGGCATACCGTCGTACGCGCTCTGGCCTTTGTTGCCAACGATCACCCGCAGCCGGGCGGCGAGCGGCTGGCCGCAGCTTTGCACCGGAAACGGCGGCCGCGAGACGTCGCGCGTCCGGCGGCGCGCGACCGGCACGGTGCCGGATTGCTGCAGCAGCAGCGGCGCAGCCTGCCGACCCGGCCGATTCGGGAACACGAGGTGAAACTCGGCGTTGAGCTCCGGATAACTGAGGATCGCCTCCTCGATGTAGAGGTCGGGCGCATGCGCCGACAGCATGGGGGGCATCGGCGCCGGCGCTCTGACGCCGACCGCGGGGGCGGCGCGCGCCGGCATCGCAATCGACGGCCTGGTGGCGGCCGGCGCCGCAAGCGGCGCAGGCATGAGATGCAACTGCTGCGCGCCGGCGCCCGATGACGCGCAGAGCAGCAGAACCGCCGCCACCTCACGCGCTGCCGGGCCGAAGTAATCGATTCCTTTCATGGCGACTCCCTTTAATGTCTCTTCCGACTCGACGTGCCGCAGCCCGTGGCCTGCACCAGGCCCCAGCCAAATACCGGGTCCCTTCCCGGCGCGCCGAGGTCCTTCGCGCGCGCTTGTATTCCCTTCTCCAGCGCGTCCGGTCCCGCTCCCGGCTGCGCTGCGCGCGCCGCGGCGAATATCGCGGTCGCGAACGGCACCGCGTACGAGGTGCCGGATTCGTACTTGCCGCTGCCGTCCGGGGCAGCGGCCCAGACGTCGACGCCGGGTGCGCTGAAGGTGATGTAGTTGCCGTGGTTCGCATGCACATAGGGTCGCAGCCGCGCGTCGATCGCGGTGACCGCAACGACGCCCGCCTGGGCCGCGGGGTAGACGGGCGGCGCTTCGGCGCCGCCGTTGCCCGCCGCGGCCACGACCTCGATGCCGAGCTGCTCCATGCGCAGCACCGCGGCTTCGAGGATCCGGTTGCGCGGCCCGCCGAAGCTCAGATTGACCGCCGCGACGCGCTCGCCCGCGAGCCAGTCGAGCGCGCGCACCGCGAGCTCGGCATCGGTATCGGCGCCGTCGTCGCCGCGCTTGCGGAACACCGCCGCCGCGTACAGCCGGGCGCCGCCGAGCAGGCCGAAGCCCTCGCCGCCGACGAGCAGCGATGCGACCGCGGTGCCGTGCGCCGGGCTTGCCGGCGCGACGCCCGCCGCGAGGAAGGAGCGCAGCGTGACGCGCCCGCCCCTGAAGGCGGGATGCGAGAGGTCGATCGCGGTATCGATCATGCCGACGCGCAGGCCGGCGCCGCAGGCGCGCGACCGAGCGGGCCAGCCGACCAGCCGCTCGCCGTAGCGCGCCGGGCCCGCCTCGAGCGTGTAGCGATGATTGGCGTCGGACCACACCGAGGGCATCGCCTGGCGCAGCTGCGCGAGCGCGGACTGCACGCTCACCCCCTGCGGCACGCGGAACACGCTGACCACCAGCCCCAGGTGGCCGAGCACCGCTCGGCGCTCGATCGAGAGGCCGAGCTGCTGCGCCTGCTGCAGCACCTGCTGCGCGGCCTGCAGGTTCACCGTGACGACCGCGACCTCGCCCGGCTCGATCGATTGGTCGTGCTTGGCCGCGGCCGCGTTCTGCGGCGCCTGCGGCGGCGGCGGCAGCGGGCTGCCGATCAGCGTCCCGCCCGAGCTCTGCGGCGCGGGCGTGCTCTCCCCCGTGGTCCCGGCGGGCGGCTGCGTAGTCTGTATGGGCTGCAGCGGCACCGAGTTGACCGGGAACGGCGCAAGCTGCGGCGCCTGGATCGTGCGCGCAGGCATCGTCAGGGAATTGTTCGGCGGCGGGGCCATCAGGGTGTTGTTCGGCGCCGGCGCCGTCACGGAGGTGGCCGGGGCCGGCGCGATCAGCTTGGGATTGACGACCCGGATTTGGGCGAATGCCGTCCCAGCCCAGGCCATCAGCGCCAGGGCCGCGAGCGCGCGCGCTGCGGTCATTGCCGTTCTGCCTCGGCCACGATACCGCGCGCGGCACGGAAGTCGGCCAGCGCCTTGCTCACCGCGCCGGCGTCGTCCGCGCGCAGGCCCTGCAGGCGCACGCGGTAGATCCCCAGCGCGCTCGGCCCGTCGATCACCACCGCGTGCTGCGCCTCGAGCAGCGCGCGGATATTCGCCTCGGTCGCGCTGGGCTCGAAGCGCAGCTGCAGCACCACCCCTGCCGGCGCCGGCCCGCCGAGCGGCTCGAACACGGGCTCGCGGGTGGCAAGCCATCCGATCAGCGCGGCCTGCACCACGATCACCACTGCGGCGGCGGCCGCGAGCGCGAGGCGGCGGCGCGGCCGCGCCTGCTCGCGCCGCACCTGGCGCAGCAGCCGCTGCAGGCCGACCTCGTCCATCCGGACCGCCGGGGCGCGCTGCACCTGCTCGCGCAGCGCGGCGAGGAATTCCACCTCCGCGCGGCAGCGCTCGCAGCCGCGCAGGTGCGCCTCGACCGCCGCGTGCTCGGCCTCGCCGAGCGAGCGGTTCGCGTACCAGGGCAGGAGCTCGTCCGGATGCGCGGCGGCGTTCATGCGCTCGCCTCGTCTTCGCCCGTGCCGCCCAGGCAGCGCTTGAGCCCGCGCCGGGCGTGGAACATGCGCGTCTTCACCGTGCCCTCGGGACACTCGAGAATGGCCGCGATCTCGCCGTAGCCGAGGTCCTCGTAGAACGCGAGGTGCACCACCGCGCGCTGTGCCTCCGGCAGACCCTCGATGCAATGGCGCAGCCGCTCGGCGTCCTGCGCGCGCGCGATCAGGTCCACCGCGCCCAAGCTGTCGTCGGCGAGCGTGTCCGGGTCGGTTTCGGCTCTCTGCGGGCGGCTCGCCGCGCGCCGCGCGCGGTCGAGCGCCTTGTGCTGCGCGATGCCGAGCACCCAGGTGAGCGGGCGCGAGCGGCCTTCGAAGCGCGCCGCGCTGCGCCACACTTCGAGCATCACCTCGTTCGCGGTCTCGGCCGCATCGGCTGCGTCGCCCATCCTGCGCAGAAGAAAGGCGTACACCCTGCCCTGGTAGCGGCGGTAGAACTCGGCCAGGTCTTGCTCCCGGCCGCGCGCGATTCCTGCGATCAGCATGGCTTCGTCGGAGGCGGCATGCGCGCTCATGGCAATGCCGCCGTCCCGCCTAGGGAACCCTCAGCTGCCGCACCTGCGCCGCGCCGATGACGTCGCCGTCGGCGCCGATCGCCTGCACGCGCCAGAAGTAGCTGTGGCGCGGGCGCAGCTGCGCGCGCACCGCAGCCGTCAGGGCGACGTCCGTCTGCGCCGCCTTGACGATCATTCCCGCCGCGGGAGGTGCGGCGAGCGCTTCGCGCACGCGCGCCGGGTCGGCGGTGGCGCCCTGCCCGGCGATGTTGGGCAGGCCGAACGGATCCTGCCCCGGGCTCGCGAACAGCTCGATCTTGTAGACCTTCGCGTCCGGGACCGGCTGCCAGGCAAAGTGCGTCGCGGGGTCGAACACCGCGCCGTCGCCCGGCGCGTTGACCACCATCTCGGTGAACCCGCCGCGCGCCGTCGCGCCCGCCGCGCCGACGTAGTAGGCCAGGATCGGGGGGTCGAACCCGGGTAGCGGCTGCGCGATGCGCAGGCGCAGGAGGTAGTAGCCCGGCGCATCGGTCGGCAGCGGCGGGCTCTTGACGATCTCCGGTCCATGCCCGATCAGGCCGCGCGTGACCGGCTGCAGCTCGCGGTACTGCGGCTGGCCGGCGGTCGAGCTGGGTCCCGCGATCTCCCAGGTCCCGTTCATGCTGCCGGAGCCGGTAAAGTCGATCTCCGCGCGCGCCGACAGCCTGTCGCCCGCCTGCACCACGCGCACCGCCGCGCCGTCGTCGAACGCGAGCGCCTCGCGCGTGACCCCGAACGCGCCCGCGCCCGAGCCGACCACGAGGATCTGCTCGCTGCCCCCGATCGGGGTCGTGCCGTCGTTGAAGATGCGAACGTAGCTGATCGTCTGCGCGCCCAGTTGTTGCGCCTTGACCGTGACGTCCGGCGGTACCACCACGGACTCCGGAATGCTCAGCGTTACAGAGGTGTTGCCCTGAATGTTGGCGCTCATGGTCAGGACGGTGTTCACCGTGCCCAGCACCGTGGCACCGACCCGGAACTGTCCGGACGTCGAGGTGACGGTAACCGGGACCAACCCCGCGAATCCGATGATCAACTCCGTGACCGACCAGTTCAGCGGCAGCGAATGCGCCTGCCCGATCGCGACCAGGCTGGTGGACGGGATCGGCTGGACCGAGCTGATTGCGGCGCGCGCCGTCGGCGCCACCGCGACGGACAGGCCGAGCGCGATGGCCAGGCTGCGTAGGAAGGTGCGCGTCATAGGACTGTGCTCCCTGGCCTCAGAACGACGGCATCCACGACACGGTCATGGTCGCGAACATCTGGTAGCTGGTCTGGCACGGGGTGCCCAGCGTCCCCGAATTGGCGAGCTTGTCGCGGCAGGATTGGCGGCTTCCGTTCAACCCGAGCTGCAGGCCGGCGTGCTCTCCGGTCGCGGCGATCACGCTCCAGGTCAGGTTCAGCGTGGTGGCGGTCGTGATCATGTCGCTCGAGGGTGTGGTTTCCGCCCAGCTGTGGTTCACGTTGTAGGTGAGCGTGCCCGAAACCTTGTCGCTGAACGGATAGCTGAGCTGCGCGCTGCCGACCGCCTGCTGGGTGCGAGTGAAGTTCGTCAGGTCCTTGGTCCTGTCGTGCTCGACGCTCGCGCCGACGGTGAGCTTCTTCACCAGGAAATTGGTCCGCAGGACGTCCTGGATGGCATCGGTCTCGGGCGAGAAGCCCGCGTAGTCTTTGTCGCGCACCCGCGTGTGGCCGGCGCCCCAGCTCCAGGTCGCGTATTGGAACTGCGCGCCCAGCACGAGGTTGGATGTCCAGTGCAGCGGTCCGACCGCAAGCGCGGACGAGCCCGCGTTGTCGATGATCGACTTGTCCTGCGTCAGGTAGGAGGCCGACAGGCTCGGGGTTCCGTACCAGGGCATCGCCGCCTGCGCGCCGGTCTGCACCGGGACCCAGCCCAGCGTCAAGGAGTGCTGGACGGTGCGCGTGCGCGGCACGAGCGCGAGGTCGTCGACATTGTCGTGCTCCTTGGCCGCCGCCGCCTGGACGTTGAAGCCGTACCAGTTGAGCCCGCTGAAGACCTGCCCCATGTCGCGGTCCGAGACCGTGCCCGGGGTCGCCGGGCTCTGGAAGTAGGTGCTGCGCAGCTCCTTCTGCGCGCCGATGTTCCACACCAGCGGCTGGCCCAGCACGTTCAGGCTGTGCCAGGGGGTGTAGTTCGCCAGGCCGGAATAGGCGTGCCCCGGCAGCGCCGGCAACCCGACGCCGACGCCGTCGAAATCGTAGCTGCTGCGCGCGGCCTCGCCGCGCAGGCGCAGCAGCTTGTCGAACAGCTGCGCGTCGGCGACCACGCTGCTCGCATGTCCCCCGTAGGGCTGCGCCGGGCCTGACACGCCCGCGCCGCTCATGCCGGTGCTCTCGCCGTCCACGTAAGTCCCGCTCAGCGCGAGCTCATCGGGCCGGCCGGCGAGCGGGAACAGGGTCGCCACCATGCCGTCGAGGCGGTTGCGGTCGTCGTTCGTGCCGCTCGCGTTGCGCGAGCCGGACAGCGGGGTCGGGCTCATCGAGAACCCTGTCACGTGGCCCGAGTCGCCAGACAGACCGACGGTCACCCCGCGGGTAGCGCCCTGCAACACCAGGCTGGCCGGCCCGAGCGCGGGCTGATCACCGACGCTCGCCGTCGCATGCCCGCTCTGCACCGACAGCAGGTACTGGGCCACGTCGAGATGGCTCCCATGCAACGGCATCTGCCCGGTCTGGCTGTTCGCCACCAGGCTCGCGGTGCCGGTCGCCTGCCAGGATTCGTTCTGGACCGCAGCCTGCACCTGCGCCGAGCCCGTGCCCTGGAGCGGGCCCGCGGTGGTGGTCACGTTGTGGTGCCCGATGTCCTGCGTAGCGGTCGCGCTCACGTTCGCCTGCAGCTGCGAGCGCAGGAAGGCCGCGCTCTGGCGCAGCTCGAACGCCCAGCGCCCGCGCTCGACGATCCCGCCGTCGGGCGTGTATTCGACCAGGCGCAGGGTGTGCTTGCCGAACGCGAGCGGCTGCGCCGGCGTGATGACGATGTCGGAGCCGTCGAGCGCCGCCAGCGCGGTCACGTCGATGCCGTCGAGCTCGGCCGCGAGGTGCTGCGCCACGTCCTGCGGCATTCCGGCGACATGTATGCGCAGCGGCGCCTTCTGCGCCGCCGCGCCCGTCTGCGGCGGGACGAACACGGGCCTCCAGCCCGGCTGTTGCGCCATCGCAACCGTCTGAACCAGCGCCAAAGCTCCGCCAATAACCCAAACGAATACGCCGCTGTGCTTCATCGCTCCCTCGACATCAATGCGTTCTCGCCGGCTTGTCACGCGTGCCGGCGTCGATCGCTATGTCGTGCATTTCGCGCCTGCGGTTCAATGCCCGCGACTCGATGATTGCGCGAAGCTGAAAAAAAAATCAATCGAAAAAAAGCGGCCCGTGGCGCGCGCGCAATCAGTCAGGTGAACGCAAGCTACACGCAAGCTTCCTTAACTCGCGAAATATGTGGACGAACGACACGCGCATGAAGACAATTTGCGCGCCTCGATGAACAGGGAGAACGTCCATGAAGCGCTCGTACACCGCCGCCGCGTTCCTCTGCGCGTCGGCGCTCTTCGCCGCCCAAGCTTGCGCCGCGCCGCTCGATGTAAAGCTCGGCCTGTGGGAGTCCACCCTCACCACGCAAATGAGCGGCGCATTGCCGTTCGACGCCAGCAACCTGTCGCCCGAGCAGCGGGCGCAGCTGCAGGCGATGCTGCAGGCGCGAGGCGCCGGCACGCACAAGTACCGGAGCTGCCTCACCAAGAAGCAGCTCGAGGAGGACCCGGCCGCCGAGCCGCCCGAGCCGGGAGAATCGTGCAAGACCAAGGTGATCTCGCAGTCGAGCAAGCACTGGAAGGGCACGAGGGTGTGCACCCGCAATGGCCGCAGGCGCGAATTCGACATCGACATGCGCGCGATTTCTCGGGTGCGCGCAAGAGGGACCGTCAGGGTCGTGTTCAGCGAAGGCGGACAGACGATGACGGTCAACGGCAAGATGTCGAACAGGTGGCTGTCGTCGGATTGCGGCGACGTGAAGTGAGCGCGCCGGCGACGGTGACCGCACCCGACGGGCACCGCGCCAGCGCCATCGCGGTTGCCGGCCGCGTGCTGCTGCATGCCGGCTTCCTTCTGATCGCGCTCGCTGCCCTCCCTGCATACGAGCACTTCGCCGTCCAGGGCCGCTCCGGGATCTCCTACGCGTGCCTGGCCACGGCCGCGGGCTTCGGCTTCGCGCCGCTACGCGACGTCGCGCGCATCGTGTTTGCGATCGAGGGCAAGACGCTCCACCTGGTGCACGCGCTCGGCGGCCTCGTGCTCGTCGGGCTGCCGCTCGCGGGATTCATCTCCGGCGGGCCGGTTCTGACCCACGCGGCGATGGCGCCGCTCGCGGTCATGGGCGCGGCGCAGGCGCTGATGCACCAGGATCGTCCGCGCAACGCGAAGCAGGCGGCCGCGCTGCGCCGCTTTGCGCAAAGCCTGCCCGAGGTCGCCCGGTTCACCAGCGGGAAAAATCTCGCTACGACCGTGAACGCGAAGCGCGCAGTCGCCGCGCTGTCGGACATCGTCGCCAAGGCCCAGGCGCTGGGCGAAACCGAGCTCGAGTCCGACCCCGGCTTCCAGAGCGCGTTGAGGCGCGTCTCGACCCGCGTCGGCGCGGGCCTCGGCCTGGACGCAGTCGAGCTCGCGCTCGGCAGGCTGGCGGCCAACCCCGCGACCGCGGGCGCCGTGCCCGCGCTGCGCAAGCAGCTCGCGAAGGCGCGCAAGACGCTCGCGCAAGCGGGCCGGCCCTAGGCCCGGAGCAATAGTCGGAATCGGCTTGACGCAGGTCAAGACGACGCGGGCCCCCGGGTAAAGAATCGCTGTTTTGAGGGAGGGTTCGCCGACGACCTGGAAGCACAACGCCGCTGCCCTGCTGGGCCTGGCCGCCGCCCTGCCGCTGGCGCAGGCTGCCACGCGCAGCGGCGAGCAGGTGGTCGAGCAGGTGTGCTCGGCCTGCCACGCCACCGGCGCCAACGGCGCGCCCAGGATCGGC
>Ga0055483_10000329_pt1 | contig 10990 bp, 8 predicted proteins | sample RushMan_CattailN_5_FD_57938 | JGI IMG/M metagenome (GOLD analysis project Ga0055483, IMG submission 57938) | Wetland microbial communities from San Francisco Bay, California, USA, that impact long-term carbon sequestration - RushMan_CattailNLB_D2 | ecosystem: Environmental > Aquatic > Marine >... | reverse complement strand
CAGCTTCATAATTACGTAATAGGGGGCGCGATGACCGATGTGAAGGGTGACCGCAGCCAGCCGCCGTCTGCACAGGCTGACCCTGATATGTACCTGCATATAAGTAAGCGCACCCCAGATGGGGTTTATATTCGCGGAGCGAAAGCACATCAGACCGGTGCTATTAATTCACACTGGTTGGTAGTGATGCCTACCCTGCGTTTGCAGCCCAACGAAGCAGATTTTGCCATCGTGGGGGCACTGCCAGTGGATGCAGCCGGTATCACCTACGTTGTTGGAAGGCAATCTTGCGATACTCGCGGCCTGGAAAGTGAAATGGAAGCGGGCAACGCCCGGTTCAGCGGGCAAGAAGCCCTGGTGATCTTCGAGGATGCCTTCATCCCAAATGAGCTGATCTTCATGAATGGCGAAACGGATTTTACCGCTATGCTGGTGGAGCGCTTTACTGCTTTCCACCGGCGCAGTTATGTGTGCAAAGCGGGCGTGGGTGATGTGCTCATAGGGGCGGCTGCCCTGGCAGCTGAATACCATGGTGTGGAGAATTCATCTCACATACGCGATAAATTGGTAGAGATGACTTACCTCAACGAGACGATCTATGCCACGGGCATGGCTTCTTCATACCAAAGTCATCTCACGGCATCGGGGGCATATCTGTGTGATCAGCTGCTGGCGAATGTTTGCAAACAACAGGTCACCCGCGTTACCTATGAGATGGCACGGCTGGCGCAAGATCTGGCAGGCGGCTTACTGGTCACCATGCCCTCACAGGCCGATCATCAGCAACAGCAGATAGGCCCACTGGTCGATAAATATCTCAGAGCGCGCCAGGATGTGCCAACCGAAAATCGCATGCGCATCCTGCGCCTGATCGAAAACCTCACGCTGGGTAGAAATGCCGTTGGGTACCTGACCGAATCGCTCCACGGAGCGGGTTCTCCCCAAGCTCAACGCATCCAGATTCAACGCCAGATGGACTTAGGGGCCAAGAAAAGCCTGGCGAAAAATTTGTCAGGGATTAGATGAAAATGGTTGGTCTGTTTTGCTGGAGCTGAAATTACCAGGTTTATGTTGAGAACAGATTTCTCAGGATAAAATTTCAGGGTTTGAAGGTAGCGAGTAAGTTTTGCAGAAACTCGCCCTATTTGTTTAGATCATGAGATAATGAAGGAGTAAGGATAACCGAAGAGAGAAGGAAGATCAAAAAGAAACAGATTTAAACCTTAAAATTTTCCAAATTTATTTAATATAATGCTACAAAAGGTGTAAAATGTGGTGAGTTTTTCGGATGCCACCAATGCTAACTAATCATCCTGTTTTTCTACCATCTCATGCTAAGGAGGTGGCGATTCATAAAAATATTTAACCCGATTCGACCTACCAACCAAAAATAACGCACGAAAACAAAAAAATAAAAGAGGAGTTGAATTGTGAAAAACCGTCTTACTATTATGCTTGTGTTTCTAGTTATCGCCAGTTTTGTATTATCTGCATGTGCAACGGCGACAGCAACCCAGGCACCGGCTGCTACCAACCCACCCGCAGCCACTGCAGTACCAACTACAGCCCCAGCATCCAACCTGGGCACACCAGACAATCCGATCGTTGTCGCTTTTGAGCCTTCGGGTACCTCTCAGGAGATTACTACTGGTGGGCAGGAATTGCTCGACTTGCTCGCACAAGAAACAGGCCTGACATTTAAAGGCGTCGTACCAACCTCCTATGCAGCCCTCACTGAAGCTATGGGTTCTGGGAATGCTCAGATTGGCTGGATGGCGACTTTTGCCTACATCCTGGCTCACCAAAAGGGCTACGCTGATGTAGCTTTGATCACCCAGCGTTTTGGCTCAGACCATTATGGTGCACAGTTCATTGCTCGAGCCGATGCTGGCTTTACCCCCGCTCCTGATACTCCGGCCACTGAGGCCGACCTGCCAACCCTGTTGCAGTTCAAAGGAAAAGTTCCCTGCTTTGGTGACCCAGAGTCTACCTCGGGTTATGTGATCCCGCTGATTTTCTTGAAGAAGGCAGGATTGACCGATGCCGATATCCCAGATCCGGTCTTCACCGGTGGACATACCCAAACGGTAACAGCCATCTATACGGGTGGGATCTGTGATTATGGCGCTACCTTTGTAGATGCACGTGGGAATATCGCCACAGATCATCCCGATGTCAATGATGTGGTGATTGTGGTCTTCCAGACTGAGGCGATCATCCCCAATGACAACATGTCCTACGCCCCCGACATGCCGCAGAATCTACGCGATCAGATTACGAATGCCATGGTGACAATTGCCGGAACCGAGGCTGGTAAAACAGCACTAAATGATCTTTACCAGATCGGTGGGCTGACGCTTGCAGACGATACAGTTTACGATCAATTCCGCAGCTACCTGTCTGCCTCAGGGCTCGATCTGAGTCAGTACGTCAAGTAATTTTTTATAGACTGACTTAATATGGGGAGAGAAAGATGATTTCTCTCCCCATACCAATTTTCTACAGGGAGATATTCCTTGCTGCAAATCGAACACCTAACCAAAGTTTATCCCAATGGGTGTGTAGCATTAAAAGACGTGAATTTCACCGTCAATGACGGAGAATTCCTGGTTGTGATTGGCCTCTCAGGATCAGGGAAATCTACCCTGCTACGCTGCATTAACCGCCTAATTGAACCCACCGAAGGACATATCATCTGGGATGGTACCGATATCACCACCGCTTCGGCATCCGAATTAAAACGCCAACGTCGCCATATTGGCATGGTATTCCAGCAGTTTAACCTGGTCAAACGGTCTTCAGTCATTACCAATGTTCTTTCAGGTCGCCTGGGGTATACTGATCCCTGGTCAAGCTTGTTGGGTATCTGGTCAAAGGAGAATCGTGAGCGTGCTGTGCAGGCACTGGAAAAGATGGGAATTGCCGATAAAGCGAATGTGCGCGCTGACACACTTTCGGGAGGCCAGCAGCAACGAGTAGGGATTGCTCGTACCATAATGCAAGAACCCAAGTTAATACTCGCGGATGAGCCAGTGGCTTCGCTCGATCCTGTCCTTTCTCATTCCATCTTACGCTATCTTGAGCTGTTGAACAAAGAAGGCATCACCATTGTCTGTAGCCTGCACTTCTTAGATTTGGTACATCGCTATGCTACCCGCGTGATAGGACTAAAGGATGGGATAAAGGTGTTTGAAGGCTTACCGAGCGAAATTGATCGTGCTAAATTCAAAGAGGTGTACGGGGAGGAAGCCCAAGAAGTGCGCGCTACCACAGTGGAGGAGGCGTGAGCGAAGGGGCCAAAAGAAATTCCACCCGCCAAGGTCGCCCGTCATTCCTGGCAATCGTTTTTTCCACTTTAATTCCCGGTGTTGGTCAAATTTATCTGGGGGAGCGGAACCGAGGTTTTACCATCCTGATCAGCGAAGTGGTAACTCTAGTCACCACCTTGTGGTACCACGTCCCCGCCTGGTATGTAGTACCCGCTTTCATCTGGCTATGGAATATCTGGGACGCTTACAGCCTGATAAAAGGATTGAAAACGTCTCTAGCTGTTGTCATCGGCGTTATGTTAATCATGGGTTATGGCATTGGCTGGCAAGTTACACAGATCGATCTCTCTGCCTTTACCAGAAACCTTAATCGAGCAGCATCTATCCTTGTGCCAATGTTTCATCCCGATTTCGCAACCCGCCGGGAGACTTCCAATTCAGGGTGGACCCCAGTTGAAGTCCCCTGTGGGCCTAATCCTCCGCAGGCGACGAATACGGTCAATGGCATCACCCTTACGCTTAACAACAATTGCTCAACCCCGGGTGGAGAATTAACATTACAAGCCAGTGGTTTATGGCCAGACACACAAACCTTGATATATTGGTCCACGCCTATTGGAGACGACCTTCCCCTGGGTGAAGGCCATGCCACGCCTCTATATATAAATTCAGATAGCCAGGGAAATCTGAGTGCTATGATTCAGGTGCCTCCCACGGCATTATCAGCAGCACCAGATCCCACATTGCCCCTTGAACATCGGGTGTATGTAAAGCAGGTACGTGTATTACCGGGTTACCAGCTATCCAAAAATGGCAGCTACCTGGTTGAAGGTATTAAGGAAACAATCTTCCTTGCCCTGATGTCAACCACATTAGGAGCGCTGATCGCCCTTCCAGTAGGTTTTCTGGCGGCGCGCAACCTAATGAGCGCTAATGCCATCACGTTGGCCATTTACTTTATCGTCCGCACGATCCTAAATATCGTACGATCCATCGAGCCGCTAATCATAGCTATCGTATTTGTAGTAATCGTAGGCTTAGGTCCTTTTCCTGGAGTGATTGCCATCTCGATGCACACTGTGGCTGCATTGGGTAAATTGTATTCTGAGGTCATTGAAGGCATCGATCCTGGTCCTTTAGAAGCCATTCGCGCCGTGGGTGGGAATTGGGTCCAGATGGTACGTTATGCGGTCATACCACAGATCGTGCCTCCCATCATGTCCTTTACTATTTATCGTTGGGATATCAATGTTCGCACTTCTACGATCATTGGTTTTGTAGGAGGTGGTGGTATTGGTTTCTACTTATACCAGTGGATTATCAAGGGTGATTATCGGGCAATCGGTTCGGCATTCATTGCGATCGTGATCATCGTTATGATCCTGGACTTTGTCAGTGCCAGGATCAGAGCCAGGTTGGTGTGAGATGAAACCCAAAGAATCCAACCGACGACGAGCCTTACTCACGTTCTTCCTCATTTTGCTTGCTATCGCAGCTTATGTGTATGGCTATGGGGTGACCCAAATCAACCCGGTTAAGCTCATCACATCTTTACCCAAAGGTAAGGCTATCATCAGTGACCTGATAAACCCAGATATAGTCACACGCCCGACTCAGCAAACTACGCTCGATGTGGCTTTCCCAGTGCCTTGTGGATCTGGACAAGAGGCAACCCCAACCACTAGCGGCCCCAGGATTATCATAAATGTTCCTTGTGCCAATCCGCGCGATATCATCACTGTGCAGGGTATTGAGATGGTCCCCAATACTAGTGTAAAGTTGCAATGGTTGCTCCCAGATGGGAATGTGCTCTTCTCTGACCTGGCACAAACTGATTCGAGCGGTAATTTCACCAAGCAGATCGAAGTGCGTCCGATTGTCGCTGCTGCCAAGGGTGTGATTAGTCACCTGGAGGTAGTAACCACCATACCAGTTGGTGGCCCGGTCGCGAGCCAGGCTTTGAAAGATGTATTCAACAAAATCTTGGAGACAGTATTCATGGCCTTATTAGCTACGACCGCGGGGACTATTGTGGCCGGCCCGGTGAGCTTCTTGGCTGCGCGTAATATCATGGGGAATAGCTTCATAGGTAAAATTGGGTATACACTTATCCGCACTATCCTCAATGTGACGCGTTCCTATGACTCATTGGTGTTAGCCACTGTGTTTGCCCTATGGCTCTCTTTTGGACCATTCCCTGGTGTGGTAGCCCTCACCATCGTTACGATTGCCTCGCTGGGCAAGCTCTTCTCTGAAGCAGTGGAAAACATCGATCCTGGGCCGCTTGAAGCAGTATACGCCACTGGAGCCAACGCTACGCAGATGATCCGCTATGCCGTTATCCCACAGATTATCCCAGATTTCATTTCCTATATCATTTATCATTGGGATATTAATGTGCGTATCAGCACCATCCTGGGTTTCGTGGGCGGCGGTGGGATTGGCTTCTACCTCAGCCAGCGCATTAATGTGTTGGAGTACCGCAAAGCAGGCACAGCCATCTGGGCGATTGTTGCTGTGGTGTGGGCCATGGATTTTCTAAGTGCAGAAATCCGCAAGAAGGTTACCTGATCAGTGCCTTACTGCCACAGGAAGCAAACCCTAAACACCAAACATTTTCGTAAACTAACATTTTGCTTTTCAGTGTTATAGTACGAGATCCGTGTATCCCAATGAAAACTTGGGAATCATGGAATTTCAATACCATGATAGGGATCCATTTTGTGTTGCAACCATATGGTCATCGGCATAAATTTTCTAATGGTATTCTATTTAACGAAGTGATGTCTTGAACCGGGAGAGCATAATATCTATATAGCTCATTTCGCAGTTGGACTGGCGGCAAAAACGCAGGCTGATACGGTTCCGTTTTGGTCTTTGGTGTTGGCTGCCTATTCGAACGATGTGCTCAAATTGGGATTTACTGCTATTGGCCTGGAGCACAACAGTGGCTTCATACTGGATAACACCCCGAAAGGATATTCCTATTACCCAGCGTATATCCCCTGGTCGCATGGCCTTTTCATGTCGGTGATATGGTCATTGGTGGCAGCCGGCATTGCGTATCGGGTTTACCACAGTATGCGCATTGCTGGTATCTTTGGTCTGGTTGTCATCAGTCATTGGCTGCTAGATTTTATAGTTCATCCTCCAGAATTGCCCCTGTTATTCAGCCAATCTCATATGGTTGGGCTTGGCCTGTGGAACTCACCCGCCACTTATGCTATAGCTAATATATTAGAAGTATCCTTGTTAGCTGGTGGTCTCATTTTATATTTAAACCATAATATAAATACCTACTTCCGCAGTCTGTAATTACCGCTACATATTAAGATCTTCCTCCTTCTCACCCGAAGACCTTTTAGATTTTCTGGCTGCTTGGCACAAACCACCCAGCACACTAAAATCCATGAAGGGGGTTCGGATCGAGTAGCAGGGCCCTGTATCAGCACACTGAGCAAGTCTAGAAGTGTCAACCGACCATAAAGACAGATATTTATTGAAGACCGTTGTGCGTATCACCAATTGAAGCGGGTAATTTGTTATACAGTCCTTAGCATCATAAATAATGGTATAAAGGAGCGAGAATGCTAGAACCGTTTCTCGTTCAGACACGATAGGTAAACCAAAAAGCATCATCACCCGAGATAAAATTGTCTTGGAGGGATAAATTAATGAAAATTATCGTCCTTTATGATTCGTTGTATGGCAACACCGAGGTAATTGCTCACCTGATTGGCAGTGTGCTAAAAAAACACGGAGAGGTGGAGGTTGTGCGAGCAGGAGCACTATTTGTCGACCAGATTCCTGGCATTGAGTTGCTGGTGGTTGGTTCTCCTACCCAACAGTTCAGGCCGACGATAGGGATGCGAGATTTCCTCAACAAATTACCCAAAAAAGGCCTACAAGGTATCAGGGTGGCAGCATTTGATACCCGCCTGACCATGCAAGAGATCGAAAAATCACCCCCATTACCTTTTTTTGTGCGGATATTTGGTTATGCAGCCGAGCGGATAGCTAAAAAGCTGGTGAAAAAAGGGGGAACACTGGTATTGCCAGGCGAGGGTTTTTACGTAGAGGGGATGAAAGGGCCGCTGGTTAAAGGAGAGGTGGAACGCGCAGAAAAATGGGCTGAACAGCTATTCGCATAGGCGATATTGCCTATGACCTTGGTGTCGTTATATTTTGTCGGTGTAGAACCCAATTTCACCGGGAATGGAATAACCATTCAGTGAAATTCCTGGTGGAGGAATTCCTCCCTGAATTTAATAAATGATAGAATTAACCACATCGTTGAAGGGTAAGCAGGTGAGTTCTCTCGAAATAGGTTGGAGGCATGCTTTATGGACTGTCCACGCTGCCAAACACAAAACCCAGAAAACGCCCGTTTTTGCTTGAATTGCGGGTTAGCATTGGCGCGTCATTGTTCGAATTGCCAGACGGAATTACTGCCGGGGGCACGTTTCTGTATGGCTTGCGGGCAGCCAGTTTTGGAACAAACACCGGTGGATGCGGATCGCTTGACCAAGCTGACTGCATCCGCACCAGGTGAGCTGCGTAAAAAAATTCGAAAATCATCACAAAAGAGTGCCGTTCCTGGCCCGGGCGCATTGGGAGAAAAGCGTAACGTAACTGCTCTGATAGTGGACGTAGTTGGGTCAACCAAATTAGCAGACAAGCTAGACCTGGAGACATGGACACGGGTCATGAACAGTGCTTTCGATGAGCTGGCGAAGGTGATCTTTAAATATGAAGGAACCATTGTACGGTTACTGGGTGATTCACTGCTGGCCTTTTTTGGAGCTCCCGTTGCCCATGAAGATGATCCACAGCGAGCTGTCAGGGCAGGGCTGGAGATCATCGAACTGATAAAGGAATACTCCGTAAAAGTAAAAGAGGAAAACGGGGTGGATTTTGCTGTCCGCGTGTGCGTAAACACCGGCCCGGTAGTCATCGGGCCGGTTGGTGATGACATGCGCTTTGAATACACTGCTTTTGGAGGCACAGTTAATCTGGCGTCGCGGATTAAGTTTGCTGGTACAGCCATGAGCATTTTGGTGACCAACAACACCTATCGGTTCATTGCACCGTACTTCGAATGCCAGGATTTAGGCACCCTCGAGGTAAAGGGGATGGAAGGAGAGCTGAGGGTCTATCAGGTAATCTCTTCTAGAGCTATTTTAGGCCGAACGCGTGGTTTTGCTGATCTTGAGAGCCCCATGGTAGGTCGAGACCAGGAACTGGCTACCCTGCTGGGTTTATGTGAGGCGATTAAATTAGGCCTGGGACGTGCTACCCTTATCACGGGTGAGATCGGCATTGGCAAGACCCGCCTGATACAGGAATGGCAGCGTGTCATTGAAGCTGGTGGGGTAGATACGAAAACTGAGAATAATGACGGGAAAATTCCTTACCGGCGTTGGGTTAAAGGGCGCTGTAATTCTTATGGCCAAGGGATAGCCTACCAGCTCTTGATAGATGTTTTATTAAATTTGTTAGACGTAGGCGTGGGTAGCGATGAACTGGAAATCCACGAGACCCTATTTAAATTAACCCAGGATTTATTCGCTGACCGTGTAATGGAAGTATATCCATACCTTGGGCATTTGCTTTCACTTAAACTTGAGGGTGAAGCCCTGGAACGGACCAAAATCCTCGATCCTCAGGCCATGCAGACGCAATACCTGCTGGCCATGCAGCAATTGTTCCAAAAATTCACCCAGGCCTCACCACTGATCCTGATCTTGGAAGACTTGCACTGGGCTGATGCATCATCCATCGAAGTATTGATTAAAATGCTCCCCATGGTATCGCGTGTACCGATTTTGTTTTGCCTGGTTACTCGCCCCGAAACTGCCTCAAACGGCTGGAAGCTGGTTAACGCAGCCCGGGAACTCCTGGGAGGGAGCCTGACCGAAATCGCTCTACAAACGCTATCTGAGAAAGACAGCCGTTCTCTGGTTGCCAACCTGCTCGAGATTGAAACCCTGCCTGAACGTATTCGCCGATTAATCCTCAAGAAAGCTGAGGGGAATCCTTTCTATGTCGAGGAGCTCATCCGCATGTTAATTGAACGGGGTGCCATACAACACGAGAATGGCACCTGGGTGGCTCAGCAAGTTATATCGGATCGAGATATCCCCGATAATTTGCAGGGACTTTTATTGGGGCGTATCGATCGCTTGCCCGCGGAGGCACGCTATACCCTTTTGGTGGCATCGGTCATCGGGCGTAATTTCCCCGTTAAAGTGTTATCGCAAGTAATGGGAGGCAATTCTGATGAACCTGTTGAATAGCCTGGGCACTCTGGAATCAGCTGGCTTGATCCAGGTCGCCAAGTTAGAGCCAGACCTGGAATATCTGTTCCGCCATTCATTGGTGCAGGATGCCGCCTATGCTTCTTTGCTGGAGAGTGACCGCAAGCGCCTGCACCTGGCAGTGGGAAACGCCATAGAAAGCCTGTATCCCGACCGCAAAAGGCAGATGGCTGCCATCCTTGGATATCATTTTGAAGAGGCGGGCGAGGACCAACGAGCTCTCGATTATTTTATCCTTGCGGGTGATGAAGCCCTCGCCGTATATGCCAACGAGGAAGCTGAAATACAATATCGCCGGGCTCTGCAATTAAAATGCTGTGATGGGAACGCCATTGCCTGGTTATATTCTGGCCTGGCTGAAGCGCTCTACCGCCAAGACAGGCTGGATGAATCGCTTAAATCTTTCCGGGATGGTATCAGTGTTTATCAATCACTCGGAGATGATTCGGGTGTCGCTCGCTTATATGCCCGCCTGGCCAGGGTGCAATGGTTCGCTGGCGGCCGTCCAGAAGGGCTGAAATTCTGCCTGGAGGGTATGGAACTGGTAAAAGAGGCTCCTGATAGCCAGGGAAAAGCCATGTTGATCCATGAGACTGCACGGGCATATTATTTCAATGGTAAGCCAGATAAAGCCCTGCCTCTGTGCAGGAGGGCACTAGCCCTGGCTGAAGAGCTTGGAGCAGTCTATCTCCAGGCTGATGCTCTGGCAACCCTGGGTATCTTACCTGGCATTTCCACAGAGGAGTCACTGCAAGCCTTGAAAATGGCGATTGAACTGGCTGAAGCTCACGGATTGCTCCAGGTGGCGATGCGTGCTCATATTAATATGGGCAGCATGATTCGCGCCTGGGAAGCTGATAACGAGGCGGCCTTATATCATTTCCAAAAATCAGCCGAGCTCGGCCGCCTACGTGGAGTAGCTTCTGAGGAATTTCTGGGGATAACCAGCTATATCAGCTGTTTATTCACTCCTGGCAGGCTGGATGAAATCGAAGCGGAGCTGCCTCACCTGGAAGAGATCGTACGGCAAACGTCTAACCCCGAATCAATGTGGGTGACGGTGAAATTCCTGCGGGGGGTATTACGCTGGAGCAGGGGAGAATGGGACGAATCAATCCGCTTGCATCAGGAATGCTTGTCAGAATTCCGTCAGCAACACAATATGGAATCGCTGGTCAATATGCTGGATCACCTTTCCTGGTCTTATTTGGAAATGCATCGCTGGGGTGAATTATCTGACCTGCAAATTGTCGAAACTACTCTGGATGAAGCTTTGAAACTGGCTCAACCAGGGGTGCTGAGCGATCAGGTGTGGATTTACCCACGCATGGTCATGTTACGGGCGCGGCAGGGGCAGCTGGAAGAAGCCCAGAGCTGGCTAGAAAAGACACGCCAGATGATCAT
>Ga0055483_10000328_pt1 | contig 10991 bp, 9 predicted proteins | sample RushMan_CattailN_5_FD_57938 | JGI IMG/M metagenome (GOLD analysis project Ga0055483, IMG submission 57938) | Wetland microbial communities from San Francisco Bay, California, USA, that impact long-term carbon sequestration - RushMan_CattailNLB_D2 | ecosystem: Environmental > Aquatic > Marine >... | reverse complement strand
TTATAATCGCCGGTGCAATTACATATTCGGATATAGTCATTGAGGATTTTGATTATGAAAATTATCATATGATATTACGTTATCTTAACAACATGGGAGTTAAATATGAGATTAAGGATTCTTCGATCAGGGTTAATCAGACCAAACCTTTAGTAGCAATAAAAACAAAATTCCAAACCCGGCCCTGGCCTGGTTTTCCTACGGATTTGATGAGCCCTTTTATTGTTTTGGCAACCCAGACAGAGGGGGTTACTTTATGTCACGATTGGATGTACGAATGGAGGATGTTTTTTGTTGACGATCTGATATCTATGGGGGCAAAGATTTTTATTGCGGACCCGCACAGAGTCATTGTCTACGGACCTACAAGATTAATGGCAGATTATCTTTATTGTAAGGATATTCGTGCCGGAATGTCACTGATTTTGGCAGCGATGTGTGCGAAAGGACAAAGCACTCTAGAAAATATAGAAGTTGTCGAGAGAGGATATGAAAAAATTGAGGAGAGATTAAAAAATCTTGGCGCTGATATTGAAAGAGTTGAATCAGATGCAAAAATCTCTTAAGGTTCTTATCAAGCCCCTGGTTGAAAATTCGGCTGATTATCCCAATCATGCAATTACAGGTATTAACTGTGACTCAAGAAGGGTAAAAAGGGGAAATATTTTTGTAGCGATCAAAGGTCAAAAGAAAGACGGACATAATTTTATAGATCAGGCCGTAAAAAGGGGCGCAGTTGCAATCATTGCCCAAAAAAACGTAAAAATCGATAGCGATACGATATTTATTAAAGTTAAGGATACCAAAAAAGCCCTGGGTCAATTAGCGGAAATTTGGTTTGATAAGGTGAATAGACGTTTGAAAGTTATCGGAGTTACTGGAACTGACGGAAAAACAACTACCAGCCACATAGTCCATCATATTTTAGAAAAAAAATTCAAAAATGTAGGATTGATTTCAACACTGGGAGCTAAAATAGGCAAAAGGACAATTGATACCGGATTGCACGTTACCAGTCCTGACTTGCTTGTTCTTTATTCAATTTATCAAAAAATGGAAAAAGCCGGATGTGAATATGTTGTTTTGGAGGTCACTTCACACGGTATCGACCAGGAGCGGATTTGGGGAGTTAATTTTTTATTCGGAGTACTCACAAATATTACACCGGAACATCTTGACTATCATAAAACCTTTATCAATTATCGCTACACCAAGGCAAGTTTTTTAGCAAAATGCCCAAAGGTAATAATAAATAAAGATGATAAAAGTTACCACTATTTAAAAACTTACCTTTCGGGGAAAGTTAGACTTTTTGATTACTCGGTGAATACTAAAGCCGATGTTTTTGCAACCGATATTCGACAAAATCAAAACGGTTTTAGTTTTTGGGTAAATTTTGATAATACACGTTATAAAATAAAGTCAAAACTTCTTGGGGAATACAACGTATCGAACCTACTTGCTGCCATACTGTTGGCTCAAAAACTTCGTGTAAAAAGAAGCGAGATAGTTGATGCGGTTAGTTCATTCTCCTCGCCCACGGGAAGGATGCAGAAAATTACTAACCGGTTAGGGATAAATATTTATATAGATTTTGCTCATACCCCGAATGCATTAGCTAATACTTTGGGGTTCTTAAAAAGAAGGTCGGCAAAAAAGTTGATTTGTATAGTGGGCAGTGCAGGCGAAAGAGACAGAAAAAAACGAAATGAAATGGGATATATTTCTGCCGATTTGGCCGATTTGTCTGTTTTTACAGCCGAAGATCCCAGAAGTGAAAATGTTTTTGATATCTTAACGGTAATGGAAAAGGGTGCCAAAAATTCGGGTGCTACTGAAATTACTGATAATTATCAAGAAGGAAGCAAAAAGCATTTTTATACCTTGGTACCACAAAGGGGTGAAGCAATAGCCTGTGCAATTAATAAATATGCTTCAAAAGGCGATACAGTGGTAATTTGCGGTAAAGGTCACGAAAAAAGTATGGCTTATGGCAATGTTGAACATCCATGGTCAGATGAAAAAGCCGTTGAAGATATTATTCATTCAAATAAAGATATTGCGGCCGTGATATTAGCTGCAGGAAAAGGTACCAGAATGAAATCCGATAAACCTAAAGTATTACACAAGATTGCAGGTAAGCCGATGATTGCTTATTCCCTTCAAAATTTTCGAGAAGCCTGAATCTCAAAAATAGTTGTAGTCGTAGGTTACAAAAGAAGGGATGTTATTAATCAGATACAAGGGGAGGTTGAATTTGCTATTCAACAAAAACAATTAGGCACGGCAGATGGGGCAAATACAGGTATTAAAACTTTGTCGCAAAAATATAAACATGTAGTTGTTGCTAATGGGGACGATAGCGCTTTTTACAATATAGAAACAATCAAGTCGATTTTAACCAAACATATAAACAGTGGTGCCAAATTAAGTTTTGTGAGTACCAAAAAAGAAGAACCGTTCGGACTCGGGAGAGTTTTAAGAAACTCTGATGGAAAAGTAATAGGAATCAGAGAAGACAAAGACGCCAGTGAAGAAGAAAAACAGATAAAAGAAGTTAACTGCGGATTGTATGTGTTCAATCAGCCGTGGTTTAGAAAAAATATTAAAAAGGTAAAAATAAGTGCATCGGGAGAATATTATTTGGTGGATCTGGTTGCTCTAGCTGCCAGACAGGGAGAAAAAATAGAGGTTTTGGTTGTTGGAAGTGACGAATGGTTTGGGATTAATACCATACAACAATTAAAGACTGCAGATGAATTAATGAGAAAAAAATTAAATAAGAACAGATGATAGATCTATATAAATTAAAAAAGATATATTTTGTAGGAATTAAAGGCGTTGCAATGGCCTCACTTGCACTGTGTGCAAAAGATTTAGGCATCGAAGTTTCCGGGAGTGATATTTCAGAGGAATTTGTAACCGATGAGACACTGAGATCAAGAAAAATCTACTGGGATATCGGTTTTACCGAAAAATATATTACTGACGATATTGATTTGGTCATCACAACAGGAGCCCATGGAGGTTTAGCTAATCCACAATGTGTTTTTGCCGAAAAAAGGGGAATTAAAGTGATTACCCATGCAGAAGCGCTTGGATTGTTTTCAAAAGGAAAAGAAGTATTAAGTGTTTGTGGTGTTGGAGGAAAAACTACTACTTCATCTATGATAGCTTCAACCATGCAATTGGCCGGGGAAAATCCCTCATTTGCGATCGGGGTAGGGAATATTTATCCGATAAACACTCCGGGAAAGTATTCAAAAGCTTCAAAATATTTTATCTGCGAGGCCGATGAGTATGCGGTGTCCCCGGGTATTAATAATAATCCCAGATTTTTATATTTAGACCCTAAGGTTTTGGTTGTTACGAATATTGAATACGACCACCCTGACATTTATAAAAATATCAAAGAAACACAAAGCGTATTTCTTGAATTTATTAACAGAACCAAAAAGGACGGAAGGGTAATAATTTATTCAGATAATCCAAACAATAAAATAGTCTTTAAAGATATCAAGGTTCCTTATATTAGTTACGGATTTGAAGGTAATCCTGAATATAAAATTGTAGATGTAGAAAAAAATAAAACAAAAGTTATGTTTTCACTTCAACATAACAACAAAATAGAAACAAAATTAAAAATAAAAGTTTTCGGTAATTTTAATATAGCCAATGCGGCAGCTTGTTACATTGCGATGGTTTCACTCGGGTTGAAAAAGGAAAGAATAGCCGAATATCTGGCGAAATTCAGTGGTACTAAAAGAAGATTTGAATATATTGGTAAAAATTCTAAAGGAGCTTACGTTTTAGACGATTATGCACATCACCCTTTTGAAATTGAGTCGGTGATAAAGCTGGCAAAAGAACACTATCCAAAAAAGAATATTGTTACAATATTTCAACCTCACACTTATTCAAGAACAAAATCTTTATTTAATCAATTTGCACAAAAGTTGGCCTTAAGTGATTCAGTACTTGTAATGGATATCTATTCTTCGGCAAGAGAAAAACCCGATCCTAAAGTAAATTCCTTGCTCTTGGTTGAAGAAATAAAAAAATTAAATAAGAATGTGATTTATACCAAGAAAGCTGACGATGTAATTAAGTGGTTAAGCATAAATTCCAATAAAAACGATTTGATTCTGACTCTTGGAGCAGGTAGTATATTTCACCTGCACAAAAAAATATTACGGATATGAAGAATAAAAAGGATAACCTTAAAGATATTTTGGGTAAAAAATGCCTTAGGAGGAAGAATTTTTCGAGTTTTACTACACTAAAATTAGGAGGTAATATAGGCCATTTTTATCAAGCAGGTACTACAAAGGAATTAATAAAGGCACTTATTTGTGCTGAAGCTTTGGCTGAAAAGTATATTGTTATCGGAGATGGCAGTAATTTATTAGTTAGCGATAAAGGTTTTGGTGGATTAGTAATAAAAAATTCTACTAAAGGGATTATCGTTGACGGAAATAGGGTTGAAATATCTTCAGGGGAGAATCTTTGGCAAGCAATAAAGATAATAATCGATAAAGGTTTGGGCGGAATTGAAAACATGTCTGCTGTACCAGGTACGGTTGGGGGTGCTATTTATGGAAATGCCGGAGCATACGGACAGACAATAAGTGATAAATTGGTTAGGGTTAAAGTTTATAAAGACTCCAGGATTTATTGGTTGAATAAAGATCAGTGCGGTTTTGATTACAGAGAAAGTAGGTTTAAGAAAACAGGTGAGATTATTTTAAAAGGTGAGTTTTTTTTTGAAAAATCTGATAGAAAGGTACTTTTACAAAAGGCAAATGAAATTGTGGATATGCGGATGAAGAAATTTCCGCCGAAACTAAAGTGTCCTGGTTCATTTTTTAAAAATATACCTGCAGAAGAATTATCCAAGGATGTCCTGGTAAAAATACCAAAAGATAAAATAGTATACGGGAAGTTGCCTGTCGCATATTTGCTTGAGCAGGTGGGAGCCAAAGGAGACAGATTAGGAAAAGTAAAAGTTACTGATTACCATGCTAATTTATTTGTGAACCTGGGAGGAGCAAATTCAAAGGATTTCTATACTCTAGCAAAAAAATATCAAAGACTGGTGTATAAAAAATATGGAATCAAAATTGAACCGGAGGTGCAATTTGTAGGTTTTAACAAATGAACGAATACCAAGGAAAAAAAGTAGCTATTTTGGGTTTTGGTTTGGAAGGCAGAGACAGTCTTAATTATCTGATAAAACGGGGAGCGGATATAACAGTTTTTGATAAAAAAAACGAAGACCAAATGGACCTTAGTGGTTTGGACAGATCAAGTTTTAAACTTCTCTGCGGTGAGGATTATTTGTTAACGGGGTTAAGTTCTTTTAACTATGTTTTTCGTTCACCTGGTGTCTATAGATATATTAGGCAGATAGTTGAAGCAGAAAAAAAAGGAGTAAAAATAACCAGTAATACGAAAGAGTTTTTTAAAAGATGTAGTGGAGAAATTATTGGTGTTACCGGAACAAAAGGAAAAGGAACTACAGCAACCTTAGTATATGAAATTCTGAAAAATGCTTCAAAAGATGTTTTTCTCGCAGGAAATATAGGAAGCGGAATGTTGGAGCTATTACCGATGATTAAAAAAGATTCATTGGTAGTTTTAGAACTATCATCATTTCAGCTTATAGACTTGCAATCAAGTCCCCATATAGCTGTGGTATTAAACATCACCTCTGATCATTTGGATTGGCACAAAGATCAAAAAGAATATCTCAATGCTAAGAAAAACATTGTTAAACATCAAAAGGCAAGTGATTATACAGTATTAAATTCACAATATCGATCGAGTAAAGATTTTGCAAATTATACAAGGGCAAAAGTTATCTACTATTCAAAAGATAGTCTGGCTGAAAAATTCAAGAAAGGTCTAATACTACGTGGAGAGCATAATTGGGAAAATATTGCTGCAGCGGTAGCAGTCTCAAAAATTTATTTGGTTGATGAAAATATTCTACTCGGAACAATCAGGTCGTTTAAGAGCTTAGAACATAGGTTGGAGTATATAGGTTCTATTGAAGGTATTGATTATTATAATGATTCATTTGCTACTAATCCGCTTCCGACTTTAGCAGCACTTCATTCGTTTAAAGAACCGATCACAGTAATATTAGGCGGCTACGATAAAGGGCTTGATTATGATATTTTGGGTAAAGGAATATCCAAGATTGACAATATTAATAATATTATATTAATCGGTCAGGTTGAAAATAAAATATTTAATTCTTTGAAAAGATATAAGTTTAAAGGAAAAGTAATTAAAATGGGATCGCCGATAATGACAAAAATTGTTGAGAAAGCCAGGGAAATATCAAAACAGGGCGGTGTTGTTCTTCTCTCACCCGCCGCAGCTTCTTTTGATATGTTTTCCAACTACAAAGAAAGAGGAAAAGAATTCAAGAAAGAAGTTTTAAAATATAAATAAAGCCAAAGTTAGGGCATTCTTGTGAAAATGATGGTATAAAATATTATAAAAAGATATAGATTGTTATTAAATTTTAGTTATATAATGATTTACACCAGCGTATAAATTCTTTAGTATTCCGCTGGAAAAACTTAAAAAACATGGATTTTTTACCTTTAGCTTTAGGTCTAATTATATTTTCATTCCTTATAACGGGTATCCTTGTGGTCCCATTTATTAATCTTCTTTATAAGCTCAAATTAACCAGGAGGAAAGAAGCGCCAAAAAAAGGTAAAATACCCCTTTTCGATAAATTGCACGATAAAAAAGCAGGAACTCCGGTTGGAGGTGGAATACTACTTATTATTGTGGTTTCTGTTCTCTTTGCCATAATATTTCCGGTAGCTTCTTATATGGGAGTATATATAAAATGTGCCTACAATTTAAAAGCCGAACTTTTTATAATATTTTTTACATTTATAGCTTTCGGGATTTTGGGTTTGTCTGATGATTTACTGAAAATCTTCAGGAAGCCCTCAAAGGGTGTTTTAGGGTTGTGGTTTGGATTGCGTAGAAAACAAAAATTTGCCCTTCAGTGGATTTTAGGACTGTTTATAGGTTATTACATTTATCATAATTTAGGTATTAGTATTATTCATATTCCCATACTCCAGTTGACCTATAACTTGGGTGTATTTTACGTTTTCCTGGCCGCGTTTATAGTTGTTTCATTTTCTAATGCATTTAATATAACCGACGGGCTTGACGGACTTGCAGGAGGGCTATTGCTTATTTGTCTTTTGGCTTTTGGGGTAATTGCTGCAAGCAATTTGGACACACCTCTTTCTATTTTTGTGGCTCTTTGGATAGGAGCATTAGTCGCATTCCTTTATTTCAACGTATGGCCTGCCAGAATTATATTGGGTGACGCCGGAGCTTTATCGTTTGGTGCCACACTATCAGTGGTTGCTCTGCTTACGGGAAATATTGTTGCTCTTTTTATAATTGGAGGACTATTTGTTGTTGAAATATTGTCCTCAGCGATTCAAATAATAGGTTGGAAATTTCTTAAAAGGCCAATACTGCCTCTTGCCCCCATTCACCATACATTTTTGGCTATAGGTTGGGAAGAACCCAAAATTGTAACGAGATGGTGGCTGGCTGGCGTTATTTTAGCAATATTTGGATTATGGTTAGCCACAATTTAAGAAGGAGAAAAAATTCTTCAAGACAATTATTTTTAGGTAATATCGATAAAAAACTATTGTTTGTGACTTTGATACTTGTTGTTTTGGGTTTAATAGCTATAGCCGATGCATCGGCTCCCCAAGCTTTGAATGTATTTAACGATAAATATTATTACATTAAGCAACAAATTGTGTGGGCGGTTGCAGGAGTTGCCGCCTTGTTCGTTGTATCAAAGATAAATTATAAATTTTGGAAAAAAATATCCATCGTATTTTTTGGGTTGAGCGTAGTTCTTTTGGTAGTGGTTTTAATCCCCGGAATTGGAACCAAGGTTTACGGAGCTAGGAGGTGGTTGATATTCGGCCCAATATCTATCCAGCCATCTGAATTAGTAAAGTTGACTTTAGCATTTTTTATGGCTTATCTATTGGAAAATAGAGATAAAATCTTGAGGTCCTTTATACCTGTTGTTTTGGTGTCTGTGCTGATAATGCTGGAACCAGATTTGGGGACAAACATTATTGTTTTAGTTATTGGTTTGTCACAAATATTTGTATCCGGAATAAAAATTAGCTATTTCATTGGAAGTTTGGTAGTTGGTGCATTGTCAGGTTTAGCATTGATTTTTACTTCTGAATACAGAAGAAATAGACTTTTGACTTTTTTTAAAGTTAGCCAGGATCCTTTAGGCAAGGATTATCACATCAGACAGATACTTTTAGCTCTTGGTTCGGGAGGACTTTTCGGACGGGGATTAGGTCAATCTTTGCAAAAATATTTATTTTTACCCGAAGCCGCAACTGATTCAATCTTTGCCGTTATCGTTGAGGAAGTTGGTTTTGTAGGAGGACTGGTCATTATTGGCCTATTTATTTATCTGATCTATAGAGGTATAAGAATTGCCAAAAATGCACCGGATGATTTTTCAAGAATACTGGCTACAGGTATAATTATTTGGATCAGCTCTCAAACACTTCTTAATATGGGATCGATAGTTTCATTGGTTCCTTTAACTGGTATTCCTTTGCCGTTCTTTTCTTATGGAGGATCGGCATTATGTATGATTTTAATTTCTATTGGTATACTTTTGAATATATCCAGGTTTTCAAAGCAATCTGGCAGTTTGTTAAAAAGAAAATGAGCAAAAAAATTGTACTTACCGGAGGTCACGCAGGATCAACCGGATATGCATTGGTTGAAGAGATAGTTAAAAAAGGTAAAAACTGGAAAGTATCTTGGTTGGGTTCAAAATATAGTATAGAGGGTCTTAGAAATTATACCTTCGAATATAAAATACTCCCCAAAATCGGTATTAAATTCTATAACTTATTTACCGGCAGAATACAGCGGAATTTCACTTTTTGGACTATACCATCTTTGATAAAAATCCCATTCGGTTTTTTACATGCTTTATATTTATTGATTAAGATTAATCCAGATTTGATTGTCTCTTTTGGAGGTTATGCGGCATACCCGGTAGTTATAGCCTCATGGGTATTGGGTAAGCCGGTGATCCTTCACGAGCAAACAGCTGCAGTTGGTAGAGCGAATAAAGCGTCGGTCTTCTTCGCGAAAAAGATACTCATATCCAAAGAGTCAAGTAAAAAATATTTTCCGAAAGACAAAACGGTTAATATTGGTAATCCAATTTCTTCCAAAATCGCTGAAATTGAAAAAAAGGATAAATTAGGCAACCCTCCTACATTAGCAGTAATTGGCGGTTCAAGAGGGTCGATTTTTATTAATAAAATTATCGATGATGTTTTGGATAAGCTACTTAATCATTTTGAAGTTATTCACCAAACGGGGGATAAGGATTTTGAACATTTTGAAAAAAAGCGGCAGAATCTTAATGGAGACAAAAAGAAACGCTATAGTGTAGACAACTTTTTAGATCCCCATAAGATGGTGGAAGTTTTTAGAAATGCAGATATCATTCTTTCTCGTGCTGGTGCAAATATCGTATCCGAGATAATTGCTGTAAAACGCCCCTCAATATTAATTCCTTTGCCTATATCCTATTTAGACGAGCAAAATCAAAACGCTCAATATGCAAAAAAATCTAATATTGCAACCATAATTCAGCAAAAAGATGCTGCATCAGATGTTGTCTATTCGGAATTATTAAAAATACTCAGAAATTGGAACAAAATTATTAATAATTCCTCAAAAATTGAAAGCCCCGATATTTATGCTGCTGCAAAAATGGTTGATTTGATGGAGAAATATTTAAATTGAAAAAAAACAAAAAACCGAAATATTATTTAATTGTTTTTGCTCTGTTGATTTTAGGTTTTGGGTTAACACGAATGATAAAAATTAATGAGATTGTTTGCGAAAGTCAATATGATATATGCAACGATTTGATCAATAAAAAACTTGATACTTTAAAAGGAATAAGGATGTATAAAGTTAAAAAACAATTAAAAAATTCATTTTCCGAAGGGGAACTGGTCAGTAAGTACAGCTATCAATATCAAATTCCGGATAAGTTAAGAGTTAATGTTATTGAAAGCAAGTCGATAATTGCCCTGTTTGATGAAAGTAGTAATATTTATTACCTTTTGGACAGAGATAATAAAGTTCTTGAAATTGTACAAACAACGCAACTACCTTATATTCTCATCAGTAATGAAATTTTCAATGTTGGGGATTATGTAGGAGATGGAAACGCTATGGCTTTGGATATTTTCTCTGATTTGAATTATTTATATCAAATATCCTACGCAAAAATTTCTGACAATTCTCTCATAGTAAAAATACCGGACAATATAGAAATTATATTTCCCCTAGAAGGTGATAAGAAGATGTTAATGGGTGCCTTTAATCTGATCATGAATAAAATCAATCAGCATTCACCCGAAATATTTGATAAAATTCAAACAGTGAATACTATTGACTTGCGTTTTGATAACCCCGTGATAAGATAAATTCGAATAATTAAACATGACTAAAAACCGTATAATTGCAGGTATAGAGTTAGGATCTTCAAAAATATCCACAGTAATTGCTCAGGTGTCTTCAGAAAATATCGGTTACGAAACGAATATTAACATTGTTGGGGTATCATCAACGCCGTCAACTGGAATAAGAAAAGGACAAATAGTAGATATCGAAGAAGCAGTTGAAGCAACAATTACTTCAGTAGAAGCTGCAGAAAGAATGGCCGGATACAACCTTGATGCGGCTTATGTTTGTCTAGGAGGCGCTCACGTACACTCCCAAAATTCACATGGTGTAGTAGCAATTTCAGATCCGCAGGGTGAAATATCTCCGGATGATGTTGACAGGGTAATAGAGGCAGCTTCGGCGATATCTCTCCCACAGGCCAGAGAAATAATCCATGTTATTCCGAGGGAGTTTAT
>Ga0055483_10000326_pt1 | contig 11015 bp, 9 predicted proteins | sample RushMan_CattailN_5_FD_57938 | JGI IMG/M metagenome (GOLD analysis project Ga0055483, IMG submission 57938) | Wetland microbial communities from San Francisco Bay, California, USA, that impact long-term carbon sequestration - RushMan_CattailNLB_D2 | ecosystem: Environmental > Aquatic > Marine >... | reverse complement strand
GTGGGCATCCAGGACCGAACCCGGACCCAGCAGCAGCGGCCGCCCGAACGATGCCAGATAGGGGATGTCGGTCCCGAAGGGCATGATTTCCCGGGCGATGCCCGGCACCGTGAACAGGACCTGGGGTTCGGACTTCGCGATCACCGAGATATCGACCCTTCCGGCCGCGGCGCCTTCCACCAGGGAGAGGACGAGGCCGGGGGACTTTCCCGTTCGGAAAGAGACGACGGCCCGGGCCTCCTCCGGGACGACGTTCGGCGCGACGCCGCCCTCGACGCGCCCGATATTCATCAGTGTGGGACCGAGCGTTTCGTCGGGCGGCCCGAAATCGAGGCTCCGGAGGTCTTCCAGCACGTCCAGGATCTTCAGAACGGCCGATTCGCCCCTCTCGGGATAGGCCGAATGAACCGCCCGGCCGGCCGCCCTGAGTTCGACGGTCAGGACGCCCTTATGGGCCGAGCCGAGCTTGTTCCGGGTCGGCTCCCCGACGACGATGAACCGGGAGCCGGGGTTCAGACCGTCGGCCTTCCTGGCCCCGATGCTGTCGGTTTCCTCTCCCGCCAGAAAGAGCAGGCCGCAGTCTCTCCTCCCCTCGGCCCGAAGGCCGGCGGCGGCCGCGATCATCGCCGCCATGATCCCCTTGGCGTCGCAGGCCCCCCGGCCATAGATGTATGACCCGTCCTCGTGCGCTCCGAACCAGGGGGGGACGGTGTCGAGATGGGTGCACAGGAGGCAGACCGGCGGCTCGTCGAGGAGGGCCAGGAGATTGCTCCGCCGCGGCCCGACTTCCCGAGTGCGGACGCGAAAACCCGCGTCCGTCAGATAGCGGGACAGGAAATCGGTCAGGGGTCCCTCGCCTCCCGTGATCGAAGGGATGTCGATGAGGCTCCTGGTCAGCTCGAAAAGATCCACTCGGTCCGCCATCGGCTTCTCGATGCTCCCTCCGTCCCGGCTCCAGGCCCTTAGCGGCGGTGTCCGCGCAGGCTCTTGATGATCGCCACCTTGTCCCGGGACGAAACGGCCTTAACCGTCTTGATGACCCGGGCCGGGACGCCCGCGACCACCACTCCGGGACGGACGTCCTTGGTGACCACGGCTCCGGCCGCGACGACGCTCCCCGCTCCGACCCGGACCCCTTCGAGGACCACGGCGTTGGCGCCCACCAGCACGTTGTCGCCGATGGCGACCGGGCGGGCGCTCGGCGGCTCGAGGACGCCGGCCAGGACCGCCCCGGCTCCGATGTGGCAGTTGCGGCCGACCGTGGCCCGGGCCCCCAGGACCGCGTTCATGTCGATCATCGTCCGCGGTCCGACGACCGCGCCGATGTTGATGACCGCCCCCATCATGATCACGGCGTCCCTGCCGATCCGTGCCCCCCCCCGGATGACGGCCCCCGGCTCGACGCGGGCCTGGACTCTGCTCAAATCGAGGAGGGGAAGGGCCGAGTAGCGGGCCGAGAGCTCGACGTGGCTGTCGGTGATTCTCCGGCGGTGGCTTTTCAGCCACGGGCCGACTGCGGCGAGATCCCCGGCCAGGACCCAGAAGTCTCCGGTTCCGAAGGCCTGGAAAGCGGCCCCCTCGAAATCCCGCCTCGTGAAGGCGCCCCGCAGGAGGACTTTGGCCGGTGTCTTTTTCCGGCTGCCCGAGATAAGAGCCGCGATCTGCTTATAATCCATGGACTTCACGCACCCCGACGTTCGACGATCGGGTGACGATGATCTCCGCCTCGCCCTCATCGGGACGGGGGAAGCGCCTCATGACCTCGGCCACGGCCGGGACGGCCTCTTCCGGCGCGACGGCGAAGACCGATGAGCCTCCGCCGCTGACGTTGCAGCCGTAGGCGCCGGCTTCGAGGACCCGGGCCTTGAGTTCGCCGTACCCCGGGATGGAGCGCGAGCGCACCGGCTCCGAGATTAGGTCGCGGTTGAGGGCCTCTCCGATCCGCTTCAAGTCGCCGCTCAGGGCGGCATGGACGAGCGCCGCGCAGCCCGACATCTGCTCTTTCACGTGGGCCAGGGCGAAATGGCCGGGGATCAGGCCTCTCGTCGTTGTCTGGGATTTCCTCCGGACGCGCAGGACGACCGGGACCGGAGGGAGGCCGATCTTTTCGATGCACAGCGGGTTATGGGCCCGGACGAAGGCGAAGCCGCCGAGGCTGCAGGCGGCGACGTTGTCGGCGTGAGGCGTGCCGCCCGAGGCTGCCTCCCCCAGGCTGGCCAGGCCGACGATCTCCGCCGTCCCGAGGCCGGTCTCGTGGAGGGCGTCGAGGCCGAACACGGCGGCCACGGCCGAGGCGGCGGAGGAGCCCAGCCCCGCGCCCACCGGCATGCTCTTGATGATCTCGATTTCGGCGCCGCCCGGGGCTCCGGTCTTCCGGAAGAAGTGAATGGCCGCCAGCCCGGCGGTGTTCCTCTCGGGCGCCGTGGGCAGGCTCGACTGTCCATCGATAATCCGGATGGCCAGGCCGGGCTCCGGCCTGGGCCGGATGCGCAGGTGGTCATAGGGCCGGTCGAGGGCCAGGGCGAAAATGTCGAAACCCGGCCCGAAATTGGCGATGGTCGCCGGCGCCCGGACGAGAATCTCCCGTTTCAAAGCAGCCCGTGCCCCCGGAGCAATCCGGCCAGAACCGCCCGATTCGCTTCACTCAACCGGGTGAGGGGCGGCCTGAGCGGTCCGCCGGGAAGGCCCAGGAGAGCCAGGGCCTCCTTGACGGCCATGGGATTCGTCTCGAGCCGCAGCGCTTCGAAGAGTTCATAGTAGCGGAAGTGCAGCGCCAAGGCCTTGTCCTCTTCCCCCCGCAGGCTGAAGTCCACGAGGTCGCGCATGACCCCGGGCAGGATGTTCCCGGCCACGGTGAACACCCCGCGGCCTCCGAATGACATCAGCGGGTAGCACGTCGTGTCCTTCCCGGTGAAGATGCCGAAGGAGGTCCCCTGGGCAAGATACACGAGTTTGGCCAGGTGGCCCAGGTTCATGACGCCGTCCTTGGTGGCGACGATGTTGCCGTGGCCGACGAGACGGGCGTAGGTCTTGGGCTCGACGTTGATGCCCACCCGTTCGGGCGCATTGTGGATGATGACCGGCACGGGCGAGGCGTCGGCCACCCGGGTGTAGAAGTCGAACACGCCCTCCTGGGTCGGCTTGACCAGGAACGGCGCGAACACGACGGCGTAGTCGCAGCCGAGGCTGCCGTAGAGCCGGGCCCGGGCGATCGTCTGGTCCAGGTTGCAGGAACATGTGTCCGGGGCCACCTTGCAGGCCCCCCCGGCCTCCTCCGCGACGATTTCCACGAGACGGGCGATCTCCTTTTCCGTCAGGGCCGGGCTCTCTCCCGTGACGCCCAGCGGGGCGATCCCATGGATGCCGGCTTCGACCTGGCTCCGGACGAGCGCGCGCAGGCCCTTCTCGTCGAGACTCAGGTCGGCGTTGAACGGAGTTATCAAAAGAGTATAGGCGCCGCTGATCATGGTCTGTCTTCTCCCTCGAAAAACGAATTCAATTTATAGCACACAGGCCGAGGTCCGGTCAAAGCCGGGGAGCCGGAACCCGATCTACTTTCCGGAGTACCGGACTTCGACCGGCACGAGGAGCTCGGCCGCCGTGTCCGCGACCCGGCGGGCCCAGTTCCGCGCGGGCGGGTTGAGAGGGACGACCGTGCCCTTTTCCCAGCCGGCCAGGAGCCAGAAAGTCCGCCGTCCGTCCGGCGGGATCTTGAGCTGGACCCAGCGGTCCAGATCGTCCTCCGAGAGCCCCGCCAGGGCCGTCGGGTCGAACATCGCGGCCAACCCGATTCCGCCGGTCCCGTCGGCGCCCCGGCCCCACTCGGAAACGCAGCCTTTGTCCTTGTCGACGGCGAACGTCCCGTCCCCGAGCTTTTCGAGGCCCGGGCCGCAGAAGACTCCGCCCGGAGTTTTGGCGGGCCCGAGGAGCAGATCCGTCCTCGACCAGGGATTGTCGGCGAAGGCCGAAAAGAACGCGGTCAGAACGGACTCCCCGCCGTCGGCAACGGCGTATTCGACTCTGACTAGGCTCCGCAGGGGACCGCGACTCAGGACTTGGGTTTTCATCAGGAGCGCATCACGCCCCGGGGAGTTCATCAGCGGGGTCCGCGTTCCCTCGCGCCAGAGGCTGAGTCCGCCGAGTCCGGCCGACTGTCCCGCATCGAGAAGAGCCAGGCCCCAGTCCGGCCGGGTTTTGCCCGGGGCTCCCAGGCTTTGCAGGCCGAGGCCCGGGGCGAACTTGCCGAACGGCACGATCCGCCCCGCCGTGAACTCGAAGGCGGCCAGGTTGGATTCCCAGGCCGCTCCCGGACTCCGCTCGCCGCCCATGGTCCGGGCATAGGTCCTGGCCGATGTCATCAGCCGGAAGCTTCCCGTCGGCGAATAGTAGCACGCGAGCCGGACCGTGGAGGAGGGGAGGAGCGTTCTGACGAAAATGATTTCGTCGTGGGACTTGTCCCTGTCGAGGTCGTCCGCTTGGGAGAGGACGAGCTGGACGCTCTGAGCGGTCTCCTCGAAGATGGCGTAATTATAGCTGTTGAAATCGGGGGCGAAGGCCCTGATCGCGTCGACGGCCAGAATTACGGGGTGGTTTTCGAGACGCAGCCCGCTCGGATTTCTGATTTCGATGACGAACTGCCTGGTGAATCCCAGGCTCCGGGGCGACTGGTTCTGGGCCAGGCCGTCGCGAGCCGCCGCGGCGGACAGAAGAATGACGGCCAGGACCCGGATGGTTTTCATGGCGGCACGGGACATGGACTGTCGACTCCTTTCGGAAGCGTATCCCCGCCCATTGTATCCCAAATCGGGGCCGAAAAGAATCTCCGGCCGGGCCCTCGGCCGGATTCGGCGGGGGACCCGCGGCGCGTGCGCCCGGCGCGGTTTCGTGCTATAAGGAAAAGGATCATGTCCGTCCGATGCCTGTATCTTTCGCGGGCCGATGTCGAGACGGTGGGCTTGGAGATGCACGCCGTCATCGCCGCCCTCGAGCGCATGTTCCTGGAGAAGGCGGCGGGCCGGGTCGAGATGCCGCCCAAGCCCGGCGTTCATCCCGGAGGAGACGCCTTCATCCACGCCATGCCGGCTCTGATCCCGGCCCTGCGTGCGGCCGGCGTCAAGTGGGTCAGCGGCTTTCCGGCCAATCCCAAACGCGGACTGCCCTACATCAGCGGCCTGATCGTGTTGAACGACGTGGAAACGGGTTTCCCCACCGCGGTCATGGACTGCACTTGGGTCACGGCCAAGAGAACGGGCGCGGCGACGGCGGTGGCGGCCAAGAGGCTGGCCCGGCCCGATTCCCGGGCGGTCGGAATCCTGGGCTGCGGCGTGCAGGGACGCAGCAACCTGGAGGCCCTGAACGCCGTAGCGGAAATTCGGGAGGTCAGGGCGTATGACCTCGACCCTCGCGCGGCCGGCCTTTTCAAGGATGAAACGGAGGGAGCCTTTTCCGTCCGCGTGGAGGTCGTCTCGTCGCCCCGTGACGCCGTGCAGGGGTGCGACATTGTGGTAACGGCCGGGCCCATCCTGAAGACCCCGCACGCGACCATCGGTCCCGGCTGGCTCGAACCGGGGGCCTTCGCCTCGCTCGTGGACTACGACTCGTACTGGAGCCGGGAGGCCCTCGCCGAGGTCGACAAGTTCTGCACGGACGATCCGGCCCAGCTGGAGCACGCCAAGACCCAGGGCTATTTCAAGGACATTCCTCCCGTATACGCGGAGCTCGCGGAGTTGGTCTCGGGCCGAAAGCCGGGCCGGGAATCGGCCGTCGAGAGGACCATGGCCTGCAATCTCGGCCTGGCTCTCGACGATATGGCCGTCGCGCCTCTCGTTTGTGAGAGGGCCGCGGCGCTGGGCCTCGGCACCTGGCTCGATCTTTGACCACGGGCGGAGGCCTGCTCCCGGGGAGGCCGGCGCCGGCCGGACCTTTTGCGCCGTGACCGGTTGATAGCGCCGCCGCTGTTGTGGTATGTAACATTCACTCGAGGACAAGGAGCGGCCATGGCCACCATCGTCACCTTCGGGGAGATCATGCTCAGGTTGTCGCCGCCGGGTCGCGAACTCCTGTTCCAGTCGCCGCGGCTGCGGGCCGTATTCGGCGGCGCCGAAGCCAACGTGGCCGTCTCGCTGGCGGTGCTCGGCCACGACGCACGCTATGTTTCCGTCATCCCCGCCAACGAGACCGGCGAGGCCGCGCTCCGCGAGCTGAGAAAGTGGGGCGTCAACACGGCCTTTGTCCTCAGGCGGGGCGGCAGGCTGGGAATCTATTTTGCGGAGCGGGGAGCCAACCAGCGGGCCTCCAAGGTCGTTTATGACCGGGACGGATCGGCTTTCGCCGAGGAGGCCGCGCCCGGCGCCTTTGCCTGGGACGCGGTCCTGGCGGGGGCCGCCTGGCTCCACGTTACGGGCATTACGCCGGCCCTGAGCCCAGCCGCGGCGGACTCGATTCTGGAAGCGGTGGCGGCGGCCCGGGCCGCGGGGCTCACGGTTTCGGTGGACCTGAACTACAGGTCCAGGCTCTGGAATTACGGCCGGAAGGCGCCCGAGGTGATGAAGGGGATCGTCGAGCAGGCCGACGTTCTGGTGGGAAACGAGGAGGACTGCCAGTGGGCCCTCGGCATCGGGGAGCCGAAGCCGTCCGGGCCGGGCCCCGCCGATGTCGAAGACTTCAACAGGCTGACGGACCTAGTCATGACCGCGTTCCCCAACCTGTCCCGGACCGCCATTACTCTCAGGCGCAGCTTCAGCGCCCACCACAACGGTTGGTCGGCGGTCCTGAGAAACCGAAGCGAATTCATCACCGGACCGGACTACGACATCCCGGCCGTCGTGGACAGGATCGGGACCGGCGACGCGTTCGCGGCCGGGCTCATCCACGGGCTCGTTTCCGGGGAGACGGACGCCGAAGCCCTGGCTTTCGCCACGACGGCTTCCTGCCTGAAGCATTCCGTCCCGGGAGACTTCAACCCGGCCTCGGAAAGTGACATCCGGAACCTGCTCGAGGGGGACGGCTCGGGCCGTATCCGCAGGTAGGAAAGGGCGATGACCAAGGACGAAGTCCTGCAAACGATCCTCGAGACCAAGGTCATCGCCGTCATCCGGCTGTCCGACCCGGGGAGGCTCCCGGATATCGCCGGCGCGCTCGGACGCGGGGGCATTGCGGCCCTGGAAGTCACGATGACCACGCCCGGGGCGCTGGAGGCCATCGTCCGCCTGGCCGGGAGCAGGCCGCCGGGCGGCATCGTGGGCGCCGGAACGGTCATCGACGCGAGGACGGCCGGGGCCGTCATCGAGGCGGGAGCGGATTTCGTCGTCTCCCCGGTGACCGATTTCGGGGTCATCGACGAGTGCCGGAGGCTGGGGCGGCTGGTCGTTCCGGGAGCCCTGACGCCCACGGAAATCGTCACGGCCTGGAACCGGGGGGCCGACATCGTCAAGGTCTTCCCGGCGACGTCACTGGGGCCGCGGTACTTCCGCGACCTGCGCGGTCCTTTTCCGGACCTGCGCCTGATGCCCACGGGCGGCGTCGACCTCGGCAACGCCAGGGACTTTATCGAGGCCGGCGCCTGCGCGGTGGCCGTGGGAACGGCCCTGTTGGACAGGCGGGCCGTCGCCGCGGGGGATTGGGAGCTCATCACGGAAACCGCCCGCCGGCTCACCTCTTCGCTCAGGCCGCAGGCGCGGGCCTAAAGGGATTGTCAGGGCCGGGGACGGGACCCGCGAGGGAAGAGAGGGGGAACCTCAGAGTTTGTCTTTGCTGAGAATCCTGACGACCGCGTCCACCTGCTGTTTCTTCAGCGTGACCTTGCCGGCCTTTGCGTTCTCGGCCACCTGCTCCGCCGAGGAACAGGCGGGGATGACCGGGCCCATGCCCGGCATGTGCAGCATGAAGGCGATCGCCAGCTGGGTCAGCGTCAGGTCCCACTTGTGGGCCAGGTCGGCCAGGTCATGGAGCTTCCTGGCGATGGGCTTGGTCAGCTCCTGCTCGACCTTGTGCTCATCGACGAGCCTGGCCCCGGGCTTGATCTTGGAGCGGTCCAGGTAGCGCTCAGAGATCAGCCCCCAGCGCAGCGGGCTCCAAGGAATGAACGACAGCCCCTTCTCGGCGCAGTATTCGATAACCCCTTTCCGCTCGTGGGACTCCCCGTAGAGGATGTCGAACTGATTCTGGACCGAGCGGATCTTGGCCCGGCGGAAGATGTCCTCGTAGACGCGGTATTGTTCGAGTTGGGCGACGCTGAAATTCGAAACCCCGAAATACCGGACCAGGTCCTGGGCGATGAGGTCCTCCATGGCCAGGAGGCTTTCCTCGGGCGGGGTCAGGTCGTCGAACCAGTGGAACTGCAGGATGTCGACCCAGTCGGTCTGGAGCCTCTCCAGGCACGCGTAGGCCGCTTCCATGATGCTGTTCCGGGAAAGACGGCAGTGATTGGGAGTGCGGCCGTCCATGGTGCTGTAGATCTTCGTCGCGAGCTGGACGTCCCGGCGGCGCGAGGGGTTGGCCGCGAACCACTTGCCGATGATCCGCTCGGAGTTCCCGCTCGAATTGTTGTAGCGGTTGGCCGTGTCCCAGAACGTCACGCCCTCTTCGACGGCCCGGTCGAGGATTTTGAAGGCCTTGGCTTCCGTGATCCGCGATCCGTCTCCCGTTTCGGGATATCCGAATTTCCACGTGCCCAGCCCGACGCGCGGGACGCGCAGCCCGGAGGGGCCGAGCCCTCGATAAGGCATGCCCTGGTAGTCCTCCGTGGTGAACGGCATATGATAAAGCTCGGGCCTGGGTTGGATAGGGTCGTTCAGTTTCTTCTTTTGAGGCATCCTATGACTCCTGCGCTCCAACGAAACCGTAAGAATGCCCTACTAGATAACATAAAATGCGAACAAATGAAAGACCCGGCGGGCGCAAAATTTCGGGCTCCCCGTGGCCGCCGGGCGGGAAATGCGATCGTGCGGGTCGAGAGCGCCTATCGGATTTGACGAATTCAGGAAGCGTGCTATAATATGTGTAGGCTTTGCTTAGCTGGCTGTGCAAGGCAAAGAAGATACCCTCCTTCAATATCCCCTTAAATTCCCCAAACCCCGACAGCCAGCACTATCTCCTCCCGGTTTGGAGCCCGCGTTCCGCGACGGGATTTGACTTTATCCGGTTCCTCTTTTATAACCCGTTGTCCGTGGTGAGAAATTTCCGCCGAGGAGTCGGGTTCGAACATGTCCGTCCGCAAAGAGGAGAGTCCGCATCCGGGTCCGGCCGCAGGCGGGGCGGTCCCGTCGTTCTGGAACCGCGACTTCCTGCTCTCTCTCTTCGGATATTTCTTCCTCTATTTTTCCGTCTCGCTCTTTTTCCTGCTGCCGCTCTTCCTCGACCAGTTCCACCCGCGCCACAGCCAGGTCGGTCTGGTCATGGGCATCCAGAGCATCGTCGCCATCGCCGTCCGGCCCTTCTTCGGGCGCCTGATCGACGTCCGCGGCGGGCGCGGGATCGCCCTGGCCGGCCTGCTCATCCTGGCCCTCTCGCTGCCCCCGTTCCATCTCGTCCGCGACGCCGGCTGGCTGCCGCTGCTTCTCCGGGCCGTCGGCGGCCTGGGCTGGGGCATGAGCATGACGGCCACCATCGCCATGTGCTCGGACCTGGCCCCGGCCGAGAAGCTGGCCAAATCCATGGGGATCATCGGCGTGGCCGGGCTGGTTGCCAACGCGCTGGGGCCGCTGGCCGCCGAGGAGATCATCCGCAGGGGCGGTTTCGGCCGGCTTTTCGACATCAGCCTGTTCTTCCTGCTGGCCTCGGCGGCCTGCCTCCTGGGGGCGAGGGAGGTGGTCAGGACCGAGGCCGAGCGCGGGCGGCCAGATACCCGGGTGCTCCGGATGATCCCGATCCTGACCATCCTGGTGATTTCGGGCATGCCCGTGTTTCACGGCGCGGTCCGGGGGGCCATGATCTATTTCATCGCCGTGTTCGGGAGGTCCGTCGGCATCCAGCGGATCGGGCCGTTTTTCCTGGTCTTTTCCCTGGCCGCCATCCTGACCCGCTTCGGGATGGGAGACCTTTCCGACCGATTCGGGCGCAAGACGGTCATCCTGCCCGCGGCTCTGATCATCTGCGGGAACCTGTTTCTGGTTTCCCAGGTCAGGTCGTTCACTCTGCTCGTCGCGGCAGGTTGCATCGGAGGGTTCGGACAGGGGCTGATCTTTCCGGCCCTGAGCACCTACATCATCGATTTTCTGGGCCGCGGAAACAAGGGCCTGGCCATCAGCCTGTACCTTTCGCTCTTCGACGTGGGCATGGGCATAGGGGCGCCTTTCTTCGGCTGGGTCGCGGACATGGAGGGCTATCGATGGATGTACGCGTTGGCCGGGCTCCTGCTTCTCGCCGCGACGGCGGCCTTCATGGTCCGGGCGCCGAAGACCGAAACGCGGGCGGGTTGACGGAATAACGGCCGGAACGGCGGTCCGGCGCTTCGGGGGTCCGGCTCGGGCTTGCCTTTGCTCCCGATCGAGGCTAAGGTGGAGGCGAACACGCTCCGCCCGTCGGAGGAGAACGTCGTTGGAGGAGGTGCCCGATGTGCCGGGACGGCAAGGATCTCTACGAGCTCGCGGTCTCGCGCCGCAGCATCCGGCAATTCAAGCCGGAGGCGCTGCCGGACGGACTGTTGGACAGGCTGGTCAACGCGGCCCGGCTGGCCCCTTCGGCGGCCAACATGCAGCCGCTGGAATTCGTGGAGGTGACCGACGGCGGCCTGAAGCGGGATGTTTTCCCCTGCCTGAAGTGGGCGGCATACATCGCGCCGGAAGGCGACCCGGTGCCGGGGCACGAGCCCGCGGCCTATGTTGTGACCCTGGTCAACACCGGGATCCGGGAGAAGATGTACGAATACGACGTGGGCGCCGCCCTCGAGAACATGATCCTCGCGGCCTGGGCGGAGGGTGTCGGCAGCTGCTGGCTGCTTTCGATCGACAGGGACAGGCTGAGGGAACTCCTGAATATCCCGGCCGGCTACCGGATCGACTGTGTCCTGGCCCTGG
>Ga0055483_10000320_pt1 | contig 11100 bp, 10 predicted proteins | sample RushMan_CattailN_5_FD_57938 | JGI IMG/M metagenome (GOLD analysis project Ga0055483, IMG submission 57938) | Wetland microbial communities from San Francisco Bay, California, USA, that impact long-term carbon sequestration - RushMan_CattailNLB_D2 | ecosystem: Environmental > Aquatic > Marine >... | reverse complement strand
GATGATCCCGCCGGCCAGCGCGCCTCCGGCGACGGTTCCAATGGAGATCGTGGCCGACAACGTCTCCGCCTTCTATCTGCACCTCGAGGTCGCCGACGAGCCGGGTGTGCTGGCGACCGTCGCCCAGATGCTGGCCGCGCACGACGTGTCGGTCAAGTCGGTCGTGCAGAAGGGGCTGGGCAACCAGGCGAGGCTGGTGATGGTGCTGCACCCGGTGCTCGAGTCGCGCTTCTTCGCTGCCGCCGAGGAGATCGCCGGCCTCGACGTCCTGCGTGCGCCGCCACGCTGGATCCGCGTGCTGGAGGAGGAGTTCGGATAGGCCGACGGGGCGCCACGTGCGGGGGCGGGCGCCGGGCGCGAGCACGCTAGCCTCGGCGGATGCGCGCGATCCAGATCATCGAGCTGACCGGGCCCGATCACGCCCTGCAGCTTGCTGAGGTACCCGAACCTGACGCCTCGCATCCGATGACGCCCGGAGAGGGCGTGCTCGTCGAGGTGCACGCCGCGGGAGTCTCGTTTCCCGAGGTGCTGCAGACCCGGGGTCGCTACCAGATCAAGCCGGACATTCCGTTCGTTCCCGGCAGCGAGGTCGGCGGCGTGGTGGTCAGCGCCCCGGAGCGGGCAGCGGTACGCGAGGGAGATCGCGTCGCGGCATTCACGATGCTCGGAGGCTTTGCCGAGCTGGCGGTCGCGCCCGTGGATTTCGTCTTCCCGCTCCCCGACGAGTGGACCTTTCGCCAGGGGGCGGCGCTGATCCTGAACTACCACACGGCCCATTTCGCGCTGACGACCAGGGGGCGTCTGGCGGCCGGCGAGACCGTGCTGGTGCACGGAGCCGCCGGCGGTGTCGGGAGTGCCACGCTGCAGATCGCCAAGGGACTCGGCGCGCGCACGATCGCGATCGTCTCCTCTGACGTCAAGGAGCACGTCGCGCGCGCCGCGGGTGCGGACTTCGTGTTCCGGGCCGATGGGCCCTGGAAGGACCAGACCAAGGAGCTGGGCGGCGCCGACATCGTGCTCGACCCGGTCGGCGGGGAGCGGTTCACCGATTCGCTGCGGTCGCTCAACGAGGGCGGCAGACTGCTGGTCGTCGGCTTCACCGAGGGCTCGATCCCGGAGGTGCGCGTCAACCGCCTGCTGCTCGGGAACATCGACGTCGTCGGGGCCGGCTGGGGCGGCTATGTGATGAACAAGCCCGAGTACATCGCTCAGACCGGTGTGGCGCTGGCGAAGCTCGCCGCGGACGGCGCCGTGAGCCCGATCATCGGCGCGAGCTTCCCGATGGAGCGGGCGGCCGATGCTCTGAGGCTGATCGAGGGGCGCGGGGCGACCGGGAAGATCGTGCTCGATGTCCGCTGAGCTGGGCTGAGCCGCACGTTCGTTGAACCGATCTGAGCGCCGACGGCGGCGACGGATGAATGATCACCGGACTGCGCATTTCGTCCACCGCTCCGTCGGCGGCTCTCCTTTGACATGCTGCAAAACGCCATGCCTGGCCTGATCGAGCGCTATCGCGACCGGCTGCCGTTCGCAGTCGGGGACCCCGTGATCTCACTGAACGAGGGTTCCACGCCGCTCGTTCACGCCCCCCGGCTGTCGGATCGGGTGGACGCGGAGGTGTGGCTGAAGATCGAGGGCGCCAACCCGACCGGCTCCTTCAAGGACCGCGGGATGACGTGTGCGGTCAGCGCCGCCGTCCGTGATGGCGCCGAGGCGGTCGTCTGCGCCTCGACCGGCAACACCGCCGCGTCGTTGGCCGCCTACGCGGCGCGTGCGGGCATCCGCGGTGTGGTGATCGTCCCCGAGGGGAAGATCGCGATCGGGAAGCTCGCGCAGGCGCTGATGCACGGCGCTCAGGTGATCGCAATCCAGGGGAACTTCGACCGGGCGCTGCAGCTCGTGCGCCAGCTCGCCGATCACCATCCGATCGCGCTGGTGAACTCGGTCAACGAGTTCCGGATCGAGGGTCAGAAGACGGCCGCGTTCGAGATCTCCGAGGAGCTTGGCGGGCAGCTGGACGCGCTCTGCATCCCGGTCGGCAACGCGGGCAACATCACCGCGTACTGGCGTGGTTTCGGGGAGCTCGGCCTGAGGCCGAAGATGTTCGGCTTCCAGGCTGAGGGTGCCGCGCCGCTGGTTCATGGCCATCCGATCGAGCACCCGGAGACGGTGGCGAGCGCGATCAGGATCGGAAACCCCGCCCGCTGGGAGCAGGCGATGGACGCGATGGTCTCCTCAGGGGGTGCGGTCAACGCGGTCAGCGATGAGCAGATCCTCTCCGCATACCGGTTCCTGGCCGCAGACGAGGGTGTGTTCTGCGAGCCGGCCTCCGCGGCCAGCGTCGCCGGGCTGCTGGCTCACGGCGCAGGCGACGCCCAGCGGATCGTCTGCGTGCTCACCGGGCATGGGCTCAAGGACCCCGACACGGCGCTCAGCCAGGTCGGTGGTGTGATCCCCTGCGAGCCCGAGCTCGATGCGATCGAACGCGCGGTTCTGAGGTGAGCCCGACCCGTCGCAGAGTCGTTCGCGCGCCCGCCTCCTCGGCGAACCTGGGTCCCGGGTTCGATGTGCTGGCGGCGGCCCTGGGGCTGCATCTCACGCTCGAGGTGGTCGAGACGGGTCGATTCGGGATCGAGACCGAGCTTGATGTTCCGCGCACCCGGGAGAACCTGGTCGTGCGCGCGTTCGAGCGGCTGCATCCGGCCGACGACTTCGAGTTTCACATCTCATCGACGATCCCGCTCAGCGGCGGCCTGGGCTCCAGCGCCGCGGCCGTGGTCGCCGGCCTGCTGGCCGCCGACCACATGTTCGAGCTGGACGCCGACGTGCTGTCGCTTGCGATCGAGCTCGAGGGCCATCCGGACAACGTCGGCGCTGCCCTGCGTGGGGGCGTGGTGATCTGCGACGGCCCGGAGGTGCACGGCTTCGAGCCCCCCGAGGACCTCGAGGCGGTGATCGTGGTCCCCGACACGCCGGTTCGCACCGCCGAGGCGCGACAGGTGCTGCCCGACGAGGTGCCGATGGCCGACGCCATCTCCAACCTCGCGGCCATCGCAAAGCTCACCCTGGGACTGGCGAACTCCGACTGGGATCTGATTGCAGGCGGTCTGCGCGACCGCCTGCACCAGCCCTACCGGGCGCACCTGTACCCGCGATCGGCGGCGCTCGTGGAACGCGCGGCGGACTTCGGCGCGCTTGGGGCGACGATCTCCGGCGCCGGTCCGACGGTGCTGTTCTGGGTCAGGTTCGAGGCCGTGAAGCCGCTTGTCGAGGCGCTCAGGGCCGAGACCCGCGGCTGGGCTCAGGTGACCCGGGTTCAGTTCGAATCTCAGGGTGCCCGGGTGACGAGCCTGTAGCGCGGATTCTCAGAGCATTCGCTCGACGCGTCGCCGAGGGGCGTCCATCCCCAGTGCGCGGAGGAGCTCCACCGTGAGCCTCAGGTAGTCGACGGCCAGGTCCGGCCGGTGATCGAGAATCGAGACCGCCAGCTCGGCGGACTCGGCGTAGGCGATCGACGAGCGCACGGTCGTCTCGAGACCTTCTCGTCGAAGTGGCGCTTCAGCGAGGCGTAGGCCTCCCTCGAGTGGCGCGTGCGCATGTCGGCGATGTTGAGCGCCACGCCGAGCCACTGCAGCGACGGGTTGAGGTTCTCTCGTGCTGTCGATCATCTCGAGCGCCTGCTCGACGCCCTGGAGCGCGCAATACTGCGCCTCGGCCGAAATCAGGGCGTAATCCGGTCGGACGGGACCGCGTCCCGATGGATCGCCTCGGAGATGCTCGCCCGCCCCGACAGGACGTCGCCGACCGTCGGCGTCGCATCGGGATCCAGGTCCAGGTAGTCCGACAGGTTGCCCTGTGGATCGAGATCGACCGGCAGCACGCTGACTGCCGCGCGGCGGAGAACGTCGGTCAGTGTCCTCACGAGCGTCGTCTTGCCGGTACCGCCCTTCTGCGAGAGCACCGAGATGATCGTCGCCATTGCCGCCGACTATATGCGCGGTGGCGGCAGGTGGCCGCGATCAGGTGGCCAGGGGATCGGCGCCTTCGCTCGAGTGCAGCTGGCGCATGCCCGAGATCGCCGGAATGTCCACGAAGTAGAGATGGTGGCGGCCGATCACGATTTCGTCGCCGTCGGCGAGAGTGCTCCACTCGACGCGCTCGCCGTTTACGAATACCCCGTTCAGGCTGCGGTCATCGAGCACCCGCAGGCCGTCGGCCTGGCGCACGATCAGCGCGTGTCGGCGGGAGACCGTGGGGTCGTCGAAGCGGACGTCGGCTGCGAGGCTGCGGCCGATCCGGGTCCATTCGCGCTGCAGGCTGAACGCGACGACGGAGCCCTCCGGGGAGCGGTACGCCAGGTACTGGCCGACATCCGTCAGTCCGACGCGAATCTCCTCAAGCCATTCCGGGGTCTCGTGTTCGTCCGCCGGAACGTCGAGGAGCGCATTCTGTGTGGTTGTGAACAGCGATGTCCGCGTGAACTCACGACCCCCGCAGTTGGGACACAGGGGGAGCTCATCAGTGGCATCGAGCGAGACCTCGGTGCCGCACTCGATGCAGCGAAACGTGCCCATGCCAGCAGCATTTCCCGTCGTCCAAGCCTTCATCGTCAACTCCTTGCCGCGGAAGATTGACCGTGCCGACGGCGGCACAATGAGCCCTCATCATAGCCGGGTGTGGACAGCTTTTCGAGCAGTCGTGTGGCCAACCCCTGTATCGAAAGCCGTAATAGCGGGGTCTATCCGCCCCGTTCCGAGGGAGTGAGCGGCGGCCGTCGACGAAGGTGGGCGGCGGCTGTCGTCGGAGGTGGGCGCCGGCTGTCGATGGGAGGAACCGTGGAGCCCTGCGCGAACTCCGGCTCCATGGATATGAGCATTCCGCCTCACGCCACCGTGGGGGACACGCCGCACCTCGAGATCGCACTGCTGCGCCGCAGCCTTCCGCTGATGGCCGACGAGGTCGAGCGCTGTGGACATTGCGGTCGCGGGCTGTTGATCGGCGAGCGCGTCTACGAATACGCGTCCGGCGAAATCCGCTGCGAGCTGTGCCGTGGCCATCGCGGTGGCGACTACGAGGCATCCCACCGGGTGCATGGTCCGGCCTTCGGACACTCCATCCGGCTGGTCGACCGACGCACCGTGGGGCATGCCGCGTAGACTTTCGCGGCGCCGTGGATCCGATCACAGTCTCACAGAGCATCAGCCTGCCACGCGAGCAGGTCTTCGAGTACCTGGCCGATATCGCCAATCACGCCGAGTTCACCGACCACTACCTGGTCGACTGGCGCCTGACTCGCGAGGACAGCTATGGACTCGGGGCCGGCGCGCGCTTTCGGGTGAAGGCTCCGCTGAACCGCTTCTCCTGGGCCGACGTGTCGTTGGTCGACCTGGAACCGCCTCAGAGGATCGTCGAGCGGGGGCGGGGAGGGAAGTTCAACCGCATCAAGATGGTCGGTATCTACGAGCTGTCCGAAGCCCAGGGCGCGACTCGCGTTCAGTACACGTTCGAGACCGACGCGAGCCTGCCGTCGGACCGTCTGCCGGAGATCCTCGGGGGCCGGATGTGGACCAAGCGCAGGGCCAAGAAGTCGCTTCGCCGGCTCCGGGCGATCCTCGAGGAGAATCGTCAGCGTGGACGCCGTCCGACTATTGCCGCTCGCTGACGCTCGGCTGGGTAGACTTCCGCCCGCTGTGAGCTTGCCGTCGTCGAAAAGAGCCCTCCGCCTAGCCCTCCTGTTCACGGCGGCGCTTCTGGCCGTCGGCCTGAGCGGTTGCGGGCTCGCGAATCGCAAGACGCTGACGGATGTGAGCCAGAACGAGCTGTCCGCAGGTGCCGAGCCGTACTTCGATGTCGGCGCGATCACCTACCAGGTGCAGGAATCCAGGCAGCTGAACCCGTTCCTTGCCGACGACGCTCAGTACTTCACCGGTGTGCCCGGCGCGCAGAATCTGACCCCCAGCCAGCTCTGGTTCGGAGTATTCCTGTGGGCCAAGAACCAGACCACGCACACCCAGACGACCGCCGATCGGTTCGAGCTCGTCGATTCGGCCGGCACCGTCTATCAGCAGACCCAGGTGAGCCAGTCGAATCCCTTTGGCTGGACGTCAATGCAGCTCTTGCAGAACGGCACCGAGCCCGGGCTCGACTCGATCGCCGCCGCCGGCCCGACCGGCGGCTCGCTGGTCCTGTTCAAGGTCGATCAGTCGATCTACTCCAACCGGCCACTCACTATGGAGATCTTCGCTCCGGGAGCGACCAAGCCCTCGACGGTGTCGCTCGACCTCTAGCGAGGTCCGCGGGCCGTTGAGGCCCACCCCCGGCAACGGCCGAAGAAAGCCGCTCAGCTAGGACTTTTGTCGAGTACCCACCACAGTCCGGAGGGTGGTGCCTCTAAGCTCCCCGCGACATGACGCTCGTCGACTGGGTGATCCTCGTGATGGTCGCGATGCTGGCGCTGCAGGGTTTCTCGCGTGGTTTCGTGACAGGCGCGATGTCTCTGGTCGGTTTCATCGTCGGCGCGATCATCGGCGCACGCGTCGGACCGCTGCTGCTGTCCGACGGAGCCCACTCGCCATATGCGGGGCTGTTCGCGCTCGGAGGGGCGTTGATTCTCGGAACGCTGTTGGATCGCGTGTTCCAGACGGTCGCGATCCGTGTCAGGATGTTCATGGTCGTTCCCGGCATGAAGCTCGTCGACGGGCTCGCGGGTGCTGCGCTGACGGGGCTCATGGGGCTCGGCATCGCCTGGATCCTGGGCGCGGTCCTGGTTCAGTCCTCCGCTGCGCTGCAACTGCCGACGAAGCTCCGGAAGGACGTCTCGCACTCCGTGATCCTGCGGTTCCTGAACAGCGCGCTGCCCCCGTCCGGGCCGATCCTCAACGCGCTCGCCCGAGTCGACCCGCTGCCGTTGGTCACCGGACCGGTGGCCAACGTTCCCGCTCCGGATCCGGCGATCGTCACCGCATCGGGCGTCAAGGCGGCACGACGGTCGGTCGTTCGCGTGATCGGCCAGGCATGTGGTCTGGGGGTGGAGGGCAGTGGCTGGGCGGCCACCTCCGATCTGATCGTCACCGACGCCCATGTGGTCGCAGGCGAGCACGACACCGCGATCCAGCTCGGTGGAACCGGTGAGGCGATTCGCGCGCGGGTGGTCCTGTACGACGTTCACAACGATGTTGCGATCCTGCGGGTCGACGGGCTCAACGCCAGGGCTCTGCCGCTCGCCGGCAGCCCGTCGACGGGCACGTCCGCGGCGATCCTCGGGTATCCGCAGAACGGACCGTACGAGGCTCGCCCCGGGCGTCTCGGCTCCACGCAGGTGACCGCCACCCAGAACGCGTACGGCAATCCCGTGATGCGGTCGATCACCTCGCTGCGCGGTGTGGTGCGCCCCGGGAACTCCGGAGGCCCGATGGTCGACGCGAGCGGCGAGGTCGTTGCGACCGTGTTCGCCCAGATCACGAACGCGCCGGCCGGCAAGCCGGGAGGGTTCGCCGTCCCGAACTCGGTGGTGGCCAAGGATCTGGAAACTGCGCGTAATCGGACCCGCGCGGTGAGCACACAGCGCTGTGCCGCATGATGGCTGCGCTCAGTTTGCTTCGTCGTACCCCTTGACATGCCGCTAGGCTGCTACCCCCGATGAGCAAGACGCTTGTGATCGCAGAGAAGCCCTCCGTGGGCACGGACCTCGTGAAGGTGCTGCCCGGCTCATTCACGAAGGGCGAGGGGTTCTTCGAGGGCCCTGAGCACGTCGTCACGTGGGCGGTCGGGCACCTCGTTCAACTCGCCGATCCCGACGAGTACGACGAGAAGTACGCGAAATGGCGGATGCCGGACCTGCCGATCGTTCCGAAGAAGTTCAAGCTCGTGGTCCGCGACGAACGATCGAAGAAGCAGATGAACGTCGTCAAGCGCGCGCTCGATCGTGATGACGTCGATCTGGTGATCAACGCATGCGACGCCGGTCGCGAGGGTGAGCTGATCTTCGCCTACCTGTACGAGAAGTCCGGGAGCAAGCTGCCGGTCCAGCGCCTGTGGCTGAACTCGATGACCAACCAGGCGATCAGGGATGCGTTCGGGTCGCTGCGCCCCGGCGAGGAGTTCGAGAAGCTCGAGGAGGCGGCTCGCTCACGGTCGGAGGCCGACTGGATCGTGGGGATGAACGCGACTCGGGCCGCCACGATCCGGCTGCGCTCGTCATTCGACGGGGCCGTCAGCCTCGGTCGCGTGCAGACCCCGACACTCGCGATCCTCGCCCGGCGTGAACAGGAGATCCGCGACTTCGTGCCGGAGCCGTATTGGGTCGTCGATGCGCGCTTCCTGGCGTTGCCCGAGGATCCACGCCGCGCGTACGACGGCCGGTTCCATGCCGGCGCGAAACCCCGGATCGCGAGTGCCGACGAGGCGGCCGCGATCGTGGCCGCGTGCGAGGGGCAGACGGGCACGATCACGAAGCTGACGAAAACCGAGCGCCGCGATCGGGCGCCGCTGCTCTACGACCTGACCACCCTGCAGAGCGAGGCCTCGAGCCAGTTCGGCTTCACCGCGCGGCGGACCCTCGGAGCCGCTCAGTCACTGTACGAGGAGCACAAGGCGCTCACCTACCCGCGCACGAACTCGCGCTACATCACCAGCGACATGATCGGCGACCTCAAACCGATCGCCGCCCTGGTCGGACGTCAACAGGAGTACGCCGCCGCCGCGGCATACGTGACCGGGCTCGACATGCTGCCGCTCGGGCGTGTCGTCAACAACGAGAAGGTCACCGACCACCACGCGATCATCCCGACGCTCGCCGACAGCCACCCGGTCGAGAAGATGACCTCGGATCAACGTCGCATCTACGACCTCGTGGTGCGCCGTTTCCTGGCGGTCTTCCACCCCGAGGCGGTGTTCGAGAACACGCGGGTCGAGACGACGGTCGGCGAGCATGTCTTCCGCACCCGCGGAAAGGTGCTGCTGGTTCCCGGCTGGCGCGGTGTCTACGGCGAGACCGTCGATGCCGACGTCGGCGCACAGACGGCCGAGGAAGAGGACGAGGGTGCCGAGCAGCAGCTGCCGAAGCTCGAGCAGGGCGAACGCTCGGCGGTGCATCGCATCCGTTCGGACGCCAAGGAGACCAAGCCGCCGCGCCGGTATGCGGACGGTTCGCTGCTGAAGGCGATGGAGACGGCGGGCAAGCTCGTGGACGACGAGGAGCTGCGGGAGGCGATGAAGGACTCGGGGATCGGAACCCCGGCGACTCGCGCAGCGATCATCGAGCGCCTGATCCAGGTCGGTTACGTCGAGCGGGACGGCCGCGCGCTCGTGGTCTCCGAGAAGGGGATGAACGTGGTCCGGCTGCTCGGCCAGCACGCGCTCACGTCGCCCAGCCTGACGGGCGAGTGGGAGCAGCGCCTGGCGAAGATCGAGACCGGCGAGGACTCACGCAAGGCGTTCATGGCGGACATCGTGAGGTTTGCGCAGGAGACCGTCGAGCAGCTCGACACGACCCTGAAGGACGTCAGGATCCCTCGCACGAACCTCGGGCCCTGCCCCGTCTGCGGCCAGGACATCATCGAGAACCGCAAGGGGTATTCGTGCTGGTCCCGCAGCGACCCGGGCTGCGGCTTCGTGATCTGGAAGGCGAAGGCCGGGAAGACGCTGACGGGCACGATCGTGCGCGAGCTCGTTCGAACCGGTCGCACCGAGCGCCCGGTGACGGGCTTCAAGAGCAGGGCCGGCAGGAATTTCCGCGCGCGCCTGGCGCTGATGCAGACCGAAGAGGGGCGCTGGCGCGTCGAGTTCGACGAGCCGTGGGCCAAGGAGGGCGCCAAGCCCCCGGAGGCCGAACCGGACGCCGAGGACGTCGGCCTGGCCGCTCCCGAGGACGGGTCGACGGTCGAGGCGGCCTGACCCACGGCGCAGGGCTGCGGCTGCGGTAGCGGCCTGCTGTGCCGCTACCGCCCAGGCGCGAGCTGCGCCGGCCACGGCAGGTCGATCTCGAAGCGGGCGCCGCCGCCTCTGCGCTCGACCACGTGGACAGTCCCCTCGTGTGCTTCGACGATCGCCTTCACGATCGCGAGTCCGAGTCCCGCGCCTCCACCAGCGCGGCTGCGCGCCGGATCGGTTCGGTGGAAGCGCTCGAAGACGAGCTCCCTCTGTGCAGGCGGGATGCCGGGTCCGTTGTCGCTGACGGCGATCCGCACCGTCGCCTCTGTGCCGATCATCAGCTCCGCGTCGATGCGAACGAGCCCGTCGGGCGCCTCGGTGTGGGAGATCGCGTTGCGGGCCAGGTTGCGCAGTGCCTGTGCGAGACGGTCAGGGTCGGCGGCGACCGCGATCGCCGGCAGCTCGCCGACCTCGAAGTTGCGTTCGGCGGTGAGGCTGAGACCGTCCCACAGGTCGGTGATGAACTCCTGCAGCGGGACCTCCGTGACGTGCAGGAAGTCCTGCCGGTCCGACTGCGCAAGCACCAGAAGATCGTCGACAAGCCGGGTCAGACGCGAGATCTCGGCCTGGATCAGCCGCTCGACACGGCGGATCTCCTCGGGGTCGACGGCCTCCTCGGCCACCAGGAGATCGAGCTGACCGCGGATCACGGTGAGCGGCGTGCGCAGCTCATGGGACGCGTCGGCCACGAATCCGCGCTGCGTGGAGAACGCGTGCTCGAGGCGGTCGAGCATGTGGTTGAAGGCATCGGCCAGGACGCGCAGCTCGCGCCCTGCCGTGGGTGGAAGGTCCATTCGCGGCGTGAGCTCGCCGGCGTCGATCCGGGCCGCGACGCCGGCGATCCGTCGCATCGGCGCCGAGATCCGTGCACCGATCAGCAGGGCGGCCAGGATCGCCAGGACGATCGCCAGAACGCCGCCGAGGATGAACGATTTCAGAACCCCGTCCTCTGCTTGGTCCACGTTGTTCAGCGACTGCCCGGCGCCGGCGTAGGCCTTGTGACCGGCCACCTTGATCGCGATCTGGTAGGTGCGCAGCGGCCCGGCATCCGGCGCGACCGTGGTGTGGTAGCCGAGGTGCGGCGTCGAGAGCCCCCGCCCCTCCGCGTTCTCGAGCGCCTGCTGTTTGCCGGTCTCGTGGTTATCGGTCAGGACGGAGCCGAACAGCTCG
>Ga0055483_10000318_pt1 | contig 11119 bp, 9 predicted proteins | sample RushMan_CattailN_5_FD_57938 | JGI IMG/M metagenome (GOLD analysis project Ga0055483, IMG submission 57938) | Wetland microbial communities from San Francisco Bay, California, USA, that impact long-term carbon sequestration - RushMan_CattailNLB_D2 | ecosystem: Environmental > Aquatic > Marine >... | reverse complement strand
ACAGCGAGGTCGATCAGACCGAGGTGCTCCTCGTCGTTCAGCGTCGCGGCCTCGCCCGTCGTGCCGCAGACCACGAACCCTTCGGAGCCGTGGGCGGCGAGGTGGTGCATCAGCGCCACGAAGGAGTCCTCGTTCACCCTGCCGTCGGCGCCGAAGGGGGTGACGATCGCCGTGAGGATGGTGCCGAGGTCGAGCATCGCCGGCATTATCACACGCTCCCCGGCCCGTTTGCGGGCGTCTCGAAGAGAAGGTGCTCCAGCCCCACGGTCGGCGACTGTGAGAGCGCCCCCACCCGTCTGATGGCGAGCAGCACGCCGGGCATGAAGGAGCGCCGGTCGATCGAGTCGTGCCTGATCGTGAGCGTCTGGCCGAGCGCGCCGAGGATCACCTCCTGGTGGGCGACCAGGCCGGGCAGGCGCACCGAGTGGATCGGCGGCTGCGGGCGGCCGGAGGCCTGCGCCATCAGGCTCGCCGTGCGCGCGGCGGTGCCACTCGGAGCGTCCAGCTTGCGGTCGTGGTGCAGCTCGATGATCTCCGCGGCGTCCATGTGCCTGGCCGCCTCCGCGGCGAAGCGCATCATCAGGACGGCGCCGATCGCGAAGTTGGGGGCGACGAGAGCATTGGCCCGCGGATGCTCGGCGCACGCTCGGGCGAGCGCGTCCAGGTCGAAGCCGGTCGTCCCGATCACGACGTGGACGCCGGCCTGCAGGCAGCTGATCGCGTTATCCAGGGCGGTGTCCGGCCGGGTGAAGTCCACGACCACGTCTGGGCCCTTCGCGAGCGCGTCCTGCAGGGTGCTCTGCAGCGCGGGGTCCGCGCGGGCGATCAGTCGCATGTCCTGCGCCTCGCTCACCGCCTCGCAGACGGCCTGCCCCATCCGTCCCGCCGCGCCCGCCACCGCGACGTCGATCGTCGTCGAGGGGTCGTCTGCCGCTGTGCCCCTCATCGTGCCACGACCGCCTGCAGCGGCTGCACCGCCTCGGCGAACCTCGCCTCCTCGGGCCCGATCGCCGCCACGGACAGCGCGTCCGGCCGCAGCAGCTCATGGGCGAGCTCGCGCAGGTCCGCGACGCTCACGGCGTCGATCCGCTCTATCGCCTCGTCGATTGTGAGCAGCGGCAGGTCGTGCAGGATCGAGCCGCCCAGGCGCGCCATCCGGGCGCCTGTGGACTCGAGCGCCAGCACCATCCTGCCCTTCACGTTGTCCTTGCTGCGCTCCAGCTCGTCCCTCGTGGCGGGGTCCTCCAGCGCGCGCTCCAGCTCGGCTGCGATCACGCTCACGGTCTCTGAGAGATTCTCTGGGCGCGTGCCGACGTAGATGCCGATCTCTCCCGTGTGCGCGTAGAGACCGGAGAAGCAGAAGACGGAGTAGGCCAGGCCGCGGCGCTCGCGCACCTCCTGGAACAGGCGCGATGACGCGCCGCCCCCAAGCACCCCTTCCAGCACCCGCAGCGCCCAGCGGCGCTCGTCGCTCCTCGCCAGTCCGCGGCCGCCGATGCAGAGGTGGTACTGCTCGGTCTCCTTCGCGAAGAACCGCACCTGCCGCGGCGGGGCATCTGAGGCGCCTGACACTCCGTTCATGGCACCGTCGCGCACCGGTCGAGCCGCGCCTGACACCTCGCTCACAGCGCCGTCAGGTCCCGTTCTCGCCGCGCCTGACATCCCGCTCACGCCATCCTCAGACGCCGTCCGCGCGGCTGGCGCGCCCTCGGGAGCAAGCGCGCCCGCCATCTCCACCAGCTCGTCGTGGTCGACGGACCCGGCCGCTGCGATCACCACGTTGCCTGGCAGGTAGCGCTCGGCGTGGTAGGCGGCGAGATCGTCCTGGGTGATCGATGCCACCGTCGCGGCGCTGCCGATCACCGGCCGCCCGAGGGGATGCTCGCCGAAGATCGCCTCGCCGAGGATGTCGAAGATCCGCTCCTGCGGGTCGTCCTCGTACATCGCGATCTCCTCGAGGACAACCTCCCGCTCGGCGGAGAGCTGCTCCAGCTTCGGCTGCCACAGCATCTCTCCCATCACGTCGAACGCTCTGCCCAGATGCCGGTCGAGCACGCGCGTGGACAGCGAGGTCACCTCCCTGTCGGTTTGGGCGTCGAGCTCTGAGCCCATCGCGTCGAAGATCTGGTCGATCTCCTCTGAGCGGTGGCGGGCGGTGCCGCGGAACAGCATGTGCTCGAGCAGGTGCGAGATGCCCGACTGCCGGGCGGGCTCCAGCGCGGAGCCGGTGCCCACCAGGCAGCCGATCGCCACCGAGCGCACTGCTGGCATGCGCTCGGTGACGACCCTCACGCCGCTTTGCAGCGTGCTGATCCTGTGCTGCGACTCAGCGATCTCTGCCGGCCCCGTGCCGCGGCCGGCCCGAGCCGCGACCGCCATCGGGACGCCCGTTGCGACGCTCGCCGTCACGCGGGGGACGTCCGCCGCCCCCGCCGCCGCCGGTGCCCACGCTCGCGAGCTCCTCCACGCTCTTGCCGACGACGTCCGGGTCCTCGGCGAGGCGCAGGCCGATGCGGCCGCGCTCGCGGTCGACCTCGACCACGCGCACCTGGATCTCGTCGCCGCGGCTGAGCACCTCCTCGACGGTGTCCACGCGACGCCCGGGCGCGACGTTGGAGATGTGCAGCAGGCCGTCCGTGCCCTTCGCGAGCTCGACGAAGGCGCCGAAGGTCGTGGTCTTCACGACCTTGCCAGCGTATTCGTCGCCGACCTCGACCTCCTTCATCATCATCCTGATCCGCTCGAGCAGCGCATCGGCGAGCTCGCCGTTTGCCGAGTAGATCAGCACCTGGCCCTCGTCGTTGACGTCGATCTGGGAGTCGAACTCCTCGGAGAGGCCGCGGATCGTTTCGCCGCCCTTGCCGATCAGCAGGCCGATCTGGCTCGGGTCGATCTGGATCGTCTGGATGCGCGGCGCCCACTGGGACAGCTGCTCGCGCGGGCCACCGATCGCCTCCGCCATCCGGCCGAGGATGTAGGTGCGCGCCTTGCGCGCCTGGGTGAGCGCGTCACGCAGGATCTCGAAGGTCACCCCGGAGATCTTTATGTCCATCTGCAGCGCGGTGATGCCCTTCTCCGTGCCGGCGACCTTGAAGTCCATGTCGCCGAGATGGTCCTCCACGCCCGCGATGTCCGTGAGGACGATGTAGTCGTCGCCCTCCTTGATCAGGCCCATCGCGATGCCCGCCACCGGGCTCTTGATCGGCACGCCCGCGTCCATCAGCGACAGCGATGAGCCGCACACTGAGGCCATCGAGGAGGAGCCGTTGGACTCGAAGATGTCCGAGACCACACGGATCGTGTAAGGGAACTCCTCGATCGAGGGCACGACCGGGACGAGCGCCCGCTCGGCGAGCGCGCCGTGGCCGATGTCGCGGCGCTTCGGGCCGAGGCGGCCCGTCTCCCCGACCGAGAACGGCGGGAAGTTGTAGTGGTGGAAGTAGTACTTCTTGCTCTGCAGCCCGAGCGTGTCCAGGCGCATCTCCTCCTTCAGCGTGCCGAGCGCGGCGACGCTCAGCGCCTGGGTCTGGCCGCGGGTGAACAGCGCCGACCCATGGGTGCGCGGAGTGACGCTCACCTCGATCGTGATGTCCCTGATCTCGTCCGCCGCCCGGCCATCCGGGCGCTTCTTGTCCACCGCGATGCGCTCGCGGATGATCGCCTTCTCCAGCGCGTCGAAGGCGCGCTGCACCGCGGAGCGCCGCTCGGAGGCCGCCTTGATCGCGTCCTCGTCGGCTCCCTCTGGCGCCGCTGGGGCGTGCTGGTCGAGCACCGCCTCCTCCACGGCCTTCGTCGCATCCTGGCGCTCGAGCTTGTCGACCACCTGGGTGGCGTCGTTCAGCGCCGCGCCGTGGGAGGCCTTCACCGCGGCGAGCACGGCCGGGTCGACGCCGGGCGCCTCCACCGGGATCTTCTCGCGGCCGACCCGCTCGGCGAGGTCGCGCTGGATCGCGCAGATCTTCCTGATCTCATCGTGGGCGATGTCGAGCGCGTCGAGGATCTCCGCCTCGGAGATCTCGTTCGCGCCGGCCTCCACCATCAGGATCGCCTCCTCGGTGCCCGCGACGATCAGGTCGAGGTCGGAGAGCTCGCCCTCCTCGCCCGCGCCTTCCTCGCTCAGCGAGGTCTCTGGCGGGTTGACGACGAAGTTGCCGTCGATCTTGCCGATCCGCACCGCCCCCACGGGGCCCGCGAACGGGACGTTCGAGATCATCAGCGCAGCGGAGGCGCCGTTCATCGCGAGGATGTCATAGGGGTGAACGTGGTCGACGGACAGCGGGATCGCCACCAGATGGGTGTCGTGGCGCCACGATTTGTCGAACAGCGGCCGTAGCGGCCGGTCGATCATGCGCGCGGTCAAAGTCGCCTTTTCGCCGGAGCGCCCCTCGCGCTTGAAGAAGGAGCCGGGGATCTTGCCCGCGGCATACATCCGCTCCTCCACGTCGACGGTCAGTGGCATGAAGTCGATGTCGCGCCTGCCGCCCGCCGTCGCGGTCGCGAGCACCATCGTGTCCCCCTGCCTCACTACCACCGCTCCGGAGGCCTGCTTGGCCATCCTGCCCGTCTCGAAGGAGATCTCGCTGCCGGCGATCTCCACGGATACCCGGGTCACGGAGTCACTGCTCATATTTCCTCTGCTTTCCTCTCCGCCCTTCGGTCGGCGGAGCTGTCTTCTCTGGTCATCTCTCGATCCGAATGCTGAGCAGCTTAGCGGACCGCAGGGGGCGCGCATGCGCCTGCCCGTCTTGCGGGCCGGACGCGATCGATGCAGCCGGCGTCTACTGCCTCGCGGCCTGGATGCCCTCGAGCAGCAGCTCGGCGCTGGGCAGCTCCGCGGGCGAGGGCGCCTGGTAGCTCCAGCGCACCGCGCCGTCGGCGCCGATCACCGCCAGAGCCCGTTGCGGGAAGCCGCCCTCGTGCAGCACGCCGAACGCGGAGCATGCCGCGCCCTTCGGCTCGAAGTCGGAGAGCTGCTCGATCGAGACGCCGAGCTTCTCGGTGAACGCGCTCTGCGCCCAGGTTGAGTCGCAGGAGACGCCGAAGATGCGCTCTCCGCCGGCGGTGATATCGCCCAGGGCGCGCTCGTAGACCTGCAGCTGGTCGGTGCAGACGGGGCTGAAGGCGAACGGGTAGAAGACGAGGATCGTGCTGTGCCCCCGCAGGTCGGTCTCGGTGAACTTCTCCCCGTCCGCGCGGGCGAGCGCGAAGCTCGGGACCTGAGTGCCAGCGGCCAGGACGCTCATCACACCGCCCTGGCTACTTGCGGAGGCCGAGGTCCTTGATGAGGGCGCGGTAGCCCTCGAGGTCTTTGCCCTGCAGGTAGTCCAGCAGCCGGCGGCGGCGGCCGACGAGCATCAGCAGCCCGCGGCGGGAGTGGTGGTCCTTGCTCTGGATGCGCAGGTGATCGGTGAGGTGGTTTATGCGCTCGGTGAGCAGCGCGATCTGCACCTTCGTGCTACCCGTGTCGCTCTCGCTGGCGCCGAACCTCGCGGCGATCTCTCTCTTGCGCTCGCTTGTGATGCTCATGCGGGCGCACACGGTAGCAGAGCGTCACATCCAGGCTCCTCGTCGCCCACGCGGCCGGGCGCGCAGCAGAGCCTCAGGCGCCGGCGTCAGCCGCTATCTGACCCGTCATCTCCACGTCTATGCGCATCTGCGCCACGAGCGCCTGCGCGCTGTCGAACCGCCGCTCGCCGCGCAGGCGCCTCAGGAAGGAGATGCGCAGATCGCGGCCATAGAGGTCGCCTTCGAAGTCCAGCAGGTACGCCTCGAGCAGCTCCGCTCTGCCCGTCTCGAACGTCGGCCGCACGCCGATGTTCACCGCTGCCGCCCGTCCGTCCGCCAGACAGGCGTAGACGCCGTGCCCCGGGCAGGCGAGCCGCTCGTCTGGAACGAGGTTCGCGGTCGGGAAGCCAAGCTCGCGCCCGCGCTTGTCTCCGTGGACGACCTCGCCCCGCAGCTCGAACGGCCCGCCAAGCAAGCGCGCGGCGGTCGCGACCTCGCCCGCGGCGATCAAGCCCCTTATGTGGCTGGAGGAGACTATCTCCCCGTCCACCTCCAGCAGCGGGTGCACGGTGGTCAGGAAGCGCTCGTCGGCCATCAGCATCTTCGGGTCGCCCTTTGCCCTGTTGCCGAAGCGGAAGTTCTCGCCCACGGAGACGTGCGTCGCGCCCAAAGCGCCCACGAGCACGTCGTCGACGAACTCCACCGCTTGCTTGGAGGCGAACTCGCGGTCGAAGGGGATCACGATCAGCTCCTCGACGCCGAGCTCGCGCACGAGCTCCGCCTTGCGCTGAACGTCGGTCAGCAGCCGGGGCACGTGTGCGGGGGCGACGACCGCGGCCGGGTGCGGGTCGAACGTCAGGACGCTGTCGGAGCCGGCGATCACCTCCCGGTGCCCGAGGTGAACGCCGTCGAAGGTTCCGACCGCCACCCGTCGGTCCCTTCGCGTCAGGTCGGGCAGGCGGACGATCCTCACAGCGGCAAGGTTATTGGAGCAGACGCTGGACCTGCTCGATGGAGAGCATCGCCGCTGGGGCCTCTGTGGGATCTGCGTCTCCCTGCCGCGCGCCGGGAGGTTGCGCTCGCGTGGCCCATCTCTCGCCCCGGCGTGGCGGCGCCACGGCGTCGGTCACCTCGAAGGGCCCGATTGCGGTGCGCCGCAGCTCCAGGCAGTACGCATCGCCGAGGTCGGCGATCAGGGAGCGCACGTAGGTGCCCGAGGAGCACTCGATCTCAAAGCGGGCGAGATCGCCCTCTCGCCAGACCTGCTCGAAGCGATGCACCGTCACGAACCGCTCAGGCATCTGAAAGCTCTCCCCGCGCCGCGCGCGCTTGTAGGCGCGCTCTCCGCGGATCTTCACCGCGGAGTACGCGGGCGGGCGCTGGCGAATCTCTCCCGTCGGGAGCGTGGGCGGGTCTGGCGGGATCCTGCCCGTGTGCTCGATCTCCCCCTCCGGGTCGCCCGTGCTCGACCTCGAGCCGAGCTGGGCGAGCGTCTCATAGCGCTTCGGAAGGCGCATCAGGCTGTCCTGCAGCTTCGTCGCTCTGCCGAGCAGCACGAGCAGCAGGCCGGTGGCGAACGGGTCGAGCGTGCCGGCGTGCCCCGTCTTCACGCCGCCAAGCGCCCTTCTCACAGCCGCCACGACGTCATGCGAGGTCATCCCTGCCGGCTTGTCGATCGGCAGCACGCCCTCTGGCGCGCCCGGCGTGGCCCCCACCGCGCTCAGGCGACGGGCGCGGCGTTGCGAGTCCCGCCGAGCTGGGAGGCGATCTCTCTGCGCAGCAGCGCGACGATGTCCTCCAGCTCTAGCTCCGTGGTGAAGCCCGCGGCGCGGCGATGTCCGCCTCCGCCCTGGGTGCGCGCCACGGCCGAGACGTCGACGTCGTCTCCGGTGGCACGCAGGGACACCTTGCGCCTTGGCGGCGCGAATTCGCCGGGGACCTCCCGGACCAGTGCGGCGACCTTCGTGCCGCGGACGGAGCGCAGGTGATCGACGATCCCCTCGTAGTGGCTCTCCTCCGCCTGCGTGCAGGCGAAGTCCGCTGCGGAGAGCGTCGCCAGCGTGAGGGTGCCTTCGTCATAGCTGTGGACGTTGCTCAGGGCGATCGCGAGCAGCTTCAGCTTCGCCAGCGGAACCTCCTCGAAGAGGTGCCTGTAGATGCCCTGGACATCGACGCCCGCTTCGATCATCTCCGCCGCCATCTCGTGCGCCTTCGGCCCCGTCGTCTCGTACATGAAGCGCCCCGTGTCTGTGATCAGCGCGATGTAGAGGGCCTCGGCGACCTCGGGCGTGGGCGTCACTTCCAGCGCGCGCATCAGCTCCCAGACGATCTCCGCGGTGCAGGAGGCCTCCGGGACGACGAGGTTCACGGTGCCGAAGCGCGTGTTGTCGTGGTGGTGGTCGATGTTCACGATCGTCTTCGCGTCGCGCAGCATCGAGGCCGGGTTGCGGTCGATGTTGCCGCAGTCGAGGAACACCACGATGCGTTGCTCGATGTCCGCCGGCTCGGACTCGATCGCGCGATCGAGCTTGAAGAGCCGGTACTCGTAGGGCAGCGGCAGGTCGTTTGGCGAGACGAACATCTCCGCGTCCTTGCCCAGGCCGCTCAGCAGCCCGTGCATCGCGACGAGCGAGCCGAGCGCGTCTCCGTCAGGATTCTCGTGCGTTGCGAGCACGAAGCGGCTGCCGCCGCGCAGCAGCTCGCTCACCTCGTCGCGGGCGGCAAGCACCTCGTCCCGATCGCTCATGTCTCCCCCTGGATGCCAGCGTCGTTCTCTGTCCCCGGGTCCTCGTTCTGTGCGCCGTCCTGCGGGCCGTCCTCCTGCGCGCGCAGCAGCTGCTCGAGGCGCATCGCGCGGTCGGTCGTCTCGTCATAGTGGAAGTCGAGCGTCGGTGTGCGCTTCAAGCGCAACTCGCCCGCGATCCTGCGCTGCAGGAAGCCATGCGCGCTGCGCAGCCCGGCCATCGAATCCTCGCGCTGCGAGGGATCGCCGAGGACGCTCACGTACACGTGCGCATGGCTGAGGTCGGGGCTGGTCCTGACATCTGTGACGGTCACGAATCCCACGCGAGGGTCCTTCACTTCTCCGGCGAGAGAGTCGGCCAGCACCTGGCGGATCGCCTCGTCCACGCGGCGAAGTCGTTCGGAGGGCATCCTACTCTCCTGCTCGGCGGCGGCCGCGCAGTAACGCGGGGCTCAAGCCAGCTCGCGCTCCTGCAGGCGCGTCTCGTAGACCTCGAGCACGTCGCCCTCCCGCAGGTCCTGGAAGTTGGTCAGGACGATGCCGCACTCGTAGCCGCTGGACACCTCGCGCACGTCCTCGTTGAAGCGTCTCAGGCTCCCGATCGTCGTGTCATAGATCACTGTGCCCTCGCGCACGACCCTCACCTTCGCCCCGCGCGTCACGGTGCCGTCCGTCACGTAGGACCCCGCGATCACGCCGATCCTCGAAGCCCTGAACAGCTGGCGCACCTCCGCCTGGCCGACCTCGCTCTCGACCTCCTCGGGCTCGAGCATGCCCTGCATCGCGGCGCGCAGATCGCCAAGCGCCCGGTAGATCACCGAGTAGGAGCGGATCTCCACGCCCTCGCGCTCCGCGATCCGGCGGGCGTCTCCCACCGGGCGCACGTTGAAGGCGAGCACCAACCCGCCTGAGGCGACCGCGAGCATCACGTCGGACTCGTTGATGCCGCCCACGCCGCGGTGGACGATGTTCACCTTCACCTCGTCCTGCGGCAGCTTTGCGATCTCGTCCTCGATCGCCTCCAGGGAGCCCGCCACATCGGCCTTCACGACGAGGCTCAGCTCCTTCACAGCGCCTTCCTGGGCGAGCTTGAAGACGTCCTCGAGGGAGACCTTGCGCCCGGATCGGCGCGCGAGCGCCTCGGTCTTCAGCCTGTTCGCGCGTTCGGCGGCCAGCTGCCGGGCCCGCCGCTCGTTCTCCACTGAGCGCACCTGCTCGCCTGCCTCCGGGACGCCGTCGAAGCCGAGGATCTCCACCGGCTGGCCCGGCGTCGCGCGCTTTATGCGCTCGCCGTTCCAGTCGTGCATCGCGCGCACGCGCCCGTAGTGCGCGCCCGCGACGAGCGCATCCCCGACGTGCATCGTGCCGCGCTGGATGAGGATCGTCACGACCGGGCCGCGACCTGGGTCGAGCTTGCTCTCGATCACCGTCCCGGAGGCCTCCGTGTCGCGGTTGGCGCGCAGCTCCTCCAGGTCGGAGACGACCTGGAGGGTGTCCAGCAGGTCGGAGAGACCGTCCCCTCTCTTGGCCGAGACGTCGACGAACTCGGTGTCCCCGCCCCATTCGGAGGGCTGCAGCCCGTGCGCCGCCATCTCGCTGCGCACCCGATCCGGTTGAGCGCCCTCCTTGTCGATCTTGTTCACCGCGACGACGATCGGGACGCCCGCCGCCTTCGCGTGGTCGATCGCCTCCTCGGTCTGCGGCTTGACGCCGTCGTCGGCGGCGACGACGATCACGGCGAGATCGGTCACCCGCGCGCCGCGGGCGCGCATCGCGGTGAACGCCTCGTGGCCGGGGGTGTCCAGGAAGGTGATCTCCTTGCCGGCGTGGGTGACCTGGTAGGCGCCGATGTGCTGGGTGATGCCGCCTGCCTCGCCCGCGGCGACCTCCGTCTCGCGGATCGCATCCAGCAGCGAGGTCTTGCCGTGGTCGACGTGACCCATGATCGTCACCACGGGCGGTCGATCGACGAGATCCTCCTCGGCGTCCTCGAACTCGACCTCGACCTCGACGTCGTCCGCGGCGTGGACGATCTCGATCTTCTTGTCGAACTCGTCCGCGAGCACCTGGATCGCCTCGTCTGAGAGCGTCTGCGTGAGCGTCGCCATCTCGCCGAGGCTCATCAGCTTCTTGATCACCTCGGGGACGGGCACGCCGAGATACTCCGCCGCGTCCTTCACGGTGGAGCCGGAGTTGACGCGGATGACGTCAGTCGCCTCCATCGCCGTCGTGTCCAGCGGTGCGATCGTCTCGTCGTAGGCTCCACGGCGACGCCTGCCTCTGCGCGCGGGGCGCCTTGGAGGCTGCGCGGGCGGGCCGCCTGGCGCTCGTCGGGAGGCCTGCGAGTCGATCACCACGCGCCGGCGTCCGGTCCTGCCCGGGCCGCTGGCGCCAGGGGTGCGCTCGCCGGTGCGCGAGTCGCGCGTGGGTCGGGACGGGCTCGCCGGCCGGGCGCCCTGCTGGCCACCGGATGCCGCGGGGGTTGATTGCGCCTGCTCGACGGTGGGCGCAGGCTGCTGGGCGGACGCTGGCGCATTGCCCGCGGCCTCGGAGGCAGCGCCGCTCCTGCCCGCGGCCTCGGAGGCAGCGCCGCTCCTGGCCGCTGGCTCGGCGGCGCGATCGGGGGCGGAGCGCTTGCTCTCGGTGGACGGCGCCGCGCCGTCCTTCGCGCCAGAGGAAGCTCTGGCGGCATCCGCACCGTTCGTGCTCGCCGAACCGCCGCCGTTGCGCCCAAGCGCCTTCAGGGCGGCGTCCTCGTCGACGGAGGAGGCGGCCGCCTTCGCCTGGACTCCGGCGGCATGCAGCCGCTCCAGCAGCTCCTTGCTGGAGACTTTCTGCTCCTTCGCTATCTCGTGGACGCGCTTCTTGCTC
>Ga0055483_10000316_pt1 | contig 11126 bp, 9 predicted proteins | sample RushMan_CattailN_5_FD_57938 | JGI IMG/M metagenome (GOLD analysis project Ga0055483, IMG submission 57938) | Wetland microbial communities from San Francisco Bay, California, USA, that impact long-term carbon sequestration - RushMan_CattailNLB_D2 | ecosystem: Environmental > Aquatic > Marine >... | reverse complement strand
CAGAAGAAAATGATCTTTTTACCATCCAGTGTATCCGTTTCATTCAGCAAAACGCGTATTGCCGTTGAGGCAGCATTTTCCATAAGGATTTCTTCAGGGATATGATATTTTTCGATGGCAGATTTATCCATCGAACGTATCTCGTTCACTTTGCATACCTTCATAATTAGCCTCCCTAATTACGATGAACTTTTTCTAGCAATGGACAATTGCCCATAGGCATATACTAAGAATGTTTTCATTGTAAATTCTACCAAATAACATTAAAAATGAGCGGCATGGCTTCGTTATTTTCATAAAGCCATGCCGCACGCTTAAGCTTCTACCAATAAATTATCAAATCATCCTGAGGTAGGTGATTGACCAAGAATTACATCGACTGTTGTTTCCTGGCCATTGCGGATGATTGTGAGCACCACATCCTGTCCTGGTTGTGACTGGCTGAGGTAACTCTGCAGATCTGCCAGTGAAGTCACCTGCAGTTGATCGTATCCAATGATGATGTCACCACCAATCGTGACATTTTGACCACTGACAGTGGTTGATTGCGTTCCACCCTGCAAACCAGCATCGGCTGCCGGGCTGCCAGACTGAATGCTCTCTACCAGTACACCCGGCACGTTGGATGGCAGTCCCATTGCCTGATCAATAGCGGCATTGACGGTCACGCCCGTAATTCCCAGGAATGCGCCACCGGAAATTGAAGTGCTGCCAGAACTGCTTGGTCTGGCTTCCAACGTGATCTGTACATCCATCTGGTTTCCATTGCGAATGATGGTCATGGTAATGGTCTGTCCTACGTTGGTCTCGACCAGGATGTAATCTACCAGGTCATTGAAGGATTTGATAGGCGAACCGTTGATTGCAATGATCACATCACCACCAACCTGGACCTGCGTTCCTGCAATGGTTGCTGTCTTGGTGCTGCCCTGGATCCCAGCTTTGGCAGCTGGACCGTTGGCTGTTACCGTTACAACCAGCGCCCCAAGCGTATCGGTGGGAAGATTCATTGCCTGGGCAATATCCGGGTTCATATCTGTTCCGCTGAGGCCCAGGTAAGGATGCTGGTAGGAGCCTGTGGAAATGAGCACAGGAACAACCTTGTTTACAATATTTGATGGGATAGCAAAGCCAACACCAGCGCTCGAGTTCGTGGATGATTCAATTGAATTAGTTACTCCAACAACCATCCCATTCGTATCCACCAAAACACCACCCGAGTTTCCAGGATTAATGGCGGCATCAGTTTGAATGACGTCAGGAATGGTATAGCCACTGCTGGTTCCACTAGTTGTGGGCAGAAATCTGCCAAGGGCACTGACAATACCAGAAGTCATGGTGCCTACAAGACCAAACGGGTTCCCGATTGCGATAACAACCTGCCCGACTTTTAAAGTTTCTGAGTCGGCAAGCTGGACAGGATGTAATATGCTTTGATCGACTTTGACATTGATGACCGCAAGGTCACTGGCCGGATCGGTACCGACAATGGTTGCGGGAACGGTTGTGCCGTCCATGAAAGTAACTGTTACTTGCGTAGCGCCAGCAACCACATGGTTATTGGTAACGATATTGCCATTCATATCCCATACAAAACCGGAGCCTGAGGCTTGTTGCGCGCCTGAAGAACCAAATGGGCTGGAGCTCGAGCTCGCAGGAAGTGTCACCAGGATATATACGACCGATGGACTTACCTGTTGGTAAATATTTTCCAGGGTAGATTGATATTCCCCCAGCAAGCTTGACGAACTGCCTGAGGGCTGTGCAGACGGCAGGGTAGCGACTGGCGTTGATGAAGTTGCTTGAGACGAACTGGCTGGGTTGGAAGTAGTCGCTGCAGTTGTCACACCGCATCCGGACAGCAGCATTGCGAAAATCAATATTCCAGTTAGCCATAGTGTATTTTTCTTGTTGTTCATTAGATAACCTCCCATTATCTTTCTTTTCAGATGTAAATCAGTAGTAAATAGATTAAAAACGATACGAACGAGAACGCAGCCAGGGCAATGAGTATAAAGAACATATTGTCATACACCTGAGCGGTTTCATCTTCATATCTATGCAATCGTCCTAATTTGATATGTAATGTCCCCCAAACCACTATTCCTGTTGCCAACCCCGACAAAAGACTTATCACCAATTTCATTATGTTTCTCATCACATCTTGCTACATTTCGTTTTCCATTTTCTAGAAAAAGCATAGCATTTTTGTGACGAGATGTCCTTAAGTGGAGTTTTGGTATACCTTAAGGATAAATTAAGATATTTTTAGTGGAAGTGAACTGGCTACTTTACCCCAACTCTTTTGGTACCAAAGGAAGCCAGATTGTAAAATGACTGCCTTTTCCGGGTTCACTCCTCAATTCAATTCTACCCCCATGTGCTTTAACAACATCGTTTGAAATACTTAATCCTAACCCCATGCCTTGTGGGAAACGAGCACCAGTTTGATATCTATAAAATGCTTCAAATATCTTTTGCTGCTCTTCTTGAGGAATTCCTGGCCCATTATCACTTATCCGCATCCATAACTCACCTCCCCTGACCCCCGCCCCAATTTCTATCCTGCCTTGCGGATGTACGTATTTTATCGCATTATTGACCAAATTTCCAAGCGCCTGGCCCATGCGATCAGGATCGATATTGATCTCCGGTAAGTCCCTGGGTATGGAATATACCAATGTTAAACCTTTTGTCTGTGCGTCCTCGCGCAGTGGCGCCAACGCATTGATCAGCCAATCATGAATATTAACTGGCTTGATATTTAGCTCTAATGAACCGAGTACCTGATCATATAACCTGGAGAGATCGTCCAGCAATCTGCCAAGACGATCGACCTCAGACCGCATTCCAAGCAGTAATTCTTCCTGTAAATCTTCGTCTCGTGAAGCTCCCCCTAACAGTGCATCTGAGGCAGACCGTAGCGCGCCTAAAGGTCGTCCAATTTCATGTACAAGGTTTGCCAGCAGCTGCTTCCGGCTGGTGGCCAGGACATTCATCCGATCAACCATGATATTAACCGAGTGGATCAGTGTTTTTGTTTCTTCCGGCCCCTCTTCTTTTATGTTTTCAGTCTTTGCTCCAGACGCTATATCACATACTGCTTGTGAGACCTTCTTTATGGGTCTTTCCACAGTAATGGCCGACATATATCCCAGCAAGCCTCCCATGATGAGCCCACCGAATACAACTCCAAGAATAATATAGCGCAAGGATAAGAAGCGTTGGTAAACATCTGCGAGCCGGTGGGTAAGGCGAATATATCCCAATGTCCCAGAACTTTCATGAAGTATGGGGACAAATACATCGACTACTTCATTCTGCATGCGCTGGTTGTAAGATGTCAACGTGATTATTTCACCTGTTGATGACATCGATATTGCCTGGCTTTGTGCAGATTCTCCAGTACGGTTGGCATCCAGAGGATCGCTGGATGCCATAATAATCCCTTTGCTATCCAGGATCATAATGCGGGTCTGAACCAGCCCCGACATGCTGGAGACGAAATTTTGAGCCATTGTTGGGTTTTCCCAGATTTCAGGATAATCACGACTCATGACGCCTATAAGGATGGCTTCTCCCTGCAGTTCACTGGCCAGGTTCTGAATGATGAGATTTGTCTCCAATACGTAAACGAGCACAATACCCATCAACGGAAGGATCACCAGGAAAGGCAATATATGACTTAAAATAAATCTTCTACGCAATGTGGTAAACATTAATTCACTTTTGGAACAAGTTTATATCCCACCCCGCGGATAGTAATAATGCGTTCAGGAGTGTGCGGATTTTCTTCCAGTTTCTCACGAAGCCAACGGATGTGTACATACACTACCTGGCTTTCGCCGACATATTCTGCTCCCCACACGCGTCCCAAAAGCTCTTCCGGTGAAAGCACCTTGCCCGCCTCCAGCGCCATTGCATGCAGCAAATCAAACTCACGCGGAGCCAGCTCGACTTCAATTCCCTTTCTGGTTACAAGATGGGTATCCGGATCAATTACTAGGTCCCCAACCTCGACGCGGTTCTTGTTAGCTTGCTTCATGTCTGAAACATCCTGATCAAAATGGCGTAAGGCAGCTTTAATCCGCGCCAGCAACACCTCCAACTCGAAGGGTTTGGTAATATAATCGTCGGCACCTAACTCCAAACCAAGGACTTCATCCAATTCCCTACGGCGTGCTGTCAAGAAAATGACAGGCAGTGCAAACCGTTCCTTAATAATTTTCAAAGCATCCAGCCCATCCATACCCGGTAAACCAATATCCAGCAGTACAATATCGGGTACATCACGCCGCGAAAGCGCTAGAGCATCTTCGGCATTCCCTGACGTACTCACGCGATATCCGGCATTTTCCAGGTTGAATGCCAGGCTTCGCCTCATGAGAGCATCATCATCAACGATTAATATATGTTTAGCGTACACAAAAAACCCCTTTTCTTTTAATTTTATTTTACCAGTGAATTCATTGCTCTCAATAAATTCTTAACAAATGATAGAAGCGCACACTCTATACCCCAGGATGTATTTTGGGGGATGGGCAAATCATATCAGCCTGGCAATGATGAATGCCGCTCCAGCCGCAACCCCGCCGATTAGCAGAGTCTGCAGCCCGGATTGAAGGGCATTGATGCCCATGACGCGACCTTTCAGGAATCCAAAAACAAATAGGGCAGTCAATGTTACCCCTACTGATATATACAACGCAGTTTGAACGGAGCTGGCAGCAAAATAAGGCGATAACGGGATAAATCCCGAGCCTGCATAAGAAAGCCCGATGGTGAGCGCGCTCCGTAATGCGGTGTGAGGGTCTGGTTTGTCCAAACCCAATTCAAAGCGCATCATAAAATCGATCCAGCGGTTTTTGTCCTTGCTGATTGCCTTTGCAACAGGCTTGGATTGATCTTCCTCCAAGCCGAAGCCGGTGAGTATATCCTCCACTTCGCGTAGCTCCTGCTGCGGGACTTCTTCAGTTTCTCGCTTTTCACGTTTGCGCTCCCGGTTGTAGTGTTCGAGATCTGTCCTGCCTGAAAGATAGCCGCCCAACCCCATTGATATGGAACCTGCAGCGATTTCTGATAAGCCACCGATCACCACGATCCTGGTCGAGACGTCCGTTCCTGAAAGGCCAGCTGCGATGGCAAATGGAACCGTCAGCCCGTCGGACATACCAATAACGATATTGTGGACTAATTCAGATGCCATGAAGTGACGTTCTTTATGCTGTTTCTGTTTTTGCTGTTTGTCTTTTTCTTGCAATTTCTCCCCTCCTCCCTTACATTACTTGACGGAGAATAAATAAGAACTGTCGGCAGATAAAAAAGATTCTTATATGGTTCCCCCTCACTGCATGCTTTGAAGCACTGCTTCAGGTATTATAAGCGATTAATCACGGAGAGCAGAAAGAATGGCATGCTTATTTACCTTAGGAAGATCGAGGAAAATTGAACATCAACCTGCCTAAATTAAATAGACATTTCCCAGGCTGCGTTTCCGGTGCACAGGGAAATGTCTGTATGATAGGTTACCCGGTTATATAGAATAACCCGGTTTATGCCCTTATTTCGTGAAGTGTCCTCAAAAAGCTGATCAGGTCATCCCTGCTTAATAAACCTTCCACAGTTCCATTATCAGCCAGGACCGGCAGTTGATTGACACCTTCGCGGTCCATTTGATCTATTGCGTCTTCAAGATCTGTAGTAGGTGAGACCTTGTATACTTTGTCCATCGGCAGCATAATGTCTGAGATCCTCTTTGTTCTTCGTTCTTCAGGCAGGACCTCTTTGATCTGGTGCATGGTTAACAGCCCTACCATCTGATCATTCCTTTCAACCAAAAAACTTCTGCGCCCCGAAGCAAGGATATGTTCGTCCAGCAAATCCTGAATGGTCAAATCTTCGGGAACGGCCGTGTAATCACGGCTCATCGCCTGTGATACCTTGTGCCCTGAAAGCAGGTCATGAATTTGCTGCTGCTGCAGTTGCGATGAAGCAGCACTTTCCAGGAACCAGCCTATGAAAGCAATCCACAGCCCATTGATCAGGTTTCCGGTAAAAATCCAGTAAACGCCGAAAAGGATGAACCCAAAGGCGATGATGCGTCCTACATTGGCGGCTATACGCGTGGCACGCTTCAATGAACGGGTGATGCCCCACACAATGCCGCGAAATACGCGCCCGCCGTCCAACGGGAAACCAGGGATCAGGTTGAAAATGCCAAGTATCAGGTTGATATAAGCCAGGTATTTGGCGCCCGCCGCGACCGGAGCAAACCCAGCAAAGGCTACCGAAACGCCGTAGAAAATACCAGCCAATAAAAAGCTGGTAAACGGTCCCGCTGATGCGATCAAGAACTCAGCAAAAGCGCTGGGTGGTTCCTTGGTGATCTGCGAAACACCGCCGAAAATGAACAGTGTAATGCTGCGAACCGGTATCTTGTAGCGCAATGCAACAATCGAGTGCCCCAGTTCGTGGATCAAAACACTGGCAAAAAAGAATAAAGATGTTACTGCCCCAACGATCCAGTATTCGGATGTTGGCCAATTTTTAAACTCAACTGGAAAGTATGCTGAGGCCAATAGCCACGTGATCAGGATAAAAATCAAAAACCACGACCAATCCAGACCAATGGGTATGCCAAAAATCTTTCCCAGAGATAGTGAATGTCTTCCCATTATATTTTCCTCTCGTTTCCCGCCCTCGATTTTTCCCTTTCACCTGAATCTACATTTTTTGAACAGATGTTGAGGAAATTCTTAATCCAAATAAACCTCTTTATGCAATGATTTATTTTTTGGATCATATGGCGGGAAGCTCTTCTACATTTTTCTTACTCAATTTAAGGTAAACAACATTTTCTTTGATCTTTTCGATCTCGGTTACAGGTACCGATACTTCCTTACGGTGCAGCAGCTGTTTTTCCAGAATCACGAGATGGGTGATCTGATCATTATCGGGATCTATTAGAAACTCATTTACCTCACCGATGTGTCCGTCACTTGCTTCTACCTGTGAACCTCGTTTCACGGCCAGTTCTCCGGCAGGGATGGATGTATGTTTAACTTCCACGGAACGTTTTTCAGGGACCTTATAGGGTAATGAAAACATATAAGTTCCTTCATAATGCGAAATTTCTTGTGGCACATACTCTTTCTCGATAAAAGGATTCATTTTCGATAGTTCATCACCGGTTATATCCAGCAGAATTAGTTCTGGTGTCCCCTCACAAATCAAATCCACAGGAATTACACGTTCCGTATGCGGAGCTTTGCGCTCCCGCACGACAACGTGTGTTATTTTGTCTGAAACTGGATTCAATATGATTTTAGTAGTTGTCCCACATACGGCATCCCTGCAGTGGACTTCGGCATCCAAAGCAATTTCCATGATTTCACTCTCCTTTCAACACGAATAATAATATTCGTGAAATTTGCCTCCCTTATGTTCCTAATAAGAATGATACCGAATAGTGTCCCAGAAGTCTTTATACCGGACTAATAAGGAGATTAAGAAAATATTAAGAACCTGTACTCCTCTTCATTTGGTAAACACAGTTCACAATTCCATTAGCAATAGAAAAAGCTAGCCATGCTTTTTGATGGTGGTGAAAATTGAAGATAATTCTTCAAAAAGGAAGTAAATTGTGTAGGGTGGGTGAAGAGGTGGGTTGAGTAGCCATGTCCAGAAAGGACGGTGGGTTTCGAGGATTGTACTATCTATGCCGGTGGTCGCTAAATTACGCCTGTCCACCCACCCTACCTAATATAATTCTGATCCGAACTTATTTTATTGCAGCCTTCTTGATGGATTCATGGTCCTGTAACGTTTTTCAACACCCTCTGTTTTATTGAGTTTGAAGAAAACATGGAATTATCATATAATTTATCTTATTCAAAAACAAAGTTTCCCACTTAGCGAATCAATAATGGTGACTTCATGAAATATCGACAAACTCCATTTAATAGAAGAGATTTCCTGCGTTTGCTGAGCATAGCCGGTTTGAGCGGGGTCGTCAGCGCCTGTAAACCACTAGCAAAAACACTTACTTTGCCCACAGCAAACAACACCGGTAGTGTTTCACCAACAGGAACCGAAACAAGGACATTAACAGCTACTCAGATAGAAGAGAGCGTTACCCCTGGAAAGGCTTCTGTAACTCCACAATCTCCATCTTCCACGCCAACACTGCAGCCAACCGCATCACAGGCATATATGGCTGTCATACATGGCACAGACCCATCTCAAATCACCATCGCTGCCCTGGCAGCCCTCGGAGGTATGGAGCGCTTTGTTGCTTCAGGAGATGATGTAATCATCAAGCCCAATATTTGTACCGATTATTATTCTTACGAATATGCCGCCACAACCAACCCAACAGTGGTTGCTACTCTGGTCCAGTTATGCCTGGCGGCGGGAGCGAAACGCGTACGTGTGATGGATCAGCCATTTGCTGGCAAAGCGCAAACAGCCTATGCACGGAGCGGCATCGCCGATGCTGTTGCGGCTGCAGGCGGTGAAATGGAATTTATGGATCGGAACAAATACGTCACCGTACCCATTCACGATGGGCTGGATCTCAAGGAGTGCACGTTTTATAAGCCCATCCTGGATGCTGATATCGTCATTGATGTCCCCATTGCCAAAACACACAACCTGGCTAAGCTGACGCTGGCGGGCAAAAATTTGCTCGGCACGATTGCCAATCCCGGGCAGATGCACAGCAACCTGGGGCAGCGCATCGCAGACCTGGTCAGCCATGTACGTCCAAAATTGATCGTTGTTGATGCTGTACGCATGCTCATGCGCAATGGACCAACGGGCGGCAACCTGGATGACGTGAATCTGGCAAATACGGTTATCGCCAGCCATGACATTGTTGCGGCAGATGCTTTTGCAGCTTCACTATTTGGCATGCAGGGCAATGATATTTCTTATATTAAAGCTGCTGCAGCCAGGGGGCTGGGAACAATGGATCTGTCTTCCATAAAAATAGAGGAGATTTCTTATTGAAAGCAATGTCGTGGCGCAGGCTCCGTATTGCCAGCCAGGTTATTTTCCTGCTGGTGTTTCTTTTCCTCTTCTGGGTTACACAGCAGCCGGCGTCTTCTTCAATCCTCTCCAGCCTTTTCTTCTATCTTGATCCATTGGCTGTTGCCATAATCGCAATTACAACCCGCACGATACTGCTTGTTTTTAGCCTGGCTTTACTTTCTGTTGTTCTCACCCTGGTCTTTGGGCGCGTCTGGTGCGGGTGGGCTTGCCCTCTGGGTTCAGTCCTGGGATGGATAAAGCCCCGCAAAAGAGAGAGGCTACAGAATAAACCTTCTGAAAATCTGCGCAGGATAAAATATGTTCTGCTGCTTGTTATACTAATTGCAGGTGCATTTGGTATCCAATTCCTATTTTTTTTGGATCCCATCACGCTGTTCAACCGTCTTCTAAGCCAGTCTGTTTGGCCTGCCGCTCAGTCCCTCGTAAACGATGCCGAGGTGTACCTGTACCGCTTTGATTCACTGTGGAATATCCTTGATAAGATTCACGCTATTTTCGTATATCCAGTATTTCAAGAACGCGTATCGCATTTTTACCTGGCAGTTCCCACATTGCTGCTGTTCGGATTACTGCTGGGTCTAAATTGGGCTGCTGAAAGGTACTGGTGTCGCTATCTTTGTCCCCTGGGCGGCCTGTTGGGCTTCTTATCCAGGTTCTCACTGTTGCGGAGAAATGTGGATGATGCCTGCATCTCGTGCCAGGCCTGTGCCAGGGCGTGTCCCACAGGGACGATATCTTCAAAAGACTTTCATAGCGACCCGGCTGAATGCGTTGTTTGTTACGACTGCATTACAACATGTGCATCAAATGCAAATCATTTCGAGTGGCAGTTCCCCAAATGGAAACCGGCTGTGAAAGAGGCATACGATCCTGGGCGACGGGAAGTTCTGCTGGGGTTGGGAGCGGCCGTGGGTACCGTTGCGCTGGCAGGCGCAGAGCCGATTACTCGCAGGCAGCCTGCAACCCTGATTCGCCCACCCGGCGCAACGGAAGACTCTCTGGCTTCAGAATGCATCCGCTGTTCACAGTGTATCAATGTATGCCCAACACAGGGCTTGCAGGCTACTGTACTGGAAGGTGGATGGCAGAACCTGTTTACACCGCAGCTTATCCCGCGGCTGGGGTACTGTGATTATAACTGCCAGGCCTGTACGCAAGTTTGCCCTACGGAAGCTATCCCCAGCATGACCCTGGAAGAAAAGAGAGCTACCACCATTGGACTGGCACGTGTTGATCGCAACCGATGCCTGCCCTGGGCATACAACACACCCTGCATTGTCTGCGAGGAAGCCTGTCCGCTGCCTGACAAAGCCATAAAACTGCAGGTCGACGATGTGCTAGATCCTGGGGGCAACCCGATCATTTTACAGCGCCCCATCGTACTCAAGGAAAATTGCATCGGCTGCGGCGTCTGTGAACATCAATGTCCATTGGGTGGTGAAGCCGCCATACGTGTATATACCCCGACGCCGTTTATCCCCACCAATTACAGTTCAGGCTGAGCCTGATCCCCCTTATTCATCGATATAAAGCACCATATTTCCCAGTACAGACCAGGAGTTTTCAAAAACCTCCGTGGGTACTTCGTAGAATTTTCCATTACTGATATAGCGAATATTGTCCTGGCTGTAGCCGGTAACGATGATGACGTGTTCATAAGCAGCTACAATCGTTTTTTCGCCATGTTCGTCGGTATACTCATACGGAATACCGCCCACGCAGTTACCGATCACCCAGGCAATTACAGGTTTATCCTCTGAGATCAAGCGCTTTAGTTCCTCGGTTGTAAAGCCCTTTGCGCCTATTGCATTAACGCCGTATTTCTTCAGCAGTTTGGCAACCGGCTCCGCGTGCACGCCGTAGGCATACGGCGGCACCTGTCCCCAGGGACCTTCCACGCTGCCCACAAACCCGTAATCGGGGTTATCCGAAAATGGCAAATCGATCTGAAAATCAAACTCGTTGATGTCATGACCGAAATAAGCTGCTACGTCAACTGCCGTACTGGCTTCACAGCCCAGCGGAAAGTATTGTTTATGCCCGCTGATGCCGGTGATGTAATGTTCAGCAGGCAA
>Ga0055483_10000315_pt1 | contig 11126 bp, 9 predicted proteins | sample RushMan_CattailN_5_FD_57938 | JGI IMG/M metagenome (GOLD analysis project Ga0055483, IMG submission 57938) | Wetland microbial communities from San Francisco Bay, California, USA, that impact long-term carbon sequestration - RushMan_CattailNLB_D2 | ecosystem: Environmental > Aquatic > Marine >... | reverse complement strand
GTAGCCATCGATATTTGGCCAGAAATTGCTCTTGGCTGCAACCTGCAACAACTTTGCTGCAGGTATGGCTCGAAGCTGAACCAGCGAGGTGGCCCCGATGGACTTGGCAAACTTCTCACCAGCTAGCTCGGTTGTCGCGAGTGGTTCAGCTGCAAGCAATTGCGACCCTGAACCGAGGAACGCGCCACTTTCGCCAATGGCTTTCTGGAAGAGGCCCTGCGCCGGAGGCGAAGCCATGATGGCGCTGACCGAAAAAGCTCCGGCAGACTCGCCAAAGATGGTGACATTGTGCGGGTTGCCGCCAAAGGCCGCAATATTCTTCCTGACCCATCGAAGAGCGGCGATTTGATCCATCAGGCCGTAATTGCCGGAGGCATGGTGCGGGGAATCTTTCGTCAGAGCGGGGTAGGAGAAGAAGCCGAAGATTCCGAGGCGATAATTCATGCTGACAACAACAACGTCCTTCTTTGCCAGGTTTTCTCCGTCCTGCCGGGCTTCGGAGGTTGACCCTGCCACAAAGCCGCCGCCGAAAATCCAGACCATGACGGGCAGGTTCTGGCTACCCGAAGTTGCGGGAGTCCAGACGTTCAGGTAGAGGCAATTCTCGCTGGGTCCTGGATCGCGGAAGACCATGTCGGAATAGACGCGGCGCTGCATGCAGCGCGGGCCGAAGGCAACGGTCTTGCGGACGCCTTTCCATGGATGGACCGGCTGCGGCGCTCGCCATCGCAATTTGCCAACGGGCGGAGCGGCAAAAGGAATGCCTTCGAAGACGCGAATGGCGGGGTCGGCGCCGGGTCTGCCCTGGATCATGCCGGAATCGATTTTGACTCGAAGGTTCGCGCATATGCCGGGGGCCTGGGAAAGCACCAGCGCCAGCGCCAGCAACAGGTATTGCCTACCGGACCTGCGAATGCTTTTTTGACGAATCATTGTTCCTCCAGTTGAGGGCAGGCTGCTTTGGTGGGGAGGAACAGTCCGTAAAGACAACTGCCGCGCGTCCACCAGATCCCAATGGATGAAAGACGGCTTTGAAGGTGCCCGATAGTTCCGATCGACAACAAGAAGCCGGTGCCTCGGCGCAGTTCGTGCCGGCCGAGGTTTCACCCTGTGCGCGGTAGAACTCTTGCGGGCGTCCGAGCGGTTCGGAGGGACGAAGTCGAGGTGCGCGTCGCGGTGGATGAAGACTGTTCTGGCGCCGGCCAAGCCTACGAATTGAGCTCCGTAATCAGCTTATAACCGGTTTCCGACATTTCCCAGACGCCGCGTATCGAGTCGCCCTTCAAAAGGCCCGTCTGCACCATCGCATTGTGCGCCCACTGTGCGGTATTCCACCAGCGCGGCAATTCGGAGTCGGCAGCCAGAGGCTCGAAATCGACGTCGGTCAGGGTTCCTTTCATGGCCTTCGGGAGCCGCTCCAGAACTTCACCCATCTCGGCGGAGCCGCCCAACTGGTTTAACACCTGCAGAATCGGCTGGAAGTAGGCCGCTTCGCGGGTCCGAATGCCCCGGCGCAAACGGCTTAGATCGTGACTTCCATTTCGCTTGGCATGACCGCCCGCAGTAGTGATCGCCGGGCTGATCCTCTCCCATTCTGCCCGGAGCGCAGCCAGCTTTTCGCGAAGAGCGGTGGCCTGGTCCGCTTTTTCCAGCACGACCCGTGCCCCTTCATAGTCACGAGCCGCAAAGGCTCTTGCACCGGCCTGGTTGATGAACTCGATTTCCGTTTCCATCTCTTCAACAAGGATTTCAAAACCTGCCAGCACAGTGGTGGGATCGTTGTTGCTCGTCATGCGACCTCCTTGATTCACTTCGTGCTCTTTGTGATTTCCGAGGCTCATGGCACTTGCCCAGAATCGACCCAGTCCAAGCGCCCGTTTCTCTTCTACCGGATTCCTGGCGGTTGCCATTAGTCAACTCCTGCACTATGAGGGTTGCATTCTATCGCAGAGGCTGGTCTTTGACCAGCCTCTTGAAACAATAGCGTTCCTTGCTTGCAGGAGAACGCTTGGGGCACTGATTTATACAGGCAGCGAGTAACGGAACTGGGAGTTGGCGGGATGAGCTTACGTAATAGCTGCCTGAGCAAGTGCACAGCATAGCACCTTTAAGGCTTTATGTGAATAATACTCTGATAAATAAAGTGCTCAAGGCGCTCTGGAAGCCGGCGCGAGGGCTTCTGTCAGGCCTTGCGATGCCGGCCGGGGTTCATATAGATATCGACCCCGGGCGCCCCCGCCATATAGGGCTTGCCCAGGATGTCCAGTTTTCCGTCACCGTTAAAGTCTGCCAATTGCGCTTCATGCGTTCCGTGGCCGCCCAGGGCGATGGTGGTTTTAATGAAGTTTCCCTTGCCGTCGCCGTAGAAAACCCAGAAATGCGCGCGGGGATAGTCCACCGTGCGGGTCCATCCGCACCACTTGGCCATCTCGGCGCAAAAGATGTCCAGGTTGCCGTCGCCGTCCACATCGCCGATTCTCAGCGTGTGGCCGTGCACCAGGTCTTCGCCCAGCAGATCGTGAGCGGCCCAGGCGCCATCGTCCGATTGGTGGTACCACTTTAAGCGGCCGCAGCCATCGCCGCTGCAAAAGACGACCTGACTTCGCTCTGTGCCCTTGATGAGCTTTCCCGCCGCTGCTCGCGAAAACTGCTGCGTGTCGTCAATGAGGTGCGCTGTAAACTTCATTCCGCCTTCGTGCTTGAACCAGCGTCCGCCCCCGACGGCTTCCACAATGCCATCGCCGTCGATGTCTGCCATCGCCAGGCCTTCCATGGCCACGTCGGCCTGATAGATCAGGTGGATATCCCAGGGCGTGGTCCGTTCGCGCGGGCGGTCAGGGATGCGGGCCAGAAATAAGGCTCGCGCGCCCTGGTTCCAGAAGACGAGCTGCGGGCGTCCTTCGTTAAGCACGTTCGCCACCAGCATGTCATGATGCTGGGTCTTGCCGGAGCGCTTGATGATGCGGCGCTGCCAGGGCCGGCTGTAGTCGGGATAGGGATTTTGCCACCACCAGATCTCATTGCTGGTGACGTCGCCGCCGGCAATCACATCCAGGCGGCCATCGCCGTCAACGTCAAACAACGTGCCACCGGCTTCGATGTTCAAGGGGCCTGGATCAACAACGTGTTGCCGCCAGCCTTCCGGCGAGTTCCTCATCCAGATGGCCGCATTTCCCTTGACGCGATTCGTGAACACAAAATCGATTCGCCCATCACCGTCGACGTCGCCCACCATCGATCCGGTTTGCTCGCCAGACGTTTCAGGCACCGGCAGGTCTCCATGTGCGCTGGAGAGATGCTTCCACGGCGGATCGGCCATCGTGTTCGCACATGGAGGCTGGGCCGGACCCTGGCCTGCAATCGAGACTGTGCCTGCAAACGCCGGATTCTTTCGGGCCGCAAACCCTGCCGCACCGGTAAGACCGGCACCTACCAGCGATAGAAAACCGCGGCGCTGAATCATTGCTTTTACCTCCCTGTGCTAAACGGACTGCGTGCCAATCCTACCGACTTTGCTTGCGGTTGGCAACACAAGATGATGAAGAGACATGATGATCGCCGCCGGATAATTGGCGACAGGGCTGGTTTCGGGTCTGGTTGGCGGGGGCTTCAGCACGGCAGGTCTACAGGCAGTTTCCACGCTGCCTGCAGGCCGTGAGCATACATCGTTGTGATTTGCAATCCTCTTTACGGCGTGCCGGGCGAGTGGATGGGCGTGCCGGGAATATTCGGCTGTCGGGTGTATTCACCCGTCCCAGGATCGGTGAGGACGATGTTGTGTGCGTCGAGAATCGTGCCCGTAGCCTGATGGAATTGAACCAAAGCCTGGGCGTAAGCCTGACGCGCCTTGGCCAGATTGCCTTCGGCCGTGATGAGGTCGCGCTGCAGCAGGATGACGTTCAAAGTGGTGGAAACGCCCAGGCGCAACTTCTTGATTTCAGCGTCCAGGGCCTGCTGGGCATAATCCCTGGCCTTGAGCGCGGCGTTGATTTGAGCCTTGGCCTGGGTGACGGCGATTTCCGCGTTGCGGACATCCTGCTCGATCGTGTTTTTGTCCCGCTGGAGGCCGGTCTGCATTTCGTGCATTTCGACCACGGCCTGGGCGGCGTTGGCCTGCTGGATATGGTTGCCAATGGGAAAACTGAGAGTGAGTCCAACGGAATAACTCGGGTACTTTCCGGAAAAGATCTGTGATAGTGAATCCCCCAGACCTCCCGGCCCGGCGCCGGCAAAACCCTCGAAAGGCACGCCCGCAAGGCCGTTTGACTGGTAGGTGGCAAAAGCATCGAGAGTCGGCAGCAGGCCGTTGCGGTTGGACTGGATCGTGTAATCCTGGTTCCGCATATTCAAGTCGTCCTGCCTGATTTCAGGACGGCTCTTAAGGGCTTCTGTGAGGGCTTCGGCCAGCGGAGGAATGTCATTGGGCTTGGGCTCCGGCAAGGTGTTTGTCGCGTCGATCTGCACACCGGCAAGCTCAGCAGTAACACGTTTCGAGATCATTGTCTTGATGACTTCCTGCTGCTGCAGGTAGGTGGTTTGCGCGACGATCAGGGTCTGCTGGTCGCTCGCGAGCTCGGATTCAGCCTGGACCACGTCGAGAGGAGCGAGTGTGCCGATCTGCACCTGCTTCTTGTCATCTTCGACAAGCTTTTGAGAATAATTCACGGCCGATTGCGCCACCCGAACCTGGTCCCTGTCTGCCAGTAGAGTGTAATAGGCGTTGAGCACCGCGGCGACCGTGGTAATCACTTGCTTTTTGAAAACGGTATCTGCAATGTGCAGGTCATTGTTTGCAATCCGGATAAATACGGAGTTGGCGCGACGTCCAAACCCCTTGAGCAAGTGCTGATTGAAACCCACGGTCAAGGTGGTGGGAACCGAGGGGTTGAACAGCGAGGTTGTTGCCGAGCTGCTGTCCCGTGTACCATTTACCGCAGCGACGAAGCTGGTGCCGGTGAAGAAGCCTTTTCCGAAGAAGGTGCTGTAGGCGGACGTGTGGCTGCCCAACACGGAGACCCCTTGAACGGTTGCGAAATTCAAAGGCGTTGAGGCGTTATTCCATCCGAAAGTGATTCCGGCCACAGGATCGCCGGGGCCAAGGGCACTCGTACTGACTACGCCGCCGCCTGAAAACCCTCCGCCGCCCGTCCCACCGGCGCCTTGAACACCGCTGACGCCGGCGCCGATGGCGCCCGCGAACAGGGCGTTTGAAAGCTGGCCCCCACTAACGCCGCGGGCCGCACTGCCTGCCTTGGTCCGGAGGATGTCAAGCTTCGCGAGCGGAAGTTGATAGCGGGCCACAGCAATGTCCAGATTGTTCTGGAGCGTCAGCTCGATGGCTGCATCGACCGAAAGGTTCAGCTTGTTGTTGACGATCAACTGGTCCAGTTGGGGAGAGTTGGTCAGCGTCGGAGGCGGCACGTACGGATAGGAGTACGCTTTATAGACGGACTGGCCTTCAGTATAGCTGAAGGCACTTTTCGCCTGCGGCGCTTTCTGCTCGCTGGTCTGCTGGGCATGCAGATCCCCCGGCAATGCTCCCGCAAGCAGTGAAATTGTGAGGACCATCAATGCCGCAAGCCAGCCAACCTTTTCCCGTTTCATTTCGTAACCTCTCCCTCCACGATAAGATTTCGAACTCTTGTGTCCAATAACATAAATACGAACTCTTTGGATGTTTAGTTTCATAAAGGCGGGAGAAAACGCCTAATTCGCCGGATCGCAAACTGAGTTGTTGTGAAGTCGCTTGGTGATTGTCTACTCCAATCGCGGTAATCGGCCACCTTGGCTGCGGGCAAGGTGGAACTGCCTTGGCGGACCTCATCTACTGTATACTAGCTGCCTAATGTAACATTCAACGGGGCGTTCTGGCAATGGATTAAGAAGGGCGGGAGATCTCTGAACTCTGCCCGAGAACTTGGGGTAGCTGCCGGAAGCCGGGTGCGGGCGTAACAATTCCTGGCAAACCCGTTGCACGGCCTCATTCCGGGCGCAACTCAGCTTGAGGGACAGACTTTTCAACAGCCTGGGGGATTTTTGAAGACGAGGTGCAGCGGACGGAACAATTTTGCCCCGTCCGCCGCGGGAGGGGGTCCTCGTTGGCCTGGCCGCTGATGACGACCTGACCAAGCCACCTGCAAAAACCACTAAATCCGAATTAGTAACGTCTGCGGTCGGGGGAAACGCAACCCAAAAGTATCCGTGTCGCCTGGCCTTCGTGGGTTGATAACCATCGAGCAATCGCCTCCCCTGTTCGATCGCGACGTGTCCTTCTGTGTACGTATTAGTAACTTTTCGTAAAGTGACTGTCAAGTAAATAATGCAAAGATTTGCGCATTTGTAGAAAGCGCATGTTTTTCTGCGGGATACGGCCGGTGCCTGCAGCTTGTAATTGCAGAAGTTGAAGGAATTCCGGCAAGATTGTGCTCAGTCGTGGCTGCGTGCCGCAAGCGAAACATCGAGTGAGAGCTTGCGCCGCAAGGGCCAGCCGCCCTACTCTGAGTGGGCATGAGGAACCTTCGGCTGGTCATCGCATACGACGGCACCGACTTTCACGGATGGCAGCGTCAGCCGCGTGCGACGACGATCCAGGAAGTTCTGGAGACTCGCATTGCGAAAATCACCGGGGAGTTCGTCAAGCTCTACGGTTCCGGGCGAACGGATGCCGGAGTTCATGCCGCGGGGCAGGTGGCGAATTTCAAGACGGCCTGTCCTATTCCGTGTACAAGCCTCGTAAAAGCTCTCAACGACACGCTGCCCGTTGCGATTCGGGTGAGAAGAGCGGAAGAAGCCGAATCCAATTTCCACGCGCGATACAGCGCGAAGTCAAAGACCTATCGCTATCGGATTCTGCAGGCACCGGTTTGCCCGCCTTTTCTGGCGCGGTACGTTTACCACTATCCCTACGCGCTCAAATGCAGCCGGATGGCGAAGGCGGCTCGAGCGCTCGAGGGCGAGCACGACTTTACGTCGTTCGCCGGGGCGGACCATGCTGGCGACGGCCAAAAGAAGAAGGGAAAAAACGCCAATGTTCGGCGGATTTGTGAGTCCCGCATTCGATTACGAAAGGAATTGTCCCTGGTAGTCTATGAGATTCACGGCTCGGGTTTTCTTCACCACATGGTGCGCAACATCGTAGGAACGCTTCTTGAAGTCGGCAACGGAAAACTTTTGCCTGAAGATATTCGCGCGATTCTGGATGCGCGCGACCGCTGCAAAGCGGGCGCAACCGCCCCCGCAAGCGGTCTGTGCCTTGTCAGGGTTGAATACTGAGAAGTTGTGAAAGGAACAGCGGCCTCACGCAAAGGCGTCAAGGCGCAAAGAATTGAATCCCTTATTTCCTTTGCGGCTTGGCGCCTTTGCCTGAGGATCTTGGGCATCGAAAACACTCTTGCCGTGCTTTCGCGGTACCGGTTGCTCTAACCGCCGGCGATGGCTCCGATGATGCAAAAAGGCTCGGTTCCTTTGGCGACGGCCTCGGGCAGGGGAGCGTCCGGAGACTCGTGCGAAAGATCCTGCTCGCAGGCAAAAAACCTCAGAAAAGCGCGCCGTTGGCCGGTCGCATGGTCACGAATCGTCCCGCGCAGCACCGGATAGCGCGCTTCGAGCGCGTCCAGCACCGAGCGCGGCGTGACCGGCCCCTGGACATCGAGCATGACCTCGTCGTCAACCTGTGCCAGAGTCCGTAAATGAAATGGGAGCATGACTCGGATCATGGCAACGTCTGCGCCTCGACCGAGAGCACGCGCGGAAGATCGTGCACGATAGCTTTCCAGCTGTCTCCGGCATCAGCCGAGCCGTACACCTGCCCGCCGGTGGTGCCGAAATAGATGCCACAGGGTTCCAGACGGTCGATGGTCATCGAGTCGCGCAGCACGTTGACGTAGCAGTTGCGTTGCGGCAGTCCTTTGGTGAGCGGCTCCCACTCATTGCCGCCGGTGCGGCTGCGATAGACGCGCAGCTTGCCCTTGAGCGGATAGTGTTCCGAATCGCTCTTGATGGGAACCACGTAGATGGTTTCCGCCTCATGCGCGTGGACGTCGATCACAAAGCCGAAGTCGGTGGGCAGGTTGCCGCTGACCTCACGCCAGTTGCCGCCCGCATCGTCGCTGCGCATCACGTCCCAGTGCTTCTGCATGAAGAGGACGTCCGGCTGCAAGGGATGCTGGGCAATGCGGTGGACGCAGTGGCCGATTTCGGCGTCCTGGTCGGGAAGATAAGGGGACCGCAGGCCACGGTTGATGGGCTTCCAGGTCTTGCCGTCGTCGTCGGTGCGGAAGGCGCCCGCGGCCGAGATGGCGATAAAGATCCGTTCGGGATCGCTGGGGTCGAGAATGATGGTGTGCAGGCACAATCCGCCCGCGCCCGGTTGCCAGCGCGGTCCGGTGCCGTGGCCGCGCAGCCCGGCAAGCTCGTGCCAGGAGTGGGCACCGTCGGTGGAGCGGAACAAGGCAGCGTCTTCAACTCCGGCGTAGACTGTGTCGGGATCGGTCAGCGACGGCTCGAGATGCCAGACGCGCTTGAATTCCCAGGGATGCTGCGAGCCGTCATACCACTGATGCGTGGTGAGCGGCTTGCCGGTTTCGGGCGAAACATCATAGACGAATCGGTTGCTTTCGCCTTGCGGGAAGCCCTGCGGTGACTTTGTTACACCGCCGCCGGGCGCTTCCCACTTCTTGCCTCCGTCGTTCGAGCGTTGGATCACCTGCCCGAACCAGCCGCTCGACTGCGAGCAATAGACGCGGTTGGGATCAGCCGGCGAGCCCTTCATGTGATAGATTTCCCAGCCGGCAAAATGGGGTCCGCTCACTTTCCAACGCTTGCGCGTTCCGTCTGATTCCAGAACGAACGCGCCCTTGACCGTGCCTACCAATAGCCTTACTCCGCTCATTCCACCCTCCTTTTGACGTTTCGTGAAATGTTTCACCCTACCGAGCAACGTTACGCAGAGCTTTGAGTTGTAGAAAGTCCGTGGGTTTGGCCCCGATCCAGGCTAAGAGCCGCTACCAACTACATCTCACTTCTTTTCACCTTTTGCAAGCTGTTCCGTCTGGGCGCGCAGGCGTTTTTCCTGTTCGATGATCTCGGGTGTGAGTTCGGTGCCAAAATCTTCGAGCTCCATAATCTGGCGAATCTCGATCTGGACTCCTCCGCCGAACGGAGCGCGTTTGAGCCATTCGACTGCCTCATCCATCGAATTCGCCTTCCACAGCCAGAAACCCGCGACGAGCTGATCGGTTTCGGGAAAGGGGCCGTTGATGACCGTATGTTCGTCACCTGAAAACTTGACTCTTTTGCCTTTCGAGCTCGGGGCCAGCCCTTCACCCGCGAGCATCACTCCGGCCTTCACCAACTCTTCGTTGTACTTGCCCATCGCTTCAAAGATCTTCTTATCGGGAAGCACGCCAGCTTCCGATTGTTTGTTGGCTTTGACAATCACCATGAATCGCATTGCTTTCTCCTCCGTGTAGCTCCGTATCGATGATCTAGCTAGTGGCCTTCTGGATTACAAGCCGCAGAGTTTGAAAAGTACAAACTCTGCGCTATGGCGGCTGCCAACTCGCACAATTAGTCCTCTTTCTCGCAGTTGATCATCCACGGGATGCCGAACCGGTCCGTGAGCATGGCAAAGCGCCTGGCCCAGAAGGTTTCCTGAATGGGCATGGTGACTGCAGTGGCGCCCTCCGCCAACGAATCGTAGATGCGCTCGGCTTCTGCCGGATTGTCCACGCTGATTGACACGGAGAAACCCTGCGGCTTTGCTTGGCGGCCCGGAGGCGCGTCCGAGCCCATCAAGACTCCACCGGGCGCAGTCATGCGGGCGTGAAGGATTTTCTTCTTCCACTCGGGCGGCACCTGGCTTTCGGCCGGCGTGCCTGCGTGCGGCATCATCACCTCGATTTTCCCGCCCAGAAGCTTCTCGTAGAACTTGAATGCCTCTTCACATTGTCCAGTGAAAAGAAGATAGGGATTGATTTGCATCTTTTGCCCCTTTCATCGGTGAGGGATGGCGAATACCGTCTGTTTGTACGCACGCGGCGGCCCGACGCGAGCCTGCCCCTAACCGCCCCGGACGTTGCCGCTTCCGAACTTCGGTAGAAAAGGTCTGGGGTCTCGTTCCTGCCAGCGGCGCCGAAGTTCAGCCAGCACCGCTTCGCGGTTTCTTGCCATTTCTTCAATCACGACGCAAGGAGCCCCTGTGTCCTCATGCCGCGCGCCCCAAATCAGCAGTTCCAAAAGTACTGGCGCCAGGTCAACGCCCTTTTCCGTCAACCCGTAGTTCAGCTTCCGGCCATCCGCCTTGCTCTTCTCGATCGCGATGATTCCGGCCGCCTGGAGCCTCTTCAATCGATCCGCCAGGATGTTGGTCGCAATCCCTTCGCCCGATTGCTGGAACTCCTTAAACGTCCGATAACCACGCACCATCAGATCGCGAATGATCAACAGCGACCATCGATCTCCAAAAATCTCGAGCGAAATACTCACCGGACATCCGGACCGGTGTTTTTGCTTCGGGTTCCCAGGCACTGAGGGGAGCTTACCAGTATAGCTTGCAAAATGCAAGCAACATCATCGGGCAGTTCAATTCCTAGCTCTTGCAGGGGCAGCGTACCTCTCAGTCCTTGTGGGTCAGGTGAATCACAACACGGAAATTGGAGGGAAGAACCGTACCCTTCATGTCGGGCCATGATGCATCCGCCGGGGGCAGCCGAGACCGAATTCGGTTGACATTGGGTGGCTGTTTTGCGTAACATTTCTCCATAGTTTATGGGTAACAAACTCCATACCGGCGCTTGCATGTGTTGTTGCACTTATACGCCGACGTGTGGAGGATAACCGTAACCGCTTTTTTAGTTCAGGTACAATCCAAACCCACCGTCGCAGACAAGCCAGGCGGTGGGTTTTTTATTTTGGGGCGATGCCATTATGAAAATTTCGAATGCACTCTGGAAAGATCACCTCGCTGAAAAGATGCCGGAAGGCTTGGCCCGCGAAATTGACATCTTCGAGGCTGAAATCAGCCTGAAGAAAATGGGCAAGCTTGACGACCGCGTGTTTGCGGAAACGCGCCTGAGGCGGGGCGTTTACGGGCAGCGTTACGACAACGGAGAACGGCACGACGGGAA
>Ga0055483_10000313_pt1 | contig 11151 bp, 8 predicted proteins | sample RushMan_CattailN_5_FD_57938 | JGI IMG/M metagenome (GOLD analysis project Ga0055483, IMG submission 57938) | Wetland microbial communities from San Francisco Bay, California, USA, that impact long-term carbon sequestration - RushMan_CattailNLB_D2 | ecosystem: Environmental > Aquatic > Marine >... | reverse complement strand
CGAAAATCCTGAAGCTTGTCCTGTGTTATATTGAGACCCACCTCAAAAGGTCTATTTTCATTATCGAAGGGGGGATTTATGCGTCAGGATTCCGAAATCAGCCGTCGGGAGTTCTTGAAATCGGGCGCCAAGACCGGCGCAGGGCTGGCCGCTATGAGCGGACTCGGCCTGGTTGGTGCTACAAAAGTCCTGGGGGCCAATGAGCGCGTCAGGATTGCTGTATGCGGTGTTCGTGGCCGGGGATTTGATCACATTAGGGGATTCTCGAAACTGCCCAATGTGGAAGTCGCTGCAATTTGCGATGTGGATGAGAACGTGGCGCGCATGCGGGTTGGGGACATGGAAAAGATGGGTCTTGCAAAGCCTCAATACTATGTTGATGTGCGCAAACTGCTGGAGGATAAGTCGATCGACGCGATCTCGATTGCTACACCGGACCACTGGCACTCGCTGATTGGTATCTGGGGTTGTGAGGCCGGGAAGGATGTTTATTGCGAAAAGCCCTGCTGCCACAACTGGTGGGAGGGCAAACAGCTAGAGACGGCAGCGAACCGCTACAACCGGATTGTGCAGCATGGTACGCAGAGCCGTTCGGCCAAAGGGGTCATCGATGCAGTTCAGAAACTTCGGGACGGCTTGATTGGCGATGTCTATCTGGCTCGGGGGCTTTGTTACAAGTGGCGGCCTACGATTGGACACACGCCCAATGCGCCGGTGCCGGCCGGCGTCCACTACAACCTGTGGCTGGGACCCGCTCCGTTGGAGCCCTTTACGCGGAACCATTTCCATTACAACTGGCACTGGTTCTGGGATTATGGAAGCGGTGATTTGGGCAACCAGGGTATCCACCAACTTGACATCGCGCGCTGGGGGCTGGGGGTTGGATTCCCCAACAAAGTCTCTGCGGTGGGTGGCCACTTCATGTTTAAAGATGATCAGCAAACGCCCAACGTCCTGAATTGCTCCTTCCAGTACGACATGCCGGACGGAGGCCGCAAGATGATCGAATTCGAGGTACGCGGTGGGGTCACCAATCACGAGGCGGGCATTGGCGTGAGGAAAGGTTCTCATGACAAGCCCGCGGCGCCATTACAGCAGAAACACGTGCTGGGCCCGATCTCGTCACCGGGCAATACCATCGGGGACATCTTCTACGGCTCAAAAGGCTATATGGCCATTGACGTTTCCGACAGCTATAAAACATGGCTCGGAGAAGGGCAGGAACCTGGCCCGCATGGTTCGGGAGGTGGCAATCATTTCCTTAACTTTATTGAAGCAGTCCGTTCCCGGAACAAAGCAGAACTGAATGCGCCTATCGAAGAGGGCTACATTTCCTCGACGCTGATTTACCTGGCCAATGCTTCGTATCGGCTGGGGAAGACCATCGAATTCGATCCCGATACGCTGCGAGTGGTTAATGATGACGATGCCAACCGTATGCTGCGCAGCGAGGATCGTGGCTACCGTAGGCCATTCTATATACCGGAGAATGTATAAAGAACTTCCTCTGAACTGCTGTGTGAGCTTTGGCTAAGGGGAGGATCAGATTCAGTCTGGAACGCAGCCTAATACAGGCCAAGCTTGCCTTCTCGGCTGGCTTTGCTCTGTGTTGTTTCAGTGAAGATGACCGAGCAGGATTGAAAACTACGCTGGTCCGTAGTGGCAAAGGAGGGCACGTTGAACATTTCACGTCGGGAGTTCTTGACGGCGGCAGGCGCGGCCGGAATTGTAATCCCCCTGTTTGGCAGCGTCGAGGGGATTCGAATTGGCGTCTGCGCTCCACCGCGGGATCTTGATGAGGAGGTCCGATACGGATTCGACTACCTGGAGCCGGCGGCTGCAGGGATTTCCGCGATGAATGTGTCAGCCTTCGAAGCATTCAAGAAGAAAGTCCTGGCCTCGCCGATCCGATGCGAATGCTTTGACAGCCTTATCCGCAGGCCTGACCTGCACGTGGTGGGGAATGACCTGCGTTGGGAGAGCCTGCGTGCGTATCTCACCCACACGCTTGCGCGTTGCCGGCAACTCGGCGGAACGGTCGCCGTTTGGGGCAGTGCTGGATCAAGAAATGTGCCACCCGGTTATTCGCGGGGAAAGGCCTGGACCCAGATTAAGGATTTCTTGCGCCGCGCGGGCGACGTTGCGCGCCGGTACCACATGATCATCGCTGTCGAGCCTTTGCGGCACCTGGAAAGCAACATCATTAACACAGGAGCAGAGGCCCTGCAGATGGTTCAGGAAGTCAATCATCCCAACATTAAGATGATCATTGACTACTACAATCTACGCAAGGAGAGCGAAAACCTGGACATCATCTGGAAAGCCCGAAAAGAGATTGTGCACTTTCATTTTGCCAATCCGCATGGCCGGCTCTGGCCAAAGAGTCCGGCAGAAGATCCTGAGTATGGCGAATTCTTTAAGCTGGTTAAGAAGATTCACTACCGTGATGGGATCTCTATCGACGCTCGCGGAACATTTGCTCGGGATGCCGCCGCAAGCCTGGCCTTTTTCCGGAAGGAGATCACTTCAGCTTGAGCCTGGAAGGCGAGGATCGTTATCGGATTGATGCATCTTGACTTCAAAAGGTCAAAGGCTTACGATTTCTCCATCAAGCGGTAGTCTTTCGAATAAGAGTCCGGGGCATTTGCCCCAGGGAGGAAGGATGAGTCTCCTCAAGATCGCGCATGTCCCTCCCGCTGCAGTTGAGGCGGGTCAAACCGTCCTTGAGGCGGTGGAGGTGATGGCAAGAGAAGGAGTTGGAGCCGTCGCCGTGATCGAGAAGGGTGAAAGGTCTGAGCTTTGCGGCGTCTTCACCGAGCGTGATGTGATGCTGCGTGTTGTGCTGCAAAAGCTCGATCCTCAGCACACGAGAGTCCGGAACGTCATGACCGCTCCGGTCGCAACGGTCTCGGAGGACCTGACCGCCGAAGAAGCCTTCAACCTGATGGTCGAGCGGCATATGCGCCACCTGGCCATTGTTTCAAAGGACGGAGACCTTCTCGGAATGCTCTCCATCCGCAATCTGCTCGAGCACCTCGTTGAAGACCTGCAGCGGGAACTTCACTCCCTTGATCAGTACATGTCAAACGACGGCCCGGGAGGATGACCGGTTCGCACGCCTCTGATGCTGGTGTAACGCAGTTCCTTTACAAACTGTTCCATAACGAAAGCACGACAGATTTGTGAAAAGCGTCCTTAGTGTCGGTTGAGGCGCATGATAGCCTTTATGCCCAATCCATAGAGCTGGCAATGTTTTCACTTGGTCCAGGCTCTTGTTGCTCGGATGCAGCATGCGGCCACCGTCATTCGGGATTAAGGGCTGCTCGCTGGGCCGACGGTTCAGTGCTTAGCTTGTTTCGATCCGCCTCGTCAGTAGCTGCCCCGTAAGCCGCCAGAATGTCGGCGAGCGAAATGACGCCCTGAAGGTTGTTAAAGTCGGCCCTGTGGATGACGGGCAGAAGAGGCCAATCTCCAATCTGTCGCAAGGCAGCATCCAGCGGCTGATCCGGATGGAGCCAGGGCAGTAAGGGGCTCGACAAGGCTCTCACGAGCGGCGAAGCGCCTTTCCCTTCCTTGGCCAGACGGCGCAGGTTCTCCTTGGTGACGCTGGTCCAGTCGCCATTCCGATGACTGACCAGGAAAAATTCCAGCGCACTGGCGGTGACTCGCCGTGATGCGTCGGCCACGGTGTCCTCAGCACGCAGGACGATTTCGGCAGGAGGCCGCATAGCGTCTTCAACGGTCAGCGTTGTGCGTTCGCGCTGCTCTTCCATCGAGGGCAGGTCGGTGCCGTCCTGGCGCGAAAACATATCGAAGAGGGGAACCGGCTGGTATTTGAGCGAAATCAGGTAGGCAATGGTATTAGAAATCATGACGGGCAGAATGATGGAGTAGTTCCCACTAAGCTCCAGCACCATGAACACTGAAGTCATGGGGACACGTAAGAAGCCTGCAAAAAGTACCCCCATACCCACCAGCGCAAAGCCGCCGACCGTGCCTCCCAGATGCGGGAAGAAGATGTGCTCAATGCCTCCTACCGCACCTCCGATCATGGCGCCGATAAAAAGGGTGGGAGCAAACATGCCGCCGGGAGTGCCGCTCGAAAACGAAAAGCTTGTGGCCAAAATCTTGAAGATGGCCAGAAGGGCGAGCAACTTCCAGGTGAACTGGTCATGCAAAGCCTGGTCGATAATGTCATAGCCGGCTCCCATGACCTGGGGCAGCCAGATTCCCATGACGCCGATCAGCAGGCCGGCGGCAGCAGGCTGAACGTAGTGGGTCCATTTCGGCATCGCCTTCGAGCGAAGCCGGAGGTAGGAAACCAGTTTAATGAAGGCGAGAGAAGCAAACCCGCCGACCACGCCCAGGATGGCGTAAGAAAGCAATTCGATGGGATGCACCAGGTGAAAAGGCGGAACACTGAAGAGCGGTTCTTCACCCAGGAATAAACGCAACACCATCACACTGGACACAGCGGCAAGAACAATTGCGCCCAGAACGGCCGAACTCCACTTGCCAATGACTTCCTCGATGACGAAAAGAACGGCGGAGATGGGAGCGTTAAAGGCGGCCGCGAGTCCCGCCGCCGCGCCTACGGGCGCAATCAGGCGCACCTTATCCCGTGAGAGGTGAAGCCGTCTTCCCAGAGCTGAGGCGATGCCGGCGCCGATCTGGAGCGAAGGATCTTCCGGACCCAGTGACTGCCCGGTTCCAATCGCCAAAGCGCAGGTCAGGAATTTCCCGATGACCGTGCTGAAGGGAATATAGCCGTCATAAATGTAGACGGCCGCTTTGGTCTGGTTGACGCCGCTGCCGCGGACACGCGGAAAAACAAAGATGACCAGGGCGGCAACGCCCAGCCCAGCGATCGTTGGGACAAGAAGAATACGGAGCGTTCCAGGGGCGAGGCTGGATCCGAGAAGCTTGATCCGAGTCCAGTCAATCGATATCTGGAAACAGACGACGGCCAGGCCGGAGAAAAGTCCAATAATGACGGCTAAAAGGAGAAAGAGCCCTTCTTCATGAAGAAAGATCCTCGGTGCTCTCATTTTCCTGAATCGGCTGCGGATTCTCGCCCAGTGTTTCGGTAGAAAAGGGAGGGTGGATGGTGCTGGAATATCAGAGTTAGTAGCTACCGGATCTGTCACCTTTCTGTATTACCTCGCGTATGAGAAATCATCAGTAAAGCCTGGTCAGGCGCGGGAGGTGTTCCGCAGGCCTGTTGCGCGGTCTCTTCCATCTGCATGACCAGATCCATAAGGCCGTTGACAAGGTCAGGGTTTCGACGCAGGTTCAACCTGCTGACTTTGGGTTGCATTTTCTTCGCGGCTGAATAAGCCTTCGCAAAAGGACCGGTTGTCTGTTGGGCTTGAAGATTGACCCCGCGACTTTGGGCACATTGCTTCAGGTGGGAAAGGGCCTGACTAAATGCGGCAATCGTTCGCCTGTTGCGTTCTTCCTGGGAGAGCCTGCGCTGGAAAGGATCGAGTTCGAGAACCAGTTTGCTGATTTCGAGCTTCTGAGCAGCCTCCAGGTTTTTGGGGTCCAGGTCAACCGCATTTTGGAGGTACCGGCGAGCCTGAGTATAGTTGGCAAGCTGATACGCGGCATTGCCTGCACCGGCCCATGCGCCCGGCTGCTTGGAATTCAATTTCACCGCTTGCTGGAACTCTTCGAGCGCGCGTCGATAATCCTGGACCTGCATGAACATGTTTCCGACCTCGGCGTGAAGGTCGGCATCGGCCGGGAGTTCCGCCTGGAGAGCGATGAGTTCGGACTCTGCGGCGTTCCTTTCATTTTCCTTCAGCAGAAACCTGCATAATTCTATCCGCACCTGGCGGCGATGGGACTCGGGATCGCTTTCCCAGGCTCCGAAAACAGCGGTGTGATAGTAACGAATTGCCTCGCTGACGTTATGGGATTTGGCAAACAAACGGGCTAGTTCGAGATTAACCCTTCCGCTTCCGGGTTGCCGCTCCCAGAGCGTTCGCAGTTGCACCTCCGCCTCCGCCAGGCGGTTGGCTCTGACCAGCGCTTCGGCAAGAACCATCTGGTACGCTGCGTTGTCCCGGGCATAGACCAGGGCGGTGTGGAAATCATCCACTGCTTCCTCGGGGCGGTTGGCTTTGAGAGCCGCTTCACCCCTCTGATACCACCTGCCGCCGAGCGCATCCTGCTCGGCATGATATTTCGTTGTCGTGAACCCGGTGATAACAAAGAAAACAGCGAGCAGTACGATGCTGACAAGAACTAAGGTTTCCCGCTCCAGGGACCACAAGAACCCTTTCGGAGCTGTGCAGACCGGGCACGCTGTTTGCCCGGCGGGAATCAGTTGTCCACATCTTGGACAAAGCCGATCACCCTCTTGAGGCATATTGATTATTTTCTCCCGCTACAAAATCCATGAGCCAGGCCATCGAGACGCCTGGAATCAGCGTCTGCAGGGTTTCCTTTGGGAAGAATGACCATCGCCGGTCTCAGGTTCACCCGGTGAACGATCACTCGACAGGTCTTTCCTTCTCCAATTTCCCCCGCCTTACGAGAGCAGCCCTCTGCTCTCAGATGCCAAGCCCTTTATAGTAAACCATTCTATTAACTTAACACATCTTGGACTCTTCATTCCGCGTAAGGGCGTCTTCGCAGGAGCGGCGCCGTCTGAAACCCGAGGGAACCACGCTACATAGATGTCGTGATCGTACCGGAAACAAAACCCAAGAGGATGCCCACACCCGGGTGTCGGCATCAACCCTGGTGGGGGCCACCCCGCGATGTGGGATTGGTGCCCACCTCATTCCTGCTGCTGGACCCCTTCTCCATCCTGTGCCGATTGCCGTTCTGACATCAGAGGGGCAAAGTGTGTATCCAGCCACTTCCGGCCATTCGGCGAGACGATGGCCAGTATGCGGTCGCCCTGCTTGAACACGGACTCCGGATTGGGCAGCAGCACGTCATGATCGCGCAGGACCACAACAATATCGACGTTCTCCTCTCCGGCTTCATCCGAGCATCTCTCAATCGGCTGGCCTATGTAACTGCTTTCCGGCTGTACCTGGTAGCCCAGAATCTCCCTGCCTTCCGGGAGATCGACCGAGACCCCCGAGTGGAGCAGCGACATCACATTCAAATGCGCCAACCGGTCTGACTCCAGAACCTTGCGCTTTCCGAGAAGGCTCAATCCTACTCGGAGGTATTCGGCGTAGTGGGCTGGAGAGTGGGCACGATCGGGAACCTGGGCCTCGTACATGCTCTGGTATTTCAATTTTAGGAAAGAGGACAGCCGCGTCTGCACCAGATAGCTGATCAGCACGGCCAGAGCGGCCGCTCCCAGCAGCCGATACCCGCCTGTCATTTCCATTACCATAACCAGGGTGGCGATCGGCACTCGAGCGGCGCCGCCGAAAACGGCTGCCATACCGACCACCGCAAAATCCGGTGAAGGCTGGTGGAAAATTATGGCAATCGCTCCGCCGAGCATGGCACCCACGTATAGGTTGGGGGCAAAAACTCCCCCTGAACCTCCCGACGCTACGGTGAGGGCAAATGCCAGCATCTTGACGAAGACCAGGATAATCAGAATCTTCAAGGCCAGGTGACCGTTGATGGCCTCTTGAATCCAGCCATATCCGCCGCCCAGGATCTGTGGGAACTCCAACGCCAGCAGGCCAACCCCCAAGGCTCCAATCGCCGGTTTGAGCTTGTCGGAAATGGGCAGCAGGCGGAACGCATCGCGCAATTCGTAAAAGGCAAACGGAAGCAGTGTCGCAATCAGGCCGCTGGCTACGCCTAAAGCGGCATACCAGACATAATCGGGAGGGCTGGGCGTGGGCAGAGACTGCGGCACCTGGAACAGCGGTTTCCATCCCACAAAGGCTCCCTCGATGGCATAGGCGACGATCGAGGCGATCAAAGAGTAAAGCAGGGCGGAGCCTTCGAACTCCAGACTGCCATACAGAACTTCAATGGCGAACAGCGCCGTCCCGATCGGCGAGCGAAAGATGGCTGAAAGCGCTGCACCCATTCCGATAACAACAAGAAGCCGCCGCTCTTCGTCCGAGCGATGACGGAGCGTTGCATAGACCGATCCGAAGCCTGCGCCGATCAAGGCTGTCGGACCTTCACGTCCGGCGGAACCTCCCGAACCGATGGTGATCGCGGAGGCGACCATCTTGAGAGGAGCCACGCGGGCCCGGATAAATCCACCGGCGCGATGATAGGATTTGACGGCGGTGTCGGTGCCGTGGCCCTCGGCTTCGGGCGCCCAGGTGTACACGAGGAATCCGGAGATCAGCCCGCCCACAACGATCACGGGGACCACCAGCCACAGGCCGTGCGGTCCGATCACCTGATGGAGCGTGCCACCCTCGCTCTGCAGCGAGGGGTGCTGATAGCCCGCCCCCCAGACCAGGAAGAGCTTGTCGCACATGTGCAGCATCCAGGCAAAAAGCAGGGCGGCAAACCCTCCCACAATGCCCATCAAGACGCTGTCGAGAAGAAGTTTCGACTCGCCTTCCTTTGCCAAGGTCGCCCTCCTTGAATGCAGTTGAATGACGGTTGACTTTCAATGTGATGATTGGATCGTCTGGCTGGCTGCGGCGCGCAAAGGGGTCTGGCCGGCCGAGTCAGATGAGACCCAATCGCTGGTCCTGAACATGGTTTTCGGATTTCCGGCGTCCAGGACGTGAGAGATTCCAAACGGAATTCAGAGCCCCGCTCAACAAAGAGCTTAACATATTGAGATGGTTCAGTCCCGGGGAAGGGTTCACCCCTTGCACTGAGTTTCACAGCCTCGGGGAGAAGGAACTCTCATGATTCCCTCCAACTACTCTCCACCTGCCGGGGAGGATCACGCTCATCAAGAACTGCAGATTGCCACCCTAAAGCTTCCTCCACTTTTTACCGATAACGAGAGTGCAAGGCAGGGACGGGAAAAGCTGGTTCCGGTCCATCTCAGTGAAAGCAGGCAGGTGAGTCCATGGCTACTTTTCATAACGTGCCGCAACCCGTTTGGCAAGCTGAGCGTTTGGGATATTCCGGCAAGGCCGAACGAAACGTGCGGGATCTTTCCCATGCCTCGGTGCTGGTGTTTGCGCTGACGGCTGTGGCCACGGGCATTCTGGCCAGCATTTCACTCTCGTCGGAATTGGGTCTCGGTGTGACCTCTTCGTTTGTCGTGGTGGCAGTCCTTTTCCCTCTACTCTGTGGCTGGCTGGCGAGAGAACGTTGGCGCTCGAAAAGTCTGGAAGAACAAATCCGAGGTCAGGAGGCCAATCCCGGACTGGTGAAGGGCGCCGCGGAGTTTGGCGACGACACACCCGCTGGATTGTTGATTGTCTCTCCGGACTTGCGGATCCGTTTTGCGAATCAGACCTACCTCCAGAGCACGCTCCATGAGCCGGAGGAGGTTCTGGGATGGAAGATCCAGGATGTTATGCCGGCGGAAGGCGTTGAAGACTGGGCCAAAGGACTTCTTGGGCGTTCTGATCCTGCGGCGAGCTGTTGCTTTAACGCATTCATCCGGGTAGGGCTGGCAGGCGAGAGGCCGGTGCACGTTACCATGGCGCGCATTGCCCCGCAACAAGGGGAGGATCGTGTTCTGGTTGTGGTCGAAGATCTCCTCCAGAATTGCTCTCTTCGGTCGGACCTGCCGGTGGAAGGTTACGCATGCTGACGGTATCTTCGCTGCCGGGTCGTTTGTTCATGCAGACCAGCAAAGAGTCCGCAACGCGAGCCAGAAAGTTCTCAATCGCCAGCACTTCGGGGACGGCTGACCTCAGCGGTTCCTCCAGTCCCCGCTCTGCATTCATGCAAACAGTTCCGTCCTGTAACGATTGACGCGCGAGTAAGAGACCACGCTCGACGGTTCGGAATTCCTCGCGACAGGGGTGGTGTCTATGATGAAACATTCGTGCCTGGTGACGGTGGTGGCCGTACTGATGCTGGCGACCTCTGCTTTGGCGGTCGAAAAGCCGCACAAACTGACGAAACTCGGGATCGGAGTCTACCTCGCCTCGGAGTTCGATGCGGCCGCAACCTACCATGTGCTTCAAAGTTGCGGCAACCGATGCTACGAGGCGAACCCCATGGTTGGGCCCTTTGCGCATAATCCCAGCATCTTTGTGGCACTCGGAGCCAGCGCCTATAGTGTTAACTATCTTGCCGGCAAACTGGAAAACAGCGGGCATCACCGGTGGGCAACGGTATTGCGCGTATTCGCCATCGGGGTACACGCCGGGGCCGGGGCGCAGGCGCTCGCGCTCGAACATTAACTGGCGGGATCCTGTCGCTCTCTCGGGCGTGCATATGTTCTTCCTCCGTGCGGGTTCTTGCTGGGCGAATCCCATCTCCTGCGGCATTTCCTGATCGACCGTCTCGGTGAGTCGGACTCGCTTCCCCAAGTCTGGCTCTCCACTGCTCCATTTGCGCTCCCCATTGGGTTGCTTCTGCTGGTCGCAACCCCGTTCCCTTCGAACCGTTAAGAGCGGTCCACAGAGCTTGCCTTTTGCTGTAAAATTGGGGAGAGCTTTCCAATGCAACAGAATCGTGTGCTTTCGGAACCGTCTTATGCCATTCCTACCGTGGCCATCGGGTTTCGGCCGGAGTATCTGGACTTCCGCCGCGGCATTCATGTCGGGAACCTGGAAGACAATGAACGCATCACCCGAATCCTGAAACTGGGGCTCGAAGCGCGTTACCGCCAGCCCTTCGTAACAGAGCGCTGGGGGCGCGGCGTCTACTGGCATTGGATCGGTTATCTGCCGCGAGCCAACCGCGAGGCGAAGCCCTTTTCCAGCCGCGTCAGTTTCGGCTGCTCGAAGTTTTTCCTCTCGGTGGACACGGATGAAGGGCTCTTCAAGTGCGGCCTGCAGGTGGAGCGCGGCTACGTGAAGGCTCCGCGCGGCTTTCCGGCCTGCCGGCTCGCAGACGACTGGGACTGGCATCGGCTGCTTGGCGCGCTCAAGCCCGGGAGACCTATGGAGAGAGATCTGAAACGCCTGGTGGTGCGCGAAGGGTTCAGGATTCGAGCGGGCAGTTGGGAACAGGACGCCGCCTATCTTTCCAAAGCCAACTTTGCGGGGGCATCGGGGATCGCGCGGGCGCTTCGGAAAGCTCCTGCTGACGACTGGGCCGGCTTCCAGCTCTTCTACGCGATGG
>Ga0055483_10000311_pt1 | contig 11167 bp, 9 predicted proteins | sample RushMan_CattailN_5_FD_57938 | JGI IMG/M metagenome (GOLD analysis project Ga0055483, IMG submission 57938) | Wetland microbial communities from San Francisco Bay, California, USA, that impact long-term carbon sequestration - RushMan_CattailNLB_D2 | ecosystem: Environmental > Aquatic > Marine >... | reverse complement strand
CATGTTTATCGCGAATGGGCCGTGGTCCATCAAGACATGCCCGGCAGCTTTTTCATCGACGCCGGCCCGCGAAAAGCCGCCTACGAAAAGGCGATCGCGCAAGCCGCAGCGCAACTTGCCAAGCGCAGTCTGGTCGTCACCGTCACGCAGGATTATTACGCTCTCTTGGTTGCCGAGCGCGGTTATACGGTGGCGCAGCAAAGTCTAACTAACGCGCAACACTTCCTGCAGATCAGCCAGGCGCTGGAGCAAGGCGGAGAGATTGCCCATCAGGCGGTGATCCGATTTGAACTGCAGGTCAGCCAGGCGCAACGAAATCTGGGCGACGCGCAGCTGGCTATGTCGCAGGCCCGCCTGAATTTTGCCGTTCTGCTCTTTCCCACTTTCAACGAAGACTTCAACGTCGTCGATGACCTGGACACTCCGCCCGTCCTCCCCAGTTTTCAAAATGCCGAAGCGATGGCGAAAAATCACAACCCCGAGGTGGCCGCCGCGCTAGCCGCATACAATGCGTCCAAAGTCGACGTTGAATCCGCTCGTTCGGATTTTTTTCCGTCCTTCTCGGTCGATTTCGATTATGGTATTGAAGCCAATCATTTTGCGCTGGAAAGCGACAACTTGACTAAGCCGGGGGTCGTGCAGCCCAATCTTGGATACTTTGTTACCTATTCCATGAGCATTCCGGTGTGGGATTGGGGAGCGCGCCTCAGTAAGCTCCATGCGGCGGAAGAAAAAAGGCAAACTACCAAGCTCGACCTGTCGTTTGCGCAACGGAGAATTGTCAGTTTGCTCCACTCTTATTACGACGCGTCCGAAGTCGCCTGGAGTCAGCTGGGAAGCTTGCGCCGCTCCGTGGATCTCGCGCAGCACAATTTGCAGTTGGTTACGATGCAATATCAAGCCGGCACGTCGACCGTGCTGGACGTTCTCGACGCCGAAACCGAGCTCGCCGGTGCGCGCAATAGCTACGCTTCTGGCGAGGCGCGCTATCGCAACTCCCTGGCCACTCTGCAGACGATCACGGGGAGTTTTTGAGCGTGCGTAAACCAAGCGCGCTTCGAACCGCAACCTTCCCGCTGTTGCTCTGCGGTGTCCTCGTATGGACGGGCTGCTCGCGCGGCAAGCCCGCCGCCGAACCCGTGGTTTCCGTCCAAGCGGCAACCGTGCAGCGGAAAACGATCCGGGAAATCGTTTCCACCGAAGCCGTGCTTTACGCCAAAAACGAAGTCTCCATCGTCCCGAAAATCAGCGCCCCGATCGAGAAGTTCTTCGTCAACCGCGGCAGCCGCGTGCATGCTGGTGAACTGATCGCCCAACTCGAAAACAAAGATCTGCAGGCGGCTGTGGCCCAGGCGAAGGGTGCCTACGAACAGGCGCAAGCCGCTTACGCTACCAGCACGCAGGTAAGCTTGCCCGCCGATATCCAGAACGCGAAATTGAACGTCAAAGCCACCCGCCAGGCGATGCGGTCAGCGCGTATGGTCTACGAAAGCCGCGAAAAGCTTTACCAGGCGGGCGCGCTCTCGCGCAATCTGCTGGAAGAGGCGCGCGTCGCCTTTACCCAGGCGAATAATCAATACGAGATAGCGCGGGCGCGCTTGCAGGGCCTGCGGAAAGTCGGCCAAACTGCCGGCGAACAGATCGCCAAGGGCCAGTTGGCAACTGCTGAAGGCCAGTATCAAGGCGCGCTCGCGCAGTTTCACTATTCGCAGATTCGCAGTCCCATCACCGGCGTTGTTACTGATCGTCCGCTCTACGAAGGCCAGATGGCCACGGCCGGTACGCCAATGATGACGATCATGAATCTCTCGCATGTGATCGGTCGCGCCTACGTTTCGCCGGAACAAGCTTCGCTGCTGCACGTCGGCGATGCCGCCACCATCCAGCCGGGTGCGGGCGCGCCTGCGGTGCCGGCGAAAGTTACCGTCGTCAGCCCCGCGCTCGATCCGAGTAGCACCACCGTACAAGTGTGGGTCGAAGCGCCGAATCCCGGAAGGCAACTCCGGCCCGGTTCGACCGTTGACGTGAAGGTCGTGGCGCGAACGGCGGAAAACGCTCTGGTTATTCCCGCGGCGGCGGTACTCACGGCTTCCGACGGAACGACCTCAGTGATGGTTGTGGGCAAAGACAATCACGCGCACCAGACCAGCGTCCAGACCGGCATCCGCGAAGATGGCGAAGTGCAAATCACCAGTGGCCTGCGCGCGGGGCAGGAAATTGTCTCCGAAGGCGCTTACGGCCTTCCCGACGGCACAAAGGTGCAGATCTCGAATTCTTCCACCGCGGCCGTGGGTGGAGACTAGCAGCCGATTCAATATCCTATGGCGAATTCAACCACAGCCAATCCGCGCAAACCGAACCATGGCATGCCCGACGCTGAAAATTACTGGTTCGCGCGCGAGCACAAATCGATCATTTTTCTTATCATCACGCTGGCGCTGGTGGGTGGGTATTTTGCCTTTAGCATTCCCATCTCAGTTTTTCCCACCACCGATTTCCCGCGCGTCATCGTCGCTGTCGATAACGGGGTGATGCCCATCGACCAGATGCTGGTGACCATCACTCGCCCGATTGAGGAGGCAGTCAGCGGCGTGCAGGGGATTCAGGACGTCCGATCCATCACCAGCCGCGGCTCGGCCGAAGTTGACCTGTACTTCAGCTGGAAGGTCGACATGTTTCGCACCCTCCAGCGAGTGAACGCAGCCCTCGCACGCGTCGAAACAACTCTTCCGGCAACCGCGCGAGTCAGCAGCCAGCGCCTGGAATTTTCCAGTTTTCCGATCCTTGGCTACGGTCTCACCTCCAATACGGTTTCCCAGCGCCGCCTTTGGGAATTGGCCACTTACGACATTAAACCGCGTCTTGCGGCTCTCCCAGGCGTTGCGACCATCCTGATTCAGGGCGAGGAAGTACCCGAATATCACATCGTGCCCGATCCGGCAAAGTTGCGGCTAACGAAGGTAAGCGTCACAGGCATCCTGAACGCAGTGGACCGGTCGAACATCATCCAGTCGCCCGGACTCTTCTCACAACACCACCAGCTGTTTCTCGGCTTGATTACCGGGCAGTCTCGGAATCCGCAAGAGCTCGCCAACACGTTCATCAAGGATTCGCCCAGCGGTAGTCCGATCTACGTGGGCGATGTTGCCACGGTCAAACCCGGATTCGCTCCTCACTATACGATCGTCACCGCCAATGGAAAGCCCTCCGTCCTGATCAATATCAATCGCCAGCGCGGTAGCAACACCCTGCAAGTGGCCACGGCAGTGAAAACCCAGTTGACGCAGATCGAAAAGAACCTGCCGCCGGGAATCCACGTGAGCACTTTTTACGATCAGTCGTGGATTGTGAGCGAATCGATCAAGAGCGTGCGCGACGCCATTCTAATCGGCCTGCTGCTGGCTTCGGCCGTCCTCGTCCTGTTTTTGGGCGATTGGGGCACTTCGTTCATCGCCGGCATGGTGATTCCCATCAGCCTCCTGGTCACCTTCATCGTCATGAGACTGCTGGGAGAAAGCTTCAATTTGATGACGCTGGGCGGCATGGCAGCCGCCGTCGGTCTGATCATCGACGACGCCATCGTCGTCCTCGAAAACGTCGTGCTCCACCGCGAAGCGGGCGAAGGCCGCCTCCAAGCCGTCTCGCTCACGCTACAGGAGCTCTCCAAGGCGCTCGTCGGTTCCACGCTCACTCCGATCGTCGTCTTCGTTCCGCTCGTGGCCATCACCGGCGTCACCGGTGTGTTTTTCCGCGCCATGGCCATCACCATCGGCGCCGCCCTGCTCACGTCCCTAGCTCTCGCGCTTACCTGGACGCCCACCCTGTGTCTCTACCTGCTCCGTGGCAAGTCCGCGGGGAATTCGGGCACGCACGCTGAACCTTCGGCCCCTCCCTCGCTGCCAGACCCGCCCGAACCCACTTACGCCGAAAAAGAACGAGAGCACGATGTTGAAATCAGCCGCATGCTGCAAGCCGAGGAAGAGCACTTAATGAAGGGCGCATTTGGCCGCGTCATCCGCTTTTACGAGCAGTGGTTCCGGCGCAGCTTGAAATACCCGATTTGGGTGCCCGTCCTGGCCGTATTTCTCATCGGCGTCTCCTATATCTGCTATCGCCACATCGGTTCCGACCTTCTGCCGAAAATGGACGAAGGCAGCTTCATCATCGACTACGTCACGCCACCCGGCAGCTCTCTCGCGGAAACCAACCGCATGATCCTCGGCATCTTGAAGATCGTCCACTCCGTTCCCGAAGTCGCCAGCACCTCGCGCCGCACTGGCCTTCAGCTCGGGCTTGCCGCCGTCACCGAAGCGAATACTGGAGATATCTCCGTCGACTTGAAGACCAATCGCAGCCGTGACGTTTGGCAGGTCATAGACGAGATTCGCGCCAAGGTCGCCCAACAGGAGCCGGCGGTCTCGGTCGATTTTGTCCAGAAGCTCCAGGACATGATCGGCGACCTCACCAGCGCCCCACAGCCCGTCGACATCATGATGTTTAATCCCGACGCGCAACTGCTCGGTAAATGGGCTCCTCGTGTGGCCGACGCGATCGGCAATATTCAGGTCGGCGGCAGCCATCCCGTCGTCGATATCGACAATGGCATCGACTCCACCACCAGCGGCCCGGCAGTCTCATTCCATGTGGACATGGCGCGCGCTTCCGATGCTGGATTTACGCCGGAGAACGTGGCCAACGAGGCCACCGCGATGTTGGACGGCGTGACCGCGTCGCGGCCGATGGTGATCAACGACCGGCCATACGCAGTCCGCATTCGCTATCCCGAAAATGTCCGCTCGTCGCTTTCGTCCATGACCAACACCATGATCGTCAGCCCCACCGGCCAGACGGCGAATCTTGGTTCACTCGCGGCAATCACCGAAATGCCCGGTCAGACAGAGATCCTTCAGGACAATCAGCAGCGTTACGTGGCGGTTACCGCCCGCCTCGAAGGCCTCGACATGGGCCACGGTATCGCCGACGTTCAGGCTGCATTGGCCAAGCTGAACATGCCCAAGTCCATTCGTATCGAATACGGCGGCCTCTATCAAACGCAACAGAAATCCTTTCGCGATCTGGCGCTGGTTCTAGCGCTCGCGGTGATCTTCGTGTTTCTGGTGTTACTTTTCGAATTTCGCAGTTTCTCGGCTCCGATTTCCATCCTAGTCTCCGCGCTGCTGTCGACGGCCGGGGTTTTCGTAGGTTTGTTTTTCGCGGGCATCACATTCAACCTGTCTTCATTTATGGGCTTGATCATGGTGATTGGCATCGTGGCCAAGAACGGTATTTTGCTGCTGGATGCCGACGAAAAATTCCGGGGCGCGGGCTTTTCTCCCGAAGAATCAATCTTTCAAGCCGGGAGGCGCAGATTGCGCCCGATCGCGATGACGGCCATTGCGGCGGTGGCCGGAATGTTGCCTTTGGCGCTTGCCATCGGTTCCGGCTCGCAAATGCTGCAGCCGCTTGCCGTCGCGGTCATCGGAGGCTTGTTGATCGCGATGATTCTCTCGCTCTTCGTCACGCCCACGATCTACTACTACATGACGCGCTGAACCACCCCGATCTCCGCCAAGGCAGCCAGGTCCGCTTCTTTCGCCACGGCAGTGCCGCCCATTGCAAAACCCCATCATTCTGAGGCGATCCGGCGAGGATCGCCGAAGAATCCCGGCGTAACGTCCCGCACAACTGTGCCTGGGAGAGCCGTGGCTGATCCCACGAAGCCATCCAGAAATGGCAGATCGCCTCTCGACGCAAGTCCCCACGTGACGCTTTTCCTCCTCCGGAAGCATCTAATTTATGCATGGCTCATCGCAAATATCCTCGCGAGTCTCTCGGCCCGCTCACCGCGCTCGCAAACGCGGGTTTCCGCCGGGCCTATTCGCAGGTTCGCATCGACGAGCGAAAGTACCTGAAGCACGTTCGGCGCGCCTATAAGCTGCCCGTCGAATCCTGGCCGCAGATGCTCGATCTTGGGCCAGAGATCGTCACTCCCATCGCGGAAAGCACCATTGCTGCATCTTCTAAATGGGCCGCGCTCGAGGGCGCCGGACTCGGCATCGGCGCGTTCCTCACCGTTCTCCCGGACATGGGCATTCTCGCCGCCATCACTCTGCGCATGCTGCAAAAGCTCAGCCTGCTGCACGGCTTCGAATATTCCACGGAAGGGGACAATATCCAGCTCTGGATCGCCGCGGCTTCGGCGGCCGGTGTCGATCTCGGGCGCGATTTCCTCGGCAAGCAAGCGATGGAACAGGTCGTCCCGCGCATCATCGACCGCATCGCCGTGCGCGTGGGCGCGGACGTCGCCGAAAAATGGGCCGGCCGCTTGATTCCCGTCGTCGGAATGGGCGCGGGCGCCGCCATCAACTATTATTTCGTCCGCTCTTGGGGGCGTCGCGCGCAAACGCATTTCGCCAAGCGCCATGGCGCCGTTCGCGAACGTATCGAGATCTCCGCGGATTCCGCACCGTCGAGCGCCATCGCGCTCTATGGCGACCCAGCCTGAAAACCCCGGCAAAGCTTGCCACCGCTCTCTAGGCGGGCCTTTCCAGCTCCGTCCGGTCCCATTTCCCGAGCGTGGCGCCCGCTTCGTACGTGCTCTGCAGAAAATCGAGCAGCGTCTGCCGCGGATCGCTCGCGGTCCGCACCGCGTCATACGGCAGCAGGAATTCGCCCACTTGCGCGTTGTACTCCGCCTGCGCCGGTTTTACCGGCGCTTCGCGAAATCCGGCCGGCTCCGGCGCGGCGTACGCGTAAAACATCGGCTGCGTCACGTCCCCTCCGCCCGGCCACCAACCCGCGCTGATCACTTCGTGCGAATACGCCTCCCGGGTCACGCCGTCCGCTTCCGCCCGTTCCGGCGCGCGCCGTCCCGAAAAGCGTGTCACTGCCAGGTCGAAGCTTCCCCAGAAAAAATGCACCGGGCTCACCTTGCCCACAAACCGCCCGCGAAACTCTTTGAACACGGTGTCCACGCTCACCAGGATTCTCCAGAAACGGTTTGCGTACACCGGGTCGTACGATTTGTGCACCGTGTCTTCGTCGAACCGGATTGCATTGGGAACTTCCACCGGCATCGGCCAGATCTTCGCCGAAATTCCCAGCGATTCGAGCAGCGCCAGAAAATTCCGGTGGAACTCCGCCACCGGCTGCGGCGCCAGCGCGGTCATCCGGGATTTATCCCAGCTCGTGATGATGCGCAGCACGTGCGCGATGAAGTCGAATTCGATCTCGAAGATTCCTTGGCTGCAGGGAATCGGAGAAGTCGAAAGCCCTCGCGCCGTCACGTAAAGCGGCACCTGCCACCAGTGATTCACGTGCGGAGCCAGCGCCAATCGCACCTTGCCGGCCACCTGCGTCCACATGTGCAGCGTATCCCGCGTCGCTTGCCATTCCGCCAGCGGCAGTGGCGGCCACGCCTCTTCCTTCGCGGATGCCGCTTCTTCGCTCTTGCGACTCATTTTGCCTCCGTCTGCTGGGGTAAGAATCGACTCTGTCCCCGCTGCAAATGTCATCTACTAGTCGAAAGGCAGCCGCCCACGCGGCGTCGTGCGAATGCCCGCTCAGCCCACGACCGTCCGGTCGATGTAACACCACTTCCAGTCTTCGCCCGGCTCGGCCGATTGCATGATCGGATGGGAAGTGGCGTGGAAATGCTTCGTGGCGTGCTTGTTCTTTGAGCTGTCGCAGCATCCCACATGTCCGCACGTCAGGCACATCCGCAGATGCACCCACGTGTCGCCCATCTTCAGGCATTCCTCGCAGCCCTTGGAACCGGGCTTCACTTTCCGGATCGCGCTCAGGTGCGGGCAGGTCGAGGCCATGTTCGTATCTCCTTGCGGGTATGGTAAAACATTTTGGCCGCCCAGCGGCTCGATACTCTCTGCTCTACAGGACCGAATCCTTGTCGGCCAAATTCGCTTCGCGCATCCGTCGGTTGCGCCGCTCCGAGCTTCCCCTGAACTCAACCGAACTGGCGCGCTATCTCATCGGCAAAACCCTGGTCCGCGAACTTCCGCGCGTGCGCCTCAGCGGCCGCATCGTCGAAACCGAGTCCTATCCGATCGGCGACCCCGACGGCCACGCGTTCCGCGGACTCACCGAAGCGAATCGCTCGCTCTTCCTCCGCCACGGCCACGCCTACGTTCGATTCACCTACGGATCCTGTTGGCTCATGAATGTGAGCGGCGACGCGCCCGGCGTTGGCGCCGGCGTGCTGATTCGCGCCATCGAGCCGCTCGAAGGCGCCGAGTGGATGCTGCGCCGCCGCGGCGTCCACCGCCTCGTGGACACCGCGCGCGGCCCCGGCCGCCTCGCCGAAGCGATGGACATCGATAAGCGCCTCGATGCCGTCGATCTTTGCTCATCGCGCAGCCCGATTTGGCTCGGCTCGGCCGCAAAGCCGGCCGGCCCGATCGGCGTGAGCGTCCGCATCGGCATCTCCCGCGCTGTCAATCGCAAGCTGCGTTTCTACGAGCGCGGCAATCCCTTCGTTAGCGGTTCGCTTCGCCTGCGCTCGTAACGCCCCCATCAGCTCGCTCCCCAAGCCGCGTTTCGCCCACTATTCTGTTGGCGTTTTGACGACGCTTGCCGCGCCCCGGAATTGACCCTCTCCAATGTTGGGGCCAAAGTGATTAAGGGCTCCCGGAGGGAAGTTTATGCGTGTTCGTTGTCTCTGCCTTGCACTGGCGCTGGTCCTGGCCGCGTTTGCCGGCGTTCCCGCGCAAGCCGGTAGTGGCCGGGCGCTTGGCTCGGTGGTGCAGTCCAACAACTCCATGATCAACAACGAAACCGCTATGGCCGGTGCGGACGTCTACGCCTGCGATGTCCTCGATACCGATAGCTACGGCAACATGCGCGTCCAATTCAACGGCTCTCAGATCCTTCTTGCGCCCTCCAGCGAGGTGGTCCTCGATGGCCGTCCCGGCGCGGCTCGCGTGATCGTCGTCAGCGGCGTCACCAGCTTTTCCGCTCCATCTTCCGCCGTACTGGAAATCGACACGCCCGCCGGCGTTCTCCGCGAATCCGCCGGCCAAGCTTACTCCGGCACCGTCAGCATCACCGGCCCGAAGCAACTGATCGTTTCAGCCGTTCGCGGCGACCTCGTGCTCAACAATGGCGGGGAGCTTCACACCGTGCCGGCCGGAAAGTCCGCCCGCGTCATCTTTGAGCGAGTCGCGGATGCCTCCTGCCACCAGCCGGGCTACGTCCGGAACGCCTACGATCGCCGCAAGATCCGCTTCTTGATTCTCGGCGGAGCCGCCGCTGGAACCGCCGGCTACTTTACCTGGCAGGAAATGACCGAAAGCCCCACCAAGCCGGAGTGACCGATCCGCGTTTCCGTTCTACTGCTGGCAAACCTTCGCATCGGCGAACGCGACTCCCAAGCGGCGAAAAGGCTGCCGTGCCGCCGCTATCTTTCGCGTGACTCTTCGCCCCGATTCTTGAAAATCGGCGTACAATTCCAAGTACGCGGCGTGGCCTTGAAGGGCAGCAGCAATTCCAATAATGGGTCGGTTCGCATGCCAAATCTGCGCTGGAACCAAAAGAGGGAACTGCCGCGCGCTGATTGGCATTCGTCGTGCCGGCTCAAATTCAGCTGCCGTCCGCCGCACGACGGAGGAAGGCCGCAAAAGAAAAGTACGGCGGCCGTGGAAAGGAACTTTCGATGACCACGCGTTTTGCAGCGCTCGCCTTCGTGGCGCTTCTATTTGTGGCCGGTGGCTGCAGCAAGAGCAGCCAGCCGTCATCCGCGGGTAGCTCGATGCCCGCCGCTTCGGGCTCCGATTCCGGCGCCGCGCAATCCGGCTCGTTCCCCGGCGTTTCCAGTAGCGACGCTGCAGGCATCCGTGCGGCTATCGAGAACCGCCTGCAGGGAAAGCAGGGCCTCAATATAGACGCGATGCAAATGGTCGTTGACTCCATCGCCATCAACGGCGATCACGCCCAGGCACACGCCTCGTTTCACGTCAAAAACGGCGGTGCTACCGGCATGACCATGAATTATCTCCTCGAACGCAGCAGCAACGGCTGGGTCGTCACCAGCGGCCAGCCCGCCGATGGCAACACCACTCTCCCGCCATCCGCCGCCCATCCCGGCGCGAATTCTGGCCAGGCATCCCAGGGCGCCCTCCCCAACGTCAACGCCTTCTTCAAGAACCACCCCACCCCAAATTCCAACTAGCCGCTCCGCCGCGCGCGAAAATTTCCGCCCGCAACACAGCTTGCGCAGCAGTATGTTTTTGCAAACAACTCTGGTGTGCAAAAGCTTTTCGTATATACTCCACCGGTTTTGCGATCCGAGTCTGAGTATCCGGGATCTGCGCGAAATCCGGAATTCTACAGGCGCCGCACCGCTCGGGGTGCCTGCGCCGCAGTGCGCCAAAGGAGAGAAACCTATGAACGCCAATGATGTTTCGGTACGTGAAACGAACTGGAAGCGTTGGTTGTTTTGGGCTGGCTGGGTCGTTTCGCTCTGGCCCGTTTTTGTTGTAGGGATGAGCGCTACCTGGAAACTGACCCGAAACCCCACTTATGTTGCGGAGTTTGCGAGAATCGGCTGGCCGGCGAGCAGGCTGACGCTGCTCGCATTCCTGCAACTGGGCAGCGCCATTCTGTTCCTTATTCCGTCCACTGCGGTTTTGGGCGCGGTACTCCTCACCGGCTATCTCGGCGGAGCCGTCGCCGCCTATACCCGCATAGGGCAGCCCTATCCGATTCTGGTCCCGCTTTCAACCAGCATGATTGCCTGGTTCGGAATCTGGCTGCGGGATGCGCGTCTTCGACAGCTGCTCCCGATCCGGTTCGGAATTTCGCGATCGTGATTTGGCAAAAAACGAAACTGTAGGTTGTCGGGAAAAATGGCGGACTTTGGGGGCAGGCTATACGGATGGCGCCGAGGGAGGGAATTGCATCCAGCGTCTCGGCGTTGAATTTCGTATGACGATCGCCGCGTAACCTGAATCCGGCTATCGTCCGGTTGGTCAGCTAATCGGGCGCCAGCTTATGTCGAAGGCCTGATTCGTTGGCGCAGGAAGTCTGGGAGGATTCTAGGGCAAGCACACTTCGGACTGGACCTGCGAATACAGAAGTTCGTTCACGACATCCGCCGCGTGGTAGGTCGACTCGCCCTGCGGTAGGTACCGTGTGATTCCGTGCAAGTCGTCCC
>Ga0055483_10000307_pt1 | contig 11220 bp, 11 predicted proteins | sample RushMan_CattailN_5_FD_57938 | JGI IMG/M metagenome (GOLD analysis project Ga0055483, IMG submission 57938) | Wetland microbial communities from San Francisco Bay, California, USA, that impact long-term carbon sequestration - RushMan_CattailNLB_D2 | ecosystem: Environmental > Aquatic > Marine >... | reverse complement strand
CCGTCGCCGAACCGCAGACCGTCTGATGCCCCGCGCCGTTGCGAATCAGGCGCCGGTGGTTTGCGTATTCTCCGTTCACGAGAACGTCCGGATATAGCCACTCGCCGGTGCCTCGCTTTCGATGTACGAATACGGGATGCTGCCTCGTGGCGGATGAGACACATCGATTTCCTTGATTTCCTTGGATTGCCCAATAAGGCCGCGCTCACCGGCATATCCCCTTCGCGAGACTCGAAGCCCCCTCACTTTGCCGCACCGAAAGGCCCCAAGATACAGCAAGGAATTACCACTTAGGAGTAGCTACCTTCCCGCGCCCGCTAGCGGCGAAAAGATCCAATATTGAGGGCTTCTGGGAAAGGTAGTGTTATCAGTTAGTTGTATGGATACCGGCTCGACGCCATGCTGGCACCCTCCGTGCCAGTATGATATGAGGAGTCCGACATTGGGACATTTGTGGCGGTAGCTTGTTCGAAAGGCAACTCAGTGGAAAATTTCCAAGACTTTCAGCAATCCAAATCAGCGCCAAATGCTCCTGCTTTCCCTTGGTTTGCCTTACAGGTGAGGGCGCGGCATGAAGTCATGGTCGCGAACTCCTTGCAGGGAAAGGGCTACGAACCATTCGTGCCCCAGTACCACAGCCGGAGGCGTTGGTCGGATCGCATCAAGGTCGTCGAGGCTCCACTTTTTCCGGGCTATCTTTTTTGCCGCTTTGACATCAATAATCGCCTGCCGCTGCTGACCGCTCCTGGCGTGATTCAAATCGTCGCTTTCAATCGTGTGCCGGCTCCCGTGGAAGAAGCAGAGATCTGTGCGATACAGAGTCTGGTAGCCTCTGGGTTTCCGAGGCAGCCCTGGCCATTTCTCCAAGCGGGTGATCGCGTACGGATCGATTCCGGCCCGTTGCGCGGACTGGAAGGTCTGCTGGTGGAAGTTCGAGGGACTCGACGGTTGGTGGTATCAGTCAGTCTTTTGCAACGATCGGTCGCTGTGGAAATCGATTCCTCTCTCGTGACGGCGCTCCGTTCAGGTTCCGCAAGGCAGGCCCAGCCGAGCACTTGCGCGTGGCAGCCGGCGCCTTCGAGCGGCGGTACGAGCGGGCGGGTACGAATCTCAAGCTAACCGACGCACTCCCTCGCCTTCGACTCTCAAGTACGAGTCGAGGCTCAGTCCGGCACACACAACTTACGTCCGCGGCTGAGAACTCAATGCACCTGGTAGCGCAACCACTGATGACGACGACCACCCATCCAGCTTCTAAGTCTGACGATGTGCTGCACTCTGCGGAAGAGCTTCACCAAATCAATCCGCTGGAGGATAGCCGGTGGGATGGATTCGTAGACCGGCATCCCAGGGCTTCCCTGTTTCATTCCTCTGCATGGCTCCGTGCAATTCGAACGACTTACGGTTATCAGCCGGCGGGATTCACTTGGTCAGCCCCTTTCGAGAAGCTGCGGGGCGCCATCCTGTTTTGCGAGGTGAATAGCTGGCTGACGGGCAAGAGGCTGGTGTCGTTGCCATTTTCTGATCATTGCGAGCCGCTGATGGCGGATGACTTCGAGTCGCGGGAACTCCTCCAGTCACTGGAGAAAAGGCTCTCCGCATCTGACTGGAGCTACATTGAAGTTCGCCCTTTGAAGTTGCGCCAGCTGGCGGGACCTGATTGGCGCGACAGTGCGAATTACTTTTTCCATGAACTGGACCTGCGGCCCGATCTCGCCACGCTTTTTCGCAATTTTCATCGAAGCTGCGCCCAACGAAAAATTCGGAGAGCGGAACGAGAGGGACTGGTCTACCGGGAAGGGGCAAGTGAATCGTTCCTCGATAAGTTCTATCGATTGCTGGTGATCACGCGGAAGCGACATTATATTCCGCCTCAGCCGCGCATCTGGTTCCGAAATCTGATGAACAATTTTGGGGATGCGCTGAAAATTCGGCTGGTTTTCAAGGGTGATCAGGCGGTGGCTGGGATGCTGACCATTCGCCACAAGGGCACGCTCTATTACAAGAACGGCGGCTCGGACGCGCGCTTCCACCACCTGGGAGGCATGCACCTTCTCTTCTGGAATTCCATTCAAGACGCAAAGGACCAAGGACTTACGACCCTTGATTTTGGAAGGGTGGACGCCGACCAACCAGGATTGATTACGTTTAAGGAGCGTTGGGGAGCGACTTCATCTCCGCTGCATTACTATCGCTTTTCGCCGGGGAAAAGTTCGGTCCACGCCTTTGATCCCGCAAGCAAGTTACAGCGCCGGGCGATTAGCAAGTTTTGTTCGCTTTCGCCTGCCTGCGTGCTCCCAATTTGCGGGAGTCTCTTATACAAGCACATTGGGTAAAACGGATTGAGTTTCATGAACAAATCGACGGCAACGCCGACCGTTGTGGCCAGGGATAGCAGGGCGCATTTTCTTTTCGCACTGATCATCGCTGCCTCCGTGGCTGCCTACTGGAAGGTTCTGACGGCACTGGTGACCCTTTGTTTGCATGGCGACTCATATTCGCACATTCTCCTAATTCCATTCATTGCTCTCTATCTGGTTTACATCGAGCGACGGAAAGTGTTTCACTCGATCGGATTTTCTCTCGTGCCGGGCTCGGTTATGATTCTGGCTGGCGTCGCCACTACGTTTGCCGCGAATCCTTACTTCTACTCGAAAGGCGCCGAGAATCTTTCCGGGACGGTTTTTGGGCTTTTGCTTGTCTGGGCGGGCGGTTTCCTGGCTTGCTACGGCGTTCGGGCCGCTCGCGCCGCTCTCTTTCCATTGTTGTTCTTGCTTTTGATGGTTCCCCTTCCCAACGTAATTCTTTCGCGTGTAGTTACGGTGCTACAGCGCGGTACCGTCGAGGTCGCCCTGTTACTCTTTAAGTTGTTTGGGGTCCCGGTGCTTCGCGAGGGAGTTCTTCTTTCGGTGCCCGGCGTCACGATTGAGGTGGCGAGGGAATGCAGCAGCATTCGTTCCAGCATGGCGCTGTTCATTACATGTCTTCTGGCGGCGCGCTTTTATCTTCGCTCTTTTTGGAAGCAGCTCTTTTTTCTGGTTCTTTCTCTTCCGCTTTCCGTCATTAAGAATGGAATCCGGGTCACAACCTTGACGCTTCTGAGCATTTATGTGAACCCCGGGTTTCTACACGGTGACCTCCATCGCGATGGGGGATTCGTATTTTTCCTGCTGGCTCTGGTGATTTTGTGGCCCATTCTGGTAGCCCTGCATCGTTCCGAGAGCGGACCTTTGCTGAAGGCGCGTGAAATTGAGGCACGTAGTGAGCCGATCCGTGGCTAGGATTGACCCCGGTTGTATGTGGTTCCAGGGGCCCAGGCGTTGGGAATCCCTTTTCACCATTTGGATAGCCGTTTTCACCGGGCAAGACAGCGACTCGGACTAGCCTCGGCCCCGGCAGTCGTGGTCTTTTCGTAGCATCAAGAAATAAAAGCACTTAGCTTTCATCTAGGGCGGTTAGCCTCCGCTCTGACAGGGTTGGCCTCTGGTAGGCGAATTGCACCCTCTCCGGTGCAATGAAGACTCTGGGACTCCAACCGCGATAGCCTGCGCGACATTCGTCGCCGGGAGTCGAGTGGTCAGTTTGGATCCCCGTTTGAATTACGAGCTCACGAACTATGACGAACAAGCCCGGAACCGCCGCTTTAAAAGATGCCCCTCGTGGTAGCTCCCGCACGCGCGGTGCGTCGCGTAGGTCGTCTTTCAAGCCTTCGGAGCTGATGCAAGGAATTCTTCCCGAGGAGCTCTTTCTTGGAATTTTGTGTCTTGAAAGGAAGCGCGCCGAGCGCTCGCGCAAGCGATTCCTTGTGGTTTTGATCGATGCAGAAGATGCGGCAGGCACTGAGCGACGGTCGGAAATTTTGGCGGGCGTGATCAGGGCGGCCGATGCATCGCGCAGAGAAACGGATCCGGCTGGTTGGTATAAGGAACGAGCGATTCTCGGAATTCTCTTTACGGAACTTGGAGCGGCGGACGATGGGGCCGCAATTAGCCGGCTGCAGGAGAAGATTCACACGGCTCTGGCCTCGCAGCTCACGCCGCAAAGCCTTGAGCTTGTAGGGGTGACCGTTCACATCTTCGGTGCGAACTCAGACGACGATGACGATATTTCCGCCGATCCGATCTTCTATCCCGATCTAGTGCACCTGCACGAATCGAAGAATCTGCCGTTCTTGCTCAAGAGAGTCATGGACATCATCGGCAGCCTGGCGGCGATTATTGTTCTTTCGCCCGTTTTCATTTTCATCGCGCTTGCAATCAAGCTGACGTCGAAGGGGCCGGTACTTTTCAAGCAGGAGCGGCTCGGGCGGTTCGGAAGGGCATTCACCTGCCTGAAATTCCGCTCGATGAAGCCGGACAACAATCACAAGATTCACCAGGAATTTATCACGCAGGTAATCAAGGGAACCTACGACGGCAATCCGGCCGAAGGGGGCGCCCCCGTTTTCAAAATGACGCGGGACCCCCGTGTGACGCGCATCGGCCAGTTCATCCGCCGGACGAGCCTCGATGAACTTCCTCAATTCTTTAACGTTCTGACGGGCGACATGTCGCTCGTGGGTCCTCGTCCGCCCATCGCGTACGAATACAAGGTGTATGACGTTTGGCATCGTCGTCGAGTACTTGAGATCAAGCCCGGCATTACTGGATTGTGGCAAGTGCGCGGCCGCAGCCGCGTCCGCTTCGATGACATGGTCCGCCTAGACTTGCAGTACGCGCGAGGCTGGTCTCTGTGGCTTGACATTCGTATTCTGCTGGCCACTCCCCGAGCAGTCGCCTTCGGCGGTGATGCTTATTAGGAATTCCGCCAGACTCCATCTTAGGGCCGGTTCTCAAGGCGGATGACGGTGATCGGACCTTCGAGAGTCAGAAGGCCCTATCCGCAACGAGATGCATCGAGCGGCTGTTACCCCTGCTACACGGCTGACATCAGACTTTGAGTTTTGCGAAGCACTCCTTTCTGCAAGAGCGAGCGAACCATGGCGGCGACTCCAAACCAAAAGCGAAAGAAGCTATTAGCTGTGGCATCGGGAGGGGGGCACTGGGTCCAACTGATGCGGCTAACTCCAGCTTTCAGTGATTGCGAGGTTGTTTTCGCAACGGTTGACCAGGCATACAAATCAGAGGTTCCGGAGCACCGCTTTTACTCGATTACCGACGCGACGCGCCACACGGTGATTCGACTATTGCGCGTCACGTTGCAGCTCTTTTGGATCGTGTTCAAGGAGAGGCCTGACGTAATTATTTCGACGGGTGCCGCTCCTGGTTATATGGCTATCCGTTTGGGAAAACTATTCGGCGCGAGATCGATCTGGGTGGATAGCATTGCGAACGTCGAGCAACTCTCGATGTCCGGCGCGCTGGCAGGTGGTCGTGCCGACTTGTGGCTAACGCAGTGGCCGCATCTGGCTAAAGAAAATGGTCCGTACTACCAGGGAGCAGTTCTGTGATTTTCGTCACCGTAGGTTCGGCGGACCCATTCGACAGACTCATTCGCGCGGTCGATCAATGGGCTGGATCGCGAGGGAAATCGGATATTTTTGCTCAGATAGGAAAGTCGCGTTACGAGCCTCAGTATATTGAAGCAGTCCGATTTCTGAGCCCCACAGAGTTTCGCGATCGCGTTCGTGCTGCCCGCCTCGTGGTAGCTCACGCGGGGATGGGGTCAATCATCACCGCCATGGAGATAGGCACGCCTATCATCGTGATGCCCAAATGGGCGCGTCTCGGAGAGCATCGGAACGATCACCAAGTGGCGACCGCCAGGCGATTCGGGCAGAAGCAAGGCATTATCGAGGCGAAAGACGAGCAAGACCTTATTCAAAAGTTAGAGCAAGAAGAAGCGCTTTCTTCACCAACCAGGATAGCCAAGACGGCCTCTCCGGAACTGCTAGAAGCGATCCGGTCGTTCATTCAACAGCAATGAGGAATTCGAGAAAAGGAACTTGGCGCCGACCGAATTTTATTTGCCGCACGGGCAGAGTGCTGCCCCAGTGCCTCTTGCGAGAGTGCGTCCTTTCATCCGTGTTAGCACTTAGCAGATGACGTGCCCACGCCGGGTTTGAAGTGGCCGACAGGTTTCGCGGGTGAAGAGCCAAGGAAGACAATTTCATAGTTCCCATGAAAAAAATTGCACTAGTGACAGGTTCTGAGGGGTTCATTGGATCCCACATGGTCAAGTTTCTGCAGGCCAGGAACTGGGACGTAATCGGAACATACTTGGTGGAAAGCGCATCTCCCTTTCCGCGCTTGCCCAATCTACGGTTTATCCGATGTGACTTGCGGAACGGTCAGCGAGTGACGCAAGTCTTGAGCCGATTTCAGCCGACGCATATTTTTCATTTTGGGGCACAGAGCCTCCCCACTCTTTCCTGGGAAGATCCAGTTACCACTTTCGAATCCAATATTATGGGATCGTTGCATCTTTTTGAGGCTGTGCGTAATTTGCAGCGACATGCGGTAGTTGTGTCGGCTTGCTCGAGCGCCGAATACGGAAATGTGCCGCCATCCGCGATCCCGGTCAGTGAGGAGCAGCCCCTCCGACCGCTGCATCCCTACGGCATTAGCAAGGTTTGTCATGATCTGCTTGGACGCGAATATTTTCTGGATTACAAAATTCCGACCGTGAACATAAGACTCTTTAACACCACCGGCCCGGGCAAAACGAATGATGCTCCGTCGGATTTTGTGCGGCAGCTAGTTCGCATTAAGAAGGGATTACAGAGTCCGGTCATAGAAGTCGGGAACCTCAGTCCAAAGCGAGCGGTTCTCGACGTGCAGGATACCGTCCGAGGATTTTATCTTGCTGCGATGAAAGGGAGACGAGGCGAAACCTACAACCTTTGCGCCCCCCGAACATACCAAGTCCGTCAAATCTTGCAGGCAGCCATCCGTTTGTCGGGTGTGCAATGTGAGGTTCGCCCCGTTTCGCGACTCATGCGGCCGTCTGACGAAAGGATCATTTTCGGCAGCACACGGAAGATTCGCTCGGATACAGGGTGGCGACCGTTGCATTCGATCGAACAGACGCTGGGCTCTATGTTGGACTACTGGCAAGGAGTCATGTGACCCTTCGAAGGCCCACCACCACAGGGCTTTGCGTCGATTGCAAATCGCATCGTTTACTTTGCTGAATTCCGCGGCGCTCGGAACCTTACGCGGCACATGATGCGCGTGAACGAAATGAAAGGAAGGGCAGTTGCCTGTGAACAGGGCGATCTTTCTCGACCGGGACGGAGTGATAAATAGAAAAGCCCCCGAGGGTAGCTACATCACCCGGTGGGAGGATTTTGAGCTTCTGCCAGGGATTGTCGAGGCCATAGCTGAAATTAACAAAGCTGATCTGAATGTCATTGTGATTACAAATCAGCGGTGCGTGGCGAAAGGTCTGATCACCATAGATGGGCTTGGAAGGTTGCACCAACGAATGTCGGGATTCCTGGCAGAGCACGGTGCCACAATTGACGCAATCTACTATTGCCCGCACGATGTTGACGCTCGTTGCCGCTGCCGGAAACCTGAGCCGGGAATGCTCCAAGACGCCGCTCATGACCATCAAATCGATCTGGCGGGCTCATGGATGGTCGGTGATTCCGAACTTGACATCCAGGCCGGCAAGAAAGCCGGGTGCAAAACGGCTCTTTTGTCGGGCGCGAAGTGCGCGGCTGCGGATGGCAATCAGAGCACAGGTTACGGAGCGGATTTCGTTGGAGATTGCGCGTTAGATGTCGTGATGCACATTCTCGAATACCAGAGACGAGACACACCAGCAAGAGAAGAATTCTCGGCAATCCCCACTGCACGAACCATGAAAACCGTGTAACTGGGCCAGTAGATAACCAGCTAGGACAGCCTATCCCTGACTAGGTGAAATTATGATAATTACACGCACACCACTTCGGATTTCGTTTTTTGGCGGGGGCACCGATTACCCCGTCTGGTATCGAAACTATGGCGGGTCCGTGCTTGCCACGACAATCGACAAGAGCTGCTATATCACTTGCCGGCGCCTTCCTCCATTCTTCGAATACCAAAGCCGTATCTCTTATTCGAAAGTGGAAAATGTCAACAACAATGCGGCAATCGAACATCCATCAGTGCGAGGGTGTCTCCAACACTTAGGCATAGACGAGGGAATAGAAGTCCATCACGTCGCGGATCTTCCTGCACGTACCGGCCTGGGGACGAGTTCCGCATTTACCGTTGGCCTCTTGCTGGCGTTGTACGGACTGAAAGATCAAATGCGTAGCAAGCTCGCACTTGCAACCGATGCGATCCATGTGGAGCAGGAAGTTCTTCGAGAAGCAGTCGGATCACAGGATCAGATTAGCGCGGCATATGGCGGCTTTAATCGCATCGACTTCAAGATGGATGGAAGCTTCGAGGTGCGGCAACTTATCACCTCGCCTGACCGCCTGGCCCTGCTACAGCAGCACTGCGTACTTTTCTTCACCGGTTTTTCGCGAATTGCTTCGGAGATCGCTAAGGAACAGATTCGTGTAACGCATCAACGGAAGCACGAGCTTGAGACCATGTATCAGATGGTGAACGAGGCAGAGTCGATTCTTGCCAATCCGCACCGTTCCTTGGATGAGTTTGGTCGTTTGTTGCACGAATCCTGGCAGCTCAAGAGAACGCTAACTGGCAATATAACTAACACACAGTTAGACGATATCTACAACGCCGGGCGGAGCGCGGGCGCGCTCGGAGGTAAGTTACTCGGCGCAGGAGGTGGAGGGTTCATGTTGTTCTTCGCGCCACCGGAACAGCATCAGGCGCTTCGCGCACGGCTCAAGCATTTGTTGTGCGTTCCATTTGGCTTCTCAAATCGCGGCAGCCACGTTGTTGTTTATGAACCAGAAGAAGCGTACGACAAGGAACTTGCGCTCCAACGTCATGAGGTTTACGCCCAGAGCGCGACCCACACGGGAGCCCGGGCATGACGCAATTACAAGCAGATCGCCAGTCGTCAACGAACGCGCTCGAGCGCCCTGTGAGCCCTGTGCTTCCTGCATACGTGCTCATAACGCCCTCACGAAATGAAGAAGAGTTTATCGAGAAGACGCTTATTTCAATTATTAACCAGACAGTTCGCCCGGCGAAATGGGTCATTGTGAATGACGGCTCGACAGATTCGACCGGGGAGATTGTCGCACGATACGCAGCACAGCATCACTGGATCGAAGTCGTGAATCGCCCGGTGCGGAAGGAACGCGATTTCGCCGCAAAGGTTCACGCGTTCAATGCCGGCCGGGAAAGACTCGATGATGTAAAGTATGAAATCGTTGGCAACCTAGATTCCGATGTGTCGCTGGACACGGACCATTTCGAATTCTTGCTTGAGAAGTTCCGACAAGATCCCCGACTCGGAGTAGCTGGGACGGTCTTTAGCGAGGAAGGTGGTTACAGCTCGGGCAGGGATAGTTTTGAGGGCCAGAACCACGTTTCTGGGCAGTGCCAAATGTTTCGCCGCGAATGTCTTGACCAAATCGGAGGGTACGTCGCGAATAAAGCTGGAGGGATTGACTGGATAGCCGTAACCACAGCTCGCATGATCGGATGGAAGACACGGTCCTTTCGAGAGAAATCATTTTTTCACCACAGGCATCTGGGGACAGCTGAACGTGGAGTTTTCGCCGCAGCATTTTCTTATGGCGAAAAAGATTACTACCTTGGGGGGCATCCTGTCTGGGAGCTATTTCGAGTCACATATCGAATGACTAAGCGGCCCTATCTTGTTGAAGGATCTGGCTTGGCTCTGGGGTACGGATGGGCAATGTTGCGAAGAAGAAAAAGGCCGATTTCGAATGAGCTCATGTCGTTTCATCGCAAAGAACAGATGTGCAAACTAAAAGCAGTGCTGAAGGCGCTCGTAACCTTCAAGGCAATTGATAGTTTCAAAGTGCTGCCCGATTAACGGAAGTCGTCGGGTGAGATCCATACCATGAATGAAATCCAAATAGCAGCCATCGAAGCCTCTAACAGCAGGTTCGTCAATTGGTTGGATCACTTCGGCGAGGTCTCGTACGACCACCAGAGCTTTTTCGCAAGCTACCTGGGGCGCTCAGCAAAGTCTCTATATTACCGAAGGCCCACCCTTGGAAAGCTGGCAGTTGCTCCAATGATTTTTTGTGAGGCTTTCGTGCCATCAGCGCGAGCGCTCTTCTGGAAGAAGCAGCGCCTGCCGATCGCCGATGCGCACTACGCCATGGGTTTTGCACTTCTTGCGAGAATCTACGGCGAGGACAAGTACTATCGTCGAGCCGTTCACTTTCTCAACGTCCTTGAGGAAACTCGGTGTCCGAACTATGAAGACTACTGCTGGGGCTATCCATTTAGTTGGGAGACCAGGTACGGAACGTTTAAGGAGGGAACTCCTCTCATAACGACGGTGCCATACGTGTACGAGGCATTCTCCGCCGTTTATGCGATTGATGCGGATCCCAAGTGGTTCCGGATCATGCAGTCGATCGCGAACCATGCTTTCAAGGCCTACCGGGATATGCAGACCGGGCCGGATGCAGCCAGTTGCGGGTACACACCTTCGCCTAACGATCCGTGCGGCGTCATAAACGCAAGCGCTTATAGGGCGTTTCTGCTCACAAAGGCCGCGATCGAGCTTTCGGAGCCGCGCTACCTTGAGACGGCGAAGACGAACCTGAACTTCGTATTGTCCGCTCAAAATGAGGACGGTTCCTGGTACTACGCGGTGGATGGCATTCGAGATTTCATCGACCATTTCCACACCTGCTTTATTCTCAAGGCTCTTATAAAGATCGATAATCTTACGGGAACTCGCCATAACGCGAGGGCGATCGAACGAGGCGTTAGCTACTACGTGAAGAACCTGGTGGATGGGGATGGGTTGCCCATACCTTTCTCAAGACGGCCGAGACTCACAGTCTATAAGAGAGAACTATACGATTACGCGGAGTGCATTAATTTGGGTACGCTTTTACTTGGGCAGTTCGAGGAACTGGAAAAAATCTTATCGATTGCCGTTAAGGACGTCTTTGCGCGGTGGAAAAAGCTAAACGGTTCATTTCGCTCTAGGGAGTTATTGATTGGTTGGGACAATGTTCCCATGCACCGCTGGGCACAGTCACAGATGTTTCGAAGTCTTTGCTTCCTGCTTTCTCGTCTCAAGACGACCCAAACAGAGTTGATTCGTAGTTCTCCTGCGTTGCAGAGCTCGAAGGTCGCGAGCTGAGGTCCTTCTATG
>Ga0055483_10000306_pt1 | contig 11245 bp, 6 predicted proteins | sample RushMan_CattailN_5_FD_57938 | JGI IMG/M metagenome (GOLD analysis project Ga0055483, IMG submission 57938) | Wetland microbial communities from San Francisco Bay, California, USA, that impact long-term carbon sequestration - RushMan_CattailNLB_D2 | ecosystem: Environmental > Aquatic > Marine >... | reverse complement strand
TCTACTACGGCGACGAGATCGGCATGGGCGACAACATCTATCTCGGCGACCGCAACGGCGTTCGCACGCCGATGCAATGGGACGGGCACTGGAACGCCGGATTCTCATCCAGCGATCCGGAGCGGCTCTGCGCCTCGCTGATTTCCAATCCCGTATATGGCTATCAATCCGTGAATGTGGATTCGCAAAAGCGGTCCGAGCATTCCCTGCTCTCCTGGATGAAGCGCTTGATTCAAGTGCGGAAGTCGTCGCAAGTGTTCAGCCGCGGCACGATCGAATTTCTCGACCCGCCCAACCATCGTGTCCTTGCATACGTGCGGGAACTGGGCAACGAGCGCGTGCTGGCGGTCAACAATCTTTCCAGCACCTGCCAGGCCGTCGAGCTGAATCTCCGGAAATACAAGGGCAGCATTCCCATCGAAATGTCCGGCAAGACGATTTTCCCGCGCGTGGGCGATCTGCCTTATCTGTTGACGATGGGCCCGTATCAATTTTATTGGTTCCGGCTGCGGAGAATTTGATCGTACAACGCAGGTCCGGTAAATTGGGCGTCTCGCCGGGATGGCTGTCATCGGGGAGCAAGGATTGAGCGACGAAACCCTTCTTTCGGACGATTTCATCCGCCAGCTGGTGAGCGTCGGGGAAGTCGATGTACTTGTCGGAATTCCCTCTCGCAACGACCGCGACACCATCGGCAACGTGGTCCGGGCCGCGGAAGAATCCTTGCTGCGCAATTTCCGCCGCCAGCGCACCGTGCTCGTCAACGTAGACGCGGGTTCGCGGGACGGAACGCCGCAAGCGGCGCGCGAAGCCAGCTTGCTGGCATCCAACGGCATTGAATCGCTGCGCACTTTGCGCTGGGTCGCCACCAATGCCGGCAGCGCTGCCGGTGGTTTCGGCGCACTGCGCGCCATTCTGGCGGCCGCCGATCTCCTCCACGCCAAAGCGTGCGCGGTCGTCTCCGCCTCGGTGGAAGGTATCGCCCCCGGGTGGATCGACTCCCTGCTGAATCCGGTCTTCACTGAAAATTACGATTTTGTCGCGCCCCTCTATACGCGCCATCGATTCGACGGGCTGCTGACCCGGAATCTTCTCTATCCTATGGGCCGCGCTCTCTTCGGCAGATCGATGCGCGAAATGCGCGCCACCGAGTTCGGCTTTTCCGGGCGTCTCGCGTCCGACCTCCTCAATAACGCCGACTGGGACCGGGAAGGCCTCCAATCGGGGCCGGAAACCTGGATGGCAATCACCGCGATGGCAAACTCCTTCGAATGTTGCCAAACTTATCTTGGTCCCAGGCCGCGTTCCGCTTCCGGAGCGGTTGTAGACGTAATCCGCCGCACCGTCAGCGGATTCTTCTCGTGCCTCGAATCCACCGAATCGTATTGGCTGAAGGGCCACGATCCCGAACCTCTCAAGACGATCGGCCCCGACCACCAGCTCACCAGCGAGGCCGTGCGCGTCGATAGAAAGAAGCTATTCCAGCTGTATGGAACCGGCGTTGCCGGGCTTTCCGACATCCTGCGCTCCATCCTTGCCCCGGACACCCACGCGGAGCTCGTTCGTCTCGCGGCTCTGGATGAGGATGCTTTCCGGTTCAGCAATTCACTTTGGGTGAGGACGATCTACGAGTTTGCCGCCGCCTATCACCACTCCGTAATTCACCGCGATCACTTGGTGCAGGCATTCGTTCCCATCTACCGCGGAAGGGTCCACTCATTTCTCACAGTGCATCGCTCCGATGATTCGGAGGCCATGGAAGCCGATCTCGAAGATCTCTGCCAGGAATTTGGGCGCCAGAGGGATTTCTTCATCGAGCGCTGGAGCACGAAAGGTGAAGGTGCATCATGAAAGAGATGATTATCCACGCGTTTCAACAGGCCCACGACAACTTCACGCGCATGCTGGCGGAGTTTCTGCCGCACTTTTTGCTGATGGTGGTGGTGATCCTCATCGGCTGGCTGATCGCCTTTCTGCTCAAGATCATTTTGCGCGGAATTCTGCGAGTTACGAAGGTCGAAAAGATGTCCGAGGAAGCCGGCGCTTCCCGCCTGCTTCGTCGCGCCGAACTTCCGTCCATGACCGAACTGCTTTGCCGCGCCGTCTTCTGGGTCATTTGGCTTGGCTTCATCATCGTCGGCGTCAGTTTTCTCGGCATCGGCAGCTTGCAACAGCAGATCGCCGAGTTGATCGCCCTCTTGCCCCAAATCTTCGTTGCCTTGCTCATCTTGTTCGTCGGGCTCTTGGCCGCGAACTTCTTTTCGCGCGCCGCCTTGTTGGCCGGGGTCAACGCGGGCCTCTCGTCTCCCACAGTTGTCAGCGGAGTCGTTCGGACAGTTATCGTTTTTCTTGCGCTTTCGATGGCCCTCGAGCAAGTTGGCCTCGGCAAGCAAACCATGGAGATCGCCTTCTCCATTGTGTTCGGCGGGCTGGCGCTCGGGCTCGCCATTGCCTTCGGGCTCGGCGGACGGCATTTGGCCGCACGAGTCTTGGAAAAGCATTTCTTGCGCGAGAAAGAAAAAGTAGGACACGACGACGAGCTTTCTCCGCTCTAGCGCATTTGGAGTATTCTGGAAATGAAGTTTCTTGCTTCGTTTTGATCCAGGAGGAGCCATGGGATGACTTTGCCGCATGTCGACGCGCAATTCGTGGAGAGGCTCCGCACTGCTTTTGCCGCGCAACTGCCGGAGTTTTTGCCGCGTCAACGATGGTTCGGATCGAAAGCCCGGCACATCCACTCGGTCCAGCTCTCCGAGTGTATCCCCGTGCCACTTTCCGATGCCGTCGCCCTCATCGCATTCGCTCGCGTCGAATTTACCGAGGGCGCCGGTGAGACCTACGTGCTGCCACTCATCGCTCCGGCAGCCGAGAGTGTTCCTCGTGCTGATTCCGCCGTCGTACGCGTCCCCGTGTCCGATCCCGCTTCCGAGTTGCCGCTGACGGACGCGCTCCAAAACCGCGAGTTTCTCGCATCCATCCTGAATTCGATCTTGAAGAGCGAATCGCTTCCCGGCGAAGCCGGCGCTTTGAAAGCAGTGCCCGAAGACGCGCTCCTGCAAATGAAGCTCGGTCCTGCAAATTCACTGCCTCCGCGGCTCTTGAAAGGCGAGCAGAGCAACACCTCCATCGCTTACGGGGACCAACTGATCCTGAAATTTTTCCGCCGCGTGGAAGAAGGCATTCACCCCGATTGGGAAATTGGCCATTTCCTCACCGCCATAGCGCATTTCAAGAATGTTCCGCCCCTTTGCGGATGCTTGCAGTACGAGTCGCGCGAATCGAAGCTCGCCACCCTGGGAATTCTGCAGGGCTTCGTCCCCAACCGTGGCGACGCATGGCGCTTCACCGTGGAATCGCTCGTGAAGCTTTTCAGCTCTCCCGGCCATTCCAAGCACGAAATCGCCACGGCCTCCGGCCGGCCGCCCGCTCGCAAAGCTCAGGAGCAGCTCGGCGCTCCGGACGGCATCGCCGAACAACTCCAACTAATGGGCCTTCTCGGCAAGCGCACGGCGGAGCTTCACTTGGCGCTGGCGTCGTCTAGCGCGGATCCGGACTTCGCTCCGGAGCCGTTCACGCCGGAAGTGCGCGAGGCGTTCGATAGCGCCTTCCACGATCTGGCTGTGCGAAACTTCGAAACGCTTCGAGTGAAACTTCCGGAATTGCGGGAATCGGCCGGCGAACTCGCAAAGCAAGTCCTGAAGCTCGAAGACGACGCGTTGCTCGTTCTTCACTCCGTGTTCGAACGCGAAATCGCTTCCGTCCGCATTCGCATTCACGGCGATTACCACCTGGGCCAGGTATTATTCACCGGGTCCGATTTCTTCATTATCGATTTCGAGGGCGAACCGGCCCGGCCCTTGGCCGAGCGGCGCATTAAGCGCTCGCCCTTGCAGGATGTCGCCGGCATGCTCCGTTCCTTTCAGTACGCCGCGCGTTCCGCTTGTCTCGCCGCCCAGGAGCGCTTGACGGGTTCGCACCAGCCGCATGACCATGTAGCGCGGGCGGCGGCTCAATGGCTCGCGTCGGCCTCGAACGAATTCCTTCGTTCCTATCGAGGCACCGCCGGCGACGCGCGATTCTTGCCCGCAAATTCGGCTGAATTCGATGCGCTCCTTCGCGCGCATCTGCTCGAAAAAGCAGTCTATGAACTCGGATACGAACTGAACAATCGGCCTTCGTGGCTCGCGATTCCGCTCGAAGGCATCCGGGAAATACTCACGACAAGAACCTAGCGGCGCACGCACCGCGGCCGCCAAGATCTTTGCAGCAATCTCTTGGACGTTGATTCCGCACGTTGCTCAGGACTTGCTGCAAATGGGAGATGCAATGCCCGAAACCACCAAAAACACCCGTACGATTTCCAGCGGTGGCACTGGCTCTCTGCGCGTCCGCCACGACGCATCCCTGCTGACCGACAACGATCTCTACCTCTTCAACGAGGGCACGCATCTGCGCCTCTACGAAAAGCTCGGCTCTCACTACTTTCAGCGCGACGGCGTGGACGGCGCCTATTTCGCTGTCTGGGCGCCTAACGCCGAACACGTTTCCCTCATGACCGATGCAAACAACTGGAGCACCTCGGCCACCGAACTCCGCGCGCGCGGCAGTTCCGGCGTCTGGGAAGGATACGTCGAGGGAATCGCGCCCGGCACCGCGTACAAGTACCACGTCGTCTCCCGCGAACGGGACTATCGCGTCGATAAGGCCGATCCGTTCGCGTCGCAGTTCGAAGTGGCCTCCAAAACGGCGTCGGTCGTTTCGAATTTTTCTTACCGCTGGGGCGATCAGGAATGGATGGAGATCCGCGGCGCCCGCAATTCCCTGAAAAGCCCGATGTCGATCTACGAGCTGCATCTCGGCTCGTGGGCCCGCGTTCCCGAGGAAGGAGACCGCTTTCTCACCTATCGCGAAATGGCCGAGCGTCTTCCGCAATACATTCTCGAACGCGGCTTCACCCATGTGGAATTTTTGCCCCTGATGGAACATCCTTTCTACGGCTCCTGGGGCTATCAAACCACGGGATATTTCGCGCCCACCAGCCGCTACGGCCCGCCGCAGGACTTGATGTATTTGATCGATCGCCTTCACCAGCACGGCATCGGCGTCATTTTCGATTGGGTGCCTTCGCATTTCCCGAGCGACGAACACGGCCTCGCCTATTTCGACGGCACGCATCTCTTCGAACACGCCGACCCGCGCCAGGGCTTCCATCCCGATTGGAACAGCTACATCTTCAACTATTCGCGCAACGAAGTTCGCTCGTTTCTTCTCAGCAGCGCCATGTGCTGGCTCGATCGCTACCACGCTGACGGTCTCCGCGTCGACGCCGTCGCCTCCATGCTCTACCTCGACTATTCCCGCAAGCAGGGCGAGTGGATTCCCAACCGCTTCGGCGGCCGCGAAAATCTCGAAGCCATTTCCTTCCTGCGGAAACTAAACGAGGAAGTCTACGCAGCCTATCCGGACGTGCAGGTCATCGCCGAAGAGTCCACGGCGTGGCCGATGGTTTCCCGCCCCTTGTATATTGGCGGCCTCGGCTTCGGCTACAAGTGGGACATGGGCTGGATGCACGACAGCCTCGCCTACATGTCTCTCGATCCGATCTTCCGCAAGTATCACCACGGCGACCTTACTTTCCGCGCCGTCTACGCCTTTACCGAAAACTTCGTTCTCCCGCTCTCCCATGACGAAGTGGTCCACGGCAAAGGCTCTCTTCTCGGCAAAATGCCCGGCGACGACTGGCAGAAATTCGCCAATCTGCGCCTGCTCTATGCCTGGATGTTCGCCCAACCCGGGAAAAAACTGCTTTTCATGGGCGCCGAATTCGCGCAGGGCCGCGAATGGAACCACGACCAGAGCCTCGATTGGCACCTGCTCGAATACCCGCAGCATCAGGGCATTCGCAAATGGCTGGACGATCTGAATCGTGCCCTGCGCATCGAACCCGCCCTCCACGAACTCGATTGCGATCCGGCCGGATTCGAATGGATCGATTGCAACAACGCCGACCAAAGCAGCGTGGCGTTCCTTCGCAAGGGAAGCTCTCCAGACGCAAAAGTGGTGGCGGCCTTTAATTTCACCCCCGTTCCGCGTCAAAATTACCGGATCGGCGTGCCGGAGGCCGGGTATTGGCGTGAGATCCTGAATAGTGACAGCCGCATCTACGGCGGCAGCGGCTGGGGCAACTTCGGCGGAGTGGACGCCGCGCCCGTTCCCTCCCACGGGCAGCGTTTTTCCGTTCATCTGAATCTGCCGCCGCTGGGCGCCGTTTTCTTGAAGCCCGGCGCACGATGAGAATGCCAGCGCGGCGTCGTCTGTTTTTCTAACCCGGGTTCCCAGGAGGCCCTTCTCGCGTGATTTCAGATCCGGCTCAAGAGCTTGGCGCGCACTTCCGTGAAAAGAGCGGATGTGATTTTCTGGTCTGGGCCCCGCGCGCGCAGCGCCTGGATCTGCATCTGCTCGCGCCGGCGGATCGCTCCATTCCGATGCAGCGCGGCGCGAATGGTTATTTTCACGCGCATGTCGATGATGCAGCTCCCGGCGCGCTCTACTTCTACCGTTTCGAAACCGGCGAGGAGCGTCCGGACCCGGCCTCGCGCTTCCAGCCGCAGGGCGTGCACGGCCCGTCCGAAGTGATCGACCCTCGCTTTGATTGGGATGACCGCTCGTGGCGCGGCATGGAACTGCGCGACTACGTCTTTTACGAGCTTCACGTAGGCACGTTCACTCGTGAAGGCACTTTTGACGCCGTCATTCCCCGCCTCCATGCTCTGAAAGATCTCGGCGTCACCGCCATCGAGCTGATGCCCGTCGCGCAATTTCCCGGCTCGCGAAACTGGGGCTACGACGGCGCGTACCCCTTCGCTACCCAATCCTCCTATGGAGGTCCCGGCGGCTTAAAACGTCTTGTGAATGCGTGTCACCGCGCCGGCCTGGCCGCGGTTCTGGATGTCGTCTACAACCATCTCGGCCCGGAGGGAAATTACCTCTCGCGTTTTGGACCGTATTTCACCGACTTTTACCACACGCCCTGGGGCGAGGCGATCAACTTCGACCGCCGCGATAGCGACGAGGTTCGCCGCTACTTCATCGAGAACGCCCTGCACTGGACCGAGGACTTCCACTTCGACGCGCTTCGGCTCGATGCCGTCCACGCCATCACGGACACTTCCGCGCAACCGTTCCTCGGCGAACTCGCTTCCAAAGTTCACGCCAGGGCCGCCGAGCTCGGCCGCAAACTCTATCTATTCCCCGAAAGCGACTTGAACGACGCGCGCCTCGTCGCCTCCGATCCCGTCTGCGGATATGGTCTCGACGCCACCTGGAACGACGACTTTCACCACTCCATTCACACGCTGCTCACCAGCGACCGCCAGGGCTACTACGCTGATTTCGGCTCGGTGGCGCAGCTGGCCCGCGCCTTTACGGAAGGATTCGTCTATTCCGGCCAGCACTCGGAGTATCGCGGCAGGCGTCACGGCAACTCGTCATCTTCGCTGCCGGCCGAAAAATTCATCGTCTTCGCGCAAAATCACGATCAGGTGGGCAATCGCCGCCTGGGCGAACGGCTTAGCCAGCTTGTCTCCTTCGAAGCCCTCAAACTCGCCGCCGGTCTGGTAATGCTTTCTCCGTATTTGCCGTTGATCTTCATGGGCGAAGAGTATGGAGAGATGGCTCCGTTCCAGTATTTCGTCAGCCATGGAGATCCCGGATTGATCGAAGCCGTCCGCAAAGGCCGCCGCGAAGAATTCACGCGCTTCGACTGGCAGGGCGGCGTCCCCGATCCCCAGGATGACGCCACGTTTCTCCGCTCGCGGATCGCGTGGGACTCGCGAACCACGGCGCCTCATAAGTTTCTGCTGGCCTTCTACAAAGAACTTCTCCGACTTCGCCGCGAAGATGCCGTATTCTCTCTTCGTGACAAAAAGGGTCTCGAAGCGGTCGCTCTCGAGGCGCCCAAATCCCTTCTGCTGCGCCGCTGGGCCGGCCTGCAGGAGCGCGTCGCCATTTTCAATTTCGAACGGGAACCCTGCTCCCTGCGCGTCCCGGTTCCAAGAGCAAAGTGGGAAAGGCGGCTGGTCTCGGCCGACACCTGTTGGGGCGGCCCAGGCTGCAGAGTTCCAAAAGAGTTCGATTCGGCAGGCGAATTGCAGCTCGATTTGCCGGCTTCGTCGTTCGCAGTATTCAAGCGGCTTCCGGAGGCTCCCTGATCGTGGAACGATACATTTGCATTCACGGCCACTTCTATCAACCGCCGCGCGAAAATCCCTGGCTCGAGGCCATCGAAATCCAGGACTCCGCCTATCCCTACCACGATTGGAACGAGCGCATCACCGCCGAATGCTACGGCCCCAACTCCTCGTCGCGAATCTTGGATGACCAGCAGTGCATCGTCCGCATCGTCAACAACTACTCCAAGATCAGTTTCAATTTCGGCCCCACGCTGCTCTCCTGGCTTGAGGACAAATCGCCCGCCGTCTACCAGGCCGTTCTCGCCGCCGATCGGCTGAGCCAGTCGCACTTTTCCGGGCACGGCTCGGCCATCGCCCAGGTTTACAACCACATGATCATGCCGCTCGCCAACCGTCGCGACAAGGAAACCCAGGTCGTCTGGGGCCTGCGCGATTTCGAGCATCGCTTCCACCGCAAGCCGGAAGGAATGTGGCTCGCCGAAACCGCCGTGGATCTCGAGACGCTCGATCTTCTCGCGCAGCATGGCATCAAATTCACCATCCTCGCCACCAGCCAAGCCCGCTCGGCGCGCCGCATCGGCAGCACCAGGTGGCGCGACGTAAGCGACGGCAGCATCGATCCCTCCATGCCCTACCGCATCACCCTGCCCGGTGGGCGGACCATGACTCTTTTCTTTTACGATGGACCGATTTCCCGCGCCGTGGCTTTCGAGGGACTGCTCAATCAAGGCGAGTATTTCGCCTCGCGTCTGGCCCAGGCTTTTTCCGATGCGCGCGATTGGCCGCAGCTCGTCCATATCGCCACCGACGGTGAAACCTACGGCCACCATCACAAGCGCGGCGAAATGGCGCTTTCCTACGCCATCGAACACATCGAAAGCACCGGAATCGCCAAAATCACCAACTACGGCGAATTTCTCGAACGCCATCCTCCCTTCCGCGAAGTCCGCATCAAGGAAAATACCTCCTGGAGCTGCGTCCACGGCGTCGACCGCTGGCGCGCCGATTGCGGCTGCAATTCCGGGATGCACGCCGGCTGGCATCAGCAGTGGCGCGCGCCCTTGCGCGATTCCTTGGACTGGCTCCGCGATCAGCTCGCCTCGCGCTACCAGAAAAAGGGTCGCGAGTTTTTCCGCGATTCCTGGCGCGCCCGCAACAACTACGTCCGCGTCATCCTGGGCCGTTCGCAGGAAACGATCGGCGCGTTCCTCGCCACCGAATGCGTTCGTCCGCTGAACGACTCCGAACGCATCGAAGCGCTCAAGCTCCTCGAAATGCAGCGCCACGCCATGCTCATGTTCACCAGCTGCGGCTGGTTTTTCGACGAGCTCTCCGGCATCGAAACCGTGCAGGTCATCCAATATGCCGGCCGCGCCCTGCAGCTCAGCCAGCAGCTCTTTGGCGACGCGCTGGAATCGCAGTTCCTCGATAAATTGGCGCAGGCAAAATCCAACCTGAACGATCGCCCCGATGGCCGCGTTGTCTTCGAGGATTTCGTGCGCCCCGCCATGGTCAAGCTCGAAACCGTGGGCGCGCACTACGCCATCAGCTCTTTGTTCGAAAATTACCCCGCGGAAAGCAAGGTCTACTGCTTCGACCTCAACCGCACCGACTATCGCCTGCTTTCAGCCGGCAAGATGCGTCTTGCGCTGGGCCGCGCTTTCGTGCGCTCCGAAATCGTCTTCGAATCCGAGCACGTCAGCTTCGGCGTCCTCCATATGGGCGACCACAACGTCACCGGCGGCGTCCGCCAATTTCAGGGCGACGAAGCGTACGCGGCTCTTTGCGCCGAAATCGGCGAGGTCTTTGAACGCGGCGATCTGCCCGAAGTCCTCCGCATCGTCGATCGCTATTTCGGTGACGGCAGCTTCAGCCTGCGGCTCCTCTTCCGCGATGAACAGCGCCGCATTCTGCGCCTCATTCTCAATCAGGCTCTCGAGGAAGCCGAAGCCTCCTACCGCCAGCTCTTCGAGCATTACGCGCCCATGATGCGCTTCATGGCCGACCTCCACATTCCTCCGCCTCGCCGCTTTCAAATCGCGGCGGAATTCACGCTGAATTCCACGCTCCGCCGCGCGCTCGAAGCCGAGACGATCGATCTCGACAACGTCTATGCGCTGCTCGACGAAACTAGGCGCACCGGCATCGCTCTCGATACCCAGACTCTCGAATTCGCCATGCGCGGCGCCACCGAGAGCCTCGCCCAAAAATGGTTCGCCCAGCCGGATGATGTCGCGCTCCTGCAGTCGCTCAGCGACGCGGCCGGCCTCGCCGCCGCATTTCCTTTTCCCGTGGATCTCTCGCAGGCGCAGAACCTCTTCTTCAAGCTGCTTCAGGACGTCTACCCCAGCTACTCCGCGCGCGCCGCGCAAGGCGAACCCGACCCCAAGGAATGGGTCTCCGCCTTCTTGAATCTCGGCGATCGCCTCCGGGTTCGTGTAGGCTAGCGTGATGCTGCGGTTGCCCGTTTCCACCTATCGCATCCAGTTCAGCCTGCAGTTCCGCTTTTCGGACGCTCGCGACCTCGTCCCCTACCTGAACGAACTGGGCATCACCGACCTCTACGCGTCGCCTCGCTTCCAAGCGCGCAAAGGCAGCCAGCACGGCTACGACGTCGCCGATCCCCGCCGCGTCAGCTCCGAACTCGGTAGCGAGCGCGACTTCGCGGAGCTTTCCGATCGCCTGAAGAGCTACTCCATGGGCCTTCTGCTCGATATCGTTCCCAACCACATGGCCGCCAGCCACGAAAATCCCTGGTGGATGGACGTTCTCGAAAACGGCCCCAGCTCCCCCTACGCCGATTATTTCGATATCGATTGGCACCCGGCCACCACCAAAGCCGCCTTCCTGCAGGAAAATCGCGTCCTGCTTCCCTTCCTCGGCGATCTTTACGGCACGATCCTCGAAAACTGCGAGCTCGCTCTGAAGCTCGATAATGCCGGCTTCTTCATCCAGTATTACGAGCACCGCTTTCCGCTCGACCCAAAATCCTACGAGCCTCTGATCGTCGGCATCGCCGAAAATCTCGCGCAGCGCCAATCCGCCGGCGCCGC
>Ga0055483_10000305_pt1 | contig 11255 bp, 6 predicted proteins | sample RushMan_CattailN_5_FD_57938 | JGI IMG/M metagenome (GOLD analysis project Ga0055483, IMG submission 57938) | Wetland microbial communities from San Francisco Bay, California, USA, that impact long-term carbon sequestration - RushMan_CattailNLB_D2 | ecosystem: Environmental > Aquatic > Marine >... | reverse complement strand
GACGGGGCCTATGGCGGCCTATTTGCGCTTTGCCCTGAAGGCAAAAAGGTCCTGCAAGGGATTCATACGTCGGATTCCATTGTCCTTGATCCGCACAAAACCCTGTTTTTACCTTACGGCACCGGTGCAGTTCTCATCAAAGAACGGCAAAGCCTGTATGCGGCGTTCAATGCGCAAGCCGACTATATTCAACATATTATCGATGATGCCGATGAGCTTTCCCCCGCCGATTTATCACCGGAGCTTACCAAACACTTTCGGGGATTGCGCTTGTGGCTGGCATTGAAATTGATTGGTGTCGCGGCGTTTCGGGCCGCCTTATCGGAAAAAATCCATCTCGCGCGCTATTTTTATGAGAAGATAAAGGAAATCGACGGATTTGAAACCGGTCCCTATCCTGATTTGTCCGTCGTTACCTATCGCTATCTCCCAAAGCAAGGAGACGCCGATGCTTTTAACCGGCAATTGGTGGAAACCATTCAACAAGATGGACGCATTTTCATCAGTTCCACGCGCATAGACGGCAAACTGGTGCTTCGCGCAGCCGTCTTATGCTTTCGTACCCATTTGGATGACATAAATGAAATGTTGGATGTTTTAAAACATACGGCCGGAAAGTTGGAAGCGCGCTGATAATTGACCGGTCCTGAACAAATCGGAAGACATTTTGTAATAGTTCCGGTACATTGGATTCATTTTTAAATCATGACTCAATTGCCTCCGAAAGCACAGGTCGTCATCATCGGCGGCGGCATTATCGGCACCGCATGCGCCTATTATCTGACCCGAAAAGGGATCCGTGACGTTTTGGTTCTGGAACAGGGAGAAATCGGCGCCCAAGGCGCCACTTCAGCCTGTCTGGGGGGCCTGAGAACGCAGTTTTCCACCCCGGTCAACATCCGCTTTTCTATGATTTCCAGAGAAGTTTTCAGGAGATTTATAGACGAATTCGGAATTGATCCAAGGTTCATTCCTTCGGGATATTTGTTTTTGGCGTCCACTGCCGACCAGTGGAAGGTTTTTGAACATACAAAGCAGTTGATGGAAAAGCTGACGCTTCCCATTGATTTGCTTGCACCCCGTGAGATGGCGCTGCGCTGGCCTTTTATACGGGTCGATGATCTTATCGGAGGATCCTATACCGAAAACGATGGCTTCTACAATCCCATGGAAATCCTTGGGGCTTTTGTCAAAAAGGCCCGTCAGGGCGGCGCTGTTTTTACGGAAAAAGTCCGGGTCTCCGGCATTTCAATTTCAAACCAAAAGATCGGCGGCGTCCAAACCGAAACCGGACACCTTATCCAACCCGACATAGTGGTCAACGCCGCCGGCCCATGGGCCGGTCAGGTCGCGGCCATGGCCGGGCTCAAACTCCCTGTCACACCGCTGAAGCGCCATCTTTTTTTTACGGATACTTTCGATGAGATTCCGGATACGCTTCCCATGATCATCGATGTTGATTCCGGATGGTACTTAAAGCGTGAAGGCCGCGGCCTGATTCTGGGAGGACCCACGGGAGAAAGATCCTTTAGCCATCATGTGGATTTTAATGCCGGGGAATGGACGGCCTCGCAATCCGTGCACCGGGTGCCGGCACTGGAACATGCGAGGATGATAAGGGGATGGGTGGGACATTATGAAATGACCCCGGATCACCACGCCGTCATCGGCGCGTTTCCGGAACTTCGAAATTTTATTTGCGCCGCGGGTTTTTCCGGTCATGGATTCCAGCATTCTCCGGCCGCCGGCATGGTCGTTGCCGAGCTTATTGCCGACGGTAAAGTCCAATTGGAAGATATTTATCCTTTAAGGCCGACCCGCTTCCGAGAAAACGATCTGGTCCATGAACCGATGACGGCTTTTCGCGAATAGTCCGAATATTTTATGAAATATTAAAGGAAAAGGATATCGTCATGGCGGACATATCGACCATAGACATCCAAAAAACTGAAAAAAGGTTGCGAGACCATGTCGGAACCCTGACGCAGACCATTGGCGAGCGGAGTGTTTTTCTGCCCCATAACCTGGAAAAGACAAGAGCTTATATCGATAATTTTTACCGGAATATCGACCTTCCTGTGCGATGTGAATCTTATGCGTACGGAAATCTTACGGTCTCAAATATCGTGGCGCAAATCTCTTTTTGCGGCCGGCCTAAAAAACACTATATTGTGGGCGCCCACTATGACTCTGTCGCCGGAACCGTGGGCGCCGATGACAACGCCAGCGCGGTAGCCGTCCAGCTCGAGATCGCACGTCATCTCATGCTGTTGAAAGACGCGCATGAACTGGATCTTGCCGTAAAATTTGTCTCCTTTCCCCTTGAAGAACCTCCCGCCTTCGGCAGCCGTTACATGGGCAGCAGCGTTTATGCTTACAATGCCTGGAAATCAAACGAACAGATCGACGGCATGATCTGTCTCGAAATGGTGGGTTATACCTGTTATGACCCGGGATGCCAGGATTATCCGTTTCCGCTGATGTTTCTCGATTATCCGAAACAGGGAGATTATATCGGTATTGTCGGCAATTTCAAATCCAGGGAATTTGCAAGGGACCTATCCAAAGCGTTTTCTAAAAATCCGGATCTTCCTGTGGTCAGACTGACGGTGCCTGGCGGGGGGTATCTGCTGCCTTCCATTGGACTCAGCGACCATTCATCATTCTGGCACCGGGGATATAAAGCGGTTATGATCACCGACACGGCCTTTTACCGAAACCCCCATTATCACACATCCTCGGATACTATGGAAAAACTGGACTACGGTTTTATGGCTCAACTGGTAAAAAGCCTGCTGTTTTTTTTCCTCTCTCACCGTACGTAAAGTCTTCAACTTACGTAACATTGACAGTTATCAAGGGTATGCCACGCGGTTGCTTTTTTTCGAGGCTCCGTTAGGGCCACCGGTTTTTCATATTCAAGCGTTTCTCTTAAGATATCCTTAGGTGTATACCACCGATCATTCTTCACCTTGCTGAAATACCATGAATGACATTTTCCGAACGAAAAAGTACAACCAGACTGGTAAATAGAAAGCGAAGACTTTTAACATTAATCCTCGCTTTGTGTTCCTTGGGTCAAAGTGAACCATGATAGCCGTAGTGTTCACTTTGTAAAAATTGAAATTTCATCTTACATTTAAGAATTTTAGTTCAAACAAAATCTGATACTATCGTATATCCATTAGTGATCACAAGGTCGGTTCTTTTACAGATCTATCTTTGAAACACAAAATCTCTTTGATTGGAAGAACCATGCGATCGATCGCAGCTATATTCAATTAGGTTCAATCTCGGTTCTGTCAGACGTCTCATTGTTTTTATGAAATATTAATCCAATTGCCAACATCTTAAATTGTCTTTGGAGACCTAAACACATAAAGAGGCCTGATTTAAAATTTTTAAGCTCTTAATTTAAGACATCACAGATAATGCAAGTGTCCTAAAAACATATTTTTCCCCCTATCGAAATCATAATTCTGGTGATTAATCTGTATATTACAGGAGCGGTTAAAACGATGTGACATACAGTCAGCTCGATTGAACGAGACCAATGACGCTGAAATCGAAAATGCCGTTTACTATGCCAATATGAACATTAAAGGACGAAGTGATTTGCGCAAGTGAGTATGTTCGATCTATGGAAACCGGCGATCTTTAATCTATTGAATCCAGCAATAGTGCTCATTACCTAAAAGGAAATCTTATCAATCAAGGTTAAATCGAAAACGCCAAACCTCGAAAGGTTCAAATCAAAGGGTCTTGTATTAAAATAGCGCCTCTTTCTTTACCGGCATTCAGTGTGTTATTATGGGGTTGGGTTGAAACGTTCTTCCCACTTATGGATCGCCCCTCTAACATCCGAAGATGTTCTCGCGGAAAGGATCTCTTTGCGGCATTGATCGTCCTGTGCCATTTTGCTGATCACGCTAAGCATCTCTACATGATTTTCGGGCGAATCGGTGGGAGAAAGCAAAAGCAAGATAATTCGAATGGTGCGCCCGGATTCATAATCTTGGATGCCCGATCTGCCGACACCAAGGGCAACCACGGAGTACCGGAGGCCCGGAATCTGCGCGTGGGGAATTTCCACATCCTCGCCGACAAAGGTTTTTCCTTGTTGTTCACGCTCAATAACAGATGCCCATGCGGGCTCTATACGATCTGGGCTTTCATTGAAACAGACATTCAGAAGCTGTTTTATCGCGTCCTCTTTTTCAATGCGATCATCCCAAATGAGAACGCTGGATTTAGACAAAGCAGCGCCGCTTCTCAAGATCAGGTTAGTTGTTTCAGCTCGTTTTCGATGTTTTTTCCCCGACCGCCGGGCCATCTTCACAGTCGGCAACTCCTTGGGTATTGCCTTGGTATCAAGGACAACGATGGTAATATCTCTTCCTTCGGCAATAAGCTGTTCCACAATGCTGGCTTCTCCCATCAGCCGCCGCCAGAAAGGCAGCTTTCTACCCGGAGTGCCGATGACGATATGCCCGACTCGGTATTCCTTGGCAAATTGCAAAAGAGTCTTCACGATATCATCACCTTTGTAAGTGAAAACTATAGCTCCCAGCTGTTGGGCGAGCGTCAGAGTATTGGAAAGTATCCGTTGAGTGGCCGCATCGATGACTGTGGGATGTTCCCGAAATGTTTGCACGTATACGGCGTACCAGTTCCGATTCAGACGTCCGGCCAAGCGGGAAGCATAACGCAAAAGCGCCTCGCTGTTGGGTCCCCGGGAACTTAAAGCGACCATGACCTGGTCCGGACTTGAGGGAAGGTCTTCGGCAAGGGGATCTCGCCACCGTGAATCGATTTGAGAGGCTAACTCCCTTAAAGTAAGTTCACGCAACTGTTCGAGGTTTGTCGTCTTGAAAAAATGGTCCAGGGCGATCTCGATACGCTCCGTGGTATAGACTTTTCCTTCCCTCAAGCGACGGCGCAGATCTTCGGTGGTGATATCCACGTTGACCAGCTGATCGGCCTGTAGAACAACGAGGTCTGGAATTCGTTCCCTTACCCTGACACCGGTAGCGCGTTCGACGGTTTCATACAAGCTTTCAAGGTGCTGGATATTAAGGGTTGAGATGACATGGATACCCGCTGAGAGTATCTCTTCCACATCCTGATAGCGCTTGGTATTCTTGCTTCCTGGAACATTGGTATGGGCGAGCTCATCGACGAGCACTACACTTGGACGGCGCGATAAAATGGCGTCGAGATCCATCTCTTCGATCACGATTCCGCGATAAGTGATCTTTCGGCGAGGGATCAATGGCAGTCCTGCCAATAATGCCTCGGTTTCCGCCCTCTCATGGGTTTCCACGAGACCAACCGCAATATCGATCCAATCCTCCTTGAGACGGTGTGCATCGAGAAGCATCTGGAAGGTCTTGCCTACACCGGCCGCATAGCCCAGGTAGATCTTTAACCTGCCTCGCTGCGACCGGCGAATCAGACGTAAAAAATTATCAGCACGGCTCCCATCCATATCATTTACCTAATCTATCCAATGCGATATTGACCAGCAACACATTCACCAGCGGTTCAGGAGTAAATGGGCCGGCTGGCCGTTTGGCGTGCCTGCCAAGAATTCCCATTACGGTGTTAACGGGCAAACCTCGGGCGAAAGCAACCCTCTGCACCTGGTACTCGGCGGCACTCAAAGTTATATGAGGATCTAAACCGCTGCCGGATGTCGTCACAAGATCGGCGGGAACCTTATTCTCTATGTTCCCTCCTAATTTTGTAATGATGGCCTTTGCCCGGGAACAAATCTCAGGGTTTGTCGGAGACAAGTTGCTGCCACCCGATGCCGAAGCGTTATAGTCCACGGCCGAGGGTCTGGGCCAAAAATATCCGGGGCTGGAAAATTTCTGCGCGATAGAGCGGCTGCCGATGATTTTACCCTGCTCATTACGGATCAGCGACCCGTTTGCGGTATATGGCGCCAATACCTGGCCGAGCCCGAGGATAACCAAGGGATAAAGAAAACTGCAAATTACCATGGTGATCAGCACAATACGAATAGATACCAGGATCTGAGCCAAAATTTCAACCTTTTCAACGGCGGTGTTCATGATTCCTCCTATAAAACTCTGGTCAAACTCAAGCCCATGTCGATCAGCTTGATGCCGATGAAAGGAGCGATCACGCCGCCCAGCCCATAAACCAGAAGGTTGCGCCGCAGGATGCCGTCCGCACCCATGGGCCGGTATTTTACTCCCCTGATGGCTATGGGAATGAGCAGCGGGATGATGACGGCATTAAAAATCAGCGCCGAGAGTATCGCACTTTGAGGTGTTGCCAGTCCCATGATATTGAGAGCCGCAAGCTGCGGAATGGCCAGCATGAACATGGCCGGAATGATGGCGAAGTACTTGGCAACATCATTAGCAATGGAAAAGGTTGTAAGGGCGCCTCGGGTCATAAGCAATTGCTTTCCGATCTCGATAACCTCGATAAGTTTAGTGGGGTCACTATCCAAGTCCACCATATTTCCCGCTTCCTTGGCCGCCTGGGTGCCGGAATTCATGGCAATGCCGATATTTGCCTGGGCCAGCGCCGGAGCGTCGTTTGTCCCATCTCCCATCATGGCAATGAGTCTTCCCGCCCGTTGTTCCTTCCGGATGTATTCGAGCTTGTCCTCGGGTTTGGCCTCAGCGATATAATCATCCACACCTGCCTGCCGGGCGATGGCAGCGGCAGTAAGAGGATTATCACCCGTCACCATGACAACGCGGAGCCCCATGGCGCGAAGCCGGTCGAATCGATCCTGGATGCCGGGTTTCAACACATCGGAGAGCGCCACCACCCCGAGAGCGTCTTTTCCCTGCACCACTGCGATGGGAGTGCTGCCCTGGCGGCCCACATCTTCCACAAGACCCTGCAAAGTCACAGGGATTTCTCCTCCAAGTTCACGAATGTAATTTTGGACGGCATCCGATGCGCCCTTTCGGTAAGAACGATCGTCAGGCAGGTCGATACCGCTCAATCGGGTTTCTGCGGTGAACGGGATGATCTTCCCGCTTGAGGCCTCGCGAGGCGCGTTCGCCCCAAGCGTCTTCTCTCCGAGCTTCACGATAGATTTTCCTTCAGGCGTCTGATCACCGAAGGATGACAACATTGCCGCTTCCGCGAGTTGATCTTTGGTCACACCCGGCAAAGAATGGTATTCAGTTGCCTGGCGGTTGCCTATAGTAATCGTACCGGTCTTATCCAGGAGTAATGTGTCAATATCGCCGGCCAGTTCTACCGCCTTGCCGCTTTTGGCCAGCACGTTGGCTGAGAGGGCGCGGTCCATCCCGGCAAGTCCGATGGCCGCCAAAAGGGCGCCGATGGTCGTAGGAATGAGACAGACCAACAGGGCAATCAAGGTCGGAATCGGCAGTTCCACCTTGAAAAAACGGCCGATGGGCCACAGAGTGCCGGTGACCATGAGGAAAGATAGCGTAAGACCGGCCAAGGTCACGGTCAGCGCAAGCTCGTTGGGCGTTTTCTGCCTGACGGCCCCTTCAACCAGGGCGATCATTCGGTCGAGAAACGACTCGCCAGCGCCCGCTGTGATTCGGATTTTGATCTGGTCCGACAGAACACGCGTACCGCCCGTGACACCCGACCGGTCACCGCCGGCTTCCCGAACGACGGGAGCGGATTCGCCCGTAATGGCGGATTCATCGACACTCGCGGCGCCTTCAATCACCTCCCCGTCACTGGGGATTATCTCGCCGGCTGCTACCAGTACGATATCGCTTTCTCGCAATTCATCCGAGTCGACCTGTTCTTCCGTTCCATTGGTCACCCTGCGAGCCTTAGTCTTTTTCCGGGTTCGTTTCAAAGCATCTGCCTGCGCCTTGCCGCGAGCCTCGGCGAGGGCTTCCGCGAAATTGGCGAAAAGAACGGTCAGCCACAGAATCACCGCTACAATAAGGGTGTATGTCCAAGTTTCACGGCGCTGGAGCAGGTCCAAAACGAGCACAATCATCGTCAGCATTGCGCCGATCTCGGTGACGAACATGACGGGGTTTCTGGCCATGATGATGGGATTCAACATGACTACGCTTTGCCTCGCGGCGGCCCTTACAAGGTCTTTTTGAAACAAGGATGCACGACGGGCTTTCCGGCGATGCAATTTCGCTTGTTCGGAATCGGTATCTTTTATGCTCATATCATTCACCTCCTGAAAAAAGAGGCTCCTTTATATACCGGCAGCCGCTAGATGCTCTGCAATCGGTCCGAGAACAGCCACCGGCATGAAAAGCAGCGCACCTACCAAAATCACGGTACCCAGGATGACGAATCCGAAAAGCGGCGTATCCGTCCGTAGTGTACCGGCCGTCTCGGTTGCAGGTTTCTTGGCGGCCAAAGAACCTGCGATTGCCAATGGAAAGATGATCGGAATGAAACGGGCGAGCAGCATGACAATGCCCCCCGCCACGTTAAAGGGCACCGTGTTATCGCCCAGTCCCGCGAAAGCTGAACCGTTGTTGGCTGCTTCGGAGCTAAACTCGTAAAGGATCTCGGAAAACCCGTGGAAGCTGGGATTGTGAACCGCTGACGCGCCCCAATACGTTGCTGCAAAGAGGGCTGTTCCTCCCAGAATGAGCAAAGGATGGACCAAAATCGCCAGCAGGGCAAACTTCATTTCACGCGTTTCCACCTTGCGTCCCAGGTATTCCGGTGTGCGGCCCACCATCATGCCGCTGATGAAAACACCTACGATGATGTATAAAAACATATTGATGAACCCAACGCCGACGCCGCCGAAGGTGACGTTGAACCACATGCCGACCATGGGAACGAGGCCGGTAAGGGGATTGAGGCTGTCGTGCATGGCATTCACCGAACCGTTGCTCGTGGCTGTCGTCAGCGCGGCCCATGTAGGCCCGGCAAAAGACCCGAAGCGAAGCTCCTTGCCTTCCAGGTTTCCGGCGGACGCTATGGGAAGCCTTTTGAAGGTTGCGGCAGGAGCGCTTTCAAAATAATTGGCAAAGCCGACCATTGTGACCAAAAGCACCGTCATCACGCCAAAAACAATGGCCGCATGACGCATCCGGCCGGTGATACGGCCGAACATCCACACGCAGGCCATCGGAATAAGTATGATGAACATGCTCTCGACAACATTGGTGAAAAAAGTAGGATTTTCGAAAGGGTGTGCCGAATTTGCGTTGAACCAGCCGCCTCCGTTGGTTCCCAGCTGTTTGATGGCCATAAAAGCGGCAACAGGTCCCCTCGCGATGGTCTGCACGGCACCTTCAAGCGTCGTCGCAACGGCTGCTCCTTGCAAGGTAATGACGACACCCCCGAGAACCAATATCACGGCACCGATAATCGCCAAAGGCAGGAAAATAAGAAAGGTTGCCCGCATGAGGTCACTGTAAAAATTGCCGAGACCGGCATTGCCCGCCAGCCCTCTGGACAGAGCGGCAAGTGCGGCGATGCCGGTAGCAGCCGACACGAATTGAAGCCACATCAAACCGAAAAGCTGCGAAAAGTAACTCATGGTCGCCTCACCCGAATAATGCTGAAAGTTCGTGTTGGTGGTGAACGACGCTACCGTATGAAAGATAAGGCTGGGTTCTATCGCGCCCTTACCGTCTGGATTGAGAGGCAGCACCGGCTGCAAATAAAGAACGGCAAATACGACGGCAAACATGAAGGCGTTGAACAAGAGCAGGGACAACGTGTACTGTTTCCAGTTTTGTTCCTTCTCGATCAATCTGCCGCCAAGCCTTTGAAAAAGCGACTCAATGCCGTACCGAAATCCATTTTCTTCTTTAGGAGGACTCATCGCCCATGTCATGGCTTTGCCCAAGGGCCAAGAGAGTAGGGCGGTGCCTCCGAGAATTAATGTGATCAAGAAAATCGACATATTTTTCTCCGCTAAAAACGTTCAGGGGCGATGATGGCGTATATGAGATATGCCATACACAGCATCAGTACAATTACTGCCACATAGATCATTTTAAAGCCTCCTATATTCTGTCGCATAACGCCGTCAGAACAGCCAACGCTATGAATATAACCAGTCCGAAAATCAAGTATATTGCTCCAATCATCTTGCTAATCCTTTGTTCTTATCGCGGTTCTATCTACTGCTTATCTTTATTTAATGGAAGTGTGAAACTGAAAACAGAACCTTTGTCGGCTTCGCTCGCGACACTGACTTTTCCGCCATGGGCCTCGACAAGTTTCTTCACGATGGCCAGTCCCAATCCCACACCGGACTCCTCCGTTTGTTCGGTCCCGCGATAGAATTGTTCAAACATATGGCCGAGGTGCTCAGCAGGTATTCCCTTTCCTGTGTCTTCAACGGAAAACCGGACGCATTCCTGCTCCGGATGTGCCCGGACTGTGATGACACCACCGGGTCCGGTGAACCGAAGGGCGTTGGAAATCAAATTGGCGAAGACCTGCTGGATTTTTTTTTCATCCGCCATGACTTCTGGTATGTCTTCCGAGGTATCGTTTATCATCTCAATACCCTTGTCCTTAGATTCAACCAGGAAAGGCTCCATGCCATCCCGTACAAGATCTCTAGGATTTACAGGCTGAAGTGAAAGCTGTGCTTTTCCGGACTCGATCCGGTTGAGATCGAGCAAGTCGTCAAGGATGCTGACTAGCCGTTCATTGTCTTCCCGGGCAGCCAGAAGTAATTCGATCTGCTTTTCATTGAGATGCCCCACGCGCTCCTCGAGCAGGAGATGGATGGACATGCGTAAGGAGGTTAGCGGTGTTTTAAGCTGATGAGACACTGTGGATACTACCCCCCGCTTCAGTTCTCGCTGCTCGTGAACTTGGGTCACGTCTTTTAAAATCAGGGCGACACCTAAAGGCTGCGGGCGTTCAGGGCCAACGCGAATAGGAACGGCCAACGGCTCGAAAAAGTACTCGCGATTTTCCACAAATTGCTGAATATAGCCGCCTTTAATTTCAGGCTCCACGATACGATTTTCATCCAGCGCCCTTCGAATCAAGTCGGGGAGCCATTCATATCCCAGATCGTAGATCAAAGCCCCGGGTTTTAAACCAAAATGTTGATCCGCCCCAATAGTCGAGACTTCAACCCGGCCGTCTTGATCAAGCACGGCAATCGCTTCCGGAAGTACTTTGAACACATTTCCCATTGTGTGGCGCGTTCGCATAAGATTTACTCTTTCTTTTTTACGCACCTCTCTCAGCGCAGACGCCATCTCGTTGAATGATTCCGAAAGCTGGCCAATCTCATCTTTTGACCCCGTTTCCAAGACAAGATC
>Ga0055483_10000303_pt1 | contig 11261 bp, 9 predicted proteins | sample RushMan_CattailN_5_FD_57938 | JGI IMG/M metagenome (GOLD analysis project Ga0055483, IMG submission 57938) | Wetland microbial communities from San Francisco Bay, California, USA, that impact long-term carbon sequestration - RushMan_CattailNLB_D2 | ecosystem: Environmental > Aquatic > Marine >... | reverse complement strand
CTGAAAAAAGGGCAAACCGTCCTGGATGTACTAATAGAGGGCAACCTGGCCAGCAGCAAGAGCGAGGGCAGGAGGTTAATCCAACAAAATGGTGTTCGCCTGGATGGTACTACTCTGACGGACCCCAACCAGGTCTTCCCTCATCCTGGGGTACTGCAAGCTGGTAAACGGCATTTTCTCAGGGTAATTAGTTCTGAACACGGATAAGAAAACCTTGAGGCCCCCTTGGAAAACAGCCCTCAGCTTCATTAATGTTCTAATAAGCTACTTTTTTACCTCTACAGCGTATAATAATTACGAGTTCAATACAAGGAGGATATGATGACTGCAGACGACCCTAATGAGAATAAAACTCAACATAATACCATAAGTGAACAGCTTAATGAGCTGGGGAGAAATTTACGCCAGGTGTTGCAATCAGCTTGGGAAAGTGAAGAACGCCAAAAAATGCAGCAAGAAATCGAGGTTGGATTGGCTAACCTGGGAGAATCACTGAGTGAAGCCGCCAAAGATTTCTCCAACAGCCCCGCTGGGAAAAGCCTTAAAGCAGACGTGAAAGATATTCAAGAACGCTGGCAGAGCGGTGAAATGCAATCAAAAGTCCATAATGACATTATGGATGCCTTACGGAAGGTTAATACTGAGCTACAAAAAGCCACCCAAAAGAACCCGCCCCCACCAGTCGATAAGCCCCAAGCTTAAGGAGTATTTATGCCTGCACTTGAACAAGATGTTTTAACAGGAGAAACCAGCCGGGTGGGTGATTATGAGATCACACCCATGGCAAGTGTATTAAAGCTGCAACTTCCTTGGCACAATGCCGGGGTGATCTGGAACCGACCCAGAGCAGTTAGAGTAAAAATGCCGAACGGTGATGAAAGACTCTTCCCGGTGAGGGATGTGACACGAATCACAATTTGGTCAATGCTCCTGGGTGGGCTGCTTGGAGCACTCATCATTGGCCTGATTTACCACCGTGAATAAACTTCATGCGAAGGATAAGGAGTGATTACGATGACTGAAGAAATGAATACCGAACAATCCACTGAAGCCGGATTGGAAATGTTTCAAGATACCATGGAAGAATTTTTAGCGGCAGCCGACGTGCGCGTGGTCTATGGGGAACCCATTCAGCATGATGATACAATCATCATCCCCACGGCAGAAGTTCTGTGTGGTTTAGGTTTTGGAGTTGGTAGTGGTAGAGGCAGCGATACTGAAGAGGACTCTAACAAGCCGGCATCGGGCAGTGCCAGCGGTGGCGGCGGCGGGGGGCGCATCCTATCTCGACCTGTGGCAGTGGTGGTTGCTTCACCCGAGGGAGTAAGGGTAGAACCCGTTGTGGATATCACCAAGATAGCCCTGGCAGGATTAACTGCTCTGGGTTTTATGGTTGGCATGATGTTCCGTATGAGCAACCGGCATCACGGACTGCCTTCTATCGAAGAATAGCAGAAGATTTTTCGTTTTTTACACTGGTAAATCTTAGAAGTTCTGCGCGATCCAGACCTGCCCACCGGGGTGGATTTCTGGCAATGCGAGCATTCCATCCTTCACCTGGCTGTGCTGGTCGCTGAAGAGTTCTGAAAATTCAATCCCATCTCGAACAGCACCCTGCCACACCGGGATGGGCTTGGGTTGTCGAGGGTACTTTCCGCGCCTGGCAGCCACCAGAATAATTTCCTCATCGGTATCTCGCTGATAAATGAGGGTGTCATCTTCAACCAGCAAGACCTGAAAGCCTCCATCTGCTAGAGCAGGCGAATTGCGCCGAAGGTGAATCAGCTTTTTATAAAAAGAGAGCATCTCCCAATCCCAAGTGGATTGATCCCAGCGCATGCATTGGCGTGGTTCCTGGCCCTGGTCACCTAATCCGATCTCATCTCCGTAAAAAATAGACGGGACCCCTGGATAGGTGAACATGAGCGTGACGATCAGATGAAATAAATCACGGTTGCCATTTAGCAGAGCAAGAGCCCGTGGAGTATCATGGCTGCCAATTAGATTGAACTGCTGGGTGGCAGTTGCCCAGGGAATAGCAGCCCTGAAGGCTCCCCAGCCGTCCACCAGCGCTTGGGTGGTGAGCTGATTTGCGGTGTTGATCCATTGTCTCTGTCCAGGAACATAAATTCTGATGGGGTCCAGCCAATCTTTCAGGGGTAAGGCAAAGCCGGAGTAATTCATCACTCCATCCCAGCAATCACCTTGCAACTGGGATGAAGCATCGAAAAAGTTTTCGCCCATCAAATATGCCTGAGGGTTTTCAGCTTTAACCGCCTGCCGAACACCCCTGCCTACTTCGATACCAAGTTGATCGGCACCCTGGCGGGCGAGCATATTGGCAACATCAATACGCCAGCCATCCGCGGCAAATGGTGGGCGAAGCCAATGCCGGAAAACCGAATTTTCTCCCTGATAGATCACCTCACGTAAGGCAGCTGAGCGGTAGTTAAACTTGACCAGTGAGCGGACTCCCAGCCAGGTAGCAAACTCATCAGGATGCTTGTTGAATGTAAAGTATTCTGCCGTCGGTGCGTTTATATCTTTTAATGCTGCCTGGAACCAGGGATGCATGATTCCACAATGGTTGGGGACAATATCCAGAATGTAGTGCATGTGGCGTTCGTCAAGTGCCTGGCGGAGAGATATTAATGCCTGGTTGCCTCCCAGGTGAGGATCTACTGAGTAATAATCGATCACATCATAGCGATGGTTGGTTAATGCAGTGAAAATCGGATTTAGGTAAAGGGCATTCACCCCCAATTCTTCAAGATAATCCAGGTGTGAAATGATTCCTGCCAGGTCACCTCCATAAAACTCGACCATAGCAGCCCGGCTGCCCGTGGTAGGAGGCTCGCCCCAATGGCGAAATCTGGTTTTATAGCCAAAATACTCATATTCACCATCCCGAACGTTACTGGATGCATCACCATCTGCAAAACGGTCGGGGAAAATTTGATAAAAAACGGCATTTTTAAGCCATCCTGGGGCTTGGAAACCAGCCAACAGGCGGAAATCTTGCGCATCTGTTGGATTAAACGTGTGCAGACCGTTGGCGTTATACCAATAAGTGCCTTCAGCGCTGATAATCAGGAAGCGATAAGTAGTGACTGGCATGCTGATTTGCATGGCAGCACGCCACCAGCGAAAGGTACCTGATGGATGAGGTTTCTCTGGTTTTAAAGGGATAAACAGCTGTTCGCCATCTGGGCAGGTACGCAAGATTACCTGCTGGATGTCGGGGGTTGTAGCAGTGCGAAGCCGAATAGTTACATCTTCTCTAAAATCCGGTAAATTTGGGAAAACATAACGGGAAGAGCCGCTATGGTGAATTGAGTCGAGGTAATTCATATTTTATAGAACCAAAAACCGGGTTGGATTGTATCATGAATAATACATGAAGATTAATCATCAACCCGAGACAAGGTAATTGGGGTAATGACGCAATCTGGTAAAATTAATGGGTAGTTTTATGGAAGCTTTACGATTACTTTGGTATTTTCTCAAAAATCAAATCATCGCTGGAGGAATTCATGGATATTCAGACAACTGATTTTAAACGCTGTACACTGGTCAAGACCAGTGGGCGCATCGATGGATCAAATGCACCCACCTTAGCACAAAAGCTAAAGGAAATAACTGGCAAAGGTATTCGTAACATTGTGTTTGATATGGGTGAGGTGACTTTCGTTGCCAGTGCCGGTTGGTGGGTTTTGATTGACACCCAAAAAACCTGCAAACCCAGCGGCGAACTGGTATTGGTAAAGGTTGAAAAGGGAATCAAAGATTCATTAAATCTGGTCGGCATGGGATCATATTTCCGTACCTATGATGATGTTACTACCGCGGTAGGAGATTTCTAATTTAATAATGCCCACCCAACGGTTTTCTTGTAGTCTCAATAATCTGGAGAAGATTTGCGATTACATCACCACGTGTGCTGAAGAAGCCGGATTGGATGAATCGGAAGTTTATGCGGTTCAGCTGGCTGTGGATGAGGCTTCCACAAACATCATCGAACACGGTTATGGTGAAGAATGCCCCAGCCGAATCGATATCACCTGTGAAAAGATTGATGATGGATTAAAGGTAGTAATTTATGATGATGCAAGACCTTTTGATCCAACATCAGTTCCGGAACCAGAAATTAACGTCTCATTAGAGGAATTAAAACCGCGTGGGTTGGGGATCTATTTAATGCGCAAGATGATGGATGATGTGCAATATCAATCGAACCCCGATACTGGAAACACCCTGACGATGATCAAGCGCCATGTTAAGTGCAGGTGAATGAACTCAGAAAAATACCCGCTAAAGTCAGATTAGCGGGTATTTTATTTTTTACCATTTTCTCGAACCAGTACCACCAACGTCAGGTCATCGAAGCGCTCCGCTTCTCCCACAAAATAATGAACCTTATCCAGGATACTGTTCTGAACATCAAGGGCTGGTTTGCCTATGTTTTGTTGCAAAGTATTTAGAATAATTTTCCGGTCGATAAATTCACCGCGTTCATTTTGCGCATCAGTTACACCATCAGTGTACATCAGAAGGGTCTCACCCGGAGAAATTGTAATTTCCTTCTGGCCCCACTCATTCAGCGCATCAATTCCTAATGGCATACCAGTATTTTCTAGCGTTTTAATTCCATTATTGGTTCCGACCAAAAAAGGTGGATTATGCCCCGCATTGGCGTAGGAGAGGAGACCTTTGATCGGATCGAGCACTCCAAAGAATACCGTAACAAACAAGTTCGCTCGAGCATTCCGTAGGATATGCTGGTTGACAATTTTCAATACCCTGGCAGGCTCTTGTGCATGATCGATAGCAAAAGTACGAATAAGTGTGCCGCTCAAGGCCATGTACAGAGATGATCCCAGACCCTTATCAGCTACATCTGCTATAAGAATGCCTAATTTATTATCTGATAAATTTATAAAATCATAAAAATCACCGGCAATCTGCCGAGCAGGTTCCAATGCAGCAGCGAGCTGCCAACCTGGAAGACTGGGTATGGTTTCAGGTAAAAAACTAGCCTGGATGGACCGAGCCAGGGCGAGTTCTTGCAACGTCTTTTGCATGGCAAGCGATTTGGCATAAACTTGCGATTGGTTAATGGCAGATGCTACCTGGGCGGCTAAGGCTTGCACAGCAGGAAGCTGCCTTTGTACTGCACGCAAATCCCAGGGAATGGTCAGGGGTTGCAGTTCCATGAAAACCTCACCGGTAAGATCACCGTTTTCTACGGACTTGATCGGGCACAAAATAACAGGCTGAAGAGCATTTGTCGACGGATTCCAGGGAAATTTCTCTCCAGGCATCAGGATTAAGGATTCTTTTTTTTGATTAAGCCAATTCCAGGCTGGTTGATGCTCATAAGAAAGTGCGGTCGGCTCTTGAAGTAGAAAACCCGTCGTTTCAGTCCAGATAATTATGGATCGAGAGGAAAACATGGATGGAATATTACGCTGAAGAATTTCAGGCAATTCGGAACCATCTGGTGCACTATCGATGATTGCTCTTCCCAGTTTTTCCAGCTGTTCAATCTGGCGTGACTGTTGGCGGGAATATTCTGCAGCCTGACTCAGCTTGCGTGCCAGGTAGGCAACTATCAGTAGACCTATAATTACACTAATAAATTCCGCTAAACCTGCCTGTGCATAAATCCCGGCGGCCAAAATCCCAAAAGGATTAGCTAATGCAGGCAAAGAAAGTGCCATGATAAAGAATGAGATTGCTGGACGAGTAGGTGTGTGCAAACGAAACGCAAGCGACCAAATCACATAGGCAATATAGCCAGAGTAGACCAGGATCGTCCCGATATATTGAACAACAATTGCCAGGAAAGCCGGAAGAATGGACCGGATTGAAAAGCCTTGGACGGGAATGACACCGCCCGCCCAGCGATATACAATTAAGGCAAATAACGTCGTTAAAAGATCAGTAGTTACATCTGCAATGAACATCCTGCTTCGGTTCCAATAAGAAGCAGTCGTTTGATTACGTCTAATTGAATAGACATAAATGGCTGAGTCCCAAACGACCTTCAACCACAAGGCTGTTGGACCTAACAGCAGCACAGAAATCCATACCGCAATGCCATCTAAAGCGCCATCCGAATTGGCGTATCCACCCGTTCGAATCTCGGTGATGAAAAAAAACCTCAGACGGTTGAATATGTACAATATGACTGCCATCATCAGGTAAATTGGCCATTGTTGGTAGAAAGACTGCCAATCTGTAATGGTTATCAGCCAGATGAGACCAATCAGTGCCAGCGGCAGTGTATAGAATAAAGTCAACACATCGGCTATTCCACTCATACGCTGCTGACCGGTGGCATTCTGTAAATCGGGTCTTATCTTGAGGATTAATCTTTCAATCGTATTAGTCATTAACTAGTATCTAATGAGGAGGGTATTATCAGGATGTACCTGAAATGGGAAATATGAACAAATAAGACCAATATAATCATGAAATTATACTTTACATATAAGCTGATAAAGTTAACCAGGGATGAGCAAACGGTAAAAAAACCTGGCTGGTCTTCTATCAGCCAGGATAAGAGACTACAACTGTAGGAGTTTAGAAAGTGAGTAGCACTGCTTTTGAGGCCAGGTTCATCAATGGACCAGCAACCAGGGTAAGCAATACCACCAGCACAGCTGCAGCAGCCGCGGTGAACTGCACCCAGAATTCTTTGCGAGCAACCGGTTCGCCCTCACGCATATACATGATAACAATTACACGCAAGTAGTAGTATGCAGAGATCAATGTGGTAAAAACACCAATCAGGGCTAAGCCCAGATAGCCACCCTCGATTACGGTGCGGAACAGGTAGAATTTACCCATAAAACCCAGGGTGGGTGGTATGCCTGTAAACGAAAACATGAAAACCGCCATGCATGCCGCTAATAACGGGTATTTACGACCCAAACCAGCATAATCATCCAATGCCAGGCCTTGCCCTTCAGCTTTTTCTAGCGCAATGACTACCGCCCAGGCTCCAAAACTGGTGAGAGCATAAGCCACCAGATAGAAAAGCGCTGCGCTGATGGTGGTCCCACTTACGGCACTGTTCCCAAAGGGTACCAATGCCATTAATATATAACCTGCATTAGCGATGCTTGAATAGGCTAACAGCCTTTTTATATTGCTCTGAGCAATTGCCACCACATTTCCGAGGAACATAGTTAGTGCTGATATCACCCACAGGATCATGGTTATATTGGTTGATAAACTCGGGAAGGCAGTAACGAAAATACGCAATAATGCAGCGAACCCGCCTGCCTTCGCGCCTACAGACATAAAAGCGGTCACGGAAGAGGGTGCTCCCTGGTATACATCAGGGGTCCACATATGGAAGGGAACTGCAGCGACTTTAAAACCTAAACCGACTAAAATTAATGCCGCCCCGATGGTCAGCAAGGGTAAATCTGCAGCATTCGAACTGATAGCTTTGACAATTGCAGATAAATTGGTAGAACCCGTAGCCCCAAACACCAGGGCTATACCGAAGACGACAAAACTGCCAGAAAATGCACCAATCAGGAAATACTTGAGGGAGGCTTCCTCAGAATCAACTTTTGGACGGGCAAAACCCGCCAGCACATATAAAGGAATGGAGAGCAGTTCGAGGGCCAGGAAAACAACGATGAGATCATTAGCCTGTGACATCAACATCATGCCGCTGATAGAGAAAAGGATCAGCGAGTAATACTCACCGCGCTCAATCCCAACTCGCTTGATGTAGTCATAAGCCAGGGCAATCCCAGCCAGGCCGCTGCTAAGGAATAGAATATTCAGGAAAAAGGAGAAGCCATCATAGATAACCATACCGTCAAAACCCACAGTGGCTTTCCCATAATGGCTGATGGATAAAACAATGCTCAGCAGAAGCCCAATGGCAGCCAGCACGGCAGTCAGGCCTTTACGACCCTGGGGAATAACCAGGTCTACCAGCACCAAGACGCATGCCCAGGCAATTAATACTGCCATGGGTAGAATTGCATCCATGTTTTGCAACAAATCAGGTAATGTCATGCCTCATCTCCTGCCAATTATCTGCTCAATATCCATGAATATTGCCAAAGCATGCTCACGGTAAACCTGCTGCAGCGGCGGCCTGAATAATATTCACCAGCTTATCTACCGCAGGGCCCATGATGGTGAAAAATGGCTTGGGATATAAGCCTATCCAGAAGATAAATATAATCAGAGGTGCAATGGTAAGGATCTCGCGCCAGTTGATGTCCTTGAGCTTTTTATTTTCTTCCTTATCTAGCGGCCCCAGGAATAATTTTTGGAACATAAATAACAGGTAGATCGCAGCCAGGATTATGCCAGCCGCAGCAAAACCTGCAAACCACGGAGAGATATAGGACGACCCGAAAGCACCCAACAGAATAGTGAACTCACCCACGAAACCATTCAAACCTGGTAATCCCATGGAGGACAGGGTAACCACCAGTGTGAGAGCTGCATAAACGGCCATCACTTTCCACAAGCCGCCGAAAGCATCCATATCACGGGTATGGCGTCGTTCATAGACCATCCCAACGATTAGAAACAAAGCGCCTGTGCTCAGCCCATGGTTGACCATTTGCAAGATGCCGCCCTGGATGCCTTGAGGGTTCAATGCAAATAAACCTAACATAACGAAACCCAGGTGGCTCACCGAGGAATAAGCCACCAGTCTTTTAACATCCTTTTGAGCATACGAGACTGCCGCACCGTAAAGAATACCAATGGTCGCTAAACCCGCCATCCATGGAGCTAATTTTATGGCAGCATTGGGGAACATGGAAAGGTTGAAACGAAGAAAGCCATAGGTTCCCAGCTTCAGCAATACTCCCGCGAGAATCACCGAGCCAGCAGTTGGGGCTTCAGTATGGGCATCGGGCAGCCAGGAATGCAGCGGCCACATGGGTACCTTGATGGCAAACGCGGCTGCAAAGGCCAGAAACAGCCAGAACTGAATGTTAGCCGGAATACTTCCGCGGGCGACGAGCTCGGTAACCGAGAAAGTGCCCTGGTTGATACCCAGCCACAATATTGCCAGAAGCATCAAAATTGAGCCTGTCATGGTATATAAGAAGAATTTTATGGCTGCATACATTCGCCGTGGGCCACCCCAAATCCCAATTATGAAGTACATTGGAACCAGACTGAACTCCCAGAAAATATAGAACAGGAATAAATCCATAGCTACAAAAACACCCACCATTCCCAATTCCAAGAGCAGAAAGAAGATCATGAATTCTTTTACCCTGTCTTCAATTGCACTCCAAGTAGAAAGAATTGAAAGCGGCGTGAGAAGGGTGGTGAGCATGATTAATAAGACGCTCAAGCCGTCCACACCCAGGTGGAAATGAATATCCCAATTGGCAAACTGGAACCATGGGACATTAACTTCCAGCTGGATGTCGGGATTGCTGGCTTTAAAATACGTCAGCAAGACCACCGATATAGCAAAGGTGGCAATCGAGGTCACCAGGGCGACCCACCGAATGGCATTTTTCCATTCAGGCTTTAAGAATAAGATCACCACGACGCCGATTATGGGTAAAAAGGTTGTCAGGGTAAGCGGATGTAGTAATAAGTACATGTCGGTTCCTCGGTTGCAAAGTAGCTTGTCGCGGCTTTATTGAACCGCTATTTATCCTAAACGAATGATCAAATATCCGATAATGAAGATCACACCGATAAAAATTGACAAAGCATAATTTCGCACAAAACCAGATTGAATCTTGCGCATTTGGGCTGCCAATTCTTTGAAACCGTCACCTAAGAAATTGGCGATACCATCAATAAATCCCAGATCAATCGGCCCAGATAGCAGGCGAGTGAAACCTTTAAAACCAGCGGCCAGGATTTTATCATGGAAGAAATCATGCCAAAAATCCCAATCCACTTTCTCAGCTAAGAAAGTTGAGAGCCACTGGTAGGGTTTGACCACAATATAACCATAAAGCTCATCTACCCAGTATTTATTTTCGAGCAAGGTGAAAACCGGCCCCAAGGCAGGACGAAGCGGGTCATCGGCACGCTTATTAAGGGGTAATTTTTCTAATTCCTTGGTTCGCTGCATGTAAACATACCAGGATAAGCTGAGAGCCGCTAAGACCAATACCGTGGAAATGATTGATACGGTGAAATTGAAACCGGCTGCTGCCTCTCCTGCTGCCACCCCCTCGCCCACTGTTTGAATGGTGTGTTCCAACCAGGTGGTAAAAGCATGGAAGGTAGGGAAGTTAATAAAGCCACCTACAAAGGAGAGGACAGCCAGAATAACCAGCGGGACGGTCATCACTGCAGGACTCTCTGTGGCATGTGCAGCGGGTTCAGTGCGTGCTTTTCCAAAAAATACCATCAAAATCTGGCGGCCCATGTAAAATGCCGTGAAGAAAGCCCCAAGCACCAATAACCAGTACACTGCAGGATTTAAAGTACTGGCTTCTGCTAAAATCTCATCTTTAGACCAGAAACCTGCCAGAGGAACAAGGCCAGAAAGTGCCAGGGCGGCAATCAGGTACACCCAAAAAGTGGTTTTCATGCGATTTCGCAGACCACCCATATTGCGCATATCTTGCGGGTCAAAATGTGCTTCATGCTTCATGCGCTTTTTTAATACGGGGTCATGTTCAACGGTGTGCTCTCCACGTTCAACACCCTGGATGATCGAACCGGCGCCAAGGAAGAGCAGGGCTTTGAAGAAGGCATGCATTACCAGGTGGAACATGCCTGCGGTAAATGCACCCATACCCACCGCGGCTACCATGTAGCCGAGCTGGCTGATGGTGGAGTAAGCCAGCACTTTTTTGATATCAAACTGGGCTACGGCAATGGTGGCAGCAAATAGTGCCGTTGCTCCACCTACGAATGCCACCCAGTTTTGTGCCACCGGAACCAGGGAGTAAATGGCATGTGACCGGGCAATTAGATAGACACCAGCGGTAACCATGGTAGCTGCATGGATCAGTGCGGACACCGGGGTTGGACCTGCCATTGCATCTGGTAGCCATACGTAGAGCGGCAGCTGGGCTGATTTCCCGGTAACCCCCAACAAAAGGAAGAGAGTAATCGCCAGGATGACCCCATGAGGCGCCTGTTTAGCCAGGGTTGCCACAGTATCGAAATTGAATGAAAAGACGCCATTGGCCGATAACGGTTGAAGGTATTTGAACATTAGAAAAGCAGCGATGAGGAAACCGAGATCACCAATGCGGTTGGTAATAAAAGCCTTTTTACCTGCCAGGGCG
>Ga0055483_10000301_pt1 | contig 11310 bp, 18 predicted proteins | sample RushMan_CattailN_5_FD_57938 | JGI IMG/M metagenome (GOLD analysis project Ga0055483, IMG submission 57938) | Wetland microbial communities from San Francisco Bay, California, USA, that impact long-term carbon sequestration - RushMan_CattailNLB_D2 | ecosystem: Environmental > Aquatic > Marine >... | reverse complement strand
TCAACTACGACGAGTTGATTGGCGACTACTGGGACGAGTACCCGTTGCTGCTCCAGGTCCACGACGAGCTGGATGGCGAGTGTCCGCGCGGCGACGTGGCCAGGGCGCAGCGGGTGCTGCGTGAGGCCATGCGGTCAGTGGACTTCGAGGTGGAGATGCTGAGCGACGGCAAGGTCTCCACGGTTTCATGGGAGCGCATGAAGGCGTTCAAAGACGAGGAGTAAATCATGATCAAGGTATGTCCTAACTGCGGCACGCAAGGTGCCGAGAAGAAGATCACGCCGGGGTCGGTGTGGCTGGAGCTGCTGCTGTGGGTGGTGTTCTTCCCGCTCGGTCTCCTGTACAGCCTCGTGCGCCACGGCAAGCGATACCGTGGATGCCCGGTCTGCGGTTCTCCGCACATGGTCCCGGTCGGCAGCGCGCGCGGCCAGGCGATCCTCAACGGTTCGGAGGTGCGGCATGGCTAGGTTTACCCGACGCGGCGGACCCGCCACCCCACGCGAGCGACGCGTCAAGGCGTGGTCATTCAGCCGGTACCAGGATTGGAAGCAGTGCCCGGCGCGCTACGCCTACAAGGTGTTCGACCGCCTGGCCGAGCCGAAGGGTCCGGCGCTGGAACGCGGCATCCACATCCACGCTCTGGCTGAGGGCTACCTCAAGGGCGCGATCACACGCGTACCCAAGGAGCTCAAGCTCGTGGGCGACGATCTGCGCCGGTTCAAGAAGGCGGGTGCCCAAGCCGAAGGCGGATGGCAGACCAACGTCAACTGGGAACCGCTGGACGATCCGTTTGCGCCCGGTGTCTGGCTTCGCCTCAAGCTCGACGTGTTCCTGGAGCGGTTCAAGATCAAGAAGCGCACGGTCAAACTCGTGGGCGACTGGAAGACCGGCAAGCCGAACCCGGCCAAGGACCAGGACCAGATGGACCTGTACGCGGCGGCGGTCCTGGACCCGGAGGAAGACGTGGAGCTCCAGGTCGAGTTGATCTACACGGATCAGCCGGAGGCGTCGATGGTCGGCGTGTACGATCCCGACGAGGTAGTTGGCCTGCGCAAGGCGTGGACGCAGCGCGTGAAGCCCATGCTCATGGACAAGAGGTTTGATCCGAAGCCGGGCAACCACTGCCGGTGGTGTCCGTTCTCCAAGGAGAAAGGAGGTCCCTGTGCCTTCTAACCGCAACCAGCCCACGATCCTGGAGCGTGACGTTCAGCGGCGGATCAAGGACGCGCTCATGAAAGCCGGCGCGGGCAAGGTCGTCAAGCTGACCACCCAAGGCCGGTACGGTGCCAAGGGTCTGCCGGACCTGATGGTGCTCACCCCGCCGCGTCACGTGATGTTCTTCGAGGTGAAACGACCGGGCGGCAAGTCGACGCCGTTGCAGCTGCACGAGCAGGAAGCCCTGCGCGCGCTGGGCTTCCCCGTGTACGAGGTGGACAACCTTCATGAAGCCATGGAGTTGTACACCAAGGAGATCGAGTCATGGCAAAACGACTAGCTCGCAGCGGCGTCACCTGGGTGCCGAAGGATTACCAGGTGGTGGCCGTCCGGCACCTCGTCTCCCACGCCCATGCCGGTCTGCTCATGGACCCAGGCATGGGCAAGACCTCGTGCACGCTCGCGGCCATCGACGCCCTGCGCCTGCGCGGCATGGTCCGGCGCGTGCTGATCGTCACGACGCTTCGCGCGGCCACGACGGTCTGGGGCCACGGCCATGGCAACGAGGTGGACAAGTGGGGATTCAAGTTCACCCGCGTCTTCGCGCACGGTCCGAAGAAGGCGCAGCTCGTTGCCGAGGACGCGGAGCTGACCATCATCAACTGGGAAGCCCTGCAGTGGTTCTGCTCGCACACGGCCAGCGAGAAGTGGAAAAACCGGTGGGACATGGTGGTCTTCGACGAGTCGACCAAGATCAAGAACCCGCGCGCGAAGCGGTTCAAGGCGATCCGTCAGATCCTGCACCGGTTCAAGCGTCGCGTGATCCTCACCGGCACCATCGCGCCCAAGAACCTGCTCGACCTGTTCGGCCAGATCTACGTCGTGGACAAGGGTCGCGCCCTGGGCGAGTACATCACCCACTACCGGCGCAGGTGGTTCACGCAGTACGGCTACAACTGGTTGCCGAACGTCGGCGCGGAGGAGGAGATTCACCAGGCCATCGAACCGCTGTGCGTGCGGTTCGGAGACGAGGAGCTCGGTGATCTGCGACCGCCGATCTACACCAACCGCTACATCGAGCTGCCGCCGCCCGCGCGCGCCAAGTACGAGGAGATGGAGCAGATCTTCCTCACCGAGCTGGAGTCCGGGATCGTGACGGCCAGCAACGCGGGCGTGAAGACCGCGAAGCTCCGGCAGATCGCCAGCGGCGGCTTGTACCTTACCGGCGGTCGGGACTGGGAAGATCTGCACCACGCCAAGATCCTCGACCTGGCCGAGCTCCTGGACGAGCTCCAGGGCAGCCCGCTGCTCGTGGCGTACGAGTTCAAGCACGACCTCGCGCGGCTGCTGCAGGCGTTCGGCAAAGACTCGCCCTACGTGGGCGGCGGTGCCAAGGAACGGGACACCGAGAAACTGTTCAAGGCGTTCAACGCAGGCGAGCTGCCGTTCCTGTTCGCGCAGTCGGCTACGCTCGCGCATGCCGTGAACCTTCAGCAGGTATGTCACCACATCTGCTGGCACACGATGACCTACGACTTGGAGGTCTACCACCAGTTCAACAAACGCGTCCATCGCTTGGGCCAGAAGCGGCAGGTCGTGATCCACCACCAGCTGGCCGTCGACACGATTGACGAGGACATCCTCAAGATCCTGCAAGCGAAACGCGCCACCCAGGCACGGCTGCTCGACGCCCTGAGCGTCAGCGCGCGCCTGCGCGTGGCGTCCTTGAAACCTCGGAAAAGGAACCAACGACATGGGTAAGAAAAAGTTCAACGCGCTGGGCGCGTACATCTTCGCGGGCGGTTTCTCGCTCGGCGTACGCGAGCACTTCAACCTGCTCGGCCACCTGGAAGACGGGCCGTTCGGCGCGGAGACATCCAGGATCAACCTCGGGATCGACGTACATGAAGACCCGAACACCTGGCCGCTGGACGCGTACGACGGCGACGTGGATCTTCTCTATGCCAACCCGCCGTGCGCGCCGTGGTCCGCTGCCGGTGGCCGGCTGAACCGTCCGCACTGGTCCAAGGACCCGCGTTCGTCGTGCTGGCTGAAGACCGCCGAACTCGTGTGGAAGCTGGAGCCGTCCATCGCCATGATCGAGTCGGTGCGCCCGCTGTACACCAAGGGTCGGGAGCTCCTGGAGGAGATCGCCGCCCAGGGCCGCGAGCACGGGTACCGTCCCATCGCGCTGCTGGAGCGAGCGATGGACTGCGGAGTGCCGCAGAAGCGCGAACGCCTCGTCTTCGTGCTGACCCGGTACGAGTACCAGGCGACGCCGACCGGCTACGGCGAGCATCCGACCGTGGCCGATGTGTTGAAGCAGGTGCGCGCGCTGCGCCTCCCGAAGCGCTACCACCACACGCCCGAGCTGTCGCCGCACCTGCGCAAGATCATGCCCGCGCTGCGTCCGGGGTCGAACGGGCAGAAGGCGTTCAACGAGATGTACCCGAACGCCGAGAAGGACCACCGGGGCAAGGTACCGGGTCGTCCGGCGTTCCTGCTGCGTCGCCTCCACCCGGACAAGCTGTGCCCGACCATGACCGGCTCGTGCTGCCTCATCCATCCGAAGGAGGACCGGTTTCTGTCGGTCGCGGAAAACGCGGCCATGTGCGGTTTCCCGCCTGACTACGAGTTTGTGAACAAGCACGGGAACGCCTATGCGCAGCTCGCCAAGGGCGTCATGCCGCCGGTCGCGGAGCACCTGGCCAGGGACGCCAAGCGCACCCTGCAGAAGGCCAAGCCGCTGGCCAACCTCAACGCCCTGGAGATCACCATCGGGCGCGACTTCGTGAACGTGGAGGACATCGACCTGTGAACCGTGAAACCTTTTTCCATGACGTGGGCTTCTTTCATGCCAAGTTCGACCTGCCGGAGTTCAGCCCGGTGCGTCCGATCCGCTGCGGATTCGACATGGCCGAGTTCCACGAGCTCGTGCGTTACCGGGTCAACTTCATGCAGGAGGAGCTCGACGAGTTCAAGGACGCGGTGGCGAACCGCGATCCGGCGGCGATGCTCGACGCCCTGTGTGACCTGGCCTGGGTGGCCATGGGAACCGCGCACTACTTCAACCTGCCGTTCCACGAGGCGTGGATGGAGGTCGCGCGGTCGAACCTGGCCAAGGAACGCCGGACCGTACCGGACGCGAACCACAAACGCGGCGCGGTCGAGAAGATCGTGAAGCCGGACGGCTGGCAACCGCCGCAGCTCGAACGCGTCCTCGCCTTCCACGCCCATCGCGTGGAATCCCACCGTGCCCACCAGGAAGCCCTGGACCGCGCGCACGACACTGACTTGAATGGAGACGACCATGAAGCATCGTGAAAGCAAGCGTGACAAGGAAGACTTCGACACGTCCTCCCTGCACGAGAAGATGCACGGCGGTTCGTTGCACCGCGACTACTCCGCCCACTTCTTCCGGTGGTCCTTCGCCCGCCGGTTCATCAAGCCCACCGACCACGTGCTGGAGGTCGGCTGCGGCGACGAGCGTCCGTTGTGGCGCATGCTGTTCCACCAGCCCATGCCGTTGGCCGCGACCTACACCGGCGTGGACCTGAACCCGCTGAATACCGGCATGGGCGTCAAGCACGTGCGCAGCCAGCTCATCGGCGAGTTCGACTTCACCAAGTCCTACCGCAAGATGCCGCTGATGGAACCGGTCGAGAAGCAGGGCGGCTTCGACGTGGCGGTGAACTTCGAGGTGATCGAGCACATGAAGGTCGAGCACGGTCGCAAGATGCTGCGCGGTATCCTGCACCACCTGCGGCCAGGCGGCGTCATGCTCCTGTCCACGCCGTGCTACGACGGCAAGCGGCACGCCGCGAACCACATCCACGAGTACACGGTCCCGGAGCTGCGCAAGGCCATCGAGAAGGCCGGGTTCGTCGTGGAGAAGCGCTACGGCACCTTCATGGATGTGCGCGGCCTGTCGGCACGCAACATCAAGAAGTACCTGGCCGAGCACGAAGCCGAAGGCTGGCCGTCGTCGCCGGAACGCGCCGAGATGATCCGCACCATGGTGGAGGAGCTGAGCGGCTACTTCGACAACGCGGCGGTGAGCAACATCTTCGCTCCGCTGTTCCCGGACGCCGCGCGCAACAACCTCTGGGTGTGCCGCAAGCCAGGAGGTGACGCATGAAACGCAGCCACCCCGTCCCGTGCGAACCGCTCACCATCGTCGAGGGATCGGATGGCTCCGGTAAGACCACGCTGATCGAGGCCTTCAAGGACTACCTGCCGGAGAAGACGACCGTCGTGCACCACGGCGCGTACCTGAACCGGCCCACGGTCATGAACTACTACACCGGGCCGATGCTCCAGGTCGATCACAACCTCCTGTTCGACCGGTCCTGGCTGAGCGAGCCGATCTATGCCACCGTCATGCGCGGCGGAGCGAACCGGGTGCCGCCGTGGTGCCGCCGGATGCTGGAGCGGATCGCTTTGACGCGCGCGGGCGCGGTGGTCGTCTGCCTGCGTCCCTGGGAGGCGGTCCTGGAGTCGTACCAAGCCCGCCGAGGCGAGGAATACGTCAAGGACGAGGTACGCATGCGGGCGGTGTTCGACGCCTACGTGAACCTGGAAAAGCCGACCGGTCCGCCCACGAAGCTCTTTGCGACCCAGCTCCCCACCATCGTGGTGGACCCGACCCAGACCGACGTGGGCACGATCATGGAACGCCTGGAATCCGCGCGCGGCAACCTGAACCGGGGACCAGGCATCGGTGCCTGGAAACCGGGCCGCGTCGTGCTCATGGTCGGGGATCGGGTCAGCCAACGCGGGCGCGACGGTCTGCCGTTCATCAGCGGGCTCACGACCGGGTGCTCGTCGTGGCTGGCAAGTCAGCTCGACGCCGCGCGCCTGGGCGAGCACCAGCTGTACTGGATCAACGGCTTCAGCAAGACCGGTGAGGAACTCAACGGCGCGTTCGTCGAGCGGCTCAACCCGGTCGCCGTCGTGGCCATGGGCAAGGAAGCCAAGAAGTGGACCGACCGCAACGTGGTCCGAACGATCCCGCGCTTCCACGTGCCGCACCCGCAGTACTGGAAAAGGTTTCACACGGGTCGTGCCTATCCCATCATCAACATCGCGTCCGACCTGCGACGCGACGGCTACCTTGGAGACATCTAGCATGAATCTGTCCGTACCAAAAGAGATCACCACGCTGCCGACCGACCTCGACGCATACCCCGTGAACAAGAATCACGCGGATGCCGGTCTGGTCGTGAGCGGCCTGGCCATGAACGAGGCGTGGGTGGAACTCCTGCGCTACCTGCTGCTGTACGGGGAGGAGTCCGCACCGCGTGGGCAGAAGATCCTGGAGACGCGGCCCGCCGTGATCCGGCTCGACTCACCCCGCAAGGCGATCCTGTCGATCCCCGAACGCTTCTTGAACTACACGTTCATGGTGGCCGAGTGGGTCTGGATCGTGACCGGTCGCAACGACGTGGAGATGATCGCCTACTACAACAAGAAGATCGCTGACTTCAGCGACGACGGGCGCACCTTCTTCGGCGCGTACGGTCCCCGGTTCGTGGCGCAGCTGCAGCGGGTGATCGACACGCTCCGCGCGGACCCGGACAGCCGGCAAGCGTGGATTCAGGTGTGGCGCGAACCGCCGCCGGAAGGCACGAAGGATGTGCCGTGCACGCTCGGGTGGCAGTTCTTCATCCGCAACGGTCGCCTGGAAATGCATGCGCACATGCGGTCATCCGACGTGTGGCTCGGTTTGCCCTACGACGCCTTCAACTTCTCCATGATCCAGCTCGGGATCGCGGCGGAGCTCGGGCTGCCGGTCGGGCCGACTACCTTCATGCTCGGGTCGTCGCACCTGTACCGGCAGAATCTTCAGTCCGCGCGCGACATCGTGCAGAAGTACGCGTTCACCAACGCGCCGTTCCCGGTCGGTCCGTTCCTGCCTGGCTTGCCCGGCCTGTGCTTCGACGAGCCGGTGTGGACCGAACGCGCCGCACGCGATCACGGCGAGGTGATGCATCCGCACCACGAGGTCCGCGACCATACGCTGGTGTGGGACATGTTCCGTGAGGTGCTCGCGTACCGGAACCACCGCGACGCGACGCAGCTCGAAGGCCTGTTCGCTCCGCTGATCCGCCACCAGGAGGCGCTGCGCTATGGATAATCGACCGCGACTCGACGAGTACTTCATGGCGATGGCCAGGGTGGTCCAGACGCGTGCCTCGTGCGCGCGTCGGCAAGTCGGCTGCGTGCTGGTGGATGTCCACGGGCACGTGCTGTCGACCGGGTACAACGGACCGCCGCCTGGCGTGTCGAACTGCACCGAGCACGCCTGCGGAGGAGCGGAGGCGTCGTCGGGCGAAGCGCTCGACTGCTGCCAGGCGATCCACGCCGAGCAGAATGCGCTCCTCCAGTGCCCGGACACCGCGCGCATCTGGGCGTGCTACTCCACCACGTCGCCGTGCGTCCATTGCGTGAAGCTGCTGGCGAACACCGGCTGCACGCGGATCGTCTACGACGAGGCGTATGGCAACGCGTTTGACGCCGCGACCTTCTGGATCGCGGTGCTCCGGGCGCGGGCTTCCCAGCACGGGTGGAACGACCACGTAAACATCACGACGACCGTCACCCGGCTCATGGGCGAGCGCCTGGGATACCCGGCCACGATGCACGCCGCCCAGCGGTGGTCAAGCCGGTTTCCGCCGCCGTCTTTCGGCCCGCTTCACGACTGTAAAAAAGTTTGAAAGAGGGGTGTACATTCACTAGAAAAGGCGTACTATTGCAGTTGAGGGTTGCGGGCGCAACCCCACCACGAACCTGAGGACACCGCCATGACGAACTACGACACCCTGACCGAGCTCCTGTCCCGTGACATGCTGTCCACGGCCGACTTCGCTCGCGCCAAGCGGTTGATCAAGATCGTCGCGGCGGAGAAGGGTTGGACCCAAGACGAAACCATCACCGCCGCGACGGTTCGCGGCAAACTCAACAAGTGAGGTGTATCATGGCAACGAAGAAGACCACCGTGAAGAAGGCCACCACGAAGCGTACCACGCGCGCCGCCGCCACCACGAAGAAGGCGACCCGCAAGGCACCGGCGAAGCGTCCGGCGGGTTGGACGGACAAGGTGAAGAAGAACTTCGATGACGCGACCGGCACCGCCGCCGCGAAGAAGACCGCGCGCAAGGGCAAGGCCGCGAAGAAGACCGCCGCTTCGGCTCCGACCGGTGCCAAGGTCTCGTCGCTCGGTCGGGAAGGTTCCGTCGGGCATCTGTACCGCAAGTGCATCGTGGAAGGCAAGGACAAGGACGCCACCGAGAAGGCCGTGCAGAAGGCGTTCCCGGATTACGAGATCAAGCCGAACTACTATGCGTGGTACAAGAACGATTGCCGCAAGAAGGGTCTCGTCGAGTAACATCCGATGCGATCCGACGCATACGAAAAAGCGCCTCCTCGTGGGGCGCTTTTTTATTTCACAAAGTAGTGTACTTCCGCACGTCACAAGCATAAGATCACTAGTGAGGAACGGCGGGCGTCGTTCCCGACTACCAACTGAGGATACCATCATGACCCGTAGCTACATATCCCTTGAAGACTTCCGTGCCGCCGCTCGTCGCGTGGACGATCTGACCGTGGCGCTCCCGGACCAGTTCGACGCCGACTGGTTTATGCACAGCAAGGCCGGCATCGTCTATCCGGGCGAGGTCTACATCGACACCGACACCGAGTACGGCGACTTCCACCTTCAGCTCATGAACGAGGAGTTCGTCTCGAAGGATCTTGCCGAGCTCGAAGCGCGGCTGTACGAGTACGCGTGCGATGAGGGGATCATCAACGACGGACTCCGGGAGGAGTACCGGACGATCCCGAGCGAGAATCTGATCGGCCACGCGATCAACCACATCGACGAGACGTTGCGCCGCCGGTTGTCCAACGACGTGATCGAAGGGCTCCGCCCGGTCTACCGCACGATGCTCGGCGTCGAGGCTACCGCGTTCGAGACGCTCGATTCCATCGAGTACGAGTTTGGCGTCAACCTCCCCGACGCCCGCGCGCTCGTGATCGAGTATCACATGCGTGCTGAGAATCACGGGGAGGGCATGCGATGAGCCATCAGCATCTGATACTCCGATCCGGTCGCTACACGGTCGAGGTGCGGTCGACTTGTCGCCGCGACGACCGGCGCACCTACGTCGTCCTCGTGCGATACCAGCACGCGGACGGACGGACGGACCGGCTCCGCGTCCTCCCGTGGATGATCCACCCGGAGGTGCAGGCACCGGCCGCCCTTCACTTCTTAGACCGTCGTCGGGCGTGGGAAGCCGCGCTCGAGACGACGTGGAAACTTGCCGAGCATCAGGAGCGTTGTCATGGCTAGAGGAGACTTCAAGATTGTGGGCGTCCGCTACTGGAAGCTCATCACACTCGACCAAGTGGTTAAGGCGTTCGGCGTCGCGGCGGAGTCGATGTCGGACGACGAGCTGAGTGAGAAACTCGACGCGCTCGTGGCCACGTACCAGCGGAAACTCACGGAAGCGTTGGAGGACGTGTTTGACGACGCGACCGTGGAGGTGAAGATCGACGCTCACCCCGAGCGCGTGCCGCCCGACTTCTGGAGTGACGTGGACAACCTCCCGTTCGCCGCCGTCCTCGGGAACCGGGACAAGGGCGAGTGGCGCGTGAGCGTGGAGGACTCGGGCTATGTGCTCGCGGTCGTCCAAGAGGCCAACGACGTGTACCGGGCGATCCGCTCGGAGCCTGCCAGCTGGACCGGCGGCAAGAAACGGCGTCGGCGTCGATCCTGACCCAGCGGGAGGCGTCCAGAGCGGGCCAGAGAGCTCGCTCCGGGCGTCCTCCCGTCCTACCCTACGGCCTCGGGCCGGTCTGGGCGTCCTTCGCGGGCTCCTGGACCGGCCCGAGGCCGTTTCTGGCGGCGCTGGAGGCCGGTGCCGGACCGGGCGCGGGCGTCGGCGCGGTCCCGGTCAGGTACGCCACCACGTCGGCCAGGCGACGCGCGCAGCGGGTCAGCGTGAAGCGATCCGCCTCCCACGCCGCGTACAGCGTCCCGACCGTGACCAGTGCGACTGCACGCGGGATCGCTTTCGGGCACGTCGTCGGCATGTCCTTCGGCAACTTCAAGCGCTCGTACTTGGTCACGACGACCGGCGTGACCGGTGCCGGATTACCCGCCCTCGTCGTGGCGCAGCTGCTGATTGTCACGCAGAGAAGCAGGGATAGGAGTGCTAAAGAGGGTGTCCACAGATTTGTCATGACGGCGGATCTCGTTGATGATGCGGGTGGCGTTGTCCATGCGCTTGGTGAGTTTCGCGTTCTCGGCGTTCGACTGCTTCACGAGCGTGCTGTAAAGGTCGATCCGATCCTGCAAGGTCTTCTCGCGTTGCGCAGCAGCGGCGTTCGCAATCTCCGTGGCTTTCTCGTACGACGCCTTGGCGACGGTCGCCTCGTGTTTGAGGCATTGCGTGCGTGCGTCCTCGGCATCCTGCTGGTACTGTGTCACCTGGCCGTGCTGGTACGCGTTGAGCATGATCGACGCGGCGAGGAGCCCGCCGAGGATACCGAACGCGATAATGACTAGTCGATCCTTGAACGTGCTAATTAGTGAAGCGAACATGTCAACCTCCTGCGGATGACGGTCGGGCACTGAGGATCTTTTCCAGACCGGGCCACTTGCGATACACCAACCCCATCGTGGCCGCGTACAGGGTGGGCGACGCTCCGCCGACGAGCAGCGCGATCACGAGCCGTGCTGCCAGGTCGTCCACCCGGCAGTGCGCGTTGACCGGCCACAAGGTAAAGCACACGACCATCGACAGCGCCGCCGCGAGGAGTCGCGTCGCGCGCTTGTGGGCGAGGTCGGTGAAGCGTTTGGGAAGGTAGAACTTGGCCACCTGCGTGACCAAGGCGGAACCGACCAACGCAAACAGGATCGCACGAAGCGCACCCGGTTGCGTGAGCCAGCCGTTCAGGGCATTGAGCCACTGGATCGGATCGAAGTTCACGAGGTTTTCTCCTTGTCGCTGATCGACAGGACGTGACCGGTGGAACCAACCACCAGGGTGTCCCTGAACTCGGTAAGCGCGTCTCGCGAGTTCGTCACCATGGGGTAGCTCACCCCGTTGCGTTCGGTCGTCGCGCGACCGGTACCCAGGGCGATGCAGCCGC
>Ga0055483_10000296_pt1 | contig 11342 bp, 13 predicted proteins | sample RushMan_CattailN_5_FD_57938 | JGI IMG/M metagenome (GOLD analysis project Ga0055483, IMG submission 57938) | Wetland microbial communities from San Francisco Bay, California, USA, that impact long-term carbon sequestration - RushMan_CattailNLB_D2 | ecosystem: Environmental > Aquatic > Marine >... | reverse complement strand
GTCTTATTTAGCCTCAGCTGTGATACACTACTTATGGGTCTGAAAGGTTCTAGACCGAGCTGCTCAGCCAGATTGGGCACCCCAGTGACCCATCTACCTAGAATAGCCCGAAAGTACTTGCTAAACTCCCAGTTTAACCCCAAAACATTCGGACCGTACCCTTGTTATTCAGGAGTCTTAATAAGAAGCATTTAATATATTTTCTAGCCTATTTCTCTGACGGAACAGCAATTTATAGGTAATAAAAATGACGACATCAGCTAGCAGAACGACACTTAAAATGGTAAATTCATTAGCGTCATATTTACCAAAACCCATTAGCCACATAATGAAAAAGGGTATCACCAGAAGTGTAATGATTAAAATAGATTTTTTTGACAGATTGTTCTTTTTAGTCATGCATTAATTACGTATATTTTATATCTTTAAGATTGTTGTTAACAAATAGATTTGTCTACTTCCAACTTTTGAAGAAACGATCTTTCGATCATGAAGATAGAGTTGTTCTTTTTTTCTACCTTAAATCATTTAAATCACTATATACAAATTACGTCTATTGACATTATTCTTGTGCTAAACTGATTAGTAGTGAAAGAGGTTTATAAAAGCTTTTTCTTTATCCTTATTTTTGGAGTTGTTATTGTGATTTTATATTTTTTTGTTCCCTCTTCGGTTAAGAACCTTAATCAAAGGATTAACCAATCCGACCCAGCCAAATCGGATGCTGCCAGATTAAATTTATTTAAGGAATATGCTGATTTTATGGGACGAAAGTTACCGGAAAATAATCCTCCCCTATATTTTTATTGGTACTCAAACCAAAGGAAATTATCGGATTTGCGGGTTAAGGAGGCTATTGAGGAAATAGAAAATACCAGACTGGAAAAAAATGAGATTAAAATCTGGAGTTTACTTAATATGGGGACTGTCATTAAAACTAGTGGAAAAACCATAGCGATTGATGCTGCAAATTTACCTTTTTCTCAAGCACACAATAAACTAATCAATCTCGTTGATATTTTTTTAGTTACCCACGCGGATGGAGACCATTACGATTCGACATTGCTTAAAAAAGCTTTGGACAATAATAAAAAGGTTATCCTCCTTGACGGATTATATGGACCTGAAGGTAAATCCAAGAGTATAAACCTTAAAAGCGGTGAAACAAAAGACATCGACGGCGTAAAAATAACGGCTTACCAGACAGACCATCGCGGGGACGGAAACTTTAATGATCCTTGTGCATGGTATGTTGTGGAGATCGGAGGTTTTAAACTCTTGCATACCGGGGATGGCCGGGAGTTTAAAAATAAGGATGAGTATCAAAAAGTTTATTCTATGAAGGATTTTGATATTTTGTTAGCCAACAATCAAACACATCCATACAATATTAGAGATCTTAGACCAAAAGTGTTAATACCACTTCATTTATTCAAGTTCATGAGCGGAAATGATCTTTATCGGGAAAGCACTATAGAAGTAGTTTCGGAAAACTATTCAAAATACAGTAAGGAAATGCAAGGAACTGAAGGGATATTTCTGCTTCCCGGAGAAAATTATTTATATACACAAAAATAACTTTTATTTGCGTATATCATAAAATTTAAAATATCCCTTTTTATAGTGTCTTATTTGTCTCGTTTAGCTCTTCGACAAGCTCAGGATTTCAACTTTCAGTCTCAACCTCGGGGAGATACACTACTCTCAAGTAGATATAGACCAACTTACTCTGTCAAATTAAGTACCCGAGTGAGCCAGCTTTCTTCGAAAATCTCATAAATTCATCTTCTTCTTTCATTAAAGTCTAATAAAATATATAATATAGGCTATTGTCCACTTAAGATTTTTTTTCTTCCTAAAGAAAATTTTATGTTTTGAAGGTAAAGGTTTTTATATGAATCAAATTACCAATTTTGACGTATTGATTGTTTACTCTGAAAAACTTGCTAACAGTGCAAGTTCTACTAGAGTTATCACCGCACCTTTTCCCAAGGGATCTGATAATGAAAGTTATAATCTGGCCTATAGTTATTTTTTAAAGAACTGTCGAAGAAATAATTTAAAAGCTGCCTTTACTACATCTGCTGACATTATCGGTCCAGGTAAATGTCAAAGCTATTGGCTTTTTGAAAAAAATGCTTGGGTAAAAGTCCAAAAAGTAGGCTTTTCAGAATTCATTTTTAGTAAATTTTCTCCAACGAGTAAAAGTAGAGAAATAAAGCGTAAATTACTTTTTTCTTCAAAACGAATCAGACCGTTTAATAATCCATACCTTTTTGATCTTTGTCTCGATAAACAGAAAACCTATGAAATACTAAAAAGTTTTTCTATACCCACAGTAGCAATAAAGGGCAGTACAAGACAAAACCTCTTAAGGGCGCAGAAGCTCCTAAAGGAAAAGGTGGCTAAACATCAGAACAAAAGTGACTTCTCAGAAGAGGTTGTAGTGAAAAATAGATTTGGAGCCGGAGGATTAAATGTTTACAAATTTGCCAGCGATCAGACTGATAGGATGCTTGCTTTAGTTAAAAGGCATAAAAGTGTATCTTTTATTATCCAACCCTTTGTGAAATTTGATAAAGGTTTTTGTTTCCAAAACTCTTCCAGACCAACTGATATAAGGTTGATATATTTAGGACAAAAAATTGTCCAAACTTATATAAGAATTGCAGAAAAAGGAAGTTTTATATGCAATGAACATGCAGGCGGATTACTAAAATATATATCCAAAAGCGAAGTTCCCTTGGAAATAAGAGCAATTTCTAAAAGTATAGCCAATATCTTGAATAGAAAGTCTTCGTTGTTTGCCCTCGATTTTATTATTAGCAATGACGGTAATATTTATCTTCTGGAAGCAAATACCGGACCAGGCTTGGATTGGAATCTGTCAATTAAGGAAAATGAAATTGAAGCAAAGAAACTAATTAGAATAATCATCAAAGAAATAAGTAGGCGCACAGGCTTACCCAAAAATACTTCTAGGAAGAAAGTGTTAGTTCCTGCTATAGATATTCCACCAATTGGTGCGTATCAGTATCCCAGGAATTTATTAACAACCCAGACAAGCTGATTTAGTTAATAACTTAACGTGCCGTTTTTATACTACCTTGTTTGTCTTCAGTTGTGAAAGACTTGCTTTAAGCAGTTATGGGATTAGAAGGGTCCAGAGCGACCTACTTCAGTAAAACTAAGAAATAATTGATTTATTATTGCTGTTTAGTATATTATTTTTATATGAATGTTAAAAGAGTTCTACTTTTAACTTTGTTATTTTTCTCCATAGCCCTACTTGTTCCCAAGACTTCAAAAGCTGTAACCTTGCAAGAAGCACTGACTTCTGAAAATTCAATTTTGGTTAAAATCCAAGAAGGAATTCAGTACTTCTTTGCCTTTAGAGTTGAAAATAAAGTTCAGGTTTTGGAAAACCAAGCCGAAAAAAGGCTTACCGTGGCTCAAAACTATGCCGAAGATGGAAATAACAACAGAGTGGATGAGGTTATGCAGAATTACTCCGAAATTAAAGATAAACAGAATAATTTGTTGGAAAAAATTGATGATGAAGGCATTTTGGGTGCAGTTGCCGAAAGAACAGTTGAACAACAAAAAACCATGGAGCAGATAAAGTTAAGGGTTGATGGGGATACAAAACAAAATGTAGTTCAAACTCAAGAGCGCGTGGTAAACCAGGTGGCAAAACGGGTGATTGATGTAGATGGTACGGAAGGAGCGACTAATTTTTTAAATGAAGTAGCGCATGTCTGGGCACCCGGGACAGGACCGGGCGGAGGAGAAGCGGGAGTGGTATATGCGGGTGGTGGAAAGTTGATATATGCATCCGGAACAGGCCCCGGTGGACAAGGCGGGGTTGTGATTGACGGTGGAGAGATGATGTTTGCCCCAGGAACTTCCGCGGGAGGCCCAGCAGGAGCTGATATTAAAACCGTGGAAATTAAAACCGGTGGTGGTGAAGAGAGTGGTTTACCCCCTGGTGTAACTTCCGGAGATGGTGGCACAGCCAAAGACAGTTTTGCCCCAGGTACCACCGGTCCATCAGAAGGCAGTGGAGTTATAGATAATTGAAAAGTAATTATAAGGACTAAAAGGGTGACCTACAGGCTTAGCCATTCAACTCACTCCGTTCGCTTATGGCATTACCAAAACGATCCGAATGTAATAAGCGACTGAAAGGAGTCGAAGAAAGATATGTACTATTTTTATATTCTCCGATGCTCTGACAATTCTCTCTATTGCGGACAGACTAACAATCTGAGCAGAAGAATCAACGAACATAACAGCAGCAAAAGTAAATCCGCAAAATACATTCGTGGCAAAAAGCCAGTGGAACTAGTATATTCGGAAAGATATCAAACTCTTCAAGAGGCCATGAAAAGGGAAATCCAAATAAAAAAGTGGACAAGAAAGAATAAAGAAGCGCTGATTAAAAGTGATACAATAGCATTAAATAAAACTTAAAAAGTACTGGATCAGTCTGCTCAGCACTTCGGCAATCTTCGCTGGTACTTTTTAAATAGCACTGACGTAGTACGTACTACTCAAAATTCCTGTTAGTTGTCAGTAAATAAAAATTAAGTTCCCAAAGCAAAATTGTTCCAAAAAACTGATTAGACAAAAGCAGTTTTAACGGGTAATTTGAATAGATATTGGGATCTTTGAAATTCCAGCTAACCAGCAGATAGCTAATTCCCAACAAAATCAATAATCCATACCTTTTTAACTTGGCCAAATAATACGAAACAACGATAAACGGAAAGATAAGCCAAACAAAGTGGTGTTGCCAGGATAGTGTATCAATCAGCGGAAGAGTGATAATAAAAAGCGAAAATGTAAGGTTTTTGTTCTTCTTTTTGAGTGTAAAATAACCTGCCGCTACAATTAAAAATAACGATAATAGAGTACTTAAGTTTTTCCTTAGAGCCAAGTCGGTAAAAATTCTTGATATAAAGCCCATAATTCCCTGGTTATAGTAAATTTCTCTTCCGGAGAGGTTAAGAAGCGGGGGAATAACTCTTGTTAAGTAATAATCATACCAGCCGTAATGCCAAATAAGCGCTGTGACAATAGTAAGTGTCCCTATCGTTATAAATGTATATAAAAGAAGCTTCCATCTTTTTTGTAAAAAATAATAAATCAGAAAAAATACAAAAAGAGTTTTAAGAGAAATAGCTACTCCTAATAAAATACCTGCCGGGATAGGTTTGTCCTTTTTAAAAAGCAGGAAAGAAAAGAGAAGAATTAAAAGAGCAATCGCATTATTTTGACCCATTCCCAAAGTGAATTTTGTAGGGAAAGAGAGTAGTGTCAGGGCTAACGCAAAAAGGAAATATTTTGCCGGAATTTTTGAAAGTACAACCTTGAATGATAAGAAGACAGAATAAACGGTAGTCCCAAGAGACAACAATAAAAATATTCCCTGGGCGAGTTGATAATTTATCAAAGTAAATGGCATGTAAAAAAATAGAGTATTGGTGGGATAACCAATACCCGTAAATATTTCAGGATTAATATATGGATTTTTTTCCAGTCTTAGATCTTTTGATGCCAACCATAAAACATTAAAGTCGGGTGCTGTCGAGAGAATAATCTTTTTAAGAGAGACAATTGTCAAGAGTGAAGTGAAAAAAAACAAAATACCCACGGCTATTAATAACGGTGTCTTTCTTTTCATACTAACTGCAATTATAGAATAAATCTTAAGTTTTTTTTTGGTTAAGCTAACAGTAAGAAATAAATTGCATTCTTTTTTGTAGATAGTGTTATACTGAAGTGTATTTTGGCCGTAAATATGTCCTGAAATTAAATTAAAATGGAATAAAAAACAGAGGAAATCGCCATACCCGGCAAAGAAGAGAAAATAGAAAAACTGACCAACTTTACTGATCGCGGAATTGAACTAATAAGGCAAGAAAAGTACAAAGATGCCATAAATCATTTTTGGGATAAAAAAATGGCAGAGTCTTTAGGAGTATCTTTTGGCGACGCTAAAGTCTTAATTCTGCATAAAGATGTAAATGACTCCCAAAAAGCCCAGAAAGTTATGGATTTTGTTTCCTATCACTCACACTTTAATCGGGATAATGGAGAATATTTGGAATTAATGTTGAGTAGCGTGATGACAAAAAATTTCACTGAAGGTGGGGGAGAGTACTATCTACCAAAAGAAGTCTGGCAAAATATTGCCATTGTACACCTGGAAGAATGGCTGCATTTAGACCAATTTCTTTCCGGAAAACCCTTAGCAGGGGAAGAAGACAGTGAAATTGATGTAGCTCTTTACATGAAGCAAAGAGGAATTAATCTCACAGACCATTTCCTTTCTGGCCACGGAAGACGAAAATTCTTTGAGGAACATCCGAATCTGTAACTATTATTTTCTAAACTCTTATTTTCTTTTTATTTTTTAATAATGCTCATCAAACATATTATGTACCGCAACATTATTATGATATCTTACCTAATATTTGGTAATATTAATCCGATTGACAGTAAAAATTACTGAGAATACAATGAGTGGAGATATGGATAAAAGCAAAGAAAATTCGAAGAAAAAAGACCCAAAAGTTGTGGTTTTTGGCAGGGAAGTTGGGGATTGGGAAGACGAAGAATTCTCTAAAAAAGATAGAGATTTCAAACGTCATTTTCATTATCACCGACCTCAAAGACACAGCAGCTTTCTGTGGGGATTTTTCTTTATTTTAATTGGCCTTCTTTTTCTTCTTTCAAATTTTGCAGCACTTCCTCCGGTCGTTTGGAGCCAGGTCGCTCGGCTTTGGCCTATTCTAATTATTTTGATAGGTCTGGATGTTTTAATGGGCCATTCTTTGGTTTCCGAAATAGTTTCCTCTCTTGTAGGCATTTTTATCTTAATAACAATATTCGGAGTGATTTTGGTAAATGTTTCACCCGATGTTCTTTCCAGTTTGCCTGTCGGACTTGTAAATTACTTCCATAACGTCAGCAGTTTCTTACAACTAAAATGAGAGGGCATAATTTTATCGGCGTAATAATTATAATTATTGGACTTAGTATTTTGTTTAGTTTTCCATTTTTCAATATTATTTTTGCTCTAATTTTGCTTTGGGTTGGAGTAAGAATTGTATCCGGACGGTCCTGGTCGGGTGGTCCATGGAAGCAAGCAACAGGTATTATTAAAGAAGATTTTCTACGACGCGTGTTGGTTTTTTCATCACTGCAGTCAAAACTTAAGACCGAAAGTTTTGAGGGAATGGAGATCGTAGCAATATTCGGGGGGGGAGAGCTTGATGCAAGCGCTATTTCTACTAAGAAAACTAATGTTGATATTAATCTAGTCACAATTTTTGGAGGAATTAAACTCAAGCTTCCTAAAGGTTGGACAGTAAAAAATGAAGGAGCCGGAATATTAGGAGGGTTTGATAATAATACAACTCCTTCAAGCAAATCTTCTGTTATAGTACACCTTAAGGGTGTTGCGATGTTCGGTGGGGTTGAGGTAGAAAATTGATCTTCATTAAATATTTTTTAACACCACAGGAGTGAGTAATAAAAGAAAATAACAGATTTATATTAAAGGTTAATGGAATGGATATTACCCAAAAAGTTGAGAGAGGCGGAATAGGAATTAAGCCGGATGGAGAAAAAATGAGTCTGATAGATACAAAAATTTTCAGGCACTTCGGAATACCCGACCTTCCCGAAAAAAAATGCTTCGAAGAATTATATCGCTAGGTTTTTAAAGCTTAACTAATTTCTTAAACGTTTTTTGGTTGAGAAGATGCCTTATTTTGATATACTATAAATGATGTCGCAGGTTTATCTGCTTGTCGCCCTGATAGTTCTGGCCTACACTGCTCTGATAACTATTTCTTCAAATAAGAAACACAAAACCAAAAGGATTTCAAAGGCTGCATCTCTGGCCTTTATTCTGGTTATGGCGGGGATATTTCTCAGGGAAAACCAAATTCTGAGTTACACTCTAATCGGTTTGGGTCTTCTTTTATCTCTGTGGGATATAAAAAATAAAGTCTAAAAAAAGTTGCTTCCGAAATTGTCATAAATACGGCTTTATATAAAATGTTTATGCTAGAATATTAGTATGACTTCGTTGGAAAGTCTGGCTAAAGAAATAGACAAAATCAAAATTAGGAATAAGAAAGTAGAAGGCGACAAGGCCTGGGAACTAAGCTGGGCCAGAAGAATATTCGTGGTTTTTCAACTTATATAATAATTTCCCTATTCCTAATAATGATTAAAGTTGAAAAACCCTTTATATCCGCAATTATTCCTGCAGCGGCTTATTTAATATCAACGTTATCGTTGAGTATCCTCAAAAATTGGTGGCTGAATAAACATAGGTAAACCCAAGCTTTGATAAAAGAAAAATTATCTTGGACCCCCCACTTGCCTCTTTCCTGGACCGGAAGGCATTGGTCCTTGTTTGTTTAGCTGTTGATAAAAGCCTCTGATAGGGCCTTTGTTTGAAGCAACGGTGTTAACTCCGAGTTTATCAATAATAAATCCTGCGATTATTATTGATGCGATAAATCCAACAACTATAAGTCCGAAATTCTTCTTATAAGAAAAGTCGTATTTTTTAAGTAGAATTACTCCTAACGCAATTCCCAAAATTGCAACTACCGGAATCCACCAGGAGAAAGAAGTCATCAAAATCTGCAGCCTTCCGTATCCCGGACCTTGTTTTTTAATCAAAAATATGGTCAGGTTGGTAAAGAAAATTCCTGTCAAAGAAAAAGCAACTAAGCCCAAAAGGGAAAATAGCGAACCTAAAACAAACAGCCATTTCGGCTTCATTTTTATCTGATCCGATTCGATCTTTTGCATTACTGTCTTTTTGATATTTGTTTTTTTGATGTTTATTTTTGTTTTTGACATATTTCTTGCATGATTATTTTAGCCCTATTGATTCTTGTTCCAACAGTTCCTATTGGCAGATGTAATATTTCACCGATCTCTTCATAGGATTTTTGTTCAAGAAAAAATAAGGTCAAAGGTTCGCTGTATATAACAGGTATTTTTTTGAAACAATTCATAGTATGTTGTGTTAATTCCGCCTTTATCAAATCCTCCTCCAGATTTATACCACTGTCAAAGTCGATATTTTCATTTAAAGGTATATTCATTTTTTGTTTTTTAATTAAATTCATTGCCTCGTTGTGTACTATTCTGTATATCCAACTGCTGAATTTTTTCTTGGTACTAAAACTTTTTAAGTTTATATACGCTTTTATAAAAGAATCCTGAACGATATCCGCTGCATCATGTTGGTTTCTTACCAAATAATTTGCATACCTTAAAAGTTTATTCTCGTATCTTTTGATAATGTGTGAATACAACTCCTTGTCCCTTTTGGTAATAAGGCCGACCAATTTCTCATCTGTCAGATTGATAATATTTTTCATTGAAACTAATTTTATTATAAAAACTATCCATTTACTTTTATTGATACTGCTAAAACCCCATTTTGTGTGATGGGGCTTTAGCATTTTTGTCTTAGGAACTTAACGTTTGGCATTCCTGCCGTAACCCTGTCCTTGCCGCGAACCTGTACCGTTTTGCAAACCAAGTCCTAATTCTGTCCTTATGGCATTTGCTTCTTCAATTTTACCTTCGAGCATCAGTTTGTGCATTTCGGCAAATCGAGCGAAGTTTTCCTCGGTTATTACCTGGGCAACTCTTCCTTTGCCCTGCATATTTTGAACCCATGCATCATAATCATTATTTTCGAATGCCTCGATCATTGTTTCGTGCCTCTCGGTAGAATAGTTAGGACCCATAGCTGTCGGGTCGCCTCTATATGCCAGCGCATTTGGCGTTAATGCAAATAGAGTTCCTGCTCCTATTGCTAATGTAGATAATGCTAATATTACTTTTGTCATATTTTTTTCACCTCCTTTCTTGTATATATGTAATACAAACAAATAGCGCAATTTCTTTCATTTAATTTTAATTTGAATAAAATGCCATAAAATTGTGATTTTTTTACTATTTTGATAAAATTCGCCTATGGAAAAAGAACTGAACCAGGATTGGTTTGAGATGGCAACCGTGGAGAACTTAAACTTGATAATTAACCGTATCGGCAGGCAGAGGAAAATCGAAAGATCTGCGGAGGAGCTTTTACCGATTATTGAAAGAGTACGGCAAGAGGCTGCGTTGTTGGGAAGAAAAAACGAAGTGTTGAAACTTCATACCGAGAAATATTTATGCTTCCAGCAAATGATAATGGAAGAGAAGTCAAAAAAAGTTGGTTTGGATTCGGGAAGATTGACCAGGGGAACATTGGGCAGGGCGTCTGCCTCAAGAACATTGGAGAATTACGTTAGGGAAAACGACCCCGATCTAAAACCGGAAAATAAGGCAATGGCTTATTTGCAGCTGGGAAAATATGCCGACTACACCGGTAGATTTATCAAGTCGGAATTTTGTTATAGACAAGGTTTGGTATTTTTAAAGAACATAAAAGATCCCAACAAAAAAGTTGCCAGATTGGAATTTGCAGGACTACTCTCGGATTCGATTTTAAAACAGGGCCGGACCGATGAGGCATTAAGGTTGGTAAATAGAACGCTGAAAGATTTTGATGAGAGTGGGGACGGGAAGTTGCTCAAAGAAAAAAAGTATCAATATTGGGCAACTTGGAAGTCAGGTATTGAAATTCGAACCGCCGAATATATTTTGGAAAATAAAATGAAGAAATATTACGTTCCCGCAAAGCAGTATCTTGAAGATGCCATAAAAATATTAGTAATGCCCAACGGTGATAGGGAAATTTTCCACCACAGGAGAAATGAACTAAAAAAAGTAAAATCCCTTTTACCTAAAAATAAAATTAAAAGATAATTATTCACTTCTTATAATCTCATAGTATGTTTTTAATATTGGATATTGTTGACACTACTATATCGCTGTGAGACAATTGCGCCACGAAATATATAGCCTATATTTTGTAAATTTTTTAATTTTGTAGATTTCTTTCACAAAGCTTAAGATTCTGCTATTTATCTTAGGTAAAAGAAATCCTTTTTCCAGGTTAATTGCCCAACTTGGGGCACATTAACAAGTGAATGAAGGATTAATAACCCCAAACTACTTTTAACGCAAAAGGAGGCTCCGATGCGCACAGGAAAAGTTTTTTCCAGGATTAGCGCATTGGGGATAATTTTCCTGTATGCGCTACTAGATTTAGGCTCAGCCAGTGCTGATGCAGAACAAGTTCCCGATGCCAGTGGAAATGCTTGTTTTATTTTCCCTCCGGGAACCGATTGGTATGTTTTTGGTAACGGCTATCACGACGGTTGTGAAGGTGGAAAATGTACGACGCTTCG
>Ga0055483_10000291_pt1 | contig 11522 bp, 9 predicted proteins | sample RushMan_CattailN_5_FD_57938 | JGI IMG/M metagenome (GOLD analysis project Ga0055483, IMG submission 57938) | Wetland microbial communities from San Francisco Bay, California, USA, that impact long-term carbon sequestration - RushMan_CattailNLB_D2 | ecosystem: Environmental > Aquatic > Marine >... | reverse complement strand
CATCTATTGAGCGTTTGCAAATCTCGCCAGCACGTGAGTTTATTTCCCCTGATACCTCAAGCCTGGAGGAATTGCACATCGATGTTTCGAGCCTTTCCGAGTTCCATATTCCTTTGCTCCACGCTTCACCCTCCTGCCTGCTGGACTATCTTCCCGCAGACGGGTTGATCATCCTGGACGATTCGCAGGCAGTCAAAGAATGCGTGATGGAAATTGAAGAGCAAGCTGTTGGGTTGCGTAAGGATTATATAAAAGATGGCCAGCTTCCCGCAGATTTTCCCATTCCCTATCTCACCTGGGGTGAAATCGATGATATGCTCACGGATAAGTGTGTGGTTGATCTGGGCCAATCCACTGAGCTCGAAGCCCTTCCCACAGGCTTCACCAGCATCGCCGATCACTTCATGGCAGAAAAACGATTTGCGGGTCAGCTCAAACCATTCATGGATCACATGGACCAATTACTGACCCGGGGTGAGTCCCTGACCATCGTATCTCGCCAGTCTGCCCGCCTGCAGGAGCTTTGGAAGGAACACAACCCTTTCCCTGATTCCGAACAGGATGTCACATTTTATGATGGCAGCCTCTCTGAAGGTTTTACCTTCGCACCTCCTGTCGCTGCCCCCCTGCATCTTCTCACTGATGGAGAAATATTCGGGTGGAGGCGACCCGAACTCCGCCAACGACCACGCCCAGTCGCCGAAGCACCTGAAGCTGCTTATGCGGATTTCGAACCTGGTGATTGGGTGGTGCATGTGGATTATGGGATCGGTCGTTTCACCGGTTTAGTTCAGCGACCAGTGGATGGGATCGAGCATGAATACCTTGCCGTGGAATACGCAGAAGGTGATCAGCTTTTCGTCCCTATTTACCAGGCCGACCGCCTGACTCGCTACATTGGTCCGGACGCTCGCCAACCCACACCCACCCGTTTAGGAAGCCCTGAATGGCGCACAACGAAATCGCGTGTGAAAGAAGCAGTTGAAGAAGTTGCACAAGACCTACTGGACCTGTATGCCCGTCGAAATGTAGTAGTGGGTCATGCTTTTTCCGCTGATTCTGCCTGGCAGAAGGAATTAGAAGCCAGCTTCCCCTACATCGAAACCGATGACCAGCTGCGCGTAATCGAAGAAGTAAAAGATGATATGGAAAAACCGAAACCCATGGATCGTCTGATCTGTGGTGATGTGGGTTATGGCAAGACCGAAGTGGCACTTCGCGCTGCTTTCAAAGCTGTTATGGACGGTAAGCAGGTGGCTATCCTGGTGCCTACCACCGTGTTAGCCCAGCAGCATTTCCATACCTTCCTCCAGCGTCTGGCACCCTTCCCTGTGGAAGTGGAAATGCTCTCTCGCTTTCGAACTCCTAAGCAGCAAAAGGACATCCTCCAACGACTGGAGCTGGGCAATATCGATATCATCATAGGGACACACCGTTTGCTCCAGGGAGATGTACATTTTAAAGATTTAGGACTTCTAATAATAGATGAAGAACAGCGCTTCGGTGTAACCCATAAAGAAACCTTGAAAAAGATGCGTACGGAAGTCGATGTGCTCACTCTTACTGCCACCCCTATTCCACGCACCTTGTATATGACTCTTACCGGGGTGCGCGATATATCCACCATCAACACGCCCCCTGAAGAACGCCTTCCAATTATCACCCATGTAGGGCCCTATTCACTCTGGTTGGTACGCCAGGCCATCCTTCGAGAATTAGAACGGGGTGGGCAGGTCTTCTTCGTCCACAACCGCGTACAAACCATAGGGGCCATGCGCAACCATCTGGTAAAACTGGTCCCAGAAGCACGGATAGTGGTAGCACATGGCCAGATGGATGAAGATCAGCTCTCGACGCGCATGGAGCAGTTTTCGAATGGCGAAGTGGATATTTTACTGAGCACATCGATCATTGAGTCAGGCTTGGATATCCCAAATGCCAACACCCTGATTGTAGATCGTGCTGATACCTTTGGCCTGGCTCAGCTGTATCAGCTGAGGGGTCGGGTTGGGCGAGGTGCCCAACGAGCTTATGCTTATTTCTTTCGCCATGCCCACCTGGCACCCACCCTGGAGGGTCGGCAGCGTCTTGAAACGATTGCCGAAAATTCTCAGCTTGGTGCAGGCTATTCCATCGCCATGCGTGATCTTGAAATCCGTGGAGCAGGCGATATTCTCGGCACACGCCAGCATGGCTACATTGCCTCTGTCGGGTTCCATCTATATACTCGCCTCTTGGCCGATTCGGTTAAGCGCCTGCGTAGTGGGAAAGATGTGCCTGTCTTGGCTGAAGCCCTGCGTAGAGAACAGGCTGTGCCCGGTCTGCCGGTATCTGTAGATTTGCCCATTTCCGTTAGCCTGCCAGCCATTTACATTCCAGATCGCCAGATTCGCACGCGTCTTTATCGCCGCCTGGCAGATTTGCGGACCCAGGACGAAATTAACACTATTGAGGAAGAGTTCATCGACCGCTTCGGTCCACTTCCACCAGAAGCCATTAATCTTTTTTATCAACTTAAGGTAAAGCTTTTGTCAGCTCGAGCCGGGGTAATTTCAGTGAGTGCCGAATCTGGACAGCTTATCCTGCGTTACCCACCATTACCAGAAGGTGTGACTGCCCGCACATTCCCTGAGCTAAATCAAGATATCCGTATTGGGAAAAACAGCCTGTGGATTCCCGTGGCAGAAAATAATGGCTGGCAAGATAAATTAATTTCAGTTTTGCAAATATTGGGTCAAAACTAGCCTCGATTTGTAACATTTTTTCAATTGTTAAGTTAAAATATAAAAAATAATTGCGTCATTCTTGATTGTAGCGCTAGATTTGATTTCAGTTTCGTTTTGGGAGCCTGAGGAGGAATCTAATGAATTATAAAGATTTCCAAAACCGTGTCAATTATGGCACCCAAATGTTTGATTCAGGCAACATGCAGGCGGCCCTGGAAGTATTCACTGGTCTGGTCAACAGCGACATATCGGATCTCGATAAGTCTTCCATGTGCCTTAACATTGCAGTAGTTTACGATAAATTAAATAACCGCCAGCTGTGTCTGGAATGGTATGCCAAGGCGATTCAACTTGAAAAACCACATTGCCGTTTCGAAGCGCAGGAGTACCTGGCAAATTATTTAAAAGGTATAAACCACCCTCGTGAGAGTTTGAAAATCCTGGAAGGATTGCTTAACTCAACCCACCTAACTGAAAGCGATAAAGTTCGTATTCGAGAGAGTATTGAAGGGTTGATGGTCGAGATCAATAAACCAGTTTATCGCCGCCCTGGTGCACAGGACGAAGGACAAGGTTGACCTGCAGGCGGGTAATGCCTGTGCCACTTCTCCTCCCGTTTATAACGATTTCAACCTCATGCCAACTGTTCTTGAATCACTCAATTCAGCCTTACTTCGGGCGTTAACCGATAATCAGGAAGTATATTTGTTGGGGGAAGATATCCTGGACCCCTATGGGGGTGCTTTCAAGGTAACCCGCGGGTGTTCAACCAGTTTTCCAGATCGGGTGCTGACCACCCCCGTATCTGAAGCAGGCATCGTTGGTGTAGCAGCTGGCATGGCCCTGCGTGGATTGCATCCAGTCGTGGAGATCATGTTTGGAGACTTCACCACCCTGGCAGCCGACCAGATCATCAACCACATTGCAAAATTCCGCTGGATGTACAATGATCAGGTTAAACTCCCATTGGTGATCCGCACGCCCATGGGAGGCAGGCGCGGGTATGGTCCCACGCACAGCCAGACGCTGGAAAAGCTCTTCCTGGGAGTGCCTGGTTTACAGGTGCTTGCTCCAGCCGCACTCAGCGGGCCAGGTGGCTCCGGCAGCCCAGGGGATATCCTATATCAGTGCATTCTAAAAAGTGATCAGCCTACCCTGTTCATTGAAAACAAACTGCAATATTACCTGCCGGTATCCACCCAACAGGATTTGAAGGATTTCATCCTCACCATTGAATCGGATCCACGAGATGGTCCCAGCCATACTTATCACCTGGCTATTCGGGGAGCTCCACCCGCCCAGCTGACCATTGCAGCCTATGGTTATATGTCTGAAATAGCCCGCCAGGCAGTTTTGCGTCTTGCATATGAGCATGAGCTGTTTACCGAGCTGGTCATACCCACCCGTCTTTCCCCTTATCATGTTGATCTGATCCAGGCTTCGGCAATACAGACCGGCTCATTGTTGGTTGTGGAGGAGGGGACCCTCACCTTGGGTTGGGGTGCAGAAGTTCTCGCTCGGGTATCAGAAACAACTTCAGGTCAGCAAATAAGATTCCGGCGACTTGCAGCCAAAGAATTTCCTATCCCAGCCTCCGGGCCGCTCGAGGAACAGGCACTGCCTGGTCTTGATCACATCATTCTGGCTGCTTTACAGTTATCCCATGTATAACAGTTTTTATAAGCCACAAATCCTGGAATATCCCGCATGTGGTGCTATGCTGGCCCTTCCAGAAACTGATATTTTCGAATGGGATGGCTGTGGAAAGTTTATTATTGTTCCGCCAGAATACAGGCTTCCACAACCTGCCTATGAGGCAGACATACTTATGGGTGATAAAATCAAATCAGAAATTGGTGCCAGTACGGACATTCCAGCAATGCGCATGGATTTTTCCCTGGTTATCAACCATCCGGATCATATACATATATCTAGCGTTCAATAGGTAGCCAGGTTTATGTGTATAATCCAGATGACACATTCAATTCGAGCTTCGGGCAGGAAGTAGATAAGTCGGTTTTGAAACAATCTACCCGTAAATAAATGAAAGACGCTACCCCCATTATCATCCCATTGATTAACCCCAATGAGCCTGGCGCTTTATTGGCATCCCTTCATTTCGCCTCGGGTCAGCCGGTGAAAAAAGGGGATAGCCTGTGCACACTCGAAACCACGAAATCTACCCTCGAATTGTCTGCAGAACGAGATGGGTTTCTCGTCGGGCTAGCTTCTGAAGTTGGCCAGACCTTGCAAGCTGGAGAAGTACTGGCTTACCTGGCAGATACACCTGATTGGACGCCTCCCCCCGTAAATAAAAAAGCTGAAGAAGCTACTTTAGTGCCTGGGATGGATGGTCTGCGCATCAGCCAGGCAGCCATGGCACTCGCCCAAAAACATAATCTAGACCTGAGCCATTTCTCCCGCGAAATCTTTATTACCGAAAAAATGGTTCAGCAAATGGTCGTTCAATCGAAACAGGTTGAAACGCAGTTGCCGACCATGGCGGTTGAGCCCAATTCCATCATCGTGTACGGTGGTGGCGGCCACGGAAAAGCTCTGATTGACCTGATTCGTACGCTGGGTACTTTCTCAATCCTGGGTGTCATCGACGATAGTCTGCCTGCTGGCACCAACCTTATGGGCGAAGCGGTTTTGGGTGGTTCAAACAGCCTGGCCGGTTTGCATGATCGTGGACTGCAATTTGCAGCCAACGCCGTAGGTGGGATCGGCAATATCTCCAGTCGGGTTGCTGTTTTCGAGCGCTTACAGCAAGCTGGATTCACCTGCCCGGCATTGGTACATCCCACTGCTTACATTGAACCCAGCGCTGTGCTTGCAGAAGGCATTCAGGTAATGCCGCACGCCTATGTTGGCAGTGAAGCACGCCTTGGCTTCGGAACAATCGTAAACACCGGTGCCATCGTCTCCCATGACTGTTTGTTGGATCGGTTCGTAAATCTTTCCCCAGGGGCCATCCTGGCCGGTGAGGTGAACGTGGGAGAAGCTGCCCTCGTTGGCATGGGTGTGACGGTCAACTTAAGCGTAAACATTGGCGCTCGTGCCCGCATTGGTAATGGCGCTACCATCAAACAGGATGTGCCTGCAGGCGGTGTTGTACGGGCTGGTTCAGTTTGGCCGCAGTAAAACTACCAAATCTTATATACAATGGACTGATAACAATCACATGACGTCATTACACGATCAAAACGCAGATATTTCCATGTCATCCCCCGACCTTTCAGATGAAGAACGCCAGGCAGTAGCCAGCGTACTCGCAACGCCTAACCTTTCCATGGGTGATAAGATCACCGCTTTTGAGGACAGTGTACGCTCATACCTTGGTACACAGCACGCCATCGGTGTGAGCTCTGGCACAGCTGGTTTGCATCTGTGCGTGCGCGCCGCAGGCATCGGGCCAGGAGACTTGGTGATCACCACTCCTTTCTCATTTGTAGCTTCCACTAATGTACTATTATATGAAGGAGCAGTACCTGTATTTGTAGATGTAGAACCACGTACGGGTAATATTGACCCGCACCTGGTATTCGCGGCTGCTCAGGATATCCTGCAGGGTGGGAAAAATGCCCAGGCATGGCTGCCACCCAAAGGCGGCAACCCCAAAAATTCACTTAAAGCCATCTTGCCCGTCGATGTATTCGGTCAACCAGCCGACCTGGAACCCATCCTGAACACTGCCTGGAAATTTAAACTGAAAGTGATTGAAGATTCTTGTGAAGCACTCGGCGCTTCATACAAGGGACATACAGCCGGCTCACTGGGAGATTATGGTGTGTTCGGTTTTTACCCCAACAAGCAGATAACCACCGGCGAAGGCGGCATGATTGTCACCGATGATGATGACGCGGCAGCCTTGATGCGCGCTTTGCGTAACCAGGGGCGTGCACCGGGTGATACCTGGCTGCAGCATACACATCTGGGATATAACTACCGCCTGGACGAGATGAGTGCTGCGCTGGGCATCATCCAGATGCAACGCCTCGATGAGCTCATCGCCAAGCGCCAGCAGGTCGCTGAGTGGTATAACCAGCGTATCGCTGAAATCCCGGGCATTGAGGCACCCTTCATCGCCAAATACACCTCCCGGGTAAGCTGGTTTGTCTATGTGGTACGATTTGCTCCCGGCATAGAGCGGGATTCTATGGCCCGCAAGCTCGCGGCTGCTGGCATTCCAGCCCGTCCGTACTTCCTCCCCATTCACCTGCAGCCATATATGGTCGAGCGCTTTGGCTATCAGGAAGGTATTTTCCCGGTAACAGAAGATCTTGGAAGACGTGGTCTGGCTTTGCCCTTCTCCGGAGTCATGCGAGAAGACCAGGTGGAGCGCGTGTGCCAGGTTTTACGGGAAATTATCCTCTAGCCTGGTTTTTTAAATAGATTCTCATCTAATTCTGGCATCAAAAGTACTAAAATTGTTGCCTTGACGGCACACGCATGTGTGCCTTTAATTGTGTAAATTAGCCTGCATTATGGTATCGGTTGAATTCCAATCCTCAGCAGGCATTTTCTAGTATTATTTGGGTGTGATTAAATATCAGGAGTAATTAATGAATATTACAATGTGGCGTAAAGCCTTACAAGTAATTCCCCACGTATCCAATGAGGAGTGGAATAAACTGGATGTCATTTCGAAGTGGTTGATATCTACTCGTGCCGCAGTATTGATCATGACATTCCTCTCAGGCGCGTTTGCTGGTATCTTTGCCTTCAGGGATGGACATTTTGACCTGATAAAGTGGCTGCTGGTATCCATTGCCCTGATCTTCTCGCATGCAACCAACAATTTACTGAATGATTTCACCGACTTTAACCGTGGGGTAGATCAGGATAACTACTACCGGGCTCAGTATGGCCCTCAACCCCTGGTGCATGGTCTCATGACCCGCCGGCAACACCTGACATATGCTGGGGTAACCGGGGCTATCGCCCTGCTGTTAGGCTTGGTTTTGGTGTACCTGACCCACAGCTGGTGGACAGTATTATTGCTAGGCCTGGGTGTGTTTTTCGTTCTCTTCTACACCTGGCCGCTTAAATACATCGCCCTGGGTGAGCTTGCGGTTTTATTGGTATGGGGTCCGTTAATGATCGGCGGGGGTTATTACGTCATCACCGGCGCCTGGAGCTGGACGGTAGTGCTCGCCAGCCTGCCCTACGCCTTGGGAGTCACCGGCGTGATCTTCGGAAAACACATCGATAAATACGAGATGGATAAGGAACGCCGTATTCACACCCTTCCGGTGGTGATAGGTGAACGCCCAGCCCGATATACCCTGGTAGCGATGCTCATTTTACAATATGTGCTCACCCTGGTGCTGGTCATCACCGGCTATTACACCTTGGTGATGGCTGCCGTGGTGCTGGCCATCCCCACCTTTCGCAAGATCTGGCCTATGTTCAAAGCGCCCAAGCCAGCCGAAAAACCAGCAGATTACCCGGAAGTGTGGCCAAATTACTTCGTCGCTGCGGCCTTCCTCCATAATCGTAGCTTCGGCATCTGGTTCATGCTGGCATTGATCGTTGATTCAGTTCTAAAGGTATATATTCTTTAAGCCGCTTTCAATTTTCCGGGAAGACCAGGTCTTCCTTGCCGGCCAGGCGGTCTTGGATGCGCTGCACGACGATATCCAGGTGTTGTGGTTTATGCACAAAGTCCAGGTCATCCGAGCGGATTGTCAACACTGGGCATACATCAAAGGTTTTAAGCCAGTCATCGTAAAAAGATTCCAGCAACGATAAATACTCATCAGTAATCCCGGTTTCAATGCTGCGCGCCCGGCTTTGGATGCGTTTCATGAGAACCGGTACGGGAGCTTTTAAGTAAATCAGCAGGTCTGGTGGAGGCAGCTGGGAGGTGATCAGGTCAAACACCCGCCTGTAAGATAGGTAGTCACGCTCTTCTACATTCCCCATATGATACAGGGCCCTGGCGAAGATGTACTCATCTTCGTAAATCGTGCGGTCGAAGATCACCGATTGCGGGTCATTGGCCAGCTTCAAGTATTGGGTCGCCCGGTGGCCCAGGAAAAATATCTGTAAATGGAACGCCCAGGCGCGCATATCCCCGTAAAAATCTGCCAGGTATGGGTTGTCGGCTACTGATTCAAAGGCACAGTGCCATCCCATGCGTTCGCTCAGTCTTTCTGCCAGCGAGGTTTTGCCTGCCCCAATATTCCCTGCCACGATGACGGTCCGTTTGGTCATTGGTTTTCCTCCACCTGAATGATAATGTTGTCATTTCCAAAATAATTAAGCACGAAGGAACATCTAGCGTATAATTTACGTCATAATAAGCGTAACAAGTACCATACTAACAATTGTATTATAAGATTGAACCAGCACGAGGGACAGAGAATGAAACATTTAACATTTCGTACACTAGCAATAATAATCTTTTTGGCTATTCTGGTTTCTGCCTGTAATATGCCCGCCAGTCAAGGGACTGAAATCATCCCCACAGTTACCAATACCCCCACCCAGCCTCCTCAGGTCATCACCATCACCCAGCCTGGCAACCAACCAACCACGCAAGTGAATGAACTGCCCACCCAGTCACCCACCCCACTTCCACCCACCGCCACCTCCACGCCTGTGCCAACCGCCACATTACCGCCCACCCCTACTTCTTCCACCTGCACCGATCTGGCAAAATTTGTGGATGACGTCACCGTCCCAGATGATTCTGAAATGTTACCCGGGCAGGAATTCATTAAAACCTGGCGTTTACAAAATGTAGGCACCTGCACCTGGACCAACCAATATTCCATGTTATTTGTGGATGGCGACCAGATGAATGGAACCAGTCCCCTGCCGTTAACCACCTCGGTGGCACCCAATGGCACCGTCGATGTTTCCGTCACCCTGCAAGCTCCTGGCACCACTGGCACCTATCGTGGCGAGTGGAAGCTTAAGAATTCCAGCGGTGTGATCTTCGGCTTGGGGAACAATGCCAGTGAAACTTTCTATGTGCAGATAAAAGTAGTCGAAGGCGTATCCGAGCTCAACCTCGGCCCTGCCACCTGGACAGACAACATGGACACTGCATATTACTGGTACCTGCTGGACACTTCCAATACTAAGTTCACCGAGGGCGATGGCAAACTGGTGATGAAATCGATCACCCCTGGTGGTGGCGAAGAGTGGGACCTTTCCAACCAACCTTCCATGGATGATTACTACTTGCAGGCAACCTTCATCGTGGGTGATAGCTGTTCTGGCCTCGATCGTTATGGTTTATTGGCCCGTGCCCCTGAAGAAAACAAGGGCTATGTGTATGAATTCTCCTGCGATGGTCATTACCGCTTATACACCTGGGATGGAAAGAACTACAATGCCCTGCAGGAATGGCGCAATTCTGATTCTATCAAAACTGGCCCTAACCAAACCAACGTCATGGGAATTTACATGAAAGGCACCGATATCCGCTTATACGCCAATGGCCATAAAATCGCTGAATTTACCGACAGCACATTCAACCATGGCCAGTTTGGTCTGGCGATTGGCTCAGCAAACACCCAAAACTTCATCGTCTCGGTAGACCAGGTAGCTTACTGGGATCTCACCCCCTGATTGCTTGAATAATTTACCCTTAGAAACCCTGCCAGAATCAACCTGGCAGGGTTTTTTTATCTGGAAGCACGCCGATAAATCCGAATACTGTTTATATGATTCCTTAACCATTTCTGAATAGTCTCTCGTTATACTGTTCAGTATGCAAAAAGAAAGCTTTGCATCACCCATGATAAAAGTCTTGCTCATCTCCGCGAATTATTCCCTCACCCGGTCCCTCACCAGCTGTTTGAGACAGGCTGGTTACCAGGTCGTCGCTACATCGCGCGGGGCAGGCTCCTTGCAGTTAATTCAGCATGAAAAGCCTGCACTCATCATATTGGATGTGGAATTACCCAACTATAGTAGCCTGGCGATTATCCGTTCCTTGCGGGCTGACCAAAGATTTCCGAGATACCCGTTAATTTTAATGGGAGTGAACATGAGGGAAGAAGATGCCTTGCTGGGTTGGGAAGCTGGTGCAGATTTATGCTTGTTGGAGAGTTTTAACCCCCAGGTCTTCGTCGCCCGCCTGCGATCCTTGCTGCGCCGCAGTCAATCCCAATCGGTCTGCTAGTTACTTTAGTATTTATTGGGCAGGATAAGGTGAAAGTGTAATTGTAAATTCGGCACCTTCACCAGGTGCACTTACCACGCTGATCTTACCACCATGGGCTTCCACCAAAGATTTGGCGATAGCCAGGCCCAGCCCCGATTCACCGCTCTGCTGCCGAGATTTATCACCCCTGAAAAAACGGTCAAAAATGTGGGGGATATCTTCCACACTGATACCCATGCCTGTGTCTTTCACACTGATTTGTATGTTTCCAGCATTTTCTTCTGCTTTCAGGGTAACCTTTCCTCCTCCAGGCGTGTAGCGGAATGCATTCAAGACCAGGTTGTCCAGCACCTGCGACATTCGTTCCATATCGACATCGATTTGAGGCAAATCGGGCTCCACCTCGACCTGCAGGTTGATGTGGCGTTGTTTTGCAGCCACGGCATGCCTCGCCAGAACTCGCTCCAGCAGGGTTTTTGCATCTGTTGGCTCCCGCGTGAGCGATAATTCACCGGCATCAGCCAGTGATAGCAGGCGCAGATCATCCACCAGGTGATCCAGGTGTTTGGCTTCTTGTAATAGGATGCCGTATACTTCTGGGTCGCCCTGCAGTATGTTATCACTCAATGCCTCCGCATAACCGGTGATCACGCTCAACGGAGACCGTAAGTCAT
>Ga0055483_10000290_pt1 | contig 11527 bp, 10 predicted proteins | sample RushMan_CattailN_5_FD_57938 | JGI IMG/M metagenome (GOLD analysis project Ga0055483, IMG submission 57938) | Wetland microbial communities from San Francisco Bay, California, USA, that impact long-term carbon sequestration - RushMan_CattailNLB_D2 | ecosystem: Environmental > Aquatic > Marine >... | reverse complement strand
ATGAACCAGTCGCTCACGCGCCCGTAGCTCAGCTGGATAGAGCGTCGGACTTCGAATCCGCAGGTCGGGAGTTCGAATCTCCCCGGGCGCGTTTTCTTGTTAATTCGAAATCGTCCCTATTCAAGGGAAAATCAGCAGCTTGGCAGGGACGGCGCCCACCCGCAGCGCTACGATTTCCTTTTCTCCGCCTTCGCCTGGATGAGCATCTTGGGCGCTGACCCGAACCTCCTCATCTCGATCCGCCCCGTCTGAGGGATGAGGTCGATGCCGGCATCCTGATAAAGGCGGCCGTCTCCCTTCCCTTCCTCGTCCAGGTTCAGCTCGAGGACCATGAAATAATCGGCGGACTTGATGAACTGAGTTTCCGGGTTCCAGGCCTCCTTCAGCATGAAACACTGGAGCTTTGTCCCTTTTTCGGTGGGGATGATTTGGGCGGCGTAGACCGGAAGGTTCTTGCCCCTGCTGTCCATGATCCGGACAACGCCCTTTTTCATCTCAGCAAAGACTTTTAAGAAGGCGCCGGTCCCGGCGTTGTTCAAGATGTCATTCAAGCGGATCACCTCTTCGGGGGTCGTGTACTCCTGAATCTCGATCCTGACCCTGACCGTCATCGGCTCAACGGGAGCCTTTCCCGTCAGCATCCGGGCGCTGTAGACGTCCGCAGAGGAAAGAGGGGACGAAAGGATCACGCTCACGATAAGCGCCAAAACCGCCTGGGTTCCCCGACGGAGCCATGCTGTCATTGTTTTTTCCTTTGCTTTCGCCGACGCATTACGGATCAAAGATACGACGGAGCCGGGATCGAGTCAAGCCGGCGTGAGAGGCTACAGTCCCGGGGCAACCCTATTCCTGGATTCATATCATAGTATCGAATCCGATTCAGACTGCCAAGTCGAGATCGAGCTGTCCATACTTGCGGATCTGCTCTTCCGGAGAAGCGTGTTCGTCATTGTCGTTCCCTTCCTTGAGCGTTCCGCTATCGATAAGGTTCGAATGGGGGACGGAGTTGTCAGGAGTCCGCCGACGAGATGTCAACAATCTGTCAAGAAGCTGAGCAGAGAGGCGGGGGCATCGAGAGGAGGCCCTTATTGAAGCCCCGGACCCAGGTTATCCGACTTCGGCAGGCGGCGGATTGACGATGACAGCCGATCCCGTGATAATGATCACGTGCGCCCGCTCGTGAAAGTTTCCCAAAGGGACACCTCCCGCGCTTCCCGCGAGACCGATCGATATCTCCTGGCCCCCATGATCCGAGGCCGAATCCGTGATGCCGATCCATGACGCATCGCAAAGCCCTTCAGGAATGGTTTCGATTCATTAGAGCCGAAAGCCACGTGCTGGCCGGGCATCCGGATCTCTTTTTCCAACAGGCGGCCAACCGCCCCTCGACGTCGCCGCCAGCCGTCGCGGCCGCCGCCCGCCGGAGCCGGGAGGGCGAAAGCCGTCCCTGGATAGAGTGGGTGAACAAGCCGCGGGCCGAGTCGCCGTGTCTCATGACGCTGGCGGGCCATCGCGGTGGCGTCTCGACCTGCGCCTATTCCCCCGACGGGAAGATGATCCTCTCCGGCTCGGAGGACGGGACCGTCAAGATCTGGGACGCCTCGTCCGCGGCTGAAATCCGAACCCTCGAAGGCCACACGGGAGAAATCACCTGTTGCCTCTATTCTCCCGACGGGCGACGCATTGCTTCCGGATCCTCCGACCTCACCGTCCGCGTTTGGGACTCGGGAACAGGCCGGCTGATGTTCGCCACGGAACCGTTTTTAGGGTACGGCATGTGCCCGTCCATATCATGCGCTTTTTCCCCCGACGGACGCCGGATCGTCGCGGCCGCTTCCGACACCGGCCTCTTCGACGGGCTCAAGATATTCGATGCCGAGACGGGCGAAGAGACGGCGACGCTCGGCAGGGGCGAAGGATCAGTCAAACTCTGTCTCTTTTCCCCCGACGGTCGCACGATCCTGGCCGCCTCGGGGCCGGAGGTTGTTCTTTGGGATGCCCACACCTTCAGGCGAGCGGGAAAGCTGGCCGCCGACGGGGGAAATGTGTCCGCCTGGGCCCTGTCTTCCGATGGAGGACGGCTTTTCACGAGCGCCGCCGATCCCGGGCTTCCCTGGCTCCCGTCGGTGGGGCGAATGTGGGATGTCCGAAGAGGAAGGGTGCTGGACTCCTGGCCCGAGGCAGGCGGCATCGTGCACGCGGCCGAGTTTTCGCCGGACGGACGGACGATTCTGCTCGCCTTGGGGCTTTCCTTTTTCAATGTCTCCATCACCCAGGGGATGCTCAAGTTGCTCGACGCGGCGAGCCATGGGGAAATCTCCAAGTGGACCGGCCATTCGAAGACGATCCGCAGCTGCCATTTCTCTCCCGACGGAGAAGTCGTGCTGACCGGATCGGCGGACGGGACGCTGAGGATCTGGAACCCCAACTCGTCAGGCGCCGTCGAGGGGCCGAAGCACAAGGAAAGAGTCGGGGAATGCGTCTTCGCCCCGGACGGTCGGCAGCTGGCGTCGGCCTCGGGCACGATGCTCGCGCCTCCGGAGCTCAAGATCTGGGACGCCGTTACGGGCGGCCTGTCGGCCGAATGGGCGGGCGGGGCCGGCAATTTGACGACCTGCGCGTTTTCTCCGGACGGGCAGCATCTGGTTTCCGGAACGCACGAAAAGGCGCTGAGAGTGTGGAGTGTGCTCGATCAGAGGCTTCTCCTCACCCTGCCCTTCGGGACCGATCATGTCAACCGTGCCCTCTACTCTCCGGACGGCACGCGTCTGCTTTGTCTCACCGCAAACGGCGAACTGTCGCTGTGGGATGCGCGGGCGGGAACGAAGCTGTCCCGGATGCCCGTGGAGAAGGCAGGCGGCTGTCTTTTCTCTCCGGACGGGTCTCTGATCCTGGCCGCGGGCTATGCCGCCCGCCGCCCTACGCTGCAAGTCCTGGACGGGGGCTCAGGGGCGCAGATCAAGGACTTGACGGCGCCCGACGACTTTTACATCGAGTCGCTCGCTTTTTCACCCGACGGACGGCGAGCCGCGGCGGGTTGTCGATCCTTTGAGAAGGGAGACCGCGAAGGAGGGCCCTTGCGTTGCGGCGATCTGGCGATGTGGGACGTCGAACTGGGCGGGGAGCCCCTCGTGACAATCGAGCACGGCCTGGACACGGTGAGCCAGTGCGGCTTCTCTCCGGACGGGCGGATGATTTTCCTGAGGCGTGCGGACGGGGTCCTTCAGTTATACGACGGCAAGACGGCGAAGCTGATTGCTGACCTGTACGGGCGGGCGGTCAGGACGTGCCTGTGGCTTCCAGACTCCCGGGGCCTCCTCCTTCAGATAGGGGAGCGGGCCCTGGAAGTCTGGGCCACGGAACACTGGGAGCGCACGGCGCGGTTCCCGGTCCCCGACAACCTGACCTCCGTGGCCCTGGCGGGGAGCGGCGAGTTCTTCGCAGCGGGTGATTGTCTCGGGTCGGTGCATTTGATGAGGCGGATGGGCGTCGCCCTTGGCTCCGGCGTGGTTACGGCGGGCTATCTCTTTCGAGCCGACCGCGGCGAGTTCGAGGCCGAGCCCAGTGCGGTCTGCGTTTGGTGCGGCTCGAGGTTTGAGGTGCCGGGGCCTGTTCTGGGTGCGATACGGGAGAGGCCCCCTGGAGAAGGCCCTCGGCTTGACTGCAACTGCAGTCGCTGCGGCCGGCCCTTAAGATTTAACCACTTCCTGGCGGACTTGCGCCGTTACGCGGGCCGTTGATATCGTTCGTCGGACGGGGGACAGGTCTTTGGTTTCCGGCCTCCCCGCGCGTGCTCTTCCCGGCTTACTTGTGCATCGCGCCGATTTTTGCGCCCATCTCCTGGAGCTTCTTCACGGTCTCCGGGTTATCCGACGTGATCCTGAAGGCGACGCCGTCTTTCAGATTCTCGGTGACGACCACGGCTCCGGGGAGGCCCATCATGTCCGTCATCGGGCAGGGAGTGGCTGGGTCGGCTGCCATCGAGCACGAGCCCTGGTCAGTCGAGCCTGAGGCCTGACCCATGGCCATCTCACCTTGACCCATGGCCATCGCGGCCTGACCCGCCGGCTTGTCCTTTTTCACCAGGTTCATGCCGCACTTGGGACACTGGCCCGGCTTGTCGGACTGGACCTCTGGATGCATCGGGCAGGTGTAGACGGTCTTCGTTTCCTGGGCCTGGGCCGTGTACTTGGCGGGGTCGGCGATGAACTTGGCCTTGCAGCTCTCGCAACAGAAATAATACGTTTTTCCCTCGTACTCGTAAGTCGCCTTGGCCTGGGACTTGAGGATCGTCTCGCCGGTGACCGGGCAGGCGACCTTCTCGTCGGTCTGCTGCCGGGCTACGGCCGCCGACACGAGGGCCAGGGCCAGAAACGCCGAAAAGACAAGAATCGTCGATTTCTTCATCGAACAGCCTCCTCTACTGGACTCTTAAAGCCCTTAGAACCGATAGGAATAATAAGTTCACGAGTGTACTGTAGCCGTCGGCCCGCCAAAAGTCAACAGCTAAGCGGCGTCTCGGGCCGGGAAGTTGACCAACTCGGCCTGCGATGCTAGGCTTATGGCGGGATCGCGGAAACGCGTTCTCGTTTTCAACCCTCTATCAAGGCGGATGTCATGATCGTGGCGGGAGCGGTCGGGGTCCTCATCGGGCTGGCGCTTTTGCTTGTTTTCCTTTACCGGCGGATCCTGTTCGCGGCCAGGAAGATCGGCGGGAAGAAAACGGCGGCGCCCAAGCTCCTGGAGAGCCTCCGCAACCTTCTCCTGATCCTCGTCCTGACCTCGGCCTTCGGGATGCTGCTGTTCGCGGGATTCTTCTTCCAGGCCTACCGGGCCTTCACGCTGGAGGAGCCCGTGGCCGAGGTCGTCATCGAACGCGGAGAGAAGCCCGATCTGAGCAGGATCACCATCATCCAGGACGAACAGGGGAGGGCGCCCCGCATCCGGCAGTTCGATGTCGCCGGAGACCAATGGGTCCTCGAAGGCGACATCGTGAAATGGCGGAACTGGCTGAATTTCCTGGGCCTCCATACCCGGTACCGATTGACCCGCCTGACAGGCCGCTACATCCGGACCTCCGACGAAATCGCCAAGCCGCGCACCATCTACCCCCTGGTCCAGCATGAGGATTCGGCTTTCTGGAGGTTCCTCTACCGGTACGGGCCGAAGATGCCCACGGTCAGCACCGTCTACGGAAACGCCGTCTTTCAATCCGCAGACGAGAACGCGGCCTTCCGCGTCTACGTGGGGACCTCGGGATTCGTCGTCAGGCGAGTCGAACCGCAAAAGCGGGATCTCTCCGGTTTCACTTTTTAGCCGCGGCGCCGATCAACAGGCGAACACGAGACCGCTCCGGGAATCAGCCTTTTGGCGGACGCAACGGTTGCGCGTCGACTGGAGAAACCCTGCGGTCCGCGGGGCCGGCCCCGGTCCAGCTTGACAAGAGGGAAGGGCGGTCCTATCATTTTACGAAAGGGAGAGGGTACGAATCGGCCAGAAGGCAAGCTTCTCGCCTCGGCGGCCGGGCCGGATGTTTTCCCGCCCCGACGGATTCTTATCATCCATCGAGGCCGGAGCCGTCCGTCGACCCGGGAGCCGTCGGAGAGCTTGCCGGCGAATGATAGAGAGGCAGCGGATGAAGATTTTGCTCGTATCCCCGGCGGTCGACCCGAACGGAAAAACCAACAGGCAAATGATGATGCCGCAACTGGCTTTAATCATCCTCCAGGGCCTGACTCCCAGGGAGCACCGGGTCGTCACGATCGATGAAGAAACCGAAACGATCGACCTCGATCAGGACTGCGATCTTGTCGGCATCAGTTTCATGACCTCCAACGCCTCCCGGGCCTATTGGCTGGCCCGGGAGTTCAAGAAAAGGGGGAGGACGGTTGTCCTGGGCGGCGTGCATCCGACGCTGCTCCCCGACGAGGCCTCCCCCTATGGCGACGCTGTCGTAATAGGCGAGGCCGAAGGCGTGTGGGCCGAATTGCTCGAGGATTGTCAAAACGGCCGCTTGAAGAAGACCTACCATAACCCGAGGCCCGACCTGTCGGTCTATGTGCCGAAGGATTTCAGCAAGATCGTCAAGCGCCGGCTTTTCGCTCTCGTGCCCATCATGACCTCGCGCGGCTGCCCCTATCACTGCGATTTCTGCTGCGTCACGGATCTTTTCGGCAAAGAGATCCGCCACGTGCCCGTCGAGAACGTCGTGCGAGACATCACGGAGTCGGGCGGAAAACACTTCATGTTTCTCGATGACAATATCATCGGGCAGCCCGGCTATGCCAGGAAGCTCTTCGCCGCCCTGAAACCTCTGGGGATCTCGTGGGTCGGACAGGCCTCCATCTCCCTCCTTGTCAAGGACGAGGGGCTTCTGGAGATGGCCGCCGAGAGCGGCTGCAAGGGCCTGTTCGTCGGTCTCGAGAGCATCAAGGAAGCGCAGATGAGCTCCCTGCGGAAGTCGTTCAGCACGCTTCAGGGATTGGAAAGCGCCCTGAAAAGGATGCGGCGGAGCGGCATCTTCGTCCATGCTTCCATGATCTTCGGTTTCGACGAAGACACCGCGACCGTCTTCGATGACACCGCGAGGTTCCTGATCAAGAACAAGGTCCACACGGTCTCCTTCAATGTCCTGACGCCGTACCCCGGGACAAAGACTTTCCTGAAAATGAAGGAGGAGGGCCGGTTGCTGACCGCCGACTGGAAATACTACGACCACAGCACGGTGGTCTATCAGCCGAAGAACATGTCGCCTTATGACCTGATGGCCGGGAAAATCCGGGCCAGGAAGAAATTCTACGGCTTGCAGTCGATCCTGCGACGGTTTTGGGGAAACCGGCGCTATCCCTTGATCTACACGGCGATGAACTGGGGACATGTCAAGGCCGTCAAGGTGGAAGAGCAGAGGCTGGCGGCCGTGAAGGATGAGCTATACGGACGGCCCTGACCGGAGGGCCTCGACCGTGGGATTGCCCCTCGCCTCGCGATAGCTGATCAACTTTCCCGTCTCCTCGTCCCACACGCGCAGCCGGAGGGACCGGAGGCTGGTGCGGATCTTGAGCGGCTTGACCTCCCGCAGGGCGGGCGTCGATTCGTGCGCCTTCCTCAGCCTGTAATTCGGGATGAGGGGCCTGACGTGATGAGCCGAGTGAAACCCGATGTTGCCCGTGAACCACCGGAGAAGCGGCGGCAGCAGGTAGGTGGAGCTTCCCTCCAGGGAGGCTCTGATCCTATCCCACGCCGTGTGCCGCGACCAGTACACGTCCCTGAACTGGTGCTGGATGTAGAAGAGCCAAAACCCCAGCATCCCGCCGAACCACAGGATCGGAAGCTGGATCAGGACGTAGGTCCGGAAGCCGATGCCCAAGGTCGCCAGTAGGACGATCGCCAGGAGCGAAAGGTTCGTGACGTAGACGCTCCTGCGCTCGGGTTTTCCCGCCCCCTTGAGATAGAAGCGCTGGTAGAAGATGAATGAGAAAAGCGGCCCGACGACGAACATCATAATGGGGTTCCGGTAAAGCCGGTAGGCCAGCCGCCGGCCTCGCGGGCCTTCGGCAAATTCCTTCCGGGTCAACGTCCAGACGTCCCCCTGGTTGCGGCGGTCGAGGGCGCCGAAAGTGGCGTGGTGTCTCCAGTGGGAGGCCCGCCATTTTTCGAACGGCGTGAAGGCCAGGACTCCGGCCACATGGCCGAAAACGGCGTTGGCCCGCCTGGTGGCGAGGAACGACCCGTGGGCGCAGTCGTGAAACAGGATGAAGAGGCGGACCAGGAACAGGCCGGCCGGCAGGGCCAGGAGGAGGACGATCCAGTACGGGCCGCCCGAGCGCATCACCGCGATCATCGCCGCCCACAGGAGAAAATAGGGGACCAGGGTGGTCACGATCTGCTTGACCGCGACGGGCAGGCTTCGCTTCTCGAAGCGGGCCATCTCCGCATACCAGTCCGACCTGGCGGAGACGGTTTCGACGACGCCGGCCGATCGCGACATTCGAGGGCCCCCCCGCGACCCGTATTCGGGCAGGGAACGCACAGGCTGTTTCCGACCTCTACCCCTTGTAAAACCATAGGATTTTTCAGCCCGGTTGTCAAGGACTCGGCGGGGTTCGCCCGGCCGGCCAAGCCTCCCTGAGCGGCCCGCGGTTGAAAGTGATCGGGGCACGATCCGGAGGTGCCGGGCGGGGACGGGGTCTCGGAGCCTTCCGGATTCAATGTCCCGCGCCTCCTGTTGACGGGATTATTTCCCTCCTGTACTCTAATTGCGAACATGGAAAAAGAAGCCCCCGGCCCCTCGAGCCCGCCGAGCGCCCCCCTGCCGCGATACCGGATTCACTGGCATATCTTTCTCACGCATTTCCCCATTTCGTTTTTCGGGGCCGCGTTCGGCTTCCAGGTGCTGCATCTGTTCATGTTCCCCGAATGTTTCGAGGTGGCGACCAATGCCGCTTTGATCGCCGGGACCGTCACGCTGATTCCGACGACCCTGACCGGCTGGCGCAGCTGGAAGGGCATGTACCGGGGGATGGGAAACCTGATTTTTCGCCGGAAGATCCGGATTTCCCTCGCCATGCTGATTCTGAGCGTTCCCCTGACCGTCTGGAGGGTGATTTTCCTGAACGGTTTCGAGGAGATCCCATTTCATTACTGGCATTGGGTGTACTTTGCCGGGAACGCGCTCCTCATTCTCGGCGCCTTCGGCGAGGGATTCTACGGGTCACGGTTGCACCACCGGTAAGCGCTCAGCGGGGCGGCGGGCCGGACTTGCATTCATACCCTTGCGGACAGAATGTTTCCTTGAAATTGCCACAGTCTTGATGGAGGTTAGCGTGTCAAAAATGGTTCTGGCCCTGGTCAGCGGCGGCATGGAAAAACTGACCGCCGGTGGGATCATGCTCAGCGGCGCCATCGCCCAGGATATGGACGTCAAGGTCTTCCTGCTCTTGGGTGGCGCTTATGCCTTCCGGAAGGGGACGGCCGAGAACATAAGGGAAGTCGGCGATTTTCAGAACACCAAGGACCAGTTTCTGGCCGGCCTCCAGAAAGCCAACGTCCCGTATTGGCTGGACTTCTACAAGAAGGCCAAGGAGATGGGCAAGGTCACTTTCTATCTGTGCGGAACGGCGGGCAAGATCTGGGGCTCCGATAAGCTCGAAGACTACGTGGACATCGTCGACACGGTCTGCGGAATCGGCGAATATATCACCGCGGCCGAGGAAGCGGACCTCAATATCACGCTCTTCACGCGGGCCGAGCTGGTGAGCAAATCGGGCGCCGTGGGCGATTTCCAGGTGAAGGTCCGGGCCGGGGGCGAGGACATTTCTCTGCACGTGGGAGCGATCATCGTCCTGACCGGCTTCGACGTCTACGAGCCCCGTCCGGGCGAGTTCGGCTACGGCGCATCGGGGATACTGACACTTCCCGAATTCAAGGACCTTGTCGAGTCCTCCGCGGGAAGCTTGGAATACGGGAACCGGCCGATCCGGGCCGTCTCCTATATCTACTGCGTGGGGTCCCGCCAGGGCGCGGGGGCCGGGGAGCAAACACCTACTGCTCCCGGTACTGCTGCAATGCCGCCCTTCACGCCTCGCTCCTCACGTCCCAGAAGGCCCCGTCCGTCCACCAGTTTCATCTCTACCGGGATATCCGGAGCTACGGCAAGTTCGAATTGCTCTACGAGGAGGCCTGCCGCGCGGGGTCGATTTTCGTCCGCTTCGGCGATGACGATCCGCCGTGGGTCGAGAGCCGGGACGGCCGGTGGCGGGTTACGGTTAAGGACCTGCTGACCGACGGCCAGGAGCTGGAGATCGAGACCGACATCGTCGTCCTCGTCAACGGCATGGTTCCCCGGGAGAACCGCGCGCTGGCCGACATCCTCAAGATCCCGGTGGGCAAGGACCGGTTCTTCAACGAGATCCATCCCAAGCTCCGGCCCGTGGAAACCGTTATCGACGGGATCTTCATCGGCGGAGCGGCCCAGGGGCCGAAGAACATGTCGGAGAGTGCCGCCTCGGCCCTTGCGGCCGGGGCCAAGGCGGCCGCGCTGGTCATGAAAGGCTACGTGGACCTCGAGCCACTCATCGCCCGGGTCGACACGGAGCTGTGCACCTGGTGCGGATTGTGCGCCCCGGTCTGCCCCTACGGGGCCATCGGCCGGGCCGAAGCCGGGGGGAAAGACGTGGCCCAAGTTCATGAGGCCCTGTGCAAGGGTTGCGGCGCCTGTATCCCGGTGTGCCCCAAGGACGCCCTGGACCTCGAGGGCTGCACGGATGCCCAAATAAAGGCGATGATCGAGGCTCTTCTCGAGGACGGACGATGAACGGACGGGACAAGACGGAAATCGCCAAGGACGAGATGGTCTGGAGGGACGGGATCCGGGACATTCTGCGGAGAGGTCCGCGGACCGTCCCGACCGTGGCCGAAGAGCTCGGCAAACCCGCCCATGAAGTCCTGTACTGGATGATGAGCCTGCGGAAGTATGGTTGGATTGCAGAGAACGAGGAACCCGACAATGAAGGGTTTTATGAATACCGATGGGTCGAGAAGGATCCCTGATGGAACGCGTGAATCCGGATTTCATTCGCCAGGTGCGGGAGCTGGGGGCCTTCGACGCGACGGCGTGCTACAGCTGCGGCAACTGCACCGCCACCTGTCCTCTCTCCGAAGGGCGCTTTTCCTTCCCGCGGAAGATGATCCGCTACGCCCTTCTGGGCCTTAAGGACAGGATCCGGCGAAGTCCCGAGTTGTGGCTGTGCGCCTATTGCGGGGAATGCTCCGACACCTGCCCGAGAGAGGCCGACCCCGGGGCCCTGATGATGGCCCTCAGGAGGTACGCCATCAGCCGGACCTCCCTGGGCCGAATCGCCGGCCTTTTCTACCACAAGACCTGGTCGTGGATTCTTTGGGCCCTGCTGACATCGTTTGCCGGCACGGGGGTGTTCTTCGCGAGCAACCCGCGGCCGAACCTGGAGAAGGCCGTTCCTCTCTCTTTCGTCGGTCTCGGCTTCCTCCATAACTTCGGGATCGCCGTCGGCATATTTCTTTTCCTCGTCGTCCTGCTCCAGATCATTCAGCTGACTGGGAGCTTGCGGGCGGACGGGGAGAGGATGGGACTGAGCTTGTGGGTCAAGGGGTTCATCACGACCCTCATCCAGGACGTATTTTTGCAGAAAAAACAGCGGACGTGCGAAAAGAACGGCCGCTATATCGCCCACCTGGCGGTTTTCTGGGGGTTCCTGGGCCTGCTCCTGGCGACCGTCCTTGTCTTTGCGGTGGACTTCTTCGGCTTCGCGGAATTCTTCCGGGCCGTGGCCAAGGTCGCCGGAATGCTGTCCGGCGCCGTTTTAATCTACGGCTGCGCGTATTTCATCGTGAAAAGGCGCGGGGCGGAGGACAGCTACTCCAAGTACTCCCATCCGAGCGACTGGGTTTTTCTCGTGCTGCTGTTCCTGGCCGGGCTGACGGGTTTTGTCCTGGACCTTTTCACGTGGCTCAACTTGCCCTGGCCGGCATATGTCGCCTTCGCCGCCCACCT